>Ga0126342_10000339_pt1 | contig 47106 bp, 45 predicted proteins | sample Cyp1metagenome_FD_92528 | JGI IMG/M metagenome (GOLD analysis project Ga0126342, IMG submission 92528) | Coral microbial communities from Lord Howe Island, Old Settlement Bay, Australia - Cyphastrea 1 metagenome | ecosystem: Host-associated > Invertebrates > Cnidaria > Coral ...
AGGTCAGGGCGCTGATTTCCTGAGAGGGGTTGCATTTTGGAGTATCAGATGTGCAGGTTTGCTAAGATGATTTTGCGTGACAGGTGCAGCACTTCGTATGACCTGGCATCAATTTTCCGTGGCGGGCGCAATACTTTAGACAGGTGGGCTGGAAAAATTGCAAAACGCAATGGTACGAGGCTGTCAGCTCTGCACTCAACTTTAAAGACTTCCCATTTCTGAAGGAAGTCTCGCAAAATTCTTTCGTTTTTGATGTCTTGAACTTCGAAAAATGAGGAAGTCTCGCAGAATTGCTTCGTTTCGGATGTTGCCAAGTTCAAAAAATGAAGACGTCTCGCAGAATTTCTTCGTTTTTGATCTTGCAGATAGATAGATAGATAGACAGATAGATAGAGAGAGAGAGATAGACAGACAGATAGATAGATAGACAGATAGATAGATAGACAGACAGACAGAGAGATAGCGAGATAGAGATAGATAGATAGATAGATAGATAGATAGATAGATAGATAGATAAGATAGATAAGATAGATAGATAGATAGATAGATAGATAGATAGATAGATGGACAGATAGACAGATAGACAGATAGATAGATAGGTGGACAGATAGATAGAAAGATAGATAGATAGATAGACAGACAGGCAGATAGATAGATAGATAGAGATGATAGCGAGATAGAGAGAGAGAGAGATAGATAGAAAGATAGATAGATAGATAGACAAGCAGATAGATCAGTAGGTAGGTAGGTAGATAATCAGAGAAAGATAGAGAAACAGAGAGAAAAAGAGAGAAAGAGAGAGAAAGAGAGAGAGATCAAGCACCTTTCAGTCCATGAGCGGCTTCGCTCTGCCATCCCTGATTCACAACAACCAACCTCTCCTATAGGTTTCCTATTTTTGAAACTTCCGCCACCGCCTTGTGCGGTACTACTGGTACACCTTGCTTTGGAAAAAGTTGGTCCATTTACTTTACAAAGCCATATCCATTTATTAAAGCCTTGAAAATGCAATGTTTTCCAAATAAGTAATTAGATGCCTTATCTTATAAACCCTCATTTAAAAAAAAAAGCATCCAAACAATTTTTCAAGGGGGTACCCCATGAGTGGCCCATATACTCAATAATCTGCCGAATAATATATTTGTTTATTTTGTTTGGATGGTACCCTATTGTGCACACCAACTTTTGGGGCCATGTTTTTTTGAATTAAAAGGAAAATCAATTGAAAGTAGATTGCTGTCAATTGAAATCCTTTCTTAAGTTGACTATCCTAAAAACTGTTCAGGGGGTGGCGCTTAAAATGTCAATATAATGTCAATTTATCGAGTATCGTAAAATTGTTGAGGGGGGGCCCTACACGACTTTATATATTTTTGGCACTTTTGCCGAACATGTTACACCAAAAGGTGAAATGCATAAGAATTGCAAAGTTACACAAAAACTGGCCACCAGGCCAAAGTAGCCTGAAACAATAGGCAACTACGGCTTTCCGGGTAGATTGTATACTACTCCCGGATGATTCAGACAAGCCTCTGAGAACAAGCAAACTCGCTTCCAGGAAGGCTTCTTCCATCTCTTCAGCGAAGTGGAGCAACTGCCGCCCAAATATGGCCGAACAGTGTTGAAAACAATATTTTGAGCTCACTTGTACTTGTGAGCTGTAACGCCTTGCACCTATTGTGATAGCAGGCAGCACTGTAGGCATGTGAATCTGAAATCATGCAGAAGAACGTATTTATGATTCTATGGCTGCTTTGGAAAATGGCCCAAGGCACGCTCTGGGGAGAATCCTTCTGGCCAGCATCGAGGGACTCGTGGCCTATGCAGGTGCCACAGGGGCCACAACCCAGATTGTGCTGAGGGGCCCCACAAAAATACAGGAGGTATCGGGCCATGGCGTGTCGCAAGGCCTTCTTTACTGTACTCGTACTGCTCCTCAGGCGCTTCGTGCACCTTTGCACACACTTACGTGACACAGTGCCAAGGAATTGCTGATGTGACTAATGTGGAAAAACATGAAAAAAAGAACGGCAAACAGCAAAGACACCAGCGCGTGATCAGGCTCAGAATGATCGGAAGAGCGTTCTGGAAAGGGACCTCATACCCATCTGCACCGGGTCAGCACTCTTCCTGGGATATCTCTCTCTCCCTCTAGCCTTTCCTGAGATATAAAGAAAACATATTGCATTTGGCTTGGGAAAATGTAGGGATGCCTCCAGAGTTGCAAATGTTGCAGAAAAACGGTGATGACATGGCCGGAGCTGAACCGCAAGGCACCAACATCCCAAAATAAAAACAACCATGCTTTCCTCAAGAATAGTGTCCCATTCTTATACTAAATGGCACACCCAGTAAATCCAGCGGAGGAACACAGAATTGGGCACCGAAATTCTGACGTGGAATGCTTTTTGTTTGTGTTCTGACTAATTCAATAAACCTCGCCAGAGCATAACAGAGTTACCATACAAGAACTTCCAGGGCGGGAAAGGAACTGCGCAGCCCATCCACCAGAGGCATGTCAAAGTGTTCATGATGAATCGTGACTCAGCTATTAATACGCTAGTAGAATCGAATCGAACTAATTGATATTAATTGTATGAGAACAATGGAAAATACTCGTTTCTCAAAGCACAAAACCAGGTCCAGGATTTGGCAGCTTCAGACTAGTTGCAGTCATATGGAAGCCTGTCAGATCAGTCAGATCAGGTCGTGTTGCAGTTTCTTGCCATTTGCCGTGTCTGCCCTTACTTAGGTCTGAGTCTGCTCACGGAATCTGGCACCTGTACAGCAGCTGCATCGTCAGAACTCTGAGGATCCCTTAGCCATGGACGGCATTTGCAAAACCAAGGAATGCACACATTGGAACCTCCAATTGGATTGCTAAGCGCCGATAATTCTGATTGGAACAAACCTTCTTCTGTAGTTAAACGTCTGGTTGGATGGATTGTAGGTTCTTATGACTTCTTATGTCATATCATGTCATATCTGTGTTTTGCATTGAGATCATTGAGATAGATTGTCCTAGCACTGTATAAACATGTGGTAATTATATGTAATTATATACGTAACCCACCTAACACTCCTGTAGCATTAATGGCGTAACCAGCGTTGAATGCAACAACTTCGCCTGTATCTAGGCTGGGTGTGCGTGTGTGTGTGTGTGCGTGTATAGAGACCTCCAAAAAAACATCCCGAACACCCCCCAAAAGGGGGTTGCCATTCGATTTACTCTACATGATTTGTCATTATGGATTTCAGGAAGAGAGTCTTCAAGCACCCGCTGCTGTAGCGTTGGAGCCAAGCGTCAGAAGAAAACGCCGAAGCCGATCAGTACTCCGAATCCTTGTGGTTTTGTGCGAAAAACACTGCACCCAGCAAAATATGCACTATTTTAGTAGTACTCTTGGAATCCAAGGCATCAACTACAAGGAGGCACAAACTGAGGTAGTTAAGGAGAGAAGGTCAAGAGAGGCTGCAACTGCAAGCGGCTGCATTATGGTAATATATGGTAATATATAATCATTGTTAATCATTGTTACCTGTATAGTGCTTCCCTCAGGGCCAGGCGGTATCATGCACAAAATCTATCAAGCACACCAGCGCACATGTTTGACATAGGTTGTTCAGTTTTGCAACAAAGCATCTTGCAGCCAACCTCCTCTTTGACGCCTACCCAAAACATGCAGTGACTGCGACACAGCTGAGAAAGGTGCAAAGACATAGTCTGCATCTGCCGAACATCATCGAACATCCCCACCAGTCGTGAAACTTGTTTCTTGCCTCTTTATTATGCCCAATTTCGCTGGTATACGTGTACCTGGTCAATCTGTAGGTTCATGCATTATTTTCCTGAATTGTGATGTGATTTGACTCTCAGCTCTTCAATCCTTCAGGTCACATCACATCGGAGATCAGGTAAATGATCTCAAAAGCTGCCACGTGAGACAAAACACTTTTTGCCTTTCATGACAGCCGAAGATGCAAAGTGCAAGTACGGTCAACACAATTTCACCCGCCAAATAAGGGAAGAAGAAACAGCGACACCATGACGTACAACAAACGGCAAAGCGCGGAAACCCTGAGATGGCTCAGGCAGCTAATTGTCGTCATCATGGTCATCCAAGCTGCGGCCACCATATTCAAATGGGAATGCCTCACCTAAGCAATATTGAGCCATGTTTCGTGCCCATGAATCGTGATTAATGTTGCACCCTGATTAGTATATCGGCACACTATTGTGGCCAAAAATATTTGAATCATTTAGCGTTCATTTTTTATTGTGTTGGTTCTCAATTTTTTGGAGGGTTGCATTTTTTCTGAAAAAAACATGTTTGTCTGTCTGAGTTAACTTTAGCACATGAATCTGAGACAGTTGGTTTTAAATGTCAAGCCTTTCCTGCAGGATCCAATCTCCTGCTATCACACTCTTCTTGAAGAACAACACTTGAACAAATGTCCAAGCCACCAGACCATGAGGGAAGGGAGTTTGGAAGTCAAATTTCCGACAATATGGACAGATGGAAAAGCAGAGGGTGGAAGAGTCAGAGAAGAGAAAGTGAGAAAAAAGAAGACCAGAGAAAAGAGTCAAAAAAAAGAAGATCCAGGGCGCGAAAAGGGAGTTGTTTTTCCAGTGTTTTGTGGCCCAGGAGGGTCTTCTTGTTGCGTGGCACGCGCAATGGATTCTGCACCTTGCCACAAAGCGAGCAAAACGTGAGGGTTTTTGTAGCAATTTCAAAAACGTTGGCAGGCGTGGGAAGTTTGAAGAAGACCTGCGAAGATGCATGTCGCGTGGCAGGCGCAGTACAAGAGACATCTTCATCAAAGAAGTTGGGAGGTCAGGGCGCTGATTTCCTGAGAGGAGTTGCATTTTGGAGCATCAGATCTTCGGGTTTGCCAAGGTGATTTTGCATGACCAGGTGCAGCACTTCATATGACCTGGCCTCACTTTTTCGTAGCAGGCGCACTAGTTTAGACAGATGGAATAGAAAAATCACAGAATGCATTTTGGTACGAGGCCGCCAGCTCTGCACTCAACTTTCCATTTTTGAAGGAAGTCTCGCAGAATTGCTTCGTTTTTGATGTTGTCAACTCCGAAAGTTGAGGACGTCTTGAAAAATTGCTGCGTTTTTGACGTTGACGACTTCCACAATTTAAAGTTTAAGTCTCGCAGAATTGGTTCGTTTTGCAGCTTCCAACTTCCAAATTTCAGGTCTCGCAGAACAGAATCATTTTCAAGCTCGCAGATAGATAAAGAGATAGAAGGACAGATAGGTAGACAGATAGATGCATAGGAGAACAGACAGATAGATAGATAGATAGATCATTCGATAGATAGATCGATAGATAGATCGATAGATAGATCGATAGATAGATAGATAGATAGGTAGATAGGTAGATAGAAAGATAGATAGGTAGACAGACAGACAGACAGATAGATAGATAGATGGATGGAAGGTAGATAGATGGATGGAAGGTAGATAGCTAGATAGATCGATAGATAGATGGATAGATCGATCGATTAGATTAGATTAGATTAGATTAGATTAGATTAGATTAGATTAGATTAGATTAGAAAGATAGATAGATAGATAGACAGATAGATTAGATAGATTAGATAGATTAGATAGATTAGATAGATTAGATAGATAAGATAGATTAGATAGATTAGATAGATTAGAAAGGTTAGATAGATTAGATAGATTAGATAGATACATACATAGATAGATAGATAGAAAGATAGATAGAAAGATAGATAGATAGCTAGGTAGATAGATAGATAGACAGACAGATAGATAGATAGAAAGATCATTCGATAGATAGATTGATAGATAGATAGATAGATAGATAGGTAGATAGAAGATAGATAGGTAGACAGACAGACAGACAGATAGATAGATAGATGGATGGAAGGTAGATAGATGGATGGAAGGTAGATAGCTAGATAGATCGATAGATAGATGGATAGATCGATCGATCGATAGATAGATAGATAGAAGAAGACAAATGGATAGACAGATATGTGTTGGCATGAAGACATCTGGAGAATCATGAAGAAATTAAATTGAGTTTGAGTCAGTTTGAGTCGTTTTAGCTTCGTTCGCTTCTAACCTTGTTCAAAAGCTATGCGTCCAACGGATCTCTTGCAACCAAGCTGCCTTGTAGCTGACCTACGTGTCAGCACGGAGTCACAAAATGCTGTGCCCCCATGCACTCATCACCAATATTCACCAATATGATATGTAATCCAGGCTTCTAACATCTAACCTCTACTGACTGAGTCATACTGATTCCATCTGCGTCCCATAGTTTAGAACGGCTGCACTGAGCTTAACCGCGCTCCAAGCCGCGAAGAGTGTGAGAAACCTTGGACGAAATGCGAGACTTGAGTAGCACGCAGTGGTACTTTGTCTCAAAAATTCGGATGAAAATAGGAAAAAACATCTCGATGACTCAATGCATATCTCCAGCGCCCAAAGAATGCTTCACTATGCTGCACTTAAATCCTGCCAGGGGTCCAGTAGAAAAAAAATGGAAGAACCCTGGTCCGCCAGCCATAATTCCAGCCAGTGATTTTTTCCTCGGCGCGAAGCCGTGCATCCGTGATGTGAAACCTCCCGTGCCACCCAGATCTTCCAGGGCCAAGTTGCAACAGAATAGCTCAACAAAGATGCATATTCGATGCTGACGGCCACAAAAATGACCACCTTGGCACTTCCGAAGTGATGTTACCCTAAATTTCTATCAATTTCCTTGGCTATCATCATTTTCATTCAGCTTCCCTATTTTAACATTGCGGTCTACTGGGATTCTTGGGCAAATCGAAATCTCTCTCCACAATTTTTCACTCACGAGCCGGCATTAATATATGTGCAGCGGCGGCGGCAACCATGTGTGCAGGTTCCCATGGATTTCCGATCCATATGGACCCAGCTGGCCCAACTGAAAGATAGCAAGAGTTCATGCCCCTGCTGTCAAGGTGCAGTTGAGCTGGCAATCTTCACCTCAGGGTTTACACAGAAATCAAATATATTTGAAGTGGGCCAAAACTGTCAAAAACAGATGCAACATGAAATGCAAACGAGACCATTGGTCAAATGATGCAATGCAACTGAGATGCACAATAGTACCGAACTTGATCGTCGGGATAAGCAAGAATGAAGGATATGAATCCTGCCTAGGCCAGCATCATGTGCTGAATCCAAAGGTACGGCGACGAATCTTCAACTAGATGTCTTCACTTGTCAATACGTTTTGGATGCAGGAGTGCTAGGCAAGGTGCCAAGAAAACCACTCCCAAGAACATTGCCGCCAATCCAGTTGCAAGCGCGTGCTCCATTCTTTGCTTCTCCTGACGCCAGACTGGATCGGAGTCGGTCTCAGATAGGCCTGAAGTAAGTCATAATTAAGTTGTTACAGTAAAGCTAGTGAGGTTTGCTTTTCATGCCCCAGTACCACAGCAAAGGGTTACTCAGCATTTAGCTGAGCTCGTTGCCCATGATTCATGAAAGTATGCCCGGTTTGCTGCCTGATGTTTTTTCGTTGGTGCTTTCTCCTCAGACGAGAGCAAACACGACAAGCACCATGCCCATCACCGCCGCCACCATCGTCACCACCCTCACAACTTTCACCAACAATAACGATAACAATAGCAACAGCAGCAGCGGCGGTGGCAGCGGCAGCGACAATAGCAGCAAGAGCAACAAGAGTTACAAGAGCAACAAGAGCAACAAGAACAACAACGGCAACAAGAGACATCACTTGTACGGTTCCTACTGAGAATACCTGGTGCTACCATATTTACCAAATTCATACTTAACCAAGCAATTAGATGCAATTAAACATCAACTATGTAACCAAATTTTCGAAAAGCAGCAGCACAGCTCCAGCAAGACCGGGTCGATAAGCGGGGTGGGGGCGTTCTTGTTAATAGGGGGGAGGGTTGTTGTTTGCGAGGCTCAGGCCCCCCCCCTCCGGGAAGAACAACAGGGGGAAAGGGGTTGTTCAATGGGGGGGTTGTTGTTCAATGGAAGTGGTGGTTTTGTTTAATCGGAGAGAGGAGGGTTGTTGTTCAATGTTCAAAGGAGAGGGGTCACTGCTACTGCTACTGCTACTACAAATACTACTACTACTACTACTACTACTACTACTACTACTACTACTACTACTACTACTACTATTACTACTACTACTACTACCACCACCACCACCACCACCTAGTACTAGTACTAGTACTAGTACTACTACTACTACTACTACTACTACTACACTATTATACTATACTACTAATTATACTACTATACTACTATACTACTATACTACTATACTACTATACTACTATACTACTATACTACTACTACTACTACTACTACTCCTACTACTACTACTCCTACTACTACTACTACTCCTACTACTACTACTCCTACTACTACTACTACTACTACTACTACGACTACAACGACGACAACCACAACCACAACCACAACCACAGCAACAACAACAACTACTACTACTACTATTACTACTACTACTACTACTACGACGACTACGACTACGACTACGACTACGACTACGACTACGACTACGACTACTACTACTACTACTACTACGACTACGACTACGACTACGACTACGACTACGACTACGACTACTACTACTACTACTAGTACCACCACCACCACTACCACTACCACTACCACTACTATTATTATTATTACTACTGCTACTCCTACTCCTATTCCTACTCCTACTCCTACTCCTCGAGCAGCCTCAATCTTCTTCCGCATCTTCGGGCTCTCCTGCTCATACGTGAGCTCTCCAGTGGACTGAGGGTTAAACCTCTTGGCCATGAAGCCATTGAACTCCTTCTTCACCGTGTCCGGTGGGCTTCTCCACCTTGTCGTGCGCAGTGTCTGCTGCACTCTCCTCAGCCTTCTCTGAAGTCTCACTTCTCATCTTCCTTGCCATCCTCTCTCCAACGTCAAGTTGGTTTCCTCCAGCAGATCGCATTGCTCTGATCAACGGCGTGATCACCGGTGGTTGTGGTGCAGGTTGTAGTTGAGCCGCGACCGGCTGCGACGATGATGCAGCTGCCTCGATTGCTTCTTCCTCAGAACCATCATCAATTGCTACATCTTCAATCTGGTAGATGTGCTTGTCCCGTTGGTTCACGTCGATGCTGCTCTTCCTTGATGAGCTGCCTCATCCTCTTTCGCGATCCATCTTCATCTTCATCCCCTCCTTGGAGGAATCTTCGGTTTGTTGGTCTTGTTCTCTTCTCGATGTAGTCCAGGTATGCTGGTTGAACTCCAAGTCCAGGTTGTCCAGGTCCTCGAACCTCCTCATAGAGCAGTCCTCTCGCTTCTTGCCCTTCAGTTCCCAGAAGCTCCTTCTCAAGGTACTCTTCTGAGCTTGCAGGTCGGACCATGTCCTCCGCAGTCAAGATGGGAACTCCCCCATGAAGAATCCAGACGTTCTTACTTCTTGTGTCAGCACTCGAGCGCGTCCAAACCATCTTGGTGCTCCTCCTTTCTTCCTCATAAATGCCACCAGGTCGCCCTGCTTGGACTCTCTGATCCACCTCGTCGGAGAAGTGCCTTGCGGACTCGTCGATGACTCTCCTCCATGGCATCATAGGCTGCCTTTGCTGCCTCTCTCATAGATCCTCGATGGTTGAAGGTGGACTGAGTCCACCAAGACGTGGAAAGCGTCTCAGCACCCATTGTGATGATGCAAATCCTCCCGAGTTGCCCGGGCGGTTCTTAGCATCCAAGGCCTGCACCAGTGCCATTTGAACTTCCATCAGTCCGGGAGCCTGGGTGGATTGGACGATCTTGGTGATGATGTTCTTGAGGATGCTCCCGTGCCGTTCTGTTCGGCCTGTTTGATACGGGGCCTCAGTTGCGATGCTCTTGACATGAACATTCAACTTTTCCAGCTCAGCCTGGAAGACGCCGCGGTTGTGCGTACCGCAATCGATGAGAAGGGTTCTTGGGCAACCAGCCTAAGCCAGCCAAAACCGGCCAAAGACCGCCAAACATTGCTCCTTGCTCTTCGGCACACCCATATAGGGTCCAAGGACCTCACCAGACTGGAAGGCGGTTCCACTGGAGCACCCTGGTACCTGGCATCGTGCACCCTTGATCTCCAGCACATCGATGCCGACCTCCTCACCGAACGTATATGGACCCGGTGCCTTGGCGACTGCTCGCTTCTTCTCATCTGCCATCCTCTCACATGAAGAACGCTTGAAGTACTTCACCGCGGCAATGATCCGCGCAAGGGCATTGGAATAGCGCAGCATTCGCTGCATCTGTGGCTTCGTGGCATGGGATGTCATCACATGAAGTCTCCTGATGCCAATCCTCTCCTGCCTATCGATTTGAAGCCACTTCTGCCTCCGCAGCTTCTCATGCTCTGGCTCCTCGCTCCTCTGGATGTCTTATTGCATCCCCTCCCTCACCACAAGTCCAATTCCACTTGAGGTGGAGATGGTTTTGCCGACGGCAAATCGTCCTCATCATAGACTCCATCCAGAGTGTGAGGCTCTTCCTCGATGTTCTCTTCGGTCATCTCTGCGGCGAATGCCACTCCAACTGCTCGTCGTAGATCAAGTTGGACACCTTCAATGCTGCACCTGCACAGCCTCGAAGTCCAACGCGCTGCTTGCTTGGTGTGAAGGCCTTTCGAATTTGCTCGTTCCAGTGGTTGGCGCTCGTGCTGTTGATTGCACAACTTCCCAGAGATCTTGTCCTTGATATACTTGATACCAGGGGAATCGGTGCCAAGCTAGGTGGCCTTCTTGTGTGGTAGGCCACTAGATGGGGGTTCATGACCTCCAAGTCCATGAGGTCCTTGGTGTTCCATGCTGCCGATGGTTTTGGATTCTCGGGAAGGCTCTTGCCATCTTTGTTGTGCTGCTTGCGCACCAGATCTCTGATCCAACCAAGAACTGGAAGCCATTGTCTTCCTGATCCGGGGCCATATTCGACCATCACCCACACGGAAAATAATGGCATGGCGAGCCTCGCGAGTAGATAGAGAATCTCCCGATCTCTTGCACCTTCTGTCCATGTTTGGAATCGAAGACATTCCATCCACCACTCAAATCCAGTGGCTCGCAAGTGAGATAGCCACGAGCTTGCCACATCCGAGTCAGGAGTGCACATCCACAGAAGATCTCGAAGACGAAAACTTCCATCGGCGTGGCAAATACGCCGAACTCCGGGTCAGGACTGACCATGTCCTTCTCTTCCACATCCTCGATGTCTTGCTCCAAGTTCTTCTTCTGGCCCTTGGTCAGATATCGCCGGCGATCTTTCTGCGGGTCGATCTCGTAGGGTCGTAGGGCTTCTCCTCCTCACGGATCCATGGTCTTCAGCTTGAAGATCGTGCTCCCGGTCCAGATCTTGCCCTCGATGTATACGTCTTCCATGTGGAAATCGGTTCGAATGTTGTGGACTCCTTCTGGAAGTTCACGCTCCACAGCGAGCGGGCCCATCAAGTCCTTGATGTCGTCCGATGCCAGGAGCTCGTCAGTCTCAGCGTCGTAGGTCATCCTCTTGACCAGATGAGCTCCCACGGGTCCTCGTTGGTACTTGCTCACCCCGTAGAAGGTCTTGCAGAGCACATATCCGGGGTCTTCGCTCCTCGTGCATCTCCCCACCCTCGTATAGCTTCATAGTCCTTGACAACTCCAACCTGCTCAAGTCTACCGGCAGTTCCATCCTGCTCATAGTTGGGTAGAGGAGCTTCCTGCGGAGCTGCACGTGGTCGCACCAGGACGTTGCCGGTCTTCTCCCAGAAGTCTTCCATGCTGTTGGGATCCTGCCCTCCATCCGGCTCTCTTTGCCATGGTGGTGATTTCTCTGGCTCCTCCTCGAATCGCTCATCAATCTCTTCAATCTCTTCCTCTGCATCCTCAATCCATGTAGTGTCCTGTGCTCCGGGATGAGGTAGTGTCGCTGCGTCGTCGTCATCTTCCATTGTGACCGTCTCCATGTTCTTGTGGATCTTGTGGAAATTGGTCTTCTCGACGCACAGGAACCGGCTTGATCTCCTCAGTGCTTCCACCTCCATGTTGGCGCCACATTGCGTTGCCAGGCCAGACAACGTCACCACTTGAGCTCGGCCTGGTAGAAATGATGCTCCAGATGGTCCTTGCTCTCCGCGTTGTCTCTTCCAAGGTGCAGTCTGGGCCCCCATGCCCCCATGGGCCCCCTCATCACCCTCATTGTCAGCCATCAGCGCCACGGGCTCTTGGGGAATTTTGAATCCAGGATGCACTTGATCACATGGATGCATCTTCAGTCCAAGGGGTCGGTTGCGTCGTCCCCGAACGGCCTTGAAGGTCATGTGCAGAAGCCTGCTGTAGATCTCGGAGGCGCCAAAATCCATCACCAATCCAAGTCGCTCTTGACTTGGCAAGCTCAGAAAGAGAAGCGCTGATGATCCCTTGATCTCTGTCGATGAGAACATGCTGTCCCTTGTCGTTCTCCAAGGTGATGTAGAGCTCTCGCTCGCCCAGGGTTTCGGTTCCATCTCCACTTCAGCGTGCAACCAGTCAGGCTTGTAGCCCGTGTGCTTCATGAAGCGTTCCATCCACTTCTCTCCATGGCAGGTCTGGCTGCATCCAGGGTCCAAGAAGAGGTAGGTGCACTCGTCCTGCTCCTCACTGGCGCCGTCCACCCATAGAGCACTGTCGTCCTCGTCCTCGATGTTGATCGCCGCTACACTAATTACATTACACTATGCTACACTAATTACATTACATTACATTGCACTACACTACGCTACACTATTTTGCACTACGCTACACTACACTAGACTAGACTACACTACAGCACGCAGCACTACAGCACACTACACTACACTACACTACATTGCACTACACTCAATACACCACAGCACAACTACAACTGCAACTGCGCCACACAAATTACACTACACTACAACTAGAACTGCAGCTGCACTACACCACACTACATCCAGCAGTTGTGGGTGAGGTGACCACTGCAACCATTGCAACCACTCCAAACAAACACAACTCCAACCACCTTTCGGTCCATCAGTGGATTCGCTCTGCCATCCATGCATCACAACAACTCACCTCCCCTATAGTGTCCTATCTTTGAAACTTCCGCCACCGCCTTGTGAGGTACTACTGCTATATATTTTAAGAAGGGATGTAATCAAATTTAAAATCGAGCTTTTCTATTTTTTATTATTGGGGTTTTCATTGGAATATTAGGGGCGCCCTAATACAAAATAACCCCTAAAAATAAAAATAGATCACCGTGTTTACCATTTGGGGGGGTGGTGGGGTTTTAAGTAATAGGGAGAGAGGATTATATTCAAAATACGATGTTTTATATATACTACAATATGTATCTGTATATATATATAATATTGCCTGATACAGGCAAACTAGAAGAATGCAGGAAGTGGCATTTTACGAGCAAGAAAGATCCAGGACCGCAGGCCGCAAACCCCACGCCCAGCACAAACCACAAAGCATTGGCAGGAAAGCCTGCTGGAGCCACCCCAGTGTTGTACGGTGTGACAGGGGTTCTTCTGATTCCATGGGAAAGAAGAGACAGTGAAGGACCGCTCATGTCTGCGCAACAATATGCTGAGGCCAGCACAACTGAATCATCCTGAGCTCACATGCCATGGCTATAGAGATGAAAGGCTTAGAGCATGTCCCGTAGATGCTATGGATGCCATGGGTTTACTCCTTGCTCATAGACTTTTTAGATCGACAGAAGCGCTTCGAATAATTTGGGAAAGACTGCAACGTTCAAACAAACAAACATCATACTATGAAGTTGATGCCGCCTCTTTTGCACGAGACTTCTTGCGGACACGTTGCATTGTAGTCCTTCTGCACATCATCCATTGGCACCTGGTGGCCCTCCCAGTCATCAACAGCTAAGCTATACTGATGATGCTCCTGGGAATCCTTAGCTGCAACACATAGATTGACATCGATCCTGCACTTGAGAGACCACCGACATCCCACTGACCAACTGCAGGCCAAGCATCATCCCTATGAGCACCTGGGTTTGCGCGGTTCAACCGGTTCGCAGTTGAGAGCTGGCCTGTACTAAGGATGAACCAAAAAAACAAACAAATACCAAATACATCAAGTTATACATCGAGTGTGTCCAAGCTGTCATTGAAAAGGCGATGCCTTTTGCTGCCACAGCTACTTGCTGTCAGGAGCAAAAGTGACCAAGTCTGTGGCGGAAACCGTGCCTTGCCATGCAATGTCAATGGCTGTGCGAGCTGCTAAGGCTTAGCTAATGCCTAACCAATGCCGTTAAAATCTCATAAATAAAGAGTTCCAAGGTGCTGCACTGCCGAAGCAGAGAAGGACTGCATAGAAATAAGCGCGGAGTCCCATACGTTGCAGTGAACCTCCAAGCCAGGTCCACCCAGGCAAGACCAGAAACCACCAGAAATGAACGAGAATGATCCAGAATGTCGGGATAATTCAACTGGCCAGAGATGGTCAGAGAAAACCAAGGAAATCAGAGCCTTCTTCAAAATGTTGGCATCAATTTCACCTCAATGAGCGATCTCTATGGCTCACCCCATCCTGACTCACTTTATCTCACTTTGTAGAGATCCCAAAGGCTTACGGCAGGTACGCAACTGTCATCGCACGATCTGTGTTATCTCTGTTGCGAGCAAGGGGCAAACTCAACGAAGCATCGCATGGAACAATGGCGAATAGCCAGCTTGAACCGAAAACGCGACAGTATGCCGAATTATCCAGATTCCTCTTTGAGGAGCCCAAACTTATTGACGTAACTTGGCACATGCCTTCGGTGATGGGCAAACACTCACCGTCAACTGGAGAATACTGAAGACCAAGATGACAGTCACTGACAGCATTAGTCGGCATGCGGCAAGCAGTTTAAGCAGGCCTGGTGGGAAGATCAAGTCGTGGCTGCCGCACTGCTGGCACTTTCATTGGTTTCACCTTGGTGATTTAAAGTTGTTTTTTTTGTGTTACATAAATTTACCAAAGCCGCAAGCATCAGAAAGACTATCTGAATCTTTGTTACATCTTGTTTCATCTTGTTACATCTAATTACAGTTGTTTAACATCCCCACATTCCAACTGCGGCCATCTGCGGCCATCTGCGGCCATCTGCGGCCCTTGCCAAAAATTCCCTTGAACCTGGCAGATCTGGCAGTCTGGATCCGGTGGACACCGGTGGACACCGGCGGACGGTGAGCATCTGCTGTGACAAAGGGCCTCCAAGGATGACCAGAACTGGCAATGCCTGTGGCACGGTCCCCGTGAGACAACACTAAACATATCCAAACATCACCAAACACTTCAAGATACAAATCTTATGAAGATTATTTCTGCTGATTTCTGAAGTCCGTGTTGTGTGTATTGATACGTTGTGAGACTTTGACAATTCGAGGTGCCATCTTGGCGTGAAGCTTCCATGCGGGTCGACGGAAAGCTCGGTGATTGGATCCTCGGCATCAAGATGCATCAAGGAACATCCAGATGCGGCGACGGGATGGGAGTAGTGCTGTAAGGTGACTCATGTCGACGCTGAGGTTGTCACTTTGTCGTCGAGGAAACTGCCTGTCACAAGCTTCATGAGGCACAGGCTTCAACCAGGTCTCAAAGTTGTCAACGACATTCTTTCATATTGTATCACTAAACATCAGCCATCATCAGCCTCCTCAACGTTTCTGTCATGTCTCCTTGGCCTACAGTGCAGGGCATCTTATAGTTTCACTGTATCTCACTTCTTCTAAGAGAGCCAAGACTTACTGGAGCTCAAACACTGATCTGTTGATAAACAAAGCCGGGCATTTGCTTCAAATGCTGACACATTTCACACCTCCTGCTTAGCAGCTACTTAGCAGGTCTGAGGGCACAGCCAGAATCTCACATGCCGAGGCTACACGCCAATCATGGCAACGCGAGATGCTGATGGTGTTAAAGCCAGCCAGTGTTGACGGATATGGCATGGTCTCGGGATCTCTGAAGAGAGGAACAAAATGGCCAAAGCTTTCAAAAAAAACGTTTGGCATACAATGTGCTCTGCATGTCCACAGGTAGCTTCCAGAAATCACGTGGCACTTTCTATCTTTCCCTACCCTACTGCACAACTTGGTGAGAAATTCACAGCTAGGCTGGGCAGGGTAAATTCACAAATTATAAGTTGTCCCTTCCATCTTGTTGAGTCTGCTCATCCGTTGGTCCGCTTTTCTTCCATCAACTCTATATATAATTATTAACGTTCTGTTTTCCAAAGCCTGCGGTGCAAATGGACACAGAATGGGCGAGCTGCTTGCTGGTGACACTGAACATCTCTGGACTTAGATTCACGATTTCAAGGAAGCAATTCAACTTAAGCAAAGTCCTCTCTAGCAAGGTCAGACCTTGAAAGTGCCAACTCTCATGAGCTGTCAAGAGCCAACCCCCCTGTTGTTTCCCTCGGAGAATTTCATGCGCACAAAAAAGCGCATAGTTTCATGATGTTTCATGGGCATTTCATGGGTATTTCATTGGTATTTCATGGGTATTTCATGGGTCACATGTGCGCAGCAGGATCACGCCAATAAGCTCCTAACTCATCCTTGGAGTGCTCCTCACCTTCCTTTGGGGCAGCTTTAGCCTGAAACAAGGTGTTCAATCACCCCAAAAATAGTGGCAACAAAAATGTGGACCTTGGCCACGAACTACCGGACACCTACACCAGGGAAAACTACAACGCCGTTACAACGCCCAGATTATGCAGCCTAATTTATCGTGTTGATATCCTGTTGTAGTCTGGTGCTCATGTCTGCAACACGCTACTCTCAGCATCTCTTGCCGGCCTTTGGTTTCTTCTTTGGGGCCTCTTTCTGCTTCGCAAACCTTCACCGACGCGCTGAAACATGTTCACACGTTTGATGCAAGAATGTTTGCAATGTAATATGATCAGCATATTATCAGCATATCAGTATTGATTGTATTGAGCACAACTATGTCATGTCATGTCAGTGATAGATCATTCAGGATCAAACCCGTGCTGCAAGAAATGGGACAAGTCGATGGGAGCCTGGCAAGTGAAATTGCAAAGGCTTTGGCCTGAGAGCTCTTGAATCCTTGTCATCCCATTATCATCCCTTGACTGTAACATCTGCAGCTCTTTTCCTGGTGCCTTTTTGATGTTCACTGAAATTTCGCTGATGTTGGCAGAATTCTGCGCTCCAAGGGGAGCAAACTGCTAAATGCAACATGGTCATTACAGTCCGAGCATCCTATAAGTAGTCAAGGGGTCTGGCAGGGAGGTGTTGCTTCATTTTTCAGCATCATCATATCATCCACCGTATCCATTTCATCCACATCACTTTTCCCCATCATCACGGGAAACAAAAAAAGCAATATGGATAAATGAACATGAGATGAACAAAATGAACATGAAGGTTAATGCGGCTAAAGTGGGAAACAGGAAATGACATGTGAGTTCTATTCTTCACGTTGTTGAAAATGGGCGATGAAAGATATGAAAGGAATGTGTTGTTAAAATTGGACTAAATTGGTATGAGATGGAATGAAGATGGTGGATGATATGCAGATATGGTGCCGGGCCGCTAAAAATAAAGCAACGAACCCAACCCCAAGCCATCCGCTGTTAGCTGGGACAAGCGATGCAATCATTCTGTGGGGATTGGCTGGCCCAACTTAACAGAACAAAAACGACAATCCATCAGGTGTGGTTTCAATGCCTGCCCGCTTGCTTGCTCAGCAGCTTTTCCAGGCCTTAGTTCATAAGCGCGGCAGTGTCAGAAAAACTAGGCACTGTGCCTGTGCAATGCCTATTTCGATCTGCATCTAGAATACGCAGGATCTGGGATCTGGGCTGATCCATGATATATCAGAGATCAATGCGCAGCACAGCAAGGCAATAAACAGTTTCATGATTCGTGATGAACTGCAAGTACGTGTCCATGCAGCTTTGGGTCACATGGAACACATGGCCTCCCACCCCCGGAGGTTCAGCGTTAAGATTCCGGCTGAGATGGTGCTGATTTTTCGGAAGCAGTTGGTAACAACTCCTAACAAGAATTTCATGTCAATACCACATGTGGATGGGTCTGATAGACATTAAATATCTAAATTTAAATGTTGGTTTCGTATGGTTTCGTTCCTGATTGCGTCCAGTATTCTGTGACACGTTCTTGCGGATCAAACACTCAGGCTATTTCCCCGATCTTCACTGAACTGTTTTCCCTTTGACATCTGCTTTTTGGATCTTTTTGGCACCTCCATCGTCCACGCACTGCGGCCAGTCTTCTTGTGGAAGAAGTAGTTGTGCTGCAAAGGTGTCGTGCCATGGCGAATGCTGGTTACATCTGCTTGCAGTAGAAATGATAGAACATTAGCTGCCATGAGTTGTCAATGTTGACCGGCAAGAGGAAATAGCAGTGGTGAACCAACAAAGCTCTTTCACATTACAAACACTGCTGATGCCCGTACATGCCTGGCCTTCTTGAGGGGATCCCACATTTGGATGATATTGGGATCTCGTCTTGACAAGTCTTTGACCTGTTGCAAATTTTCAAGTTGTGCGATCAACGAGCATACCGCGGGATCTCCAAAAGAACTGCAGCTTCTCAGCCTGCGCGAGGTTCGCGACAAAGAGTCTTGCACCGTCAAGCCGCCTCTTCTGAAAAGATGCCTGCGACAGTGGCTTCAGGATCTTCAGCCTTCGACGATAGTTTCAAAGGCACCCACTTTGGGATATAAATCCGCGATCATCTGCGATCTGCTATGAGCATCACCTGCGTGCCTGCATTTGTGGTGCGGATAAAGCCGCAAGGATCCGACCCTCGATCGCGACAATGACCTTTTTTCAAACAAGCGTTGACAATAACGATGGAAAAGGCATGAAACCGCCTCGAAGTGTATAAAACATGATGCATACTTCAGCATGCTGAGCTTCACAAATAAACCATGATGATTCATGATGAATCATGTTGAATCCACTTGGTTTAACCTCTGACATCCTGTGGGCCCCCGCCTCCCCACAGTGAAGTTCTTGCCCAGGCCTTGCTGGTGTTTGGTTTGGTGCCATAGCCATCCATAGCCCTAAATCCCTGAAAGTGTGAAATTACAGTAAGTAATTATGCAACGTATGCAAATGGGGTATAGGTGTGGTATTGTGTGGTCATTAAGTTTACAGTTTTGGCATGTCATGGTAATTCAGCGCTATCTCATGATCCATATGTCTGAGAAATCATGAGCGGCGCGGCGCACGCCCGTCGACGGATCGCTGAATGGGTGGGATCCTATGCATTAGCTGCAACTCTAAGCCTCCGGCACTTCTTCAATATTTTCCACGGCTAGGCCAAACTCACTATGCCTTGTAAGTGCACACGATACAGATGTGCTCACATATATAAACATATCAGGCTCCACTGGAGATGCTGACAGTCTGAACAGATTAGTTATGATTAGTTGTGTCCTATATTGTCCATCCTTCAAATCCTTCAATCCACCCCTTGAGGACTCCACGCCATGCCCAATCCGCAGCCCTTCTCTGGATGTACGCCTTGGCGGATATCGGAAATCCAAATCCACAATGCTTCACCCGATTTCACACAGTTTCACGGCTGAAATCCTGAGAAACCTGCGAAGGATCGCCTCGCAAGACTCGAGTAACATGTTGTAACACTTGGCCACTTGATGGTGCATCATGGTGCATCCATGTGCATCCCAGTGCAGCAAATCCCTGGCAATCTATGGTAGGACATGGTAGGACCATTGAATTACGATCTTAGATGATCTTAGGATATCTTGGGATTGCATGAGACCTAGGATTATTTTGCCAGTTGGTCCGGTATGTGTTGAACAAACAATAATATCAATAGTCAATAGCCATAACTGGCCATAACCATAAGACCTATGACTGACTAGTTTACGGATGTTTTCAGTTTATTCGATTGTTGGTGAAACGTACAACGCATTCCCATCACTATTCGATCGCAACTAACTACGATGCCTGCGATGCTTGATGCCACCACCTGCCACCTGGAGCCTCATCCGCCCAGCGTCATGGCCTCACGGAAAGGAGCATCTCGCCAGGATTCTGGCAGCTTGGTCACGACCTCAAGGTCGCTCTGACATGCTCTGACGATATAGCGAGACCCATGAAAATCATGTAAGAATTATGAAATAATTATGAAATAATTGTGAAATATATAATTATGAAAGTAAATGAGGCACCATGAATTACCAGGATTTCAAACGTTACGATGCTACATAGCCACTTCAAATGGCATATCTTGCATTGTTTTGCATCATTCGGATCTATGTGGATCAATGAAACTCGTCGTTGAGATGGCGCATTCCTGATCACATGCAACTAGAACATGCCCATATGTGGCATGCAGGTGCGCGCATGTCAATCCACTCCCGTTACTTCCATTTTATATTAAGTGATGATGATCACAACACAATAGATGACGAACAAGGCCTTACTTGTCATTACTTGTCATTACTTGTCCCTTACCAGGTTATTTTTTTTTTTGTAGTCGGTGGTGAACAAGGCCTTACCACCGGCGTCACGGCACATCACGGCACCTCGTCCCAGAAGGAACGGTTTCCCTGCGCGGCATCCAGGTAGTACCCGAGGCCACGAGGGCCCATTTTGAAAGCAAAGCCAGGCCTTGGAATATGTGGAAAATATGATGAATATGGAATGTAGATGATTTGTAGTATAAAGAGATGATAGACATTGATAAACTAGATGATCCGATATATAATAATAAATACCAAATGTAACATGCTTAATCTATATTAATTTATCACAGCATGTATATAAATAAATATTATAAATACATATTTAAATATTGTATAAGAACTATATGCATTATTATGCTCTATGATGTATAATGTGAAAATGGAAACAAAAAAACTCATTCATGTTACAAGTAGTTTGCGGCGGCGAGGAAGCAGCGCAGCAGCGTTGCTTCAAATGTTGCTCCAAATGTTACAACCCTCTGCGGCCAAGGCCGCTCTCCTTGGAAGGTCTCTGACGCCTGGAAATCATTGTCCGATGCTGCCTGACTGATCTTTCAGGCTCCAGGCACAGAAACTTAGGGAAACTCTACATATATTATATAATATATATATAATCACCAGCGTTTTAAGGAGGGGGGACGTACCCAAAATGTAAGCTACATTTTTCAAGGTGTTTTTGAAGGGGCCTTGAAAATGTAAGCTTGCATTTTGAAGGTATTTTGAAGGCCCTCTTCACAAAAACGACGAGGGATGTTCAGCAACCAATTTTACATTTAAGGGGGAGCCCAAAAAAAAGTAGCTTACATTTTGGTATGGTCCCCACCTGAAAAGTTGCCTTAAAGGGGTGGTGATTATATATACCAAGCACCCGGAAACACCTAGGAAACGTACCTTTCGTTCATCCATCGCGAGAATTGTTATGTTTGCGAAAGAATCCTGTTTGGAGGCCGGAGGCCTGTTTCTGGCGCGCATCTACCAATCGCGCAGCCATTTTGGGTTTAGCAAATTCTTGCCACGACAGCTGTTGAAGATGCGAACGCAACTGCGAACATGTTGGGCGCTGCTGCAAATTTCTTGGCCGCTACTGCAGCAAGCTACTCCCGTTTCTACCATTCTCTTCACATCCAGATGATCTGCCCAAGAACGGATGGCTGCCCTCGTGCGGATCGCAGTTTGAACGTGCCTGAGATCTTTCAATCTGCCCCCTGGAATGGCCAGTGGCTGGAGGCTGATTTAGCAGAGGCATGTGCTTGGGTTGTTCAAAGCTGGCTCCACGATGGAAATTTGTGTTTTAAGATCCCAAGACATCTTTGTGGAATTGTGTAGCAGCATGCAGCCCGGAGAAATTAGAAGAATCCTGCCCACTGGTGTTGAAATACTGCCTAGCAGGACAAGAATCCTACTAAATGTTTTTCGGGGGGGATAACCCGGAGAAACCCTGACACCGGACTAAACACGGAGAAAGCCGGAGTTGGCGCAGAGAATTAGAACAAAAAAAGCGGGAGTTGGATGAAGAATTTTTAGGAATAACTGACGCAAGCAATTATGTTTTTTTGTTTCCTACTTGGATCGTTTTTCCACTTTTATGCATTCCCGTGACATGGCATCGGGTTGAATAACAGTTTTTCAGACGTTTTGCACACAGCCGAGCACGGTCTGCTAGCTTGAGCTCAAGCGGGATGGTATTTTGCTTTCTGGAGGCAATGTTTAGGTTCAGCTGGCCAATGACAACCAGGTTTGCTTCCAAGAGTCGGTACAAACAAGCAGTGGGAAGGATGCAGACTGAGTCATTTGTTTCTGAAATGGCCTGCTAAATTCCTGCTACGTTTTTCTAGATGTTCTGCTCACATGGCGATACCTGATAGACGCTTTGTGATGCTATTCGCCCATGTGCTCGCAAGGATTGTTTCACTTCCCATGACATGGTGGGGCAACGCAAGAAAAAGAGACAACCCGGAGAAATTGTGCAAGAAGAACTTCCCCCCGGATTTGTACAATTTTTAGGCAAGAAGAACTTTTCACCCGGATTCTTACGAATTTTCAGTTGGAAGAAGAATACTTCAAATTCAAGGGGAGCTGGTATATATAATATATAGCTGAAATTATCTGAATGACTTTGTTTTCCGTCACATTGGACAAATTCAAGATAAATGTATACAGTCACCAGCTTAACCCATCATATACTCATATACTCACATCAGAATCTGGTGCAAGGGAGCAAGTGATGCAACACGCAAACGCTTGATGCGACATGCACATGAATGGAGCCTGAGCCATCTTCCAGGACAAGCTAAACCAGCTTCTGTTGAGGTGCTTATTCTGTGCAGATTTTGTATGGAAACTCTGTGGTAGATCTGGTATTGGAGTGAGGACTTTGGGGATTGATGGGATTGATGGGATTGTATAAGCTAATTAATTATATAATTTATATATATATATGCAGTTCTATAGCTATCCAATTTGTAGCTGCTGGCATTGCTTCCTTTGACATCTGGATGTATAAATTATCCGAACGAATGTATAGCATTGTATGCCATTGTCCTGTATTTGTGTGTGGTTTAGTCTGGATGGGGAAAGCCATGGCAAAAGCATGCAAAAGCCATACCGTGGATCACCCCTTTGGTCTGTTGACGTCGCTTGATCTCGCAAGATTGCCACAGATTCAGTGGACAAGTCTGCCAAGCTTCCCAAAATCAACCAAAGCACTGGGTCGCCTGTACTGATCATGACTTGTAAACTCTGCTAAGCGCAAGTTTGAAGGCTGCCCCGCTTGAGGACTCCGGTTTTTTTTAGGTCGTTTTCCTCTTGGCCGACCCCACTTCAGGCCAAGACTTGAGCTTCTACGGTCCTACATTTCAAAATGTACGCCAATGTACGCAAGCTTATCATCATCAGCTTTCACTTAAAACCGGCTACCTGTTCACGTAAATGGCAACGACCATGAATGAATTACAGTAATTAATTTGATTTGCTTTATCCTGCGCTCCCCTTGTTCTTGATAAGCTTCGCTTGTTCTTGATAAGCTTCGCATACACAATGATCAATTTCAACTTCAACCCTAGTCTGCCCACGTTGGCACTTCCGGTCAACTCGGGCCAATCATCCACCACCTGAAGCAGAGGGCGCTCTCTGCCGTTTCTTCGAATCTTCACGCACATGATCCTCCCACAGGTCCCTTTGATGCGTTGACGTGATGGTCTCCTGCAGGCCACCCGAGACTCCCGCAACATCGTGTAATGACTTGACTGTCCCTGAGTCCCTGGGGCAGACTCGGTGAAGGTTTGTCAATGGTTTGTCAACTGTCCCATCCTCGATCGTTCCCTTGGACACAAAGCGCCAGCAATGAACCTTGCTCAGCTTGTTTGGCAGTGGCGATCACATCATGTCAATTGGATGCCTATGGCAGCTTTACCCCTAAAGCTGCCTATTTTGAAAAGAGAAGCCAAGAAGACTTTGCCTATTTTGAAAACGTGCGGTATTGAGATCCACTTGTGTTAGATCACAAGTCTCACAAGTGCACTGGCTGCATCTGCAGCTGAGGTTCAGTTTTTTCCTGCCCATAGCGTCTGCAACGCGCAATGGCCTGCGCTTCGTATGCCACGGCACGCTCCGCCGAGGTCGCGTGCATGGGGTGAACAAAGACCACCTGTGCATGTGGCGGTCACTAGGAACAAATTCTGGTATTGGAATTAGCAAATGGAATCCAAGGGATCAGAATGGATCCAGAAATTTGGGATACAAACTCGCAGTTTGCAGCTGAAGTGCGTGATTGGCAGCGGTGAGATTGGTTCCACTTGCTGCATGCTCGAGAGACAGCAGCAGCACTCGCTCTCCATCTTGCGTTTCGTCCTCGCAGTTTCAGGCAGAGCAATTTTGTTTTGTTCGCTTCTTCAGTTGTTTTCAGCGATGTCCTGAAAGCGCCGCAGTATGTCAGATCTCTGGTAGATACTCCCACTGAGCTGCAGGTGTGGAACTCCCATGGTCTGCAAGGTCTCTGCAATGTGCTTTTTCAAATCCTCCCACTGGCAGAAGACCAGCACCTTTTCGCCTGCTGTTGTCCGTTGGACTTGTTAAACCCATGTCCAATGGCAAGTCCGCGGCTACTCATGCTACTTCGTTCAATGACAAAAATCTGCAAAAGACAAAAAAATGAGCACGAGATTCATAATCATACTGCCAATGCTGTATGTCCAAACAATAAGCCAGTCGTTGTTTTACCAGCACCTGGCGCGATGCCTTGAAGGTGTGTTGCAAGAGCCACGAGCTTGCTTCCAGCCTGGAACACTTTCCAGAAGCAGTGTGTGGTTTTGGCATCTTGAACCTCTGGATCTTCATGGGGAAAATGAAAACTAAGATACCACAAAATACATCAATATTACATCAATATTACATCAATATTACATCAATATACCATGCAATTATGGGATTTTCAAACCCAACTAGCACTGCTCAGCACTAAGCTTCGCCTTCTTGGCTGTGTCATCGCCAGGTCCTCGCTTCTTTCCTTCGGGTCAATGCAACTTCTACTTCCCATTCTGTTGGGAACTCCTCAGCCTAGGCCATTTACTTGCCACATTTATATAACTATATTTAACTATATTATATATATATATACATTTAACTAGTGGGGAAAATAAATAAAAACATGGGAAAATGATGATAAGCACAAGTAATCCATTGGCATTGGGAATCCGTTGGCTTTATGTGGCAAGACTGTGGACAAACCATGCAAGGCGTCCTCTCTCTGCCCGTAGATCTGGCGCAAGTTCCAGGGTGAGTGGTGTGACTTTGTTCTTGCCCTCCAGGCTGTGTCGACATACCTTGGTCGCCATCATGCAAACAAATGGAGGTTTCCTAAATTACAAAAATGTGGGTACCCCAAATCATCCAAAATCAGAGCATTTTAGTATTGAAACCCATGCTGATATATGCTGATGCTTTTGGGGATCATGCATTTAAGAAACCTCCAAATGAGAATCAAGCAGTGGGCGGAGAAGGAACTTGAAGATTTTGAAAGTCTCAGTCGGTGTTTATTTTTTCGTGTATGCCAAATTTGGCCCTGGCCAAATGCATCCAAATGCCACCAACTTACAGGACATGTCTTGAAGTGCTGAACAACCTCTTTCAAGCAGTCGGTGTGGAAGACGTGCGCGCACACCGTGATCGACAGCTGCTCCTGCAGCCAGGATCGTGCACATCACCCAGTCCCCCATGCGTTAACACATGTTGGGCCATCCAATGTGACCGAGCGCGTTACTAGTTGCATGATGCTATACCCATCTCCGCCTCCTTGAGGTCTTCCTCCAAGCAAATACTGCATGACCGTTGGTCAGCGGACGAGTCGCCTCGCGCTGCTGCAAGAGTCCGTTTGAAAAACCTCATGGCAAGCTGCAAGCAATCCTATGAAAACAACTGAGAGTGGGCGTCTTGGACCAGGGGGAATATGGAAAAGAGTACGCAAGGAAGGCCCAACAGCAAAGTAATCCAGCAAACAAAATCATGAGGGCGAAGTGGATATGGGACGCTTTCTCTTCCAGCGCAGAAAAGTCGCTCCACTGATCGCTGAGCAGAAAGTGCAGTTTGCGCTGCGCTCACCATTCGGCCTATGCAGGACAATAACAAAGAAATGCATAAGAATCTAAATACGAGCAGCTGCATAAAATTGTTTCAACATGAACTATGTAACTATGCATATAATATATGTTATATATATATATATTATATCTGTTATATTCTGTTATTCCACAAACGAACAATTCTCCCAACTTCAAAGACCTCCCTCAATTTCCGCCTTGAGCGGTGGCTATTGACTGACCATTTTCATGCCCTGAGAATCTGGGACCGGCAAGACGCTGCAGCTGAGGCAAGCTCATCCTGGAAGCCTGACGTGTGAAGCAGTGAAGTGAATCAAAGAGCTGCACTGGGAGACAGCGGAACCAGCCTCCGTAAACGCGGCAGCTGCCAGCGATGCCTTTTCCCCAGCAGGACGTATAGGTAGAGAGCGAATGTGGCAGTATAATCTAGTATATAACATAATAATAATAGTAGTAAGTAACAATAACATACGTATATGAATATATATATATATATACATAATTATATATATACATAATTATATATATATACATAATTTTATATATATAGATAATTATATATATATATATACATAATTATATATATACATAATTATATATATATGGATGGAGAATGGTCGAACATGGGCACACCACAAATCAAAGATAATCAAATTTCAAAGTAATTACAGTTTAAATTACAGCTGAGAAACACTTGAAGAGTAACTGTTCAAAACAGCAGGGTCGTTTCGGTGAGTCTCCTGGTGAACTTGGCAAGCTGAATTTTCGCTGGCTTCCTCTGGAGGGGGCACAGGCTCCATTGAAGCTGGGTCCTTTGGGGCCTGTCTGCTTTCTTCTTCCAACGTCTCTGCAATCTGTGCCGCAGGCGTTTGTTGTTTATTTCCCACCTCTGGCAGCGGCACCTGCGGCATTGGCCTTGTTAAATGCATTAAACCAGCACATTCAGCAGGATCCGCCCCCAACTGTTGCAGAATCTCTTGCTGATCTGAACTTCGGCTTCCCACTGATCCCACTGTTTGCCAGAGCAACTCAAGTTGTACAGCTCGCTGCAGAACCTCTTTCCGCGTCTTTTTGGCATGGTCTTCTTTGGTTGAGATGATGCGATGACATTCAGAGCCAGCATCTGAAGCTGCTGCCGCCATGCCACAATATGCTGCGAAATGCGAACACAGCTTGATGAGCCTTTCAGCCCGATCTTCCTCACTCAAAGCTGAGCCGGAATTATCTGCCACATCACGGGAAGCTTGCAAATAAATAGCTCTCTCCTCTGCCGTCTGATCGACAGTGATGATGCGCTCTTTCAGCGGTATTGGCTCAACCTCCTCACTAGTGTTCTGTCTCGCGAAATGGTCTAAAAAGTGTTGGGCCATTTCTTGAGCCAATTCTGTGCTGTATGCACATGTCTCATCTGCTCTGGGCAGCTCACCCAAATGAAAGACTTTTGCCAATGTGGCCACCTGCGCTAAGTCTCTTGTCGGAGGTGTACCGGTCAAGCCCCAGCGGTAGTGCGCACAAATCCCCTGCAAAGACTCAAACTGTGCAGTGTCACCAATGGCCTGCGGGCAAAACCGGCAAAACGGGCAGAATGCAAAGGCACACAGTTGGTTTTGGCATAGCATCGTGGTGTCAAAACATGTCAAAACCAACACCCAAAGTCTCTCTCTCCATCGGCATCACCAACATCCAAAGTGGGTAACACTATTTAATACTATTTATTAATTATATTTATGACTATGTGTTACGTACGGCTATCTATCAGTATCTAAGCTCTATAATAGACCTCCGTTCATATCCAGGAATCTAGGGAATTTACCACTCTCAAGAAGATGCATGATTTCCATCAAACTGGTTTGCAATTTTCATTGTTGAGCAAGTATCTCCCAATCACCCCATGCCTCCAATTCATGAAATTCGTCCAATACAACTCGCTTCCACCAAATTTGCTCGAGCACAGGAAAGGCCAATTGCGAGGAATCTTTTATTTCCGACATCGGTGCTTCGCATGGAAGCTCTTGCCGATGATCCCACATCAGTGACGCCGGATTTTCACGAAAACGCCGTGTGTTCCGACGGAGATTCAGAAGATCCACGGGCCCCCGCAGAGCCGCAGCGTCTGGCGTCGATTTTTTGGTTTCCGGACTCCGTTCAAAGCAGCCGCTTGTCAAGCCAGCAGTACCCGCCAATTCCAATAAGCGAGCTCGGTACACTTTCGAATAAAGCAAACGATATGAGCAAATCACAATAGCCTTGGAATCATCATCATCATCATCATCATCATCATCATCAAGGGATTTCAAGTGGGGTACAGTGCAGCGCAACCTTGCACTCTGCAGACAAGACTCTGCATGACAAATCTCTTCCACAGTAAGCGCTTTGAGGTGTGCAACCGTCTTGATCGCAAGGACCTGCTGGGCGAGGGCCCAAACGATATGCATTTGCTTTGCGTTGGTGCAGAGCTGAAACTTCAAAAACTAAGCCCAGTGTCAGCCTGCCTTAAGCGGCATGCCGCTTGTTCTGCTCATAGACAAAGCGGGAGAAGCAGAGCTATGTTTGGTAAATTTCTGGATTTCCTTGGTTTATAGATCTGGTCATGTCAGTGAACAATTGAAAGTACAACAAAGTACAGAACTGTTACAGAACAGAAATGAACGGACTATGTGGTTTGGAATAGAAGCTCTTGGATTCATGTGGAATTGGATGTGATTAGGCCATTGCAGCAGCACCAACCTGCAACGACCATGGTTCATTATGCTTGGCTAAGAGGCGTCTACCCACTGATCCAGCAGGTTAGAAGGAACCAAGACCTTAGGCAAGAACTGCCACTGCAGGATTGCCAATGCGAAAAGCTGCCAAGTTGCTGGAGAAAATGGCTATAGGATGCTACACGTAGTGCGGTGTGTATGCGGTGTGTTCATGTGTTCTGTTTTCGTCCGAGATCTACTGCAGCCCAGGCGCCAGAGAGGCGAAGGAATGAAAGAAATAAGGCTGCTGATCTGAAGGAATGGTTGGTCTCTCAGCCAGGCTACTATCGATCAGGCCAATTGTAGTAGCTGTTTTGCCATATCCTGGCGCATCTCCCAGAATTCCACCTGCGAGAATGGAGAAACATGTCACCAAACATGCTCTCTGTGACACTCAGCCAAGCACTTCCACATGGTTCTATGGTTCTAAGATGTTCTAAGATTCTAAAACAAACCAGCCCACAGCGGCCTCGTACTTTGTAGAAAGCCCGGCGTGCGAGTTCTAGCTGCCAATTGAGCTCCCGGAATTGAGGCGACCGGATGCTGCCTGGTGGGATCGGAGTCGCCTTAGTGGCCCACTCAAATCAGCTGGGCTGAGACCACACAGTCACACCACACACCACAAACAATTAACATCAATTAACTATACGGTAGCTTGTGCTAGCTGATGTAGCGATGCGTCTCACGCAATTTTTGGGTGGTGATGGGGACGCAAGTGATATAGGAATAAGTCGGAATAAGGAAACGTCATATCATCATGGATGGTCACACAAAAGGACATTTGCAATGTCTGTCTGACGTGGAATCAAGTGGCAGGTTTCATGGGATCCACTCGCACGCGACACAAAGTCAGATCAAAGACTTGATCCGTCTTTTCCTGCTGCTGCATCCACCAAAGTGACCTGCACCAAACCAATCTGAACTTGGACATGGCCATGACATGGTATGACATGGCCCAATGGCTGCTATGCCTATGACGCTATGGCCTATGGCTGCTCTGGCTCAAACTCACCAAATAAGGATCACACATCTGTTCATCATTGTTCATCCTGCATTTCTGGGGAGAACAGTTATGATTTTATGATTCACATCATTTGAAGGTTAGGCAATGGCAGACTCTTGGCATCTCACTCCATTGGCCTCAGCTGCTCCTTTCGAAGTGGAAAATCTTGGAAGTGTGGCGGTTGATTAGCACACGGGTCTTGCCCTCAGCTGTGACAACATGAACAAGAAATGGATCACAAAGTTGAGACGGACACCTGATCATCTGCAAGTTATAAATAATTGTGCTCATGAACATCCTGAAGCCCTACGAGTAAAGATTGAAGGACTGCAGGAGGTGGCTAAAGTCCAACAAAGGAAACCTATGAATGAGACAGGGAGGTGATCCAACCATGCGAAAGCTGACGTTGTCATAGAGCAATCTGACAAACAGGCCGCCCAGCATCGATTCCCTTGGATCTGCAGCTTAAAATTCGCCCTGTCAACTTTCCGTTTGCGCTTTCGAATTGCCGGACCCCCCACAACTCGCCATTCGAAAGCTTGGCGAAAAGGCGACATCTCAACTCCTGAAGTTGCACTGGGCATTTCTCATACCAAGAAACATCAGAACCATTAAATTGATTTAAATTGATTATTCTCCATTCTCATCATTCGCTCTGTCACTCTCACGCGGAAACCTCAATACGCTCCTCTGCGCTCGACGTCTGGGCTGGCAGTCAAGCACTTCACCGCTTCGTCCGGGCTGATGAACAACCTGTGCACGACATGACGGTCATCAGTCATCACCAGTCGTAAACAATCATACTCAGTCATAAGATGACCATGATCACCATGCAGTTACAGACATGTAAATTACATGTTAAATTACATGTATAATTATCACATGTAAATAACTATGGACATTTATAGACTTATAGACTATATGTACATCTATATGTACCACTTTCAACAGACCCGGCTTTGCCTCGCAGTGACGGAATTCGTGCTGTCGAAACTGGGCAAGTCCGGGCGGACGAGCCACCAGCCCAAAGGCTGCGAACCTCGGCTGAATCGAGCTGAAACCAACCATAATTCAACATCAATCAATTGGGATTATATGGTAATCATGGTAATAATCATGGTAATCCATGGTATTTCCCATTCATAATCAATTATATGCATATGGTATTATATGGGATTGCCATGGGATTACCTCAAAGTCGGCTTCAGAATCCTCATAATTTGAGTCATCATAAGCTGTTATACACTTATCTTAAGTTATAACCTGTCATTTCTACGATAACACTTGATCATACCATGATATATGTCATCAATTGTCATCTTAATATGTGAGTCACGTGCCCATCCTTTCACCAGGCTGCCAGCGTGAACGTCCAGTGTCGCTGCCAGGGGCAGCTGCAGCTGACGCCACTGGCCACCACTGGGCTCGGAACAGGGCCCCAGGGCTGAAAGCATTTCCTGTCGCCGTGGCTTGGGACACCATTTTTGCCAAAAAAAAACTGATGCAGAATGATGCAGAAGATATACACTAATTACAGAATCTACAATTTCCTGGAGGAATTGGAGACGAAAAGGTGCTTTTCCGACAAAACCCGAGGTAGTTTTGCCCATTCTGAAAGTAGGGGTTGGGTACGGGTTAGGTACGGGTTAGGTATGGGTTAGGTACGGGTTAGCTACGGGTTCAAAATCAATACCCGAGGCCTTCAATCGAAGACCGAGGTTTTCTTATATTTTTCCAAAATATCTCAGGTTCTTGTGTTGACCCGAAGAATTCTTAGAGTTTCGGTTCTCCAGGTGGGTCTATAATTACTAACCTGTGTCAATAGAGTAATAAAGTTGCAATTTGGAATTTATACAATATAAAATATGTTTCACATGTATTTACCGTTCTATATATTTATATATATATTATATATATATATACAGTGCCCCTGTAGACATCGTTGGCAAAACCATCGACGCCGCCCCCAAATGTGTCCAATCTCAATGATACTGTCAGGCAAGCATGGATAGAACATAATAGAACTCTATAAAAATATGATAACTTTATATAAAATGATCAATTATTATTGGAATTAGATGGAATTAGGATGAGGATGGATGAGGGATCATCATCCAATCTATGGCTATGGATGGCTATGACATTCAACCGGAACTGCTGACGTCGCCCACCTCCAAGTTTGCACTTTGTAGTGCATCTTTCAGAGCAGCAATGCCCTGAGACTGCCCCAGGCCGCGATACCAGTTCCTTGCAGCACAAGACACAAAAGCTGATATTTCGCACAAAGTTAGCACTAAGTCGCCAAGTTCAAATCAATCAGTGTGGGTGACTTGTTGCAAGTTGCAATTGGTGATTGAAGACAAGCTGCTCGTTTTCTCCACCTGAGTCCCCTCATGTCCCCTCCGCTGATTGGAGCAGTGAATGTCTCCCAATGATTTCATTGATACAGACCTCACTGAGAAAGTCACCAGGCTCTGGAATGCCTTTCTCAAAAAAGAGGCTGGCAATAGAGGGCCCACAATGTCTTCGCTTGCCCTGCAAGAGTGCCAGGCATAAGTATGATTAACTATGTAAGTGTTTGTACGCGTACACATCCTTCTTGGAATTCAGTGTCTAGCCAGGACCCCTGTATCTTTTTTTCAGAGGGGTGCCTTGGGAGTACAAGAAAATCTCCAAAGAGTCATGGCACACATTGTGAAAAAACCTTCTCCAAACACTCTGAACCCCAAATATCTATCATTTGTCATGCCTAAAGAATGGGAACCCAGAGGGCACAAGTTGCAAAAAACAGCCCCCTGTCTAAAGAAGGAGGAGTCCAGATTACAGTTGTGCATATATGTGCACATCACCCCCCAAGACTTACACTTGCAAACCTTCTGAATATATTCGGGATTCAATGCTTGATCATTCTGAAAAATGATTCATTGATGTGTGATATTTGCTGCTCTCATGATCTCTACCCAGTACTGTCATGTTTGATTGGTTTATTTCTGCTGGGTAACTACAACCGGGATGTTTCAACTATTTTTTGTTGCATTGGAATATCCAAAATCTCGGAACTGCGTAGAGATTCAATCCAATTCGGATTGCCGCCATGTTGTTTGGAGTCCTTCCCTGGATTACAACGACAACTGGAATTGCTGGCTGCTCACGTTTACAATCAGGCGTGGCAAGCATCACACAGCATCGCGGTACTAGCTATGCACACAGAATGTGTTGCTACTCCATTTGCTCTGTTGCTGCATTTGTATACAGGGATTATACACGGTTCCCATCCAAGAAAGGCTGCCTTGGCAGCTGCCTTTTTGCCACGCTGTCCTCGTCCTGGAGCCAACGGCACAGCATTCCAGGTTGGTTTGGCATATGACTTTGCCTCGCAAATAAGGATTTCTCCCGAGTTGGTGGTGATTTTGGTACAAAAAAAGAATGATAAAGCATGGGGATTGGGAATGGTCTATTTTTTGCACAAACCCACATCCTACTCCGTTGTCTACTACAAGGTTGTTGTGTTGAAATCTCTCACCCTCTTCGGCATCAGGCTTTGGTGGAACTCCTGGTACATTCGACTCTTCAGTGATGTGGAACTCGTGCAACAGGATTGCTGAATTTCTCGAGATCCTAAGTCGGGCCCTCAGAAAACAAAGTCAAGGCAGAAGGCAATGGAAGTCCAAAATGCATGCAATCTGTTGAAATCTTGCACATATCTGCTGGATCTTAAGTGTTCATTGGTTTCGTATGGCAACTGAGCTTCGGGGAGCCCATGCTAATGTTGCCGCTCATGGCCACCATGACACAATCGTCGTCATGGGCCACCGCTGGGTCCATCTTCAGACGTTTTCCTGTGGTGTGCAGTTCTTCAGAATACTGCAAACTTCTGCACTGGACTGCTGCACACTTACTCATCTTCCTCGTACTAAATTTGATTTCTTTTCACCATGCCAAGATCTGTTGGACTTAGTCCCAAGTCTCCAGAGCAGCATGAGAAGCCAAGAAGCTAGACACCCGGGCCAACAAGCTGGATGAACTGCCTGGAGAAGAAATATCTTGCTCCCAATTGCCAGTGGCTTGAGGCTGCAAACCTCCACGTGCATAGGCAAGCAAGTTCAACTAAAAGTGCGTTCACATCCACAACACGAGCACGCCTAACCCTTAATATTAAGTTGCTTTTCAAACCCTTACACTGCCAATTCCTTACCATTACCACCATACTTCTCTAACCCCATGGGAAAATTTAACCTTTCAAACGTATCTTTAACCTTTTCAGCAGAAACGATACTAACCCTCGCATAGCCCACTTTTTGACACTTGCACAGTCTGCCAACCACTTTGAAGTCACCGGTCACAAATCATCAAATTGTACCGAGAAATCATCAAAGCGTACCGAGGAATCATCATCAAAAAAATTGAGGTTAGCAAAATCCACCCTTGTTGGTAGGCAAGAATTCGTTGAGGTTAGCATAATAGCTTGTAAGGGTTAGAAGCGGGTCTCGATCCACAAGCAGTCTAGCATTTTCTGGTGCACCAAGACCAGGATCGAATCGTGACTCAATGAAATTCAATGAGTTTCAATGTGCCTTAGCCGTACCAGACTTCAAAAGTCTCAAACAGCAATCACAAAGCTTTGCAAAGTATTTTCAGACGCTACATGGTTCTGCCTTTTCTGTGATGAACAAATACTCAAACACTATCTGCATAAACACTATCTGCATACACTGGGTCCTGGATCCTCAGTCACTTCAACCCGTCCTTCCCCTTGTCACCCAGGCAAATCTATTGCCCCGCCTTCTTGAGTGACAGGCTCACTTGCAGTGCTCACGCTTCCATGCAAATAGCCTCATCATGACAGCGGTTCCAACCATGTCCGCTGGTTCCACAATTTATTCCCATCTAATGTGGTCATCCCAGTATCAACCGTATTGCCATAAATCTGTGTATATAATTGAAAAAAGCAACATCCCAAATCATAGGTTTATTGCTGGATGTTGTGGGGTAGATCGCCGAGCGGCCAAAAACATCACTGGAGTCCAAGGTCTGATGCATAGCGCCGCTCAGCCCGGCTCAGCACCAGGCAAGGACGCACATATGCCATGGCATGTCACCGGGCGTGCAGCCATTTGTTTCGATTTTTTGGATGTGGATGTTGTGAATGTTATGTGGATGTTATGTGGATGTTATATGATGTAGTTTTGATTGTGAGTCACTTTGCAGAGGGCCTCCCCTTCACATGGGGCACAATGCAATACAATGCACCATTGACATATTGACATCATGTAGACATGGACCGAGTATGACCGACTTAGACTAGATATGAATAGATGGGTCTTGAGTCTTTGTGACCAGGGCTGGCCTAGCCAACCATCCACGATCTCTCCCCTCTTGCGCTACCAACACATGGAAATCAGCTGCTTGAGCCCGAAGCGAAAGACCACAATCTACAAATCATAATGAAACATAGCGTAAATCATGGCGTAATATGGCATAGAAATATGTAAAGGATTGCAAGGACAAAACAAGACCCTTGTTGTGGCACCCTGTGGCACGTCTAGAAATCCATTGTCTTTTCCTCCAGAGTGGGCCGTGGCTCGTTCAGCTCCTACCCAACTCTGCAACAGTAATTACCATAAAATACCAATGTCACCAATGTGTACAAACTTGTGCAAAAACTCATAAGCAGCTATTTGCTGGATAATACTTGGTGACAGTAGCTGGATAGAAGCTGTTGGCCAAACCGTCCCAGATCCAACCAGTTGGCTCACGGATTGCTTTCAAGGAGGCGCAGGCGTAAAGCTGGGAGGCTCCTCCCATTGGGTCACGTTGGTGTCCTCCACATTGTGGAAATCAGCAAACAGAATGGACCTCCTAATGCTGAAATCACATGTATCATATAATATCATATATATATATATGTATCATATATATATATATATGTGATATTATATGATACATATATATATACACAGTATATATGATATGTAAATATGCAGTATATATGACATGTACATATATATATATATGCTATATATATATGTGTGTGTGTGAGCCATTGTCAAAACTCAATGTCTAGCTCCCTTAAAAAGCATGGTTTTGCTTTTGGTGGGCCCTATCGCTACGCATGGGCTGGTACTTATGAAGAGAGAGGGACATATCTATACGTAAAGAAAAGAAGAAGAAAGGAAGAGGACCGGAAACAAAAGAAGAGGAAAGGAAGAGGAAGGAAAAGGATTGGAAGAAAGGAAAAAGGATCGGAAGAGGAAACGAAGAGGAAAGGAAGAGGAAAGAAAAATGAAAGAAAGAGGAAAGGAAAGCAGGAAAGGGTCTGTCTGTGGTCTAGCAGGGGCTACTTTTTGAACAAATGGATATTGCTAAGGTATCGCTAGGGGTATTGCTAATTTTGCCTCTTGCATGTATGCAACTTTGTATAAAACAACTTCAGATGTGAACAGTTTGCATATATATATATAAACATATAATACTATATATAGGTATTACTTTTGCGGGGCCTATCGCTGCACAGCGTTTAGTGCACTTTCCAGACACAAGAGAGCCCTCCCTACATAAGTGGTTTATCACAGTTTTGACAGTACCTCGTATACATATATATATATTATATTATAATAAATTATAATAAATATAATATATATAATTTATATAATATAATAAAAAAATAATGTAATACAATAAAAAATAATAATATATGTAATAAAATAGAATATAATACAACATAATATAATAAAATAGAATATAATACAACATAATATAATCTATTATAATATACTATACTATACTATAATATATTATAATATAATCTAATATATTATAATTTAATATAATATAATATATATATATTATATTCATATGAAATAAATCACCCAAAGCTCATAATACACCTAAATCATGCTAAATCTATGGGGGTCTGTCATATTAATTGCCAACATCTTCACCTCTGCTTCACATGGACTTCAAAGGAATGATACGGTAGGGGCCTTTGAATTTTACCATGCCGGAGCATTTGTGAATTTGCCACTTTAAGAAAGGCACAAAAATGATTCAAGCAATACAATCAGTCCCAAGGATCCATTTCGCCGTTATTCTTCAATGCCAGCAGCTTAATTTCGCTCATACTGCTTGGCCCTATCCACCGTATCACCTAGAAACATGTCATGCCCAAACCCAAACACTTGCACACTCAAAGCGCTTTCATACCAAAGCCAGCAAGAGTCATTGAAGCGTTAGGACTGTTAGGAGTAATTGATTGAAATCCAAACTGCGTCAAACCTGCAAAAACATCATCATGTTATCCACTGCCTTTTCGGTGAAATTCCCCTGTGTTTCAGCTATGATGTGATGAGCATAATGGGGTCAAATATGGTCAAATGCACTCAAGTTCCCTGTTCCCTGTCCTTATTCCAGTAGTAATACGCCTTGTACTCACTGGAATAAACCTGTTGCCATGGTGTCACAGGAGGTGGCCGAGGTGGCTGCAATGCTTCGCCTCGCGACACGGTTTTTCTGGTATCCTTTGGTGATGGTCAGGTTGCACCATGTTGGATCCGAATGGATCCGAAACTTACTGAAGTTCCCTAGGATGGTTCCGAACTCGTTGAAAATAGGGAAAGGAAGTGCCTTCAATGATTTTTTTTCTCAAGTTCTCAAGGAAATCTGGATCCCCAATTGTGAAAACCACCCGGGATTGCCCGGATGTCCTCTACGATTCCATTGGCCTGGTGTCATTGACCCGGCAGGCTGCGCAAGCTGCGGAGTGTCCTTGCAGGTTTCGCAACATTTCGCAGCAATAAGGACCACCAGCAACCGAATCACCCAATGAGTTCGGCGGTGTGCCTCACCTCATGCAGCTGAATTCTTTGTTGATAACTCATTGCCCACCCCGAAAGCACGTTACTCAACCGTGAGGCCAACAGTGTCTATGTCCGGATAGGGGGCATGGGGGCACCATGTTTTTGATCTGTGGACGTGCTTTTATCGCCCCTGCGCTTGTTTTCTTGACCCCTGGACCGGTTTCTTTGACCCCTGGCCCAATTTTTTGACCCCGTGTTTCTTCAAAGTTTCATTTAGGGTTCCTTTTTGGTTTAGGGGTGTCTTTGCAGTTTAAGGTTTCGGTAGGGCTTCATTTAGGGTTTCTGTTGGGTTTATTTTGAGTTCATGTGGGCTTTGGTTGAAGTTTCTTTAAGGCTTTTTGGGGGTTCATTTTGGATTTCCTCCTGATTTCTTTAGCGATTCTTTACGGTTTCTGTAGGGGATTTTTAAGTTTGAGTTTCCCATTCTTTTCCATTCCACTCTGCGTGGTTTCCGCAATCTGACTTTTCACTACGGGGAATTTTGGTGATGTCCACTTCTACCTTTCATTTGGACCTATGTTTGGACTGTGTGTCGATGACCGTATTCCTTCGATGCGGGGCTTTACTTACCTACGATGGTCTACCTTATGTGAGGGGAAGTCTGGAATCTACGGGTACCCTGAAGCGAGGGACTGACTCAGAAAAGCAGGCGCAAGATGGCGCAGGGGTCAACAAAAACAGGTGCAGGGGTCAAAAAAATAGGATATGGGGCAAAGAAACACTTCCAGTGGTTAAAACAACAGGTTGGGAACGACTAAAAGAACAGGATTAGGGTTCACAAAACCAGTGGTGAGATTTTAAAAACACCCAGGGGTCAAAAAAATAGGGGCAGGGATCAAAAAAACAAGGGCCCCCGGATAGGCATGGAAGAAACCCAACCAAAAATAATAGAACTATAGATAAAGATAGAGATAAAGATAAGTATAAATAGTATAAATTGAAATGTATGTACGGAAGGGTGCAAACACAATGATTTAAAATCTCCAAAGGAAGAAATCTTGAAGAGAAACCTGGAGATCAGTGACATGTGAGAGAAAGCGAGGAAAAGCGAAGAGAAACGAAAGGAAAGGAGATCTGACCATGGGAAATCCGTGCTGCACACTCCACTGATCTTTGTTTTTCTCCACTTTTTCTCAAAGCCCAATAAATTACACATATTATACTCAGTAGATCTCAGTAGTTGGCAGGTGCATCCTAACTACAGTGCTGAAAGGTTTCAGAACTGATCATTTATGGGTACGTGCGCCAACCTGCGGGCTGAACCATACACCTTTGATCACCTTTGATCACCTTTGGACGTCATACTATTGAGTAGTCTAGCTAGAATATGCTAGCAGCTCGCATGACTTTCAGCATCATTGCCAGACTGCAATGGGAAGTAAGTATCGTTTGAAGCCTATACATGCCTACACATGATACATTTTGTCTGTTCTCCATCTAGTTCTTGTCAAGCTGGCATTTCACCCCGCCGTGTAGCAGGAATTTCGGCGATTCTGCAGGCAAGCAGTTTCTGCTGTCGATGGTCTGCTCTTAACATCACTTGCTTGCAATTGCTTGGTGTTTGTCTGGTGTCCAGCCAGCTAGCACTTCCATGAGAAATTTATGCAACGTCACTCCAGGCTCCTCCTGCAGAACATCATCGGCCAAACCAGCGCGCGCCGCCGATTGATGATGATGATGATCTGTCGAAGGCCTACAGCCGTGTCTCAAAATGCTCCATCCACGCGCTGTGTGAAACAGAACTGGCCCACCTGCTTCGCACAGTGGCATCAGCTTGCCTTTGCGCATCTCCAGTGAATGTCGAATCATGTCAAATGGTCAAATCTGTTATATATAAAGCTTCATGTCAGGTCCAGTGGCATTTGATGGCATTTGCTTCAAGTCCATCTGCATGCTCCAAATCCTTCCGGCCTCGACTGCAATTGCTCCACCGTAATGCTGGCATTTCTCTCTTCAACCCACTGCAGCCACGCAGGCCATTTGGAGTGGATAGACTCACCTCAGCAGTGGTTCAAAGTGACTCTTCAAACCCTACGAAAACCGATCGAAAACCGCACAAGGGACGCCACACCACAAGCAAGTTTGTGGCTATTCTGCTTCAGCTGAGAGGCTGTTTTGCAGAGTGACTTGGTTTCCGAAGACGATCAAGCCTGTGCCCCGGGCCGAGAGATCTTGATGCCACTCAGATTTCACACATAATGCCAAACATCCTACGACCTTATCTCGAAATATCTCGAATCACCCACGCCTTGCTTTGCACGCGTCAGCATGACGTTCATCCGACGATTGTCGGCCAGGAATCCTGGTTCGCTTGGACACGTTCGGAACATCGTGTAGGATTCATCGATATTCATCGGATCAGCATAACTGTAACTATGAATGAATGATTTGGAAAGACTTGCAGGATTCAGAAATTGCCCCAGCTGAACTTCACCATACTTCACCTTTGACGCACTCGTACATTCATTGTTATTATTTTCTTTCAACTTAATAACTTAAAGCCCTCTGCACATGGAAACATCACGGTATCACGAAACTATGACTCAGCCAGAGGAAGTTAGTCCTAGGGCGTTGGACTCGTTGTTTCTGGTAGCGCTGAAGAGGACCAGCCCCTGCTCCATGCCCTGGCAACTTTGGGAATCTCAGAGCTGGTTTTCACCTGTAAAATGTTTGAGATCCAAGAAAAACTCAACATGTTGAATCATTTTGATATCCAGAATAAAATGTGGTAAACAATGGTAAACACATGAATATTCCTACAACTTGTCAATGTGTCTTTTCTTAACACTCGTTATCACCCATGTCTGGTAAAATTGGGGACAGTTTATTTTTTATGGGCATACCGCCGTATACAGTACACTCAAAGATCGCAACCCTCAGCGCCTGGTAGCCATCAATGGTGTCCACATGACAAGAGGTCAAATAACGCCCTAAGCCACGATCACGGATAGCCCGTTGGAGCTCCTGTGACAATCAATGGTACCAACCAAATGGGAGGCCCAGGCCATGTCCAGCCAACAGTTAGATAGTTATGATAGTTGTGATAGTTGCATGATAATAATGGTGCAGGGTGCAAATTTCTTGTTTGTACATGTGTCATGGATTGTAGTCAATATTCTCTGCTGCATTTAGTTATTATATATATACATTATACATGATGTGCCCTGAAAACCTCCGTGGAAACACTGGAAACATCTGATCGGAGAGGAAAACATATTCGGAACTTTCTGTGCCTGCTTTTGTGCAAGGTATGCAGTCAGCACCACAATCTGATCTGGTGGATAGCCGGCATTGATGATGTTCTCAAGAACACTTGCCACTGCCTCTGCCTGCCATTGCTGGTCAAGACTTCAGGTATCTTCGCAACAAAAACAGATTATCAAGGCATCCAATGGCATCCAATGGCCTCAGCGGTATTGTATGTGGAGAACCCTCTTCGGCCCTCAATGACGCCAGAAGAGACGTCCACGAAGGCAACTCTGCAATCCTAGGAAACCGAGAAACCCAGGAGAAAGGAAAAATCTGATAGTTTCATATAGTTTCCTCCTTTCAACAAGAATCTGCCCGCTCAACGAACTTTTGATCACTCATTGCTTCTCTGACCAAACCTTGGAATATCTTGACATATCTTGACATCCAGTGAGACAAGCTGCAGGGTTTGGCCATGCAAAGCCAGGAACGGCCTCTAAGGCGGAATCATTTGCTGCGTTCATGAGCTGACCTGTAGCGCACTGCAGTGGAGAAAACGGATGGGAATGGTGCCTCAAACGTATCCAAACTGGTCCAAGCCCTTCGCAACAAGATGCAACAAGGGACCTGAATAAAACATGTGATTGGGAAAATCAGCAATCGAGCTGTGCATTCGCCGCTGCTCCAGAAGGAGCGTTGGCTCCAAACCAGTTGAAGTCACCTTGGAGGCAGTTGGATTTGTCTGGACAATGGATCCGGGCCATGGGCATGCCCTTGTTCACCACGTGAGTAACAACTTTATATTTGGTATGGGGAAAAGAGAGAAGATTGGAGGAACCCCCCTACATTGCCCTACATCGTTGACAATTTTGTAGCATTCTAAGGAACATGTTTCTGGTGCTGATGTCATTTTCCAACGCTGTTATGCTGTCACCCAGCATATCTCTACCTCCTACATCAAAGTTTGAATAACGATGGATCCTGAGCAAAGCCTGCATACGGGCAAAATATTGCACAATACATACATGGTGAATTGTGCAGTTATAACTACTAGTATAAGGGTTAATAGATGTGTATGTATATATATATACTTTCTTTATATTCACGTAGTAATGAAAAATGATATTATATGAAAATATAGATAAATATAGAATCATTAAATGATCTGCTATAAACGCAATAAATGCGGTTGCTATGATCCCGCAGTTGCTGGCAAGGGTCCATGCGCTCAAAGAGGCTCAAACCAAGGCCCTCATTCTGGGCTGCTTTGGAGAGAACAGTTGCAGGTAGCTGCGCATGGTCACCGATGAGAACCACCTGGTACGGTTCAGCGCCCATGAAACATCATGATCATCATGAAACCAGAATAGGCATCAACAAAAGGCAACTCGGATGAAATGTATATAAGTTATATAAGTACATATATAAGTTATAAGTGAAAATAAGTGAAAATGTGACAAACATTGACAAACCAAAAGATTTCGTCCCGTCTCCTTGTTCGAATGAGTTTCCAAAGCATTCACCTTGTTTCCTCGCCTGCTCGCACTGACGGCCCAAAGGCACAAGCACTGAAGGCTCACATGCTTGGGTGCATTCATCAACCAGAACTCGCTGAAAGCCACCTCCAAGAGATGGGAACATCATGGAACATCTTGCTGTATCAGATTTATTCAGATTTGCCAGGATCTTGTTCTGACTCGTTCTGACATCTTACGGCTGTGCGTGTGATTTCGTACACCTCCCGAAGCAAACCTCACTGACATCACTCAACATGTGAGGTCTGTGAGCAGCAATACATTTGTTACAATTTGTGGGACATCTTGAGCAGCCTGCACTCTTGTTGGTTAAAACCTCCATGCCACTGCCAATGCAAGTGGCCACCACTATCTTCGCCTCATCCAAGCATCCAACTCAGCAGCACTCTTGCATCTGGCATCTTCACGTGGCTTTATCTCAAAATATCTCAGAATGGTACACGGTATACCCTAAACTTATTGCATCTTATTGCCATGTTCATCTATTCATACAGCATCTATTCTCATAAGAAGACGTGTTTCTCTTTGTTATTCTGTATCCATCTGTATCCTATATATTTCCTAGGCATTGTCCTTAAACCATGTTTTAACCATCAAATGGCACGGGGTCCCTTCCCTTGAGACAATCCCATGCCAGGGGGAATCCGGGAAGCTCCAAGGACTCCAAGCTGCGGACCCTCTGCACTTCTCGAAACAAGGCATCTCCACTAAGGGTGTCCACCTCCTTGCCCTGACCAACCCGTGTGCACTCAATGCCTCAGGAGATGCGCAATGGCATTCTGGATGGATTATGATGGATTATGATGGATTATGATGGATCAAGCTAATTCACATGGCATCATCATACCTTTCTTTAAAATTCATCAAACTTCACAATCCTCCCACTATAAAATGAGTAGTTGTCTGAGCCGACTTCGGTTCGCCAAATAATTATTCGCCATGCCACAACTGAAAAATTACGTGGTTATCAGTTATCAAATATCTGACTGCCCAAAAGCCCCTTATCTGTCAGTGTCTTGCTTGGCAAGTGTCCCATTTTCTGCAAGCGCACCTTGGCCCGAGGATCCCAAGGTGTGAAATTCCGAATCAGCCAACCCTCTTTCTGCAAGCCTATGGGTTCTGGTCACAACGCTTGCGCCAAGAACAGTCCAAATCGTCTCTGCCAACCTTCCAGAATCGTCTCCGCGTGCGAGGCACATAGATGTTATCGGCTGCCACATTGGAGTCAGCCACTGCTAAGATTCGTTCACCCAACGAACAGTAAATACTCGCCCAAGCAGCGAGGATGGCCTTCAGGGATCTTGGGGAAATTTCAGGGCGGAGCTATGGCATGTCAGAAGCACGAGTGCTGAAGGATTCAAGTAACTGCGCTATGGCGAACAGGGCAAATGTAGGTCTCAGATTGAATAGAATGTTGGCGTGATCTTGTGAGAGTTTGAACAGTGTTTGTAGTGCATTGGGCTTCCCTGGACGAAAAGGCGAAGGGTTCTTACAAACTATCGGCTTTGCATTCACCTTGCCAAATACTCTTCAATTCATTCTCCACACACACTTCCAGCCAAAGTGTACCACCATGTACCAGCATGTACCAGCACACTGTGCCAAGAGACGCAAGCGACATGCGTCTTTCCGGTGCCTGGTGGACCTGCCAAGCGGTGAAATTTCTTCGCTTCCAACCTGAGGCAACTGAGCACCTGACCTTGGACCAAGCTCAATCGCTGCTGGAGGGCTTTCAGCACTGCTCCATTCTGTGAAGGAGTCAAAGCTGCAATGAGCGAATGTTGACCAGCAAGCCTCCTGAGCACAGCATAGTAGTTTTAAATAGTTTTAATATGTCTTTCAGATGTTTTGATAGGATTGCGTAGTGGATATGACTTGGCGTCTGGTCATGTCTCATCATAGCCAGCTAGCTCATATATGTGATTTAATTGAAGCTCAGAAAAGGCATCTATTGAGGCCAAAAGGCCATTGACACAAACTCATGTCATGGCTTTGCATGCGTGGTTTGCTAAAGTAAAGGTTCACCCTGAACCACCTGAACCTAAATTGACTTCAAGCTGTCAAATCATCCGTAGTGACGTGGCACCATTGGTCGTGAAATCCAAGTTGGCAGGTGCTGTTGGCAAACTGTTCGTGGGTCAGGCCATGGCCACTTCTCTTTGGTCAATCAGCCCTCTCAGAAAGTCACCGTTAAGTTCAAATGCAAACATTTCCGGTAGACTGGAGTGACTGGAGTGACTGGAGGAGCCTTTCTTCAAAAACACTGCAACCTTCGTCCAGCATCTCCAAATAGGGGCAAATATTGGATATATCTGGAAATATACCATGTTCAATATTTTTCAATTGAAAAATTATGATATATGATGATATATGATGATAAACCATTGGATAATGATTTGGGAGGTATATACATGTATCCTATTTTGGACAAAGATGACAAAGCACAAAGTCCAAGCATCTCCAGATTTTGCTGTGCCAGCTCGTGGTTGAGGCCTCCTCTGGCCGGTCCCTGCGCCAATTCCAAGGCTTCTCCAGGTGGGCTGACGATCATTCGGCTCACGGCCTCCAAGTACCTCGGGACCGTGGCACAACGCAATGCTGAGATTCGGAGTTGCAAGGGGATGCAGGGTTTGAATGGGTTCGATATGTTTGATCAAGAAAGGTGATAGAATATGATTCAATGAAACAAGATATTGAGATCGATTAGAAGAGGATAGGCGACCAGAAGCAACAACAATCAGATGGGCATTGTGGTCACGATACAGTACACACATGTATGTACAAGTGGTGGCATTCTGCCTAATGCACTCACGCTATGATATGATAGTAGCACATGTTAGATCATGTTGCATCATACACAGTACGTCCATGCAGGGGCGAAAGGCAACATTGTGAGGGATGAAACAAAAGTGTGGCAAAATCAGCCAAATAATTAAATAATTACTTACAGTCGTTTAAGTGGATCATGCCCGATCATGCCTGCAAATCCCTTTTTTCTCCACCACAGCTTCCAGCCGCTCAGGTTGTTCCCGATGCTCAACCGGACTTTTCAACCAAGTTGCTGGTAGCTGGGTTTCCTCCCTTCAAAGTTATCACTCCAAGCTGGCAGCTGTACTTGTGTCAAGCAACGCAATGTTGCCAGTTGTCGGCTCATGGGTGTTTCCATGGCCTCAAATTCGAGTTGGACAGCACGATCTGCAGACTGGCACGAAAGCGAAGCAGAAACCCGTTCTCTGTGCCAAAGGAACTACCAAACACAATCCCGGGATAAGGAAAAGATGGGTTCTCTTAAATTTTACATCCAAAAAGGTAACATCCGGAGTTGAAATGTTCAAAAATTGCACGCGGCTGTTGCGGAAAGCACGTTCCGAAGTCAAAATGTTAAAAACGCCTCAGGTTTGGACCACTCTTGGCAGTGGCACTTTCTAAAAAGTGCGCGCGACTGTGGCGCGAAGCACGTTTCGAAGTCAAAGTGCTACAAGCACCACACATTCGGACCACTTGTGGAAGTTGAAATGCTGAAAAAGTGGACGCCGTTGTGGTGCGAAGCACACTTCCAATTGAAGATAATTATTTAAAAAAGAAACATGTTCACATGTTTCGCCCACTTCTGGAAGCTGCGACGTCGAAAAAGTGGACGCCGTTGTGGCACGAAGCACATTTCGAAGCGAACATGTTTAAACACCACATGTTCGGACCACATTTGGAAGTTGCGATGTTGAAAAAGTGCACGCTGTTGTGGTGCGAAGCACAGTTTGAAGTGAAAAGTGTTAAACACTGACAGTCTCGCACCACTTTTGGACATTGAGATATCGAAAAAGTGCACGCAACTACAACTACAGTTTCAGCTGCAACTACAACTGCATTTCAACTACAAGTACAACTACCCCACAACTACAAGTACAACTACAACCACAACCACAACTTAAAACTACACCTACAGCTACAACTACACTACACCCACACTTGCACCTACACCTACAACTACACCTACAACTACAAATACAACTACGCTACACCCACACTTACACCTACGCCCACAACTATAACTACAATTGCAACTACATTTGCAACTACATTACACGAGACTACACTGCACTGCATCTACAATTACAACTACAACTACAGCTACAACTACAACTCACACATACTCACATACTCACACTACATTACACCACACTACCCTACGATACACTACATTACACTATACCCACACTTACGCCTACAACTACAACTACACTACAACTACGTACAACTAGCACTACAAATACAAATGCAACTACACTATACACAATAGATAGATATAGATAGATATAGATAGATATAGATAGATATAGATAGATATAGATAGATATAGATAGATATAGATAGATATAGATAGATATAGATATAGATATAGATATAGAGATAGATAGAGATATAGATAGATATAGATAGATATAGATGCATATATAGATAGATATAGATGCATATATAGATAGATATAGATAGATATTGCGAATCGGGGATTGCCTGTCCGATTATGTCCTGGTAGTTAGGGTTGAAGTGATTGCTCCAGTGATAACGTTACGCGGGCAGCAGCTTCCGCATAGCTGTTCTTTACTCCAGTGCTGCAGTGGGTCTTGAGCCAAAGAGGCCAGTTTGAA
>Ga0126342_10000340_pt1 | contig 47090 bp, 30 predicted proteins | sample Cyp1metagenome_FD_92528 | JGI IMG/M metagenome (GOLD analysis project Ga0126342, IMG submission 92528) | Coral microbial communities from Lord Howe Island, Old Settlement Bay, Australia - Cyphastrea 1 metagenome | ecosystem: Host-associated > Invertebrates > Cnidaria > Coral ...
ATACTACTCTTCTCGTCTGCCTATAATACATCTTTATCATATTATCTTGTAATATAGTGTCTCCATACTAACAACAGAAGACTCTGCTCCTCTACGCTCTCGGGCCACCCGTCGTCTAGTTTTCAAACACCAATATGATTCTGACAAGTTTTTGGGACAACCTTTGATATGGTTCTTGCCATTTTTTGGCAAAGGTGAACATCGTTTTTGGCAATCTTTTGGCAAACGGCAATAGAGTTCTGAATGGTTTTTTGAATATGTTGAACACTTTTATGTATATATATATGTCATATTTTGAACAGTTCCAACCCAAGAAATTATCCAGCTAGGGGTACCCCTCCTGACCATAACCTTAAATAAAGATACCAAAGAGACACCTAAATTATACCATCCAATATATTGGGGATGATTACATTCCATGCGGGGAATCCCTTTTTTCACCAACCAGCATCATGGATGGGTCCGCTTTTGAACCTCAAATTTCTTGTTGTAAACACATCCCATTCCCAAAAGCATGGTGAGTTGAGAAGTTCGGAGGGGCCTTATAACATCTTATAACTATGGGCACCTCCCTGGCTCTAAAAGCACCTTGCTTCACAAAAAAACCAGCGGAAGAAACGAGGGACATATCAATGCCTTCCCAGGTCGCCATGTGCAAGTCGCCCGAAGGGTCGATCCACTTCCTCGCCAGGTAGCGGTTGATATTCTAAAAAACTGGGGATATTCCATGTATCTATGGAGATTTAATGGGAAAATCATCTATAAATGATTCATAACTCATATTTCACCATGGTTTTCTAGGTAGATATATGCAAATGTAATATATATATATATATATATTATAATGTAGTATACGTGTATATATATATATATATAATTATATATATATACGCTATCATGTGGGAAACCAACGCCGTAGAAAAAAAAATAATTACCATTTGTGGATGGTTTGGAACACCAGCCATAAACATATTGTTTTGGGAATTGCTTATTACAATGGGTTTACTTGATGGGTTTTTACCACTTTGATATGGTTATCACATGTTATCACCACCAAATGGGATGTACTCCAAGAGAACAAAATACGCAGAGCTTTGGAAACGCATGGAACAATGTATGAAAAAGTACTCTTCAAGCAATATAAAAGCGTTCTCTGAGAGGAGTGAGTTGTTATATGTTGTTATAGATTTTGGATATGCAAAATACTCATGTCATCTCATGTCCGTAGAGTTTTCAGTAGTTTTCAAGATTTGTTGTCTATTCGCTGAATGCTGAATCCATGGAACAAACTAACCAGAGATGTCACCAGTTGGCCTTAGCCGCTGGGCCGCTTGCCGAACTGGGTCCCAAACTGATCATTTCCCTGAAGATTGAGAACCACTGGTTGATAAAAAACTCCGAAAAGTGAGGTCATCTGCTGAATGGCCCCCCAATTTTTTCGCAGCCCAAGGTGATTGTAATTGTAAGTTGACCATTTCAAGACATCCTGGGCACCATAAAGTGTTCCGGATTTGAATTTTGCCAAATAATGTGGGTGCACGAATTGTGACTTCCCCAAACAATTGGTGACCTGATGTGACTTTGATTTGATGATGCTCAAAATGCGAACGTTTAGGTTTAAATCCAATCTTTTTGGGAGAAAATAAATTTCTGACCCATAAGGGGGCGACATCTTTCACTCACCCATGATGCGTCAAGTCTCTCTGCGATATTTGCAATGAAGTTCCCTCCAATCAACAGAGCCACCTGCGAGCACTTCGAGGCTAACTAAGTCACTAAGTGTGCAGTTCACGAAACTAGTCTGAAACCGTTCCCAAGACTCTAGATGATGGTATCAAACAAACAAAACATGTACCATCTGGTTCTTTAACATAGCCATGGAAAATGGCCCATTTATAGATGGTTCACCTGGGTTTACCTATTAAACATGGTCATTTTCCATGGCTATGTTAAATAACCAGAGGGTATAATTATCTGTAGAGATTCATTCATGATCAATGGCAATTACCATCTGGTTATTTAACATAGCCGTGGAAAGATCCACCATTTTTAATAGGTAAACCATCTATTTCTATGGGCCATCTGTACCATGGCTATGTTTAATTACCAGAGGGTAATGCCTAGATATCACAACCATTTGTTGACCAAGATTTTTCAATACGCTAAACATCTCGCTTTGAAGAGCGTCTGGGTCATTCACCCTGAAAATAAGGCGACTTGGGGATAGCGACCCCAAAAACCAACCAGGATTGGTTGCATCATTCAGTCGTGACGTAGCCAGTGGCCCAGTGGAGCCACACGTACCCTAAAACGCGTTGCTGATTTAATGGAGAATCCCATGGGATTAGACGTGGAAATTCCCATCCCCCGTTCATTTTTTTAACTTTCCCATGGTGAATGGTCCCAAAATAGTGAAATAGTCCCCCTACAAAACCATGGTTTCTAGCGTTGTTGAATTACCAAAAGGGATGAGAGTATAAATCATTCGTGTCAACATATGTCAACATACTGTATGTCAACCCTGGATCAATATATTTTGGTTGATGCATTGGGAGCCACTCCGATAGATTTCTGCTGATTGGTGGTGTCAACCCATCTACAAGAAGATGCTCGGCATTTGGGATCAACATCCCATGTCTATGGTTTAAACTAAGAAAGATTTGAAACCATCAACCAATATGAATTGCAAGGAAAATGAGTTGCTGCCCAGTCAAAAAAAACCATTGCAGCATGGTCATTTTCCGTCGAGACTTAAACTTTCAGTGAGACATGTGGTGTTTTCGCATCATCTAATCCAACACATACAGTCACATACATAATTAATCTCTATGTCAACCTGCTCCATCCAGCCGTGGGCTTCCAAATCTGCGACAAAATCATATGGACGATAAATTAAAAGCCGGGTATGGGATTAAATTAATGACTAGAACCTAAACACATCTAAACACCCTATTACAGTAAATCTTTCTAATTGGAAGTATCACCATCTGTCACTGTATGGTCGTTAATATCATGTTATATCCGAAGTTTCTGCTGAAGTCATGTTCTGTTTTTATCTTTTCGCTGACAGCGTCCCTGCCGAACCCCATTCGGGTTCCGAGTCGCAAAGAGCTGAACCGGAGATTGGAGGTACACCCAAGCCGCCTTCACCGGAACATGGCAGGGGTTATTCCGCTGATTTGCCTCTTGAAAGCTCCTGAAATCTAATGATTTCACATGATTTAAAGAACATGTTCTCAGGTGACTGAATAATAAAGTATAACTGTAGGTTAATTATGGTTAATAAAAGACTTTGAGATGACTACATTTGTTAATAACTTTTGGGCTTCGGACATTAAGTGGATCCACTTCGGCACACTCACCCCATTGGGAAGTCTTGGGAATCTTGGTCCACATTTCAGGATCAGTGGAGCTACGACTAGTACCAACTGTACCGTACCATTTGAAAAAACCCATGGGAACTTGGAGCTACATCCCCTGGAAATCATAATTTTATCTAATGTTTATGTAATGTTACCTCCCATTTTTCGAAAAAAATCATCCTATATCTAACAATGCTGGACAATTCTGGCAATGATTGGATCCTTTTTCAAATGAACAATGACATACCGTTTGGTGTCATCAAACATGGCTAGCTGGAAAATCCACCTTATCTCCGTTTGCAATTTTAACACATGTGTGTATATATATATATGCGATATGCGGGTTAAAGAACGAACATATCCAGCCAAATTTAACCTAGATCTTAGCACAGAAAATGACTGGAACATGATGCCCCCCTTTCCCTTGCTGTATCCCAGTTTAATGCACCAGAACAATGCTGGGAATGCTGGGGAGCAATCTTCTCCTTTGGGTGTCACTGAAGACATCGGGTGCACCCCAAAAATGGTTAAATTTTCCATAGGAATCATGATGATCAAGAATGGGATTTTGGGGTACCATGGAATTCATCGGATGTAACATGGACTCATCCCAAAAACTGGGTTTAGGGCTGGGTTTAGTGGCTCAAGAAATTCACTTTTTCTGGATATTGCATGACTCTGTGCGTCCTACTTCATTCTACCTAGTAGGCACTTACCACCTACACTCAGTGGGTCTGCGCGATCATACTTGATGTGAGACGTACCCCGCCATGTTTGATACCAATGGGGGACCATGGCCAAAGAAATAGTGTGGTAACCCGACTAGTTAAACCATCTTAAACCACCCTGATGGTTGATGGATGTTGATGGTGTATACCATCCAGCCCAGGCAATTATGGATCAGGCAAATATGGATGGTTTACATATGGATACATATAGTTCATTGGGTTTACCACTGATTTCCCTAAGATATTCGTTCCCATTTGCCCGGTGATGGTTGGGTCAAATCCCTGCCGTCACCGGTCCTGCCGCTGCCAGCGCCAAATCCCCCTTCCCGGCTGCGGCAGCTCTGGCAAAGTCGCTTTCGTGGACTTCCTTAGAGCAGTTCTTCGGCAGTTTTTCTGCACGTTTTTTGACGTCCCTTAGCTGACGTAAGGAATGTACAAAAAACGGGGGCCCCGTTGACCATAGCGTTGGCGAACATAACTCCAACAACCTTGATTTCTGGTACTTGTGACTCTATGACTATAGCTAATGGGGTTTATAAACTAACCAATCCCACAGTGTAGGAATCTTGAATGAACATCCATTATCATGATAGAACATTACTGTAATATTCATCAAATCTCTGGGCAATGGACACCATTGATTTTACCATAAAAGATAGGGCTTTCCTGTAATTTGTCCTATGTACAAGTAGCAAGTTTGGGATCCTAGCCTGGAGATGGCAAGAAAATATAAGCTGAGTCGGGGTTTGGAAGATTAGTTTCAACGAAAGGTTGCCAATTTTGAGGCTCTATGTGAATTAGGGGCAAGGTAAAATTTTCTTGTAGATTTCTTATTCCAAATATGGGATGTATATAGGTATATAAAATAATGTGGAACATTATTAACATAGGTATATCTTGGCTACAGTATTTCATCACATTAAGTTGCTACATAATCGCACAGAAATGCTACCCATCAGATAGATAAGTTGGTTTATAAGTCGGCTAATGATTGGATTCATGGTGTATATGTATACTGTATATATATACACATGCACTAGTATATATGATATCGTAAGACTTAAAATGGTGGTATGAACTAACAAACATAATTTAAACAAGGGCCTTCCTGTGGATTTCATACAATAACACTTCTTGAAATTGTGAATCAGATATTATTGAGATGAGTACTGTCACGAACAATCATTTACAGTGAGCTAGATGGGTCTGTGTGCCCAATCTCGTTCGCACGTCCCAGCTGGATATCAACTCCCCTTCCAAAAGATATGTGGCAAGAACATGCAACAATAAATCAATCATGGTAATCACAATATGCATGTAATTATATATATATAGAGAGATACACTTAATATACATATATCCACACTTTTTCAAGAACTATTTGTATACATAACTTACTGTAGCTATGGCTTGGTTAAAACATATGGGTTGTGGTCATCCATCTCATATTGGGAATCCTTACAGTGGGTACATAAATCCCTATGAAATGGAGTAATGACCAATCCCTTTTATGGGAAAACACCCGATGTTTTGACCATGGCACATATACTTTTACATTGATGTACGTATAACAATTCTCTCACCTGAATATAGCTGAAACTTGCAGCCATTTGGGGATGATTCCCCGAATCCAAGTCCCATCATTCCAATGGCATCACGACGTAAGGTTGTTACAATTCAACTAGATTTCCATGAATCACCTACCCTTCACCATGTGCCCATAGGATCCATGTATGGTATATATGCCAACATTTGGGGTATATTGATGGGATCCATGTTACCATATATATAGCATAATTACATGGATCCTATGGGGTATGACCATCATCCCCGAATAACCCCCCCGGTGCGGTCAGTCTGAGCTGCTTGGTGGGTGTCTTGGCCACGGTACTCTCCGTCTTTGCCAACTCTTCGAGGTATCTTTCTGGGCGCAGCGCTGCGCGTTTTTCCCAGCAATTTTTGGTGCTACAAGCAACACAATATGGAAGATTTCGGCAAGAATTATGGGGATACGATCTTTGATAAAACATGAATATATATATAATATATAACTTATGCTATGATGATAATGGTCGTATCATGGGATATGGTTGAGTATCATTTCTCTTCTCTGGGTGAAATCAGCAAATCTTCAAAGTCCCCAATGATTGTGACAGAAACAACTCCTCATTCTCGGAGGATTTATGACATCTTAAAAGTCAATCTGGCAAATTTAATGCAAATCCCAAAACAAAAAAATATGATAGTATTGTTCGATGCTTCCCCCAAGATTGACCTCCGATTTTAATCCGCGGCTGGTCCGCCAGTTGGGTCGATAGGAGAGAATTCAATTCCTCTACAAAGTGAGGGCCCCCAGTGATGTTTGTTGGTCTATGTAAACAATTATAAACCCATTAATGTTATAAACTCAATGCCATAAACCATCCCCCAAATCACACTTTTTATGGGTGGTATTATTAAATCATCCCCACATGGTAGGTTTATTATTGGGTTTCCCACATTCACATACATGAACTATAGTTACATCTCCCATAAACCATTCAAAAAAATACTTAAGTCAACTCATGTGGGTGATATTCCAGCATTATGGATGGCACGCAAACTAGCTATCACCCAACCACACGGACAATTATGCATCCCAAACATTCCCAAACTAGATTACCACCTCTGGCAATTTGACAGCTATGGTAATGGCACATTTAGTCCGATGATATCTGTTTAAACATATCGAAAAGCGATGATTTTCGATTGCACATGGTTAAATCACCACCGGGCAGTTGGGATCCATTTTGGGATCCCCCAGCGGTCAGAGCTGAGCTTCTTCGTTGTATGGCGCTGACTGCTGCCGCCATGACGAAGAGTTTGACCCAAAGACCCTATCTCAGAGCCCACCTCATCGATAGAGTTGGGGCGAAAACATTGCTACCATGGTCAAATGACTACCAGAAGATGTGTACAATTGCCCTTATAATTACAGTAATTATGGCCAACCTTTGATACCCTGACAAGACATTCATTGTTTCGCTGATTCAGTTTTGCATCCCCATTTATCGCAACAAGAATAAGTTCTGTGATCTGTGCTGGGCGCATCCACGGGAAGGGGTTCCAATATTGACAGTGGAGGATTAGTTCATCCCGGGACATCTTGCAGAGGTAAAACCCATGGGATTTAGCATCAAAAAGGAATCAAAAAGGAAGGTTTTCTGTTAGTCATCCTGGTTTATGAGTCCCCTATCCCATTTCAGCAATCCATTCTGGTGGGTGATCCATAGCTCAGTTGTGAGGGTTCTTACTCCAGCTAGCGAGCAAGCATCTATGCAAAGTGGGGCCAGCCATAAGTTGGTCCGCAATGAACACTATTTACAGTAATAGTACTGCAACTGTAGTTATCTCATTGCCATAAACCGTCTTGGCTATCGTTTCGGGGCCCCAACATCTATAGCAAAGCTCAGAGAACAGCCCTGGGGATGATCCTCTGCTGTTCAGCAACACAGCACCGGCATACAACGTGAGGAAAATGCCCTCATACAACACAGCTACTGTCAACCCAGGATCAATGCCTTGGCTTGTTCACATTGGGTAACTATACCATCTTTCGATGGTGTCATCATTTTAAGCAGGGCATTGACATGGGGGAACGAAAAAAGGATCACTCAGGACCACGAGAATCCAAGAAACATCAAGAAACAGCCCAGTTGTGCCCAAGCCCGAATCCATTGGAACATGCGAATCAACCATGGGATGGAATGACTACAGGGAGGGACCCCACACTTTATTAATAAGGCAGCTAGTGACTGGGCGAACGCTTGGATTGGTGAGTATAAACTCTATCAAATTTATGAGTGACCTTAATTATAAGAATCTACGGTAATTCTATCAAAAAAACACATATGCTAAACCCATGGCCCATCCATTTTTCACAATTTGGGGGTCATTTTACATCATCCCAACTGGGGGTATGAATCCAATTTCACAAACCACAATTGGATGGTTTATGAAATTAGTTAATGGTCCATAATTTATCTCATGATGCTAATGAAATGGGTAAATGGATGATTTATGATTGGATTATCCAATTATATAAATGTTATATGATTGGGTTTGCCTCATTATCCACCTAGCCAGTGGTCAAAAAAGCCTCATAGATGGAGGTTTTTGGCTGGGAAAATCATTGAACTAAATGTTAGATTTTCCAACACACCATGTTTAAGTATCGGATGGTATATACATATAGGGTATCCCCATTAATCATTGATCACTATTCATCCCCATTCTATTGTCATGCGTAATGATAAATCACTGATTTGTAATCATTATTCATCACTATTCACCAGTATTCATCACTCATAATCACTCTTAATCCCCTATAAACATTGCCAATCTTAGATACCCTGCAAAAAATCAAATTCTTTGCTGGTTAGTAGATATTCCCATTGATACCAAAAGACTAAAGGATTAAAGTATCCATGTAAGATTGACCTAGTAATAATCACTCTTAATCCCCTATCAACGGAGGTTTCAATGGCTACGTCGCCAAGTGGCGACGGCTTCCGCCGCTCCAAGCTCATGGCGTCTCGCAACGACCGACGGTCTCGCCACGGGCGTCCCCCCGACGTCAACGACGTCAAACGGGCGGGATCGGCTTGGCCGAAGTGGCTGCAGAGATCCGAGAAATGCCAGGAAAATGCCATGAAAATGCAGGTTAAACCCTTAAGATCATGAAGAACTCTGTAAAAATGGTGAACAAAAAGCCATGCACATACTGTGTCTGGGTGGAAAATGGGTCGTTACCCAACCACCCTGTGGATCTTTTGCAACACAAGTGAAATTCCAAGTTATGGACTCAAAATTTCAAGGACTACATTCATGGGCAGTAATGTCAACCCCAAGTGTATAAACCACTGGGTTGATTAATTGGGAGGCTTTCATTTTAGTACATTTTAGTACCCACATATTATTTAAGCAATTATCATTTGGGGAATGATTTTGTAAAAAAAAACACAAAACGCTGTAAACACCAGCGTTTTCTTGTGTTTGGAACAAGACATCACTCACCCAGGACCCCCATTCCGTTAGCTGCCTGATTTCTCCATATATGGGACCACCCTTCCAATTTTTGACCAGGGTGCACATCCTGGGTTTGTTCAAAAGACAAGGTACCTCCAAGCCCAATAGTTTCGGTGTATACCTCATGTCTTTTCAACATGTCCACAAAATGTCGGGATGTTATAAATTCACTATCATACTTCGCAAAGACAACTGCTTAGAGACTTAAAGATGTTTAAGCCAGGCTCAGCCAAACTGAAGGCACACAAATGTTTTTGGTCGCGGTGGTTCTCCCGGACACCTGGGCTATAGGGACGTTGACTGCAGTCGATGCAAAAGCAACTGCCGGGTTGACCTTGGCAAAGGCAGATGACGTTCTCCGTTGGGCGATGGGATGGCGGTGTCAAAATATAGTATATATGTATATGTATATAATATATATATAGGTATATGTGTAATAATGGGATATCAGTTATCAATATATGCCAGATCAAATGTCATTTATGTCAGATCGAATGCCAAATAAAATGTCAGAATGCAAGAAACACCGCGCAAGATAGAATGCAGGAAAACATATGTTATACATATAATGTCAGGATTTATGTGAACACTCATTTCAGATAAACTGTCAGAACATATGCCAGATAGAAAGCCAGAAATATGCACAATAACGTGTCAGCTAGAAGGTCAGAATAATATATGTCAACTAGAATATCAGAGTATATGTCCAAAATACAATAAACTACATGTCAAATAGAATGTCAAGTAGCCAAAATGGTCGGTGGGAATCACCCGAAGGAATAAATTTCAGTCTTGAATCTTGACTCTTGATTCCAAAAGTGGCATACACAATGTTTAAAGTGATTGCACTTTTTGATTGCAGTCCATTTGGGGCCGTAAATGTTCAAAGTTTCGCTTCTTTGCAAGAAACACGCGTGTGCTGATATACGGTTACATATGATATCGAACTATATTCTTAGATATATGTGTATAAGTATAAATATATATATATATATATATATATATCCAGTATTATCCAGTATACTAATTGAATATTGGATCATATCTATGTTCTCTATACATACAAACATCTAAATATAATTGTATATAATAATAACACAAATATATACTTATACATAAGCTGTATCTGGCAACCCCCTTCACACCACCAACCAAATGGCATGCCACTAAAAAAAGTAGTTTAAAACATGTCTCGGAAGTGTACTAGAAATGATTATATATATATATATACACGGGAATTGTGAAAGGATGCTGACATGTATGGTTTGCCAACCCCAAGCAAATGAGCATGAGAACCAGAGCGGGACACGGGCAACAGTGCGTTGCGCAATGGGAATCGCTATGGCATTGATGGATCTGTAACCGCGAAGCCATTTTAAGACTATTCGCCAACCTGAAAGAAATAAGGACATCTGGGGATGGCCAACCTTACATAACCTTATTAGCCATCATTTACAGTGACGTCGCAGTTAAGTCGTTGTAATTTTATCCATCTATACATATGTATATATATATACATACATATACATATACATATACATATAATCAGATACTATATATCTGTATTCTCACATTATATGTGTACTTGCCAATCACAAATCAAAGCACTCGTAACTATTCATCGAAGTGGAATAAACGTCTGCTGATTTCAACCCATCCCCAAAACATCGGTCACTTAGGGATGATTCTCCACGGTAGAGTCTCCATGAAAAAAACAAGTTGGGTCCAAAAGTTCAATGAAACCGCTAGTAGCGATTTTTCATGATTTTTCAACTGGATCTCTTTCCAGTATTCATTACCTCTATATTAACATATTCCAGTTTGAAGTAGTTGATTATCGAGCTCCCTCCCTCGTCAGATATCTAAGTCCCTGATCATCCCACGTGGGACCATCTCTGGTGGTTGAGACCTACCCCTCTGAAAAATGATGGAGTCAGTTGGGATGATGACATTCCCAACTGAATGGAGAAATAAAAAAAACGTTCCAAAGCACCAACCACTGTTTGGCTGTTACTCATTATATTGATCTTATAGTAGCCACTATCATGTGGTTGGGAAAATCCTCGTAGCTCCTTGGCTACATGTTTCTTATTCGGAATGTGGATACTGGACGGCCGAATCGCTCCGAATCGCTCCCTCCATGTACCACTGGATAGACTACATGCATCCCTTCTCACAGTATATCATAATGATATATATATATATATGCTGTTAGTTATGGTTTATATTATTATTATTATTATATATATACCTAATATATATATATATATATATTTAAAATAGGGATATACTATTAATTATATATATATATATAGATAATCCATCGTTCACATATGGTCGCTTTAATCCCCATTCATCCCTATTAATTCATCCAATGTGGGGCCTCCCCCTACAGTAGTGGTTGAACAAAACCCTAGTAACTTAGTAACTATATATTATAAGCACCATAAATATCCATAAATCATAATTATTGGAGTTCCAAACCAACCATGGCAATGGACAATCACTACTTATACATAGAGGTTTCAATAAGTTTCAGTGGGAAAAGCATCTTTGAATAGAGAAATTTCCAGCAATCCATGTTTCTATGTAAATTATAATGATTCACTAACCTGAAATAAGTCTATCTTGGGGATGATTTCCCTTATTATTAACCATGATTCCAGGGTTCGGAAGAACAGTGAGGTCGTTAAAATTTACCCAGATGTTTGATTGCCAGATGCTATTCCCTATCAGTCCCGATGGGCTTTCCTACAGCCTTTTCTTCGGCCACAGAGTGCACATTCCACCATCGCTTTGGGAGTCGCTGCCTAAGTCAGCTTTCAAGTCAGAAAACAAGATGCAAAAAATGGGACGCAAGCAACAAAATAGATGGACATACTAAGATAGGCAGAAACATGGATTCAACCAGCAAAACGGATAAACATAGATAGACAAATGAATTTAACTTGCAAAATAGATCCACGTAGATGGAACAATATATATGTATATGATTTAAACAGCAACAAAAAAGAACCTGGATGGAACACCTGTATTTCAGCAAACATGCAGATTTGTTGTGGAAACACATTGGATTTCAATGCGTACAGTAACATTTTTAGAAACAATCAAGATATGTCAACCACGAAATGTTAGCCACAAATGGGTTTTGAGCAGTAGACATCAAGGATTTGTTGGGGGAAAGACATCACGTGTGGCTAAACTACGTGGATATTCATTCACCATTGATGATTCTTTCAACCGCTTTGGGATTTTTCTAGCATAAGGATATGAATCAGTATGAACCAATGGACACGATAGCCTTTCAACAAAATTCAAGCTGCTTGGTGGATTCAAGCTTGCAACCAATGGGTAAATCATTCAACCATCAACCAAATATGGGACATTGAGGCTAGTAACAATGGGTGAACACGTTTAACCTGGACTTTGGATCATACATTTTTGGGGCACGAGCATGACAGTGACACATAAAAAAAAAACACATATTTGAACCATTTTGAAACCACCTTGTTTTTTTTGCACAAAAAAAACATATCATATTATGCACTGTTCATCAACTATCAACTTTGTTGCTTACATGTTTCCTTTAGATAAACACAGTCGTGTCCAACTTCCTTCGATCACAGTCCCCATCACTATGAATCCCTCCCAGGGGGATCTCCGCACCCCAAAATCCTCAAAATCGTGGAAGGCACAGCAGCGTGGGCTGTAGGGCTGACAGCTGGTGTATGGCCTGGACTTTTTTTTGGGAGATCTTGGGGATCAAAGGGCCAAGATCTGGGAGAAAACACCCAAGATCTACGGGGTCAACGGTAAATGTCTGTAGATATAGGCAGTATTCGAGATACATGTGATATATATCTGGGTAAATTATAATATTTCACCAACCTGAATATCAGGGAAGTTATACATATATATAAATATATCATATATCTGGTTGTTGGTTAACCTACCCCTCTGAAAAAATATGAGTTCGTCAGTTGGGATGATTCTTCCCAATATATGGAAAACTAAGACATGTTCCAAACCACCGACCAGTTAGTGATTATGTAATAGTGATTTAATAGTGATTAATATATAACTATACAGATTCAGTCGCTAATAGTTATTAATAATGATTCATAGACATATATCAATAATGTAATTAAATGGGGCTTTCTTGCTTCTTAAGTCATGGTTTGCCATAGGCTTCAATACTAAGTCCTGATCTAATGAATCTAATGACTTGGTCAATATTGGGTATCCTGAAAAAAACATATGATGTGACAGTACCTGATAGTCAACACATCCAAGGGGCATTACCTGACCATCATCTTTGGTTCGGCCCTTACAGGGGACCATGACCCCCATATCAAGTGACTATAGGCAAATCACAAAAAATCCCATCTTTCCCAGACCTGAAAAGAAGCCAACATCTTCTACAACTATCACCATATCAGCCCTGTATGACTGGAAGGCAACCACCGAAGTAATCCCATCAACATGGTCAAAAAATGAGAAAAAATGTCCACTTACAATTGTTCTTGGTGAAAACAGTTGAAAGCCATATATCAACAGGTGTTGTTCTTGAAGTCAACTTTTGGTTAACACTAAAATTCTATCAAATTCAGTTCCAAGTTTGTTGCTGTTTGGTTCCGTATCGATTGGTTCATCAGTGAAATCCCCAATTCTTTGGATGGCAAATCCCCGGTGAACCAACCCGTCTTGTAAACCAACCAATGGGACCAAACCAATTGTAAAACCAATTTCTGTGAATGGTATATATATAACTGATATTATAGTATACCATCACTGAATTGTATACCAGTTATATATATACCTAGTTCTTTTGTTAATAAATACCAGTTGATTGTTTTTTTTGAAAAAACAACAGTATACCATCTGGTAATTCAACATAGCTGTGGTATGCCTATTGCACATGGTAATGTTCCATTGCTACTACTGTGGATGGTTGCGAAATCCTGCGCCACCAAAAAGATGGTTAAGACCCTAAAATAATGAGATTTCTTCCATCTATCAACTGGTGGAGGATTTCGCAATCAACCACAGTAGTGATGAAGAAGGAACTATTCATGAACATTACCATGAACAGGGATGAATCAGGAACTAAAAAAGCTATTAACTAACTATTTTCATTGTGGGGTAACTATCCCTTAAACTAGCCGAACTCTTTAAGGTTAGTGAAATATCTTGGCTGCCTTTCCGCGAAGCAGGTGCCGCCGGTGCCGACGGCCCGCGGCCACCGCGGGCGAAGGCAGCGACCTGGGCGGCACCCAAAAAAAGGTGGTGCCCTAAATCGTTGGCGAAATTGGTGCAAATAACACCAATAACTTGGGTTTATAGTAGATATGTATAGATATATAGACATATACATATAGATATATAATGATATATATATATACTTCATGGTGGTTAAAACTATAAACCAATTTATATATAACTAGGGGGCCCCCACCCTGTAGGTATACAAGTCATTCCAGGTCTGCCATGGCGAGACCTGCCAAAATCTGGGAGAAAACACCCAAGATCTACGGGGTAAACCAGTAAATATCTGTAGATATAGGCAGTATTCGAGATACATGTGATATATATCTGGGTAAATTAAAATATTTCACTAACTTGAATATCAGGGAAGTTATATGTATATATATATAATATCTGGTTGGTGGTATACCTACCCCTCTGAAAAAATATGAGTGAGTAACAGTTGGGATGATGACATTCCCAAGATATGGAAAGTCATAAAATTCATGTTCCAAACCACCAACCAGTATATGTACATTATACAGTAGCAAAGCCAAAACAGCTTTCGTCATCCAGGGGTTGCTATCCGGGCGCCCAGACTGTGCCATGTGGTTCGCAAATGGAAGATTGGCCCTCGGATCCGGCGTTGGCAGATGTCAAGTTGAAAGTGGGCATTTCGTATGGATATAAGTATATATATATAATTATGATATTTGCATATAGATTATAGATTGTATAGATCGTATATATATACATATGTAATGTATATATATATATACATATGTAATGTATATATATATATAGATATGTAAAGTATATATATATATATGTAATGTATATATATATACATGTAATGTATATATATATATATAAATCTATACATATATATATACCCATATATGAATGGTCATAAATCATATAACAAAGAGAATATATGTCTTTCTGCACAGGTTCCAATAGGCTACTAAAAATCTACAAAGGGTGGTGAATCTCAACATGACTTCATACTTTTCACCGCATCTTCTCGGCGCGGAAGTACACATAACCTCAGCACGTTGTTACGGATGGGTCCCAATCTATAAAATTACAGGGAAATTACCATCTGGTTGGTGGTATACCTACCCCTCTGAAAAATATGAGTTCGTCAGTTGGGAAGGATGACGTCCCAATATATGATGGAAAATAAAACATGTTTGAAACCACCAACCAGCCATATGTCTAGGGATGTCTGGGGGAATAAACATCATCAAACATCCATATCTGAATCTATACGTAGTATCTATTTTGGATCCCCAGGGCACTGGGGTGGTGCCAAACCCATCGCATTTTTTCGTCACCGTGGCGGAGCAAGCAGCTCCGCAGCTCCAAAGGGCGAGTCAAGCCGGTAGGCCAGTCTGACATCAAACGAATTGCGAGTACTTCGAACATTGCGCCAATTTGCGCCAATTCAACTTCAACAGATTCATACAAGGTGGTGCCCCATAGTTAGCTAAGTTGGTTTATAACTCCCGATGGTTTGTGGCAGATATAACGAACTAGTATTCATGGGGTTTATAAACCAACAAACATCACTGGGGGGCACCATCCTGTAAACCCTGGTTGCTTAGATAATTGGGGTGAGCCTCAGAAAAGTGTTCTGAATGGATATGTTTTGTTGATCATCCCATGGAACTGGCCGCGATATTTGGGATATAAGCCCTACTTGTAGGCCCTGGTCACGTTTGCGCCACTTAGTGGGCTGCACCCCCCAAATAGATAGTATAACCACTGCAGTAACTGTAGTAATCTGAAAGTTATGGCCACTGAGCATCTAAGATGAGAAATCAATGCGTCCACACCGGTCCTGACTTCATTTCACCTGGCTGTGGGACTTTGTCCACCGCACATAGACAACATACGGCTGGCCACGATGATCAAATGCAAAGCTACATCCATAGGCTATGGATAGCTATCTAGTTGGTGGTATACCTACCCCCCTGAAAAATATAAGTTCGTCAGATTGGATCATCATCCCAACTATTGAATATTATAAAATTCCATGGTTCCAGTCACCACCAACCAGCTATAAATATGTCATTTGAGGATGGATCATCCTAGAAGGAGCTGTGTTTTCCATCCATCCTTTCTACCACTTGCTGGGTTGATTCCCTAGGAAAAAACACGAACTTAGGGATTACCCTCTGGTAATTTAACATAGCTATTGAAAATGGCCATAGAAATAGTGGATTTACCCATTAAAAATGGTGATGTTCCATAGCTATGTTAGTTTACCAGAGGGTAGATGACTAAATGCTGTGTTTTTTCCTAGGGAATCAACCACTAACTTAGATTTCTTGCTGGGATTAGATGACTAAATGCTGTGCTGAGACATCTGCACAGACATTTTTTCAATCTACGTACGTGTACACAACGTGTACGGCTACAATACATCCAGTCAATGCCAACAGTTTACACATCATTATGAGGTACCATCTATGAATTATCACTATAGTGATAGGGGGTTGTCTTCGATTGTCCCTATCAAAGTGACCCGATCCGTGAGGACATTTGCAAAACATTGCAAAATGCTACCGGCAGCATCACCGCGTCATTTTCGCCCACGATGAAGAGCAAGCAGATATTGCCAAGACCTTGCCAGTCCAAGGTTTGAAGTGACGCGACGTCTTTGGTCAAATTGAAATATATATATATATATTGATACATATTGAAAACAGTTTATGTTGATTACTAGTAAACTAATATGAACATAACACATATGATTATCAGTTGCAAACTGTTGATGTTTGAAACTAGATATTGATCAATTTGGAACACCAACAAGGATGTGCCAGGGGTCTGTGTGCCAATATTCACTTGAGCCACTGGTAGTGACCTCTAGAGCCACCCTCCAAGTCGATGACCTGCCATGGGGAGGTTCAACTTATACATTTTGCCATGTTGCATAGCATACACTCTGGTAAACTAACAGTTTGCTATTTTTCAAATGGCCAGTTATAGTGGATTTACCCATTAAACATGGTGATTTTCCATATTTTTCCATAAACAAACTGCTGGTTTCAACTCAAACATGGCGTTTCAAACCGCCATTTCTTCACAACGCCGAACCGATCTGCCAATAGCCGAGTCGCTTCACCAAGGTCTTGCCAACGAGTTGTCAACTATAACCATTAACAATCACCATTAACCATTAACATCCATTAACATCCATTAACCATAATCTATTGATGGTTTTAGTACCAAAAAAAAATACATGGTTTCTTTATGTTGAAAAAACAATTTACGAAAAGCAGGGGGGAATGCCGAAAAATCAATGTGTAAAATCATATTGCCCTCCAGTCAACCTGCTGTTCACAATCACCTGTTTGGGTCGATGATTATCCCATATCTTTTTTGAGGAAAGAATCTGATTGTCCATTGCCATGTTCAATTCCAAATTCGGCGGGTAATTCACCATTCATAGAACATCATGAATCAAATCCATTTGGGTCTGTCTGAGATTAGGCAAGCCTATAAAAACCCAGTGGCTTCACATCATTCTCCAGATTTTCCATATGAAAATGCAAAATTCTTGGGTCTAATACCCCATTTTTAGACACATCAATCTAAATCCCATGTTATTGGGGGTCTGTCAAAACTTATTATTTCCATATCTCCATTCACCAGCACTTTGTCTCCATATGTTGCATGCAAAAGTCTCCATATCTTCCCCCAAGGTTTCACAACTTGGAGCGCGGCTTACTCGAGGTTCCATGCAGTCGCAGAGGAACCTGGATGCAAAGATCAGAGCTTGTTGGGGGTTGCAAAACAAAAGTCTTTCATGATGTATGTATATGTGTACGTATAGATAGATTCTTGATGGTATGTAAATATAGAATGTATATATATATATATATTTGTGTGTATATATATTATATAGGAACTATATTATGTTTATATATATATTATGTATATATTTATATATATTATGTATAATATATAAATATTTTGTGTATATATAAAACTATATTATATATGTGTATATATATATTAAGTATATATATATATTATGTTTATGTATATATATATAGGTTTCCTAAAATTGGGGTACCCCGAAATCATCCAAAATTGGTCATTATATGTCATTATCAGTGAAAAAAAACAATAGGTTGGGGTACTCATATTTAAGGAACCCACCATATGATTAGATATATCAATGATTAATTATAATAATTCTGCACAAAAACAACAGAAACTTGCGGCATAAATGGTAAACGCATCGAACTCCCCAAAGTCTAAACGTTGCAGTGTTGATGCTAGCTTTCCAAAAAGGGGGGGGCCTACGGGCTACCATCTAGCACTTAAATACTTGTTTCACTCAAGAAACTCCATCAAAATAATATGAACCCCCTTGGAAACCTAGGAATTCTATGGAATTCTGGGCTAAACATCACTTTTTTTGCCCACCATTCACCTAGCCTATAGCCTATCCCGAAACAACAACCGCGGCAACAAAAAATTGGCGCCTCGGGGGATGCCTGCCTGGCCCGGTGAACACCAAAACGTGCATCGTCTTCGAGAAACACCAAAAAAAACGGGTCAAGTCATTGGCTACCCATAGAATTGAGATGGTTAATACATGTTAATACATCTTATTACATGTTAATATATTATCTCAATACATGTTAATACATCTTTACTACATGTTAATACTATATATATATATACACTCAAATCTGTGGTCCCATAGGTCAGACAAAGTCTTAGTTCCTTAGCTCAAAGATGTTCTAAGTTGGTGCTGAGAGGAGGGGGGTTGCCTCCGGCGTCATCCAGCCTCGGCAATGGAAAATGGGAAATCCTCCAATCCAGAGATCTTACCAATTGAACCCGGTCCTTTCCATTCTGGAATCGTGAAAAAGTGCGTGTAGAGAAGGCTTTGCATATTGTGATATATTGTGATACGGCCAAATCAGAAATAAGATGAAATAAGACAGGTTATTGTGAGGCCTCACTAACAGTTGCGGCAAATCAAAACAACAAGAACCATGAAAAATTCCCCTATATATAACGAATTATAATTATGTACCAATTAGGTAGTATAACTATAATCCCATCCCCTGTTCATACCAAACACCACATCCCATGGTACCAAAGGTGTGTAACCCCCCTTATTGCGCCCGGGATGTTTTTGGTGTTTAATATCATATGAATGCCCAACAAGGATAAGTCAAATCAAATCGAAATAATGAGACATGTCACTTTTCTACCAGTTTGGGTTTTACAATTTGGTTATTTAACGTAGCTAAGTAACTATGGAAAATCCCCATTCTTAAACCGAACATAATCATTTCTATCATTTTTTAATGGATGATTTTCCATATATGGTACAAAACAACCAGACGGTACAAAACAAATGGTATCATAGTTTATCACTATGTTCAATTATCAGATGATATGTTCAATCACTATGGGATAGTTTTTTTTTTCCCCATCAACGATGGTATCTTCAGCGGCCTCTGGTGGAAGCATCTGCATTAACTCCTGCAAATCCCGTCGTAGCAGGGCTTGACGGGCCTGCCAGGTGAGGGTTATCACTGAAAACGGATGGGGATTTCACAAGAATGGTGAGATATCATGGGATTGTGAATAAAATTTAGCAGGTTTTACTATTTTTTAAATATTTAATGAGGTTTAATGTGATTTGTATGGAATTCACTGGGGTTTGATGTTGTTTTCGAACGGGATTCAGTGGGATAACAATGGTCTGGACTATTTTTATTATTTCACCATCGCAAATTTATCAACAGCAATCGGAACTTAATAGGATCAAACCAATTGTATCCAGTTGTGATTGTCATTCAATCACAATTGTGATTCAACTAGCAATCATGCATCTAGGTTGAACCAAAAACCATGATGCCAAACTTTAACCAACGACCCCTGGTCCGCCTCGATGGCTACATCCTACCATGATCTCCCCACAATATCCCTATAATCCCTTCCCCCTATTACTAACCCCCCCAAATAATAAAAACTACCTGAAGTGTTTATTATTTGGGGGGGTCTAGTATCAGGGGAAACGGATTATTCAAAGAAATTGAAGCCAGCAGCCAAACAACACTAGCTGTAACATATGGTGTTGTGTTTGAACTAGTGTTTCCCTAGTTGACAAGTGTTCTCCATTCTATACTAAGTGCCAAATCATCTGAAAGTCAAACGAATTAACATGTATCAAAAGAACGCCATATACTATACCCTCTGGTAAACTAACATAGCTATGGAAAATCACTGGTTTTAATCGGAAAATCCACTATAAATGGCCATTTTCAATAGCTACGTTAAATTACCAGAGGGTATGACGTTTTTGTTTCTGTCATCTTTTCTGACACAGATTCTGACATACTATCTGACATCTTCCCTGACAATCTGTCTGCCATTTCACCTGGCATTCTATCTGACATACATTCTCGCATCCTATCTGACATTCTATTTGACACTTTAGCTGACGTTTATTCTGACATTCTATCAGACACTATTTCTGACTCTGTATCTGCCATCCTGTTTGTATTCAAATTCAATCACGTATCCAATTGTATCCCTTGCAAATCACCATCATCATCATGATGATGATGATCAACATCATCATCATCACCATCAACATCATCATCATCACCACCACCATCATCATCGTCATCATCAGCAGCAGCAGCAGTACCCAGATATACGGAGGTTTCTTAAAAAGGTGGATCCGCAAAGCCATGGGTGTCAATACTCTAAATGGTCTAATGACTTGGATGATCTAGGGGTACCCCCATGGATTGGAAACCTTCAATTTACCCTCCAGTAAATTAACATAGACCCTGCCATGAGTCGCGGGTTGGAAGATTATTTTCCAGTAAAACTTGACTATTTTCTGGGTCGAACTGTTATCCACTTGAGTATACTTTTCAGAACCAGTATAAATTATAAGATTGCTACCCCATTTTCCATGGTTTTCAGTGGTTTTCCCATTGATCATAACCAAGTTGGGATTTTCCCATTGACAACAACTATCCATTGATTAACCATTGGGTTTCCCTTTGACAATAACCATTGGTTAACCAGTTTTGGTATTCCCATTGGTTTTTCCGTTGAAAGTTGGAGGAAATCAATTGAATGATAGTTTCCCATTTCCCATGTTGTCCCATTGGGTTTTCTATTGAATCATCAAAATTTCCTATTGGAAATCAATCATAACTTATTATAACCATTGGTGAACCATAATTTTGCTATTCCCATTAGTTTCTCCATTGACAAAAACCAATTTTACTAATGGTTTTTCCTTTGAAACTTGGAGGACATCTATAGGTTTTCCCACCTCGATCACCTCGTGGTGCTCCAGGACCTTCCGCAGCTGCCGCTGCAGCGACGGGGCCGACGGCAATCGCGGAAGCTGCGAAGGGAGCGGAGGCAGCGACACCTCCGAAAGGCCACCGTGAGCCGCGCTGGCAGAGTGGCCAGGGAGATGTTTACGGAGAAAAAACATGTGTGTTTTTACCACAAACTGGTATAACCCCTATCTTTCTAAACCCATTTATAATTGGACATATGGTTAAATACTATTAGATGGACTGGTTAAATACTATTAGATGGACTGGATTTGAGCGGCAAACGAAGAATCTCATTAGCAGAATGGTGGATTGAGCCGAGAAAATGGAGAGAATCAATTGAACTGGTTGGACCATAAATGGGATTGTGTCACACGAACTTTGGAATTGAAACAACAACTCTGGTAGTCCCACCAACCCAAACTAGGATTCAATAAGCAAACAAATCATGGGTTAAACGACATGTTTTCTATCCACAACATGTCATTTTCAAAAAAACTAGTGATTTGACCAACAAACTGTTTTTTTTAAGGTGTAGCATGGTGTAGCATTAAACGGACCAAAACTCGTTGGAAACAAACAGGAGCAATTGGCTTAACCCAGTTGTTGGGTGGATGCTATCCAACCATGTTTTTTGTGGTAAATGTATGCTGGAATTCACCTGTTTGAACAAATGGGGGGTTCCATAAATGGAGGATCCCCAAAATGATTGGTTTGCAATGGAAAATCCTGTTAAAATGGATGTTTTAGGGGTACCCCTAATGACTAGGAAACCCCTAAATATAAAGTCGAATTAGGGGTTCATCCCAGCCTTTGTCTCATGAAACAAGCTAGAACCACAAGCCAGTGAGGGTGAAGATAGCAGGGATCATCCCGAGAGCCTCCTGTTGCCAGGTATTTGTGGGTGGAGAAAACTGTCCAGCGATGGAAATACTAACATAACATACATACCAATTAACCAACAAACAAACAAAGTAACAAACACAGTAGTAAAAAGACAAAGTAACAAACAAACAAACAAACAAACCAACAAACAAACAAACAAACAAACCAACAAACAAACAAACCAAGAAACTAACTAACTAACTAACTAAATAACAAACTAACTTACTTACTTACATACTTAATTACTCACTCGCTAACTTAACTAACTAACTAACTAACTCACTCACTCACTCACTAACTAGCTAACTAAACAACTAGCTAACTAACTAACTATCTAACTAACTAACTAACTAACTAACCAACTAACTAACTAACTAACCAACCAACTAACCAACTAACTAACCAACTAACCAACTAACTAACTAAGCACCGACTAAATAACTAACTAACCAGCATCCTTTGAATTGGGCTCCAAATGTTCATTCTAGAGTGGTAAGCATGTGAAAAGCTCGCTGGAGGACAGTGGCTACATCTTGCCATCTGGAGGTGCAGCTGAGGTATCCCCAACTGCTCAGTTCGGTGGAACACGTGGAAACAACCACAACCCGGGTGGTTAGAAATGTTTAATATATATAAAAACCGGTGTTAAAATTTAATATATATATATAAACAAACAATATACATACAGTATAGCATTCGATGGTTAGAAAGTTGACAAGAGCAAGGCCGGTTTCGCTACTACCAACAGTTACTTCTGCCGGCACAAACACTTTCGCGAATCTTTCGCGACCGCGCTTGAAACTTTCACAAAAACAAGTTCCTTAAACATCCTCAAACCATTTTCACAGGATCACGTCGAAGGGTTGACACTTCTGGACTTTGCCATCATCGATTCTTGATGCAAATCTCCATGTAACACCCCCAAAGCGTCCTCCACCAAAAAATATGAACTAATCAATGGGTTATTGACCACCATGAACCCCTGTGAAAACGAATTAATTTGTTGCAACCAAACGCGGCAATGATTTGACCATGCCAGGGTAGACTCCAAACAGAAAAACATGGCTACTAGTTTTGAAGAGCTTCTTACGGTTTTTTCCGCCCGAACTTCCCAGTGGGTTTCGCCTCTTCTTCAATACTGCAGGGCAAAGGTATCCTTCGGAAGCGCTGGGATCGGTTTTTGTCCCTGACTTAGATCAATGCTCCTTGCATCCTATCTTTGCTTTCTATGGTGTTTCTATGGGATTTTTATTGTGTTTCTATGGTATTTTTATGGGATTTCTAAAGGGATGGCTAGGATATTTCTATGGGGTTCCTATGGGATTTCAAAGGGATGTCTATGGGATTCCCATGGGGTTCCTATGGGATTTCGATGGTATTGTGTATCATATGTCTATGGGATTTCTTTAGGGTTCCTATGGGATTTCCATGCTATTTCTATCGGATCTCCATGATATTTCTATTAGATTTCTATGATATGTCTATGGGATTTCTATTGGATCCCTGTGGGGTTTCCACGATGTTTCTATGATATTTCTATGATATTTCCATGGGATTCCTATGGGATTCCTATGGGACTCCTATGGCATTCTTATGGGGTTTCCATGTTGTTCCTATGATATTTCTATGGGGTTACTATTGGATTTCTGAAGGAATTCTATGGGATTCTAATAGAAATTCTTTGTGGTTCCTATGCTTTTTCCATGTTATTCCTCTGATCTTTCTATGGAATTTCTGTGGGATTCCCATGGGATGTTCATGATATGTCTATCATATTTCTATGGGATTACTACGGGATTCAATTGAAAGTATATAATCTGAAACCAACTGAAAATCAATTGAAAGTGAATTGAAAGAAAGTTGAGTTCAATTGAGAATCCCTTGGAACTAAATTGAAATCAATTAAACAATTGAGAATATTTAAATTGAAATCAATTGAAAATCAGTACAAATCAATTGAAAGTAAATTGAAATCAATTGAAAGTAAATTGAAATCAATTGAAAGTAAATTGAAATCAATTGAAAACCCCTTGAACGTGAATGGAAGTCAATTGAAAAGCAACTGAAAGTAAATTGATATCAGTTGGAAATAAATTGAAATCAGTTGGAAATAAATTGAAATCAATCGACATCTTTACTTAAGATCATGATCCAAAATCATTCAGACCCCGACCCTTCAAAAGTTACAAGCCTAATGGGGGGGCCCTGACACTAAATCAGGATACAACATTATATCATACATATATATATATATAATATATATACGTAATTATATAAACATTATATTCCTATATAATCCTACATATTCCTATTGGTTACATCCCAATCACATTCCCATGATCCATAATGATCCATGGTCCTTGCGCCCGGAGTCTCTGGCAGAGGTGGAACTTCATCTTGGTTGGAACACGGGAGCTTCGGTATGGGGCCATGCCTTGGGTTGATGAAAATAACATGGGGATATGGATGGATAAAACTCCTTGATGTTAGCAAAGTTAGTTTAGAACACACATCTGATTACCATCTCACTATGGTGTATAGTAGCTAGATATAACTAATAACTAGCATGTTCATGGAGGTCAAAAACCAATACAAACGTACTCATAATGGCCATCAGGGCTCAGCAAAAATCTGGGAAAAAAACTGGGTGTGAACATGAGCTGTGTCCGGTGTGTTCTAAAACTACACTTGCAATGGGTGAAATGATGATCACCCAACGAAGTGATGCTTTCCCATCAATTTTCAGTCGAACCCAACCAGATCTAACTAATGTATCTACATAACGTGGTTTTGCCGGGGGCACATGTGAGTAAATGTGCTGGCTCCATGAAGAGGGCCTGGTTTGCAGAGTTCCCCATTGCCATATGACGATGGGGCTGTTTATATAATATGAACGGGGGATGGGATTGTCCGAATCTGAAATTTCCCCCAAATCCGTTGATATTCCATTCAACCACCATTCTAATCCCAATAATTCACCATTAAATCACAAATCATAATTTAATTCATTCATTCACCATGAAATCACACATCAAAATATATAATTCATTCATTCACCATTAAATCAAATTAAATCACCATATCACCATGAAATCACCATAAAACCATCATAAAACCATCATAATTCATGGTATTTCTTCTTCCGAGGATAGCCACCGATAGTCACCATTCGGATCGCCACGGCACGAAGTGGCACGGAGGTCACACCCAGGGAGGTGGACAAGTCCATGATACCTTGGCACTGCGACAACGAGAATCATGTCGTTGGAACAGAACTTGGACAACTTGAAATCATGGGAAAATATATGAAAAATCCACTATAAATGGACGTTTTATGGTAGTTTTATTTTTTAAACAGAGTGGAACAACCTTGAAATCCCATCTATAGGAAAATATAGGGAACATCCGCTATATTACATGGAAGTTTTATGGTAGATATATCGAACTAGTTGCGGTAGATACACAGGATTGCTCCAAGCACCCCAGGTACGGGTGGATCAATTGCCTAAACCTAGAGGTAAAATGGCTATACATTTTTTCCCCTTCTGGCTATCATTTATCTGTATAATAATGGGTTGGAACAACCCTGATACAGGACGAAACTCAGAATCTATAGTCATCCTGGAATAAATAGAATGTGAAAATTTCAACAAATCACCACTAACATGTGAATTTCATTGAAAATCCCATATTCTAATCTACTTCAGGATGACTATAAATGAACATGTTTTTTCTCGAGTGGGAGATGATGCAAAATTGGATTTGATTGAAAATGAGATATGATATGCCTAAATCATCTAAATCCCACGGATTATTACTTTTGGAATTGCAATCTGGACAGATTTGATACCACGATCCACCATCGATCCACCGATCCATCAGTGCATCCATCTAACTCTACATATACGCATGCATAAAAGGGCTGTACAAGGGGAATATATACATGTACACATTGAACAAAAAAACACAGAAACCCTGCTGACTCATGACTGATCCTGCCCGCGTCCTCCCCCGGCCCTCCCACCTGATTTGCAAGGCCTCAAGACGTCGAGGCACAGATGAGAAACTGCGCCCAGTAGCTGGAGAAATGGTTCGCTTAACATGCACTTAAATGGTTAGAAAATGGGAACTTAATTGAGGTTTCAATTGGCCTTAGGAAACGAATCTAGAGCATGCAAATGACACTGTGAATTCTCGAACCTCCCCGGAGACATGAGGCAGGTAGAGCATGCAGGGTCACAGTGTGAACTAACCATGAAAGAGGAAAAAGAAGGAAAAGAGGCATGTTTTCACAATATGAGGTGGGGGGATAGTCTGACACATGGCATATCATCATAGACTGAGGGTCGGAGAAGTGTTGAAGAGGAAGAAGGAATAAGGAAAAAGGAAAAGCAAGTAAAATGAGCAAGGAAATCAATCAAGATACATACCAGGTTTTTCATTTTTTGAATTGTGTGGCATTCCATTGTTCCAATTTTCGATTGGTCTTGCCCTCTGACAGCTGATTCCTTTGCGTCATTGTTTTGGTCTCCAATGCCACCGATAATGGAATCATCCCTTGTCCTGATTGAGTTTTTCAACTCCTGGTGCAGGTTAAACTGTAGAAGTGCAGGGGTGGGCTTTCCGCCTGCGGAAGGCAGGAGCATGAGGGGAATCTCCGGAATGGCAGATGTTCAGCAACACCAAAACGTGGGTTAGATCTGCAGTGGTCTGGATTGGCAATGGTGTTTTTCAATCAAAAATATGAAAATATATGAATAAAATTGAAAAAACAAGAAAATGAAAAAATTAACAAAATATGAAAAAAACATTTTAAAAAAATCTCAAAAAATCTCACTAAATCTGAAAATATCTCAAAAAATCTCAAAAAATATCAAAATGTCTCAAAATGTCTCTAATGTCGTTTTTCAAACGTGGTTTTGCGAGACTGGGTTCTGTATGGCATATTTTTCTGGACCATAGAAAATCTCAAAAAATGTCAAAAAAAATCAAAAATCTCAAAATATCTCAAAATATCTCAAAATATCCCAAAATATCTCAAAATATTTCAAATTTGCTGACAAAAAAATAAATAAATAAAACTAACGCAACCTTACAACAACTTTGCTGAGGCCAGCGGCAGAATTGCTGCCCAACTGTCAGCTGTTATCATATTCCTTGTGTTGTCAAATGTTGAGCTTCTATGATGAAAGGGTTTAAAACACATTTGCTTGTCACATGATGTATTGCTATGTATTGCTTGGTAACTACAGGGAGGTCCCAAAGCAAATAAATTCAGATAAAGTCAAATAAATTCAGATACAATCAAATAAATGATTGAATATGGGAAAATTTGCTTTTAATTGAAAAAAAAAATGTAATCCCTAATACCTTTGTTGATCTTCCCAATTGAATGTAAAGCTTGACAGTGGTGGGATTTTAATATTCCCTAATACCTTTGTTGATCTTCCCAATTGAATGTAAAGCTTGACGGGGGTGGGATTTTAATATTCCCCAATACGTGTGTTGATCTTCCCAGTTGAATGTGAAGTTTGACGGGGGTGGGCTTTTAATACTCCCTAATACCTTTGTTGGTCTTCCCAATTGAATGTAAAGTTTGACAGGGGTGGGATTTTAATATGCCCTAATACCTTTGTTGATCTTCCAATTGACTGTAGTGTTTGACGGGGGTGGGATTTTAATATTCCCCAATACGTTTGTTGATCTTCCCAGTTGAATGTGAAGTTTGACGGGGGTGGGCTTTTAATACTCCCCAATACCTTTGTTGGTCTTCCCAATTGAGTGTAAAGTTTGACAGGGGTGGGATTTTAATATTCCCTAATACCTTTGTTGATCTTCCAATTGACTGTAGTGTTTGACGGGGGTGAGATTTTAATATTCCCTAATACCTTTGTTGATCTTCCCAATTGAATGTAAAGTTTGACAGGGGTGGGATTGTAATATTCCCTAATACCTTTGTTGATCTTCCCAATTGAATGTAAAGTTTGACGGGGGTGGGATTTGAATATTCCCTAATACCTTTGTTGATCTTCCCAACTGATTGTAAAGTTTGACGGGGATGGCGTTTTTAAATTTCTCTAATACCTTTGTTGATCTTCCCAATTGAAGGTAAAGTTTGACAGGGGTGGGATTTTAATATTCCCTAATACCTTTGTTGATCTTCCCAATTGAATGTAGACTTTGACGGGGGTGGGATTTTTAATATTCCCTATAGTACTAAAGTTGCAACAACATTTGATTGGGAATGGGAACCCTCTACGCTGCAACGCTGGGCCAGAGCCCAGGCGTTATTTGTGTTTGTGTGCGTCTGAATTCAATAAATATCATTATGAACATTTAACCGTTATTCTTTTTATGATCCACATAGATGATTAATGTCAATTGTTTACATTAGGGAAAATGATGATGAACCAATCCGTATACAGCTGCTGATACCCATGAACTAGTTCGTTATATCTCCCCATATTCCCAAGTCAACCAAGTTATGCGCGTCAACCTAGCGCTGGGGCCTCTATCAATGATAAAATCCCATAAAATCCTACACCTATATAAAACCCATAAAATCCGAAAACTATCAAATCCCATCAAATGCTATAAAATCCTACAAAATCCCATAAATTCCCATAATTACCTACTTACGATTCCTGGGATGTACCCCCAAAATCAGGATCTAGGACGCCAAGTGACGTCGGCGGGCAAGCAAATGACCCTGGCCGGTGCTCCTGAGACCAGAGTTGACCAAAAGGCCACTAAAAATGGAGATTGACCATGATTGATCATGGTTTTACCATGAACAAATATGGGTTTTACCATGAACAATTGTGTTTTTTTACCATGAAGTAATTGAAATAATGCGATCAAATATGGTTTTGCCATGAAAAGACGTGGTTTTGTCAAACACTATAGGGGTTAAGCCTTAAAAGTGGTGGTTCCACTATGAAATACGGGGGTTTAACAAACCTGACATGGGGATAACATAGCCCATATACTTTATCATCCTTATCTTCTATAGAAATCTCCGAATGCGTGAGACCCAATTTTCTTACATTGGATCATTTCAACCCAATGTTTGGTCCTCCAAGAACCCCCCCTACAAGATACCTCCCAACTTCAAACATCCAAAAAACACTCATTAAATGTGGTCATCTCTGGTTTCTGGATGGAACACCTTGATCCCACCATCTGTTGTTCATCCCATACTCCGGTGCATCCCTCAATTTGAAAGTCTACAGTAGTTGATTCACCATCCATTCACACCCTCGGAAACACCGCCAAACCAAAAAAACAGAAAATGCAGTGCCCTAGGAGTCTGAGGTACGTTTTAATGTCTTAGCCACATCCGATATTGACGTATCACTCTGTATACGTGGCCCTTCCTTATCTTCCTTTCAAGGTCCGCCGACTGACTCAGGACGTGTCCTCCATCTCAGCGATGGCACTACGGAGCTCGGTCTGGTTCTTGTGCAGCCTGCGAGAATCCAGGATGTTGAAATATGGGGGGGTTCGTCATGGAACTACCCCCATAGCTGGATGGTTTATAAATGTTTTATATATGTTTTATATAACAAAAAACATATGCTCCATGGTGCTGCTATATTTACCTACATGTTTTATGTGATTTTGTTGGAGCAAAAAATGGTAAATATTCCATACATGGAGCATATGGGTAATGGAACATCCCAGCTACAAATGGATGCGAACTGGGGATACCCCCATTTTAGGAAACCTCCATATCTATTGGACTGCGTGAAAAACTACCTCAGAAATGGTAAAGCTACGCCTTACGGCTTTGGGTTTACCACTCAGCAACTGAATCTCCCACAAACAATCAGCCAAGAACCTAGAGGAAATGATTCAATGATGCTGAAAAGCGTCCGTCCATTATTTGGGAGTTGGGCCATTGGGCCATAATTCTTGGTGGATTTTACGAACATCACCATGACATTGTATACGTAGCAGATGATTGTTAACGGTTAGTGAGACTGCTGGTTCCTAGATGGAGACTATCGGACTAAAATCAATAATAATCACATGTTACTATAATAAATAATAATCATAATCAATAATAATCAGTCATAATCAATAATAATCAATAATAATAAATAATAATCAATGATCATCAATAATAACCGATAATAATCAATAATAATATTATAATTATCAACAATAACCATAAATAGGTGATATAAACCATTTCCAGTCCTGGGTGCTTTGTGAAATTGTTTGAACAACATCAAAAAAATGCCCGAACTCTTCAGAATCACGTGTTTCTTCTTCAGTCGCCTCCTTGGGACCTGTGGCCACTGAGCCGCTGGCCCCAGGCGCACTCAGAAATGCTGTACCCTGCCATTGTTTGATTTGATGATTCTTGAACTATGTAGACCCATTACTATGGCTATGGCTCAACGATGTAGCCATCATATAGCGTTGCTAAATCCAACTAAGAGTTCATTTTTGGTGTGGCTGGGAAACTCAATTCGTAGTTAAGAATATACCCATACCTCCCTTAGCTAATTCCGTTCATCACTGGATGATATGAATCACTATTACAATTTATCACTAATTTACATCATTCACTATTAATTACTACCGCTATTAATCACTATTAATCACTATGAACCACTATTAATCCAAACACCTTTCCTCAGAAGGTACTTAACACCCCAAATCATTACCCAAACACTTTCTAGTAACTACTTGGATCATATGCAATATAAATATATACCTGCCATATTTTCAAGCTGATGAGTACATATTATCATTGATAGCAACAAAAACTAAAGCACTAAAGTATCTACCAAGGTTGACCCAGTATTAACAAATTTATGGCAGGAATCTGTTCCTGGAAATTCCTTCTTCCTTCACTTGGTTTTGCCGCGCAACGTTCGCCGCAGATCCATGATGTCCTGGCACGTGCTCCGGGGTTCCAGGGAAGATCGCCGACCCTTGGGTAAGTTAATACAGAGATCGACATCAATGGGTTTTTCCAGGGAAATGATCCACAAATGATGGGTTGAAACCAATATCTGCGTTTTTTTTCCTGGAGGCCAATCTTAGCTACGAGGAGAATTAGTGAAGGCAGCGAATGGTTAGGGTGGTTTATAATTAACCACTGTCATTGGGATAGATTGGGATACGCACCAAATTGGTGACCACAAACATTGTCCATCTTTTGCGGGGTCCCAAAACTGCCATCCATGTTGTGATTGTTTGAAACCGGGCATTTAGCTACAGCTGGGGGTACAAGTTACGATAAACAAACTACTATAGTACTACTAACCATTTAATCCCCACTCGTCATTGAGTTTTGCCGTTCCCGTCGATATATTGGTATTCAGTATCTGGTAGGTTACTGAATGACAACAAAACGATGTGCTTGTCGGAGTGCCGATAGAAATATACGTATATAATCACATATATGTATACCCAAAGCGGCCGGTCCTTGAGGGTCACCGCGTTGGAGCCGCGCAGGGTCATCACCACCCGGAGGAAGTCCTCGAAGGAGAGCTCCTGAAGCTGAACAATGGATACAAGGTGAGGTTCCCTAAAATGTTTAACAAACAAAAATGTGCATTTCATGCCTGGCCCGCGCCGGGGCGGAAGTTTCGAAAAAATGAATGTTTATCAATGGCCTAGGCGCATAGGAAAGTTTTTGCCATGCAAAAGAAATGAATTGTTGAAGTTGTGAGATGCACCAACGAATAAGCAAATTTTGTTGAGATGCCAGTGACATTTCATGAAAGAATCCATGCACAGCTGACCGGATGAACCAATGAAGGAATGAATCAATGAATGAATAAGTTAGTGAGTCGATGAATCAGTGATTCAATGATGCAGTCAATCAACGGTTTAGTGAATCAATCCATCAATCAATGAGCGGATGTTTCAGTGAATCAATGAATGAGTCAGTGAAATAGCGTCGATGAACCAACATATCAGTGAATCAATGCAGCAGTGAATCAACGAATGGATGACGAGTCGATAAACCAATGAACCGATGCATCAGTGATTCAATGATGCAGTGAACCAATGAATGAGTGAAAAAGAATCAATGAGTCAATTTAATCAATGAATGAACGAATGAACGGATGGATGGATGAATGAGCTACTTCTTTGCTGAGCTACTTCTTCACTGAGCAACCTCTTCGCTGAGGAACCTCTTCTCTTAGCTCCTTCTCTGAGCAGTCTCTTATCTGGGCTACTTCTTCTCTGACCCTGCTCTGAGCTGCCTCTCAGCTAGCTCTTCTGTAATTTCTGCAGCTTAATTCTTCTCTTCGCGCAGTTGTTACAATGCGTTTAGCAACCTCCAGCTGCAAGTCAGCTTGCAGGAGCGTCGCAGCATCACTGAATGCTTTGCTGGTGCCACTGTGCCAATGCGTTTTGTCACAGCCTGTTGCAAACCTACATTGCAGGAGTGTCGCACCACATCGAACAACATTCCCGCAGCATCAGCTGCTCCAAATATGCAAGTTTTTTGAATGTCTTTTTTGTGAAATCGAGCTCTTGCTACAGTCTGGTGCACATTTTGCTGACCTCATCTTCCAAAAGTGCTCCCAACGTGACAGTTTTTTAAGGTTTTGAAGTGCAAATCGAGCTCTCGCTACAGTCTCCTGCACTTTTTGTCTAACTCTGCCAAACAGAGACCCTACTTTGTCGACCCCAGAAGCCACATTACCCGAACAAAAACACAGGGTTTCGCGCCCGAGAGTGTTTTCACCCGTGAATTCACACGCTTCCGAACTGCTAGACCTCCCAACTACTTGATGCTGGGTGGTTGACATGAGGATGTGGTTGATATGATGATGTGGTTGACATGATGGTGTGAATGCTGACCATGACCATCATCCGTAACTCGGAAGTATTCTAACTAAACATCCTTTGATGATAGCTAACTTGCTTTATAAGAATGATAACATATGTTTATAGTAGTTGCTTTATATAGATGGATATAGATGGTTAAGCCAACTTACAACTGGAGAGCCCACCTGGTAGATTATGGGAACTCTCATGTGAATTAGGAATTTTGGATATCAAGTGAATGGATAGTATATGATCATGGTCATTCGTAGTGTGTTTCGACGGGTATGATGCTAATGGATATTCATGTTTACTTGTCATGTGGTTGGAAAACTCAAATCGTAAATTCTTGGCTTCCGTTTTTCGTCTTGGCTTTTGGGGAATGCGGATACCCATTGCTCCGAATTGCTCCCTCCATTCACCACCGGAAAGTGAATTGATTAGTGAATTTAGAAATCAGTGGCCATAGACCTTATCCTGGATTTTCTGAAAAAAACTATTCCAATTCCCTCAATGGTGGATTTTCCCTTCGGAAGAGAAACAATCATCTTACACAGACCAATATGGTATAATCATAGTATAATCACGATTGATGTGGGAAACAACACACATATGGATCAACTTTCTTTTTCCAGGCAAATAAGGAGTCTTCATGCCGCACAAAAACAAACTTGTTACACTTCTTAATTTGCGTGTGTCATCCTTGCGCAGGGGGCCATGCTAATTTCTCTATAATTCAGCCTCCCAAGATATAATCATAATAATGATAAAATAAAAATATTATATAATTATATATATATATATATCAATTATATCTATAACATTAGAAAACCCAACGGCGTGCCTCGCACCAACAGTCTACATGTCTCTTACCGTTGGTTCTTAATCGCATGTTTGTTGGATGATCCAATCACCATGCTGGCTATTACAGCACCACTCATGGCTGACAACTTGTCACTATTGATTCCCATCCTGGCAATACAAAATTCGAGAACTGACCAGCTGTTTGTGGGTCCATCGATAGCCAAGGCCAAAAATGCTCAGAACCCCATTCGCATAAGCTTCATAAGCTTCACATACTAATTTTTAATTACTCCTACAAAATGAAAAACCTAGATTTGGATGGTTCAGATTTGACCCACTGACCAATAAATTTGTCTAAATTGGAGAATCAACCGTCAAAATACTAGATTCCTCTGGGTTTGACCGAAAGAGGTGCACTCACGATTCCAAAGTATCCTCATAGATTTTCACAGTACTATTCCGGGATATAACGGTATACCTGGTACACTATGGTACACCACATGTTTGGACCTAATTGGTGGTTTCAACCCCCTGCAAAATATGAAAGTCAGATTGGATCATAGTCCCAACTATTGGGGAAAAGAAAAACAAAAACAGACCACCAACCAGGGACAAATTGATCTGGACTAGTCCCACCCACACCTTTTTCCGCGTCGCCATTTTTGCACATCGCGCAGTGTTTTAGCACGACCTGCCCTCGCTGGGCGTGATGCGGGCTATGCGGGATCGGCGCAAATGCAATGCTTGGCAGCACCATACCTAGCAAGGGCCGGACAATGAAAACACTCTGGAGATATGGAAGCTGGCCCCCCCAGTGAAATGTTTTGTTGGTTTATCAAGCCTTCGAAAATTACCATAAACCCTAGTTCTTGGAGTCGAGTGATCCAGCTTAGCTATTGTTTGGGGACTTGACCTTGTGGGAATATATGGTCATTTTTCATATTTTGCACCAAGATTATAGCAATGAGAAGAAATGGCAGTGTTACCGGGTCTTGCCATGCTCTTTATTGAAACAACAACAATTGACCGTCAATGACCATAATACACTAATAGTGGTTAAAACCAGCATTTTAATTAATGTCAAACATATACCAAATTGTCCATGATTCAACAAATTGACCTTCGAAGTACTTCTAGCTTACTTCATCGTTCACATGATTCTATTACCCTCTGGTTATGACTAACAGTTCGCCACGGAAAAACCCGTAAATAAATGGATGTTTATAGCTGGGAAAATCACCTATTTCTATGGGCCATCTATACGATGGCGAACTGTTAAATAACCAGAGGGTAACATTTACTACATCTTGGTCTCCGGGCAATGGATCTCCCCCGAAGTCTTCTCCCCCACCTCAGGACGTCGGGACAACGGCGAAGCCGTCGCCACTGGCTGGGGTCGCATGTTTGGCCCACAACTGTCGTCATTTTAAGCATTGACCCTGGGGTAAACTAACATCGATGTGCTGGTTGGTGGTTGACCTACCCCTCTGAAAAATATGAAAGTCAATTGAGATGATTTTTCCCAATATATGGAAAAATAAAAAATGTTCCAAACCACCAACCAGATGTGGAAAACCAATGGTTTTTAGGAAAATGATCTAAACATCAAACAAATATGAGTGTACAGGGTAACCACCCCAAAATGGAGGCAAATAAAGCTTAAGTGTGCTGTGATATGTAGAGAAATTCAACATAGATGCGTGCACCCTGCCAGGAGAAACTGGGAAGAGGGAAAACTCTTTGTTCAATGTTACGATCATCTATTATATACATTATGACATTCTGAATAAATAAATAAATGTATATGTGTATCTATGTACATATATACATAACTACATGTTTGGAGAATCTATACACGGTAGATATAAATCTACAATTATACAATGATACATGGTCCTTAAGTCTTCAATAGGTACGTTAACAGACCATATTATTATACTATTAATATGGACCATTTTCCAGCATGCCACCTGTATCAAAGGGTTGCTTGGGACCAATGCCAAGCACGGTTGGTTGTGCATCTGCAAGTGATGTACATATGGAGCAAGAGACACAATTTGTTGGAAGTGGTGCCAAGATTCAAGATTCTTCCAACACAAAAGAGTCCCTCCGAGACGAATAGTTTGCACCAGAACCAATACCCATTGTTCTTGACCAATGCATTCTATGATGCCTGCTAATTCTGATATTTTTTTCATTCAATCTGTTTGAGCCATCCCAAACCGATATAAGTGATAAACTTCATCTTCACACATATTCCTTTGTTGTAAAAATGAGGGGTAAGTGAAATGACTTCATCTTCCAGCGAAAAAAGGACGGCGGCTTCAAACACAACCCCTTAATATTAAGGACTTCATGTCAACCATCCTTCAGTACAATGATCATGCCCCTTTTTGTAGGGACGTTGCACATTCACTTGGAAGCAAGCTTGCTTGGGCCACTTGCATTTATTTTTTGATGATCAGTCTTGGAAGCTCCTTGGGAAGTGGGGTATGACTTAAGACTTAAAACCCTGACAATCACATACAGCCACGAATGAACCAAATCACAAACAAGTGGAATTTGAATGCACACTGCATCATACTGTGCTGAGAACGTCATATAAATCTAGAAAACCGCAAAGTTTGCAAATTTGGATTATACTGATCCGGTAATACTGATCCGGTAATTCCCAGCATATTTGCCATAAAGTTGGCTTATATAGGCAGTTCCATGGCCCATTTATAGATGATTTTCCCAGCTATAAACCTCCATTTAATTTATAAGGGATTTTCCATGGCGAACTGTTAGTCATAACCAGATGGTAATTCCCAACATATTTTTCTCACCACAGTTAAGGCCAGCCCGTCATTCCGGAGCTCTGACCGGACGCCACCAAGTTGCATCGAATTGCAGAGGAAACCTCTCGAACCTTGGAGCGTGCCAAAGGGGTGCGATACGGAGCTCGAAACACTGAGTGCCACAACGGCGGGTATATCTGGGTTACACCCCTAAGAACCAAAACCCATAGGATCCATGTATGGTATATATATATATGCTAACATTTGGGGTATATTGATGGTAAATGTTACCATATATAGTATACATGGATCCTATGGGAAAGTGATAACTTTCTCTTACACACGCCCTCCGATTGTCTAGTAGATCAGATACGCATACAGCAAAGCTTTATTTGTAGATCCAGGGGTAGCATTATCACCCCTTGACCAAGCATTTACTTTGCCATTTGCGGTTGCCCACTTGGGGTTTTGCTCGGTTCGAAATCGGGTGTGGTTGGTGGAAAGTCCCTACCCAAAATGAGGTGTTAAATAGTTTACTTACATGCGTACGTGTTGGTACCCTTAGACTAGCTTCTTGGTTAGGATTCTACTAATCCCGATTGTAAAAACTAGGACTCCAAGCATCACCAGGTGCCATCGCTTTTGGGCATGTTTTGTTCTTCCTGTGTTTGTCCTTGTGGTCATTGCGGTCCCTCGTATTACCATCTGATCCATGCCGGCCCCAATTTCTTGTTGAACTCACCATGATTAAACCCACAACGGCAACGGAGACTCGAGGCCTGTTTGCGCATGATCTTTTGGTCCGCTTCATCCAGTTCACTCCAAGTTGATGTTCCAATCCCCGCTTGATGGTTGTTTTTTTTTTTAATGCTGTATAAATTCACAATATGGTTGGAACCCCGCTTTTTTATATCTGTTTTTCGATTAAATCTCATTTTTTTTGCATGGTGAAATTTCTAGTTCTTCACAGTCATACATGTCGACATCGACAAACTCTTTTTGTAGCTACTTGGTTCCGGAAATGATAGGGAAAAATAGGGAAATCATAGCCATTAAATGGGAAATGTTCATACCCATGGCTCCAAACCGCTCTCTCCAATCACAATTTTAATCTCTATTGCAATTTATCAAGAATTCCCACTATTGTCACAACTAATCACTATGAATCATCATTCATCATTATTCGTCACTATTGCTCACTATATGATCAGTCTATAAATCACCCCCATATCTCACTATATTAATATTATCACTAAATAACATCAATATACATTAATACATTATCACTTCACAAAAATATCACCCAGCATCCCAGGATCGCAGGGTCCCAGCCAAGCCCAGCCACGCTATGCTGACTCTGCGTCAGCAGCGCCAGGTCCGTCTCAGCGCCGCCGTGGCAGGCAAATCCTCGAAGACATCAGGAAAACCAGAGGAAAACCATAGAAAAACCTATAGAAAAAGAATAAAACGTATAAAACCATAGAACATCCATAGGAAAATTGTGGTTTAACATATGGTCTAACCATGGTTGAACCATGTTTCAGCAACATGGCATGCAGCAACAAACATGGGCACTTCGTGGGATTTTTTTCGCTGACTTATGGTAGATAAATCCGACTAGGTTGGGGGATCAGCAAACTGGGGCACCACCTCGAAGCAACAATCCACCTGAAATATGGTCACTGTGGGATACTTACCCTCTGGTAATTTAACATAACTATGGAAAATCACCATTTTTAACTCACTATCAATGGCCATTTTCAATAGCTATGTTAACCAGAGGGTACCCCAAAAAACAAGCCTATTCACATGATCAACCATGGTTACAGTGATATCGCAGTGAGGTCGTGATTTACTTTCCCCGAAAAAAATGGCTAACAGCGGCTGTATACGGGGCGATTTCACCAGCAAGCCATGAGGATGTTTTTAGCAGTAATCCTTGGGATATGATGGCAGGAAACCATTCATTTGGCCAAAGTTGTTGGGGTTAAAAGATGTTAAACACTTTGTTTAATCATGTTTAATCATATTTTCGGAATTGATTGAGTGATTGAGCTGCCAAATTTGCTGGAGTCAAGTACAACAAGCAGCTGGGAATATAACCTTGATATAACGCGATATCCCATCAAAGTGGTTTGGGTGGTGGATCTTGGTGTTGAAAAGATATATATATATATATTCTACAACGCGGATGAGCAATTGTCACCATGTTTAGTGGGTAAGAGTTTGGCCTTGCAAGTTGAGCTTTACAACCCCTTCAATGATACAGTAGCAAGTGGACTACTTCAGTATATATATATATAGTGTGTGTGTATATATTATATATCATACATTATTATTGTTGTTGTTGTTATTGTTATATATCAAACTGATGGTTATTGTAGATGTATCTGCGGGTGGATGGGGTGAACATGAACCAATTTACATTTGGGAGGATCCTCTTTGTACGAACCAAACCATTGACCCTGACATCTTGCGATGACGGTCGACCCTCCATTCATTCACACCAGGCATCGTCGACCATAGAAGACCATTCCAGAGCATTTACAGAGGCTGCCATCGTTCGCACATTTCCTTATAGTGAGAAACCAACACAAACTAGTGGGTTCAATGGGAAATGGGGATATTTTGAGATATGGTGGGATATATGTAAATATATATATAATTGTATATATATATATATATATATATTATAGAATCAACAAAGACCAATGTTCCGCACTGTTGGGTTCTGATACTCTTCCCAACGACATGAAGACGCATGTGTCCTACGTATATTGTATGAAAAAAAACACATGGATACGCGCAAACACACACACACAGTCCGTCTTGGAAAAAGCTAGGAGTGAAACCGACTCCATCAAAAAGTGGTGAGCTTTTCACTTCAGGATAGTCAAGCAATTAGTTGGATTATGTTTGATTAGTCATACCAAGCACGAGTGGGAATACACATATATGAGACTAGCAGCAAGATTTCTTCCCTCCACACGGTCTATATATTCTATATAGTTTCGTTCTGTTTCGTGTCCAGTCTACCTTTGTACAATCTTCACGTGAAGGGACAAAATCAGGGATCAACAAATCTAGATATGGCTGTCCCCAATCTACATTGGCTCCCGATCCGTACATCCCCATATATCCCCATGTAGCTCATGGATGTACACTTCTGGTGAATCAAATAAGTCTCACTTAAGTCAGTTGTGTTTGGATTTAATGAATATCCCAATGATTTGGTTCCTGTAAATGCCCTGGGCCCTTTAAAGAACGCTCCTGACCCACACAGTTTTCTTCGGGAACAACCCTGGTCCTGGTCTATTAAAACACCACTCCTACAAAAGGTGATGATCGCGGAAACTGCTACGGACTGGCAATAGTGATTAGTAATGATTAAATGATGACTAATAGTGATAATTTTCATAGTGATAGGATTCCCGAGTAACTGATAGATCTAATAGTAATAACTTTATAATAGTGAAAATAATGATTAGTCGTGGATACCCTACATCCCTATAGCATCTGGTAATCACTTCCAAGGTTTGCTGGAGAATCCCTGAGTGATGTCCCATCAACGTGTAGAAAAACCGAGATGTTGGTGGTCAAAATCCCTAGAAAATGCCTGGTGAAATGCACATCTTTCGAAAAGTCAAAGTAACCATTCAACATCTAAATAGAAGCTTGAACTCCGCCAAAATTTCGCTTAGATTTTTCTTATTTCATATCTATCAAACATCGTATGTCAAAAAGTGATCTATTGTACTGTATATATATATAAATATATATATATATATATATACATATTATATCCCAGGAAAAAACATATCGAAAACTAAATCCCCATAAAAATAGTGAAGATTCCATGTTCCATCCTTTTTTGGGAAGTTACTATAGTCTCACCACCGTCCCCGTCCCATCCGCAATCCGCAATACGCCGCGTCTCTTGCTGTGACGTCCGTGCGGCGCCACACGCCGTTGCACCTTGCTGCGCTTGTAGAGCTCACCCGCCACAGAGCTGGTGTCGTTGGTCAAATCCACACAGGAATATCCATCCTTAGAAGATCTTCTGATTGGTTGTTGACCTACCCCCCTGAAAAATATGAGTGGTGCTAAACGTAGGGATGGTGCTTTTTTTGGGGAATGGATGAGATATCCCTTCTTAAATCATTGGGATATTATCATCTTACTGGTGCGTTTTACGTAGGGAATGGATGGGTTGCTGGGGGTTGATGGGATGATTATTACTAGTGATTATGGATCATTCCCGAAAATTCCCTGCGTTTAGCACCAGTAAATTAGATCGTAGAAGATCCCACGAATCGGATGATCATCCACAGCCACAAGCCTTACATATTTCGCCCCATGGGGATATTCATAACTGAGATAATTAGCCCATTTGCTAAGTGGGATGCACCCCCGAGCAGGCATCGATCGAAAGTGATGCAAACATGTGAACTTCTGGTACTTATAATCCCAAGTAAAGGTATAAAGAAGATTCCGAGATGCATCGATTTTAACGAAGTATTGTATAACTATGTAGACTATGTATAACTTAGACTTGTGATGCCACGATAATATAAGATATACAGTAACTACACTATATAGATTATAGACATAACCGTGATGATGATCATTATTATTACTGTATGTGTTTAATCGCAACTAAATATTCTTGAAGTGATGTAAGTTGGCTTCAAAACCCGTTTAACTTGTTGGATGTAACTGATATAGCCACCATACATCCACTTGTTCGCTGAGTTCTAAAGCAACTTGCCCATCTAGCGGGCTCTCTTCCTGAAGATCTGCGCTGTGAAAGTCTGCAGGGTGGCTTCGGCTTAAACAACCCAAATGGGGGAGTTCACTTGCGAAAATCTGGATTGAAGTGACAATAATGGTGGTTTATATGCGACTTATGAGAAGGGAGTTGGTGTAGAACTTGGCAGACCATTAGATTTAGGAAGTAAATGTAACTTGGGGTAATGTGGGTACTAAGCGTAGTGATTCTTCAAACTTTGACAGGATAACTTTTATTTCTGGACTACAAGGATTACCAAAAACCAAAGTTAGGTGACGGAGTGTTTAGGATAGGGATCTCAGTGGGGGTAGGACATACTTACGATTTATGGCAACAAACGAAAATCTCTTAATATCCCTTATACAATCAATTCCCCAATCCTGTTTTTTTCCCCCAACCATAAAATTGATTTAAAAAACAACATCACCTTAAGCAAACTCAGGTCGTCCCTTAAAAAACTGGCTGGCTAAGAACGGATTTCCCTGCTCATGGATTCTTGGATAGTGACAGTCCCCAATATATCGAGTATAGTATAACCCCATATAACCACTAACCAACCATCATTATCAAATACACCACAGTATAATTAACCCAAGCAAAGTTTATTCATCTACCAAACCAAAGTCCAGGGCTTACCCGCAACAGGGTCAAGAACCACACTTTTTGCTGCTTGTTTCAGGCATATTTTGGCCACGGCTACTAAGAAGTGAACCATCTAAGAATCTACTCCAGCCCCAATCTTGTGGTTTTTGGTGTGCCACCATTTTGGGAAGAACCGGGCTGAAAGAGTGTCCCACAGATGATTATATGAAAACTAAAATATGTAAAACCACCAGCCAGTTGTTCTAACATATTCTAACTCCAGTAAGTAGTTAAACCACCAGTTTTCATAAAACAGCGGATGGTTAAACTTGCTTTAACAAGTATCTTTATCATTCTTCAATCTTTATCTATTCTTGATGTATATATTTTCAACCAGTACTTGGCGACAGGTTTTCCAGCATGGATTTCTCAACGCCAAGCGTCAGCAAAGCCTTGAGAGTTGAACAAATGATACCTGACGAACTGCAGAACTTCAGTGAAAATGGGTCAAATTCTGCTATAACTTGACCCGTTCTTTTTCTGGGGGAATCAACATTTCACCAGCTATGACTTAGGTGATCTTGTACCGGGTTTCCCCACGTTTTTCACCCTCAACCAAGAAAACACTGGCAGGAACGGTAGGAAGTGATGGACCTGGATGAATTGGGTTTGAATGGTGAAAAGACGGCATCCCTGAATCCTCTGGCTAATCATCATTGTCCCTATTAAATGATAATTTTGGGGTATACCACATTTCAGAGTATTTCAGACAGACCCAGTTTTTTTTTTAGCAATCCACTAAGCTGCAATTATATTAGGAGGTTTCCTAAAATAGGGGTACCCTTAGTTATCATCCATTTTAACAGGGTATCCCATTACCATCCAGCTATTGGGGTATGTAAAGATCCCAATGGCTCCATTCAGCGAGATCAGCCATTGACTATCCGGATGGCCCCTGAGCTCGTTTGAACTGAGCATCAAAAGGTGGTCCCAAACATATTTGGATTATAGTTATATTTCTTACATACATATACATATAATATATATATATATATATAATATAATATATATAATATATATATATATATAAATTATATATACCCCATAGGATCCATGTATGCTATAAAGGGAAACATTTACCATCAATATACCCCAAATGTTAGCATATATACCATACATTGATCCTATGGGTACTGCATAATCTTTTGTTATCATTTATTATACAAAAGATCTTCGCTTTTCCGGGCCTGACAGAGCGACATCTAGTACACATCGTTTTTTTGTGCTGTTTTCAGCTCCCCCGCGACGTCCAAGGGACAACTTTCTGGACAGCGGCTTTTGGACCTTACGCCGCTTCCAGTAGTTCCTCGTCGCAGCCGATAAGTGATTTACATATGGGATGGTTCATGAAAAATCCTCAAAGTCGTGGCCATTTGATGCCCAGTTTCAGGGCGTCAGTGGTGCTCATCTTCTTTTTGAGAACTTCCACCAATCCTGATGTCAAATCAGGGAGCCACAAAGCCACACGGAGTTCTGCCAACCAAACATTGGATCATGGCGAAAATCTGTTGGTTCCTGGGGCCTTATTCTTTGATGGTTCGCCGCAGTCAGATCTTTTTGGAATGAACTGATTGTGTCTTGTCAATTTTTGGCAGCTCAGAAGATATCTTTCATTGAACGAACGAGACACGGTTCTCATGTCCTCCGTCTTGCCACTGCCAAACACATTCCAAATGGTGCTCGATACTTCTACCCAAACATCAAACAGCTAAAGGCTCAGTTTTACCCGCTCGGATTGTTGGTACAGCCAGCCCTGATATCTTAAAAATAGCAACATACTGAAACCATCTGAAACCAACACCAGAGATGCCATCCGGAACAAAGCTTTCGTCACCCGAAAACATATAGCTCTTGAAGGAGACATTGCCTGAAAACGCTGCTGTCGGGGGGGGCACTGTTTGCATAACCCATCCTAAATACAGACCAGTCAATGGACAGAACTTCCAAGAACCACCAACCACCAAAGGAAAAAACTGAATCCCATGGGATCTTCAGCTGCTCCAAGTATGGCTGGGCTGATTTCAAGGAATATTTGCAACAAAACATGAATTTGCCACCATCTTACCATAGTGTTGTGCGTGTATGTGTGTGTGTATATATATGTATATATATATATACATAGTCTATCAGACCACTTATTGTTGCAGTATCAGTATGTGTGTATATATATATATATATGATGCAGCTATCCCTTTCCCCCACCACCCCACCCCCCCCCAAAGGGTATGGGTCTACAGGTCCAGGGGTAGTGATGATCCCCGTCCCCCCCTGTGGGTGGGTGGGTGCGGGTGGGTATGTAACTATGGGGGTATGGAAGTGTATGGGATCCCCTCCCCCCTGTGGGTAGGTGATCATATATGCCCATGAGGGAATACTGTACGTCTACAGATCCATGGGGTCTATAGGATATAGGGATATGTGATCATATATAGGTATATATAGGTACAAAGGTAGTGATGATCCACATATAGGGGGTAAATGAATATATAGACATGCATGAGCTCATATAGGTATATATATATATAGGTACCGGTGATCTCCTCCTCCCCCCTGTGGGGTAGGTATATAAGTAAAGGATAGATAGATAAATAGATCGATAGATAGATACACATGATTACATATACAGTAGGTATATAAGTGGGTATATGTAGTGGGGATTCTCTCTCCCTCCCCTTCCCCCCGCTCCCTGTGGGTGGGTGCGGTCCGGTGTGTGAGGCCATATTGACACAAGATAGTATAAGATACTAGGTATGTGTAGGTATATACTGTACAATATATATATATATCCGATTTGCAAAAAAAAAACATAAGAAAGTACATATATAAGATAGGTAGTAGAAATATAGGATAGAATCTAGGTAGCATATATAGATAGTATATATGTAGTATATAGATCTCGTAGATGGCCTCTAGATAGTATTTAGATAGAATATAGGTTTTGTGTAGATAGCGCATAAATAGTAAATGTATAGCATGTAGATAGTATATAGGTAGTATACAGGCATATTATATAGCAACATGGTTTATCAGGGGTCTATAAGGGATTATATATATATGTAGGAACATGTTGTAGGTAGGGAGTTTGACTTTAATATGTGCATTGCAGGGGTAGATATGCCAAGAGGTACCAAATACCAGCAAAATACGAGGTAGAGGGGTATTCCTCTTGGTGGCATTTTCAGCAGGCAAAGACACAGAATTATGCTCGAAGTTGCTGATGCCACTTTTCCAGCTACTACCCCAGCTACTACTTCTACTACCCCAGCTCCACTTTTCCCCAACTTAAATTCATGAGTGTTAAACAAAGGGTGCCACAAGCAGCCCATTCTTAGACCCTTCAGAAGATGTCATGGCACTTGCAAGATCATTCACCAAGAAAAGTCCAATTTTTTTTGAAGTAAACCCAGGATTGAAACACCTAATTTTTGTTGATAGGACCGCGAAGGGGGTTGTACTATATATATATATGTATAATTATATCGTTATAATTACCGTCATAACTGCGACCGTTGGAAGTTGGAACTACAAAAAAATAAGGGGAATCATTAATTAACCCTTTGTATAGATACCGTGTCAAAATGAAAAAGGCTGGGTATCGTATTCCCCATTCAACTATCAACGATGATCAACGTATGATAGTTATCACTCACCAAAGGACAGATATTTTTGTTTCCACTGTTTTAGATTCTTTTAGTAGGATTCTTATTCGTACTTAACACAGTCAATCTTAGATTCCGGCGTTTTTGGCTGACATAGGTAGGAGTCCGAGTAGCCTGTCCATCTATAGTCAGTTTCCCCACTTATATCCCATTATATTCTCATGATATTTCCCTGAAGTGTTGGTTATACCTATCATATCCTATTTTGAATATTTTTGATGGTTGAACTCACAACCATTCTTTTGGTTGGTTGCTTATGCCCCTATGTTTGATGGGTAAACCATAAACCCAGCAAAAACCGCGAGTTCCCGCCCACCCTGTTGCATGTTGGACAATTTGTTTCGCCATGCATTTATAATTACGCTGATTTGTGCTGGTTAAAACCTTATTAATGGTTATATTCCGAGATTCCCACTAAAATCACATGATTTAGAAACCATTCACCAAACATTGGAGTGGTTGTTCTTTTTTCAGAGTAGAAACTGAGTAGAAACCATCCATTTAGCCCGGTGCAACCGCCCGGTGCAACCGCCCGGTGCAACCGCCCGGCGCGTCCGAGGCGCTGTGAATCAACTGCTTCACCGCGGGGTGCGAGATGCCTTCGCCCAGCCCAGCCCAGCGCACCGAGCAGAGCCGCGTCGGATCGTCGTAGCCTCCAGTGGTAGCAGTGAGACATGCCCAGGGAATGGTGAAGCATCAAACATGATGGCATACTGTGGATACAATGGGTGCTAATTATACAATGGAATTATATAATTATGGTGGTATCCTATAACTGTATACATTGATTGATCATGGTGGTATACTGTGGATACAATGGAATATATGATATAATGGGGGCTTATAGTGAGTATAATGATGTATAATGGGACTGTAATCATCTACATGGGCTAGCTGAGAAATTTGTCGAAGCAAATGGGGATTTCCAGCAAACCAGGACTGATTGCCAAAGATAGGGGCTGGATGTATATGTAGATGCATATATATATA
>Ga0126342_10000341_pt1 | contig 47024 bp, 45 predicted proteins | sample Cyp1metagenome_FD_92528 | JGI IMG/M metagenome (GOLD analysis project Ga0126342, IMG submission 92528) | Coral microbial communities from Lord Howe Island, Old Settlement Bay, Australia - Cyphastrea 1 metagenome | ecosystem: Host-associated > Invertebrates > Cnidaria > Coral ...
GACGACAAGGATGACAAGGAGGACGAGGAGGACGAGGAGGAGAGGAGGAGGAGGAGGACGAGGCAGGAGGAGGCAACTGACATAAAATCTAACAACCCTCACCTGGCAGGTGGGGAAAAAAACTATATTGTATATAATTGATTTAGTTAAACCCTGAAATTGTATGAACTTGTTGATTTCGGATTTTGATATCCCAAAGTTCCAAATTGTCGGTACGTGGGGCTCCTTAGGGAAGTTGAAGCACGAAACAGTTTGGGTATGTTTGAGGTATCAGAAAAAGGATGATATGGAGGTCCTACCTTTATTCTATTGACCTGGTGGATGTTTTGGCTTGAGTTGGTCCCTGAGGGTTAGGGCCAGCTTCAGGATGATTGTGGTAAACCATGGTAAACCTAATGAAACCATCCCCAATCCAGGTTTCATTGCATTGGGTGGGGTATACCCAGTACCCTCTTGTAAACTAACGTAACTATTGGAAATCACCATTTTTAATGGGAAAACTCACTATAAATGACAATTTTCAATAGCTATGTTAAATTACCAGAGGGTATACCCCTAGTTTTTTTGGGGGGGAGAATGTGCAGTATCTAAAATGACCCCCTTTTGGTGGTGTCATGGGATGGCCTGGCAGGAGTTCTGGCCCATGCCGGACACCATCAAGGCCAAGGACTCTACGGCCATTGCTGAGACGTTGGAGAACTACTTCCTGTCAGGTTGGATGGGTCAAGTCACCGGCAGCTTTTAGATTCCAAAAACAAATCTGTTGATAACTTGTTTGGGGGATATACTACTAAAATGTATATAAATATATAATGATATTATACATATTCAATCATATTCACATATGCATATTGGGGATGATGATTGTGATATGATTAGCAGTCGAAGTTTGAAGCGAGAAGATTGGCGACGCCGTCCAGGTGAGGTGGACAAGATCGAGATCGCCTACTCCAGGCGCGAAGAAGTGCGAGATGGGTATGGGTAGCCAAAGATTCTGATTGGCATCAATGAAAAGAGGGGGGTAATAAGAGTGTTGATATATGTTGCCACATGTTGCCACAGCTTTTTGTAGAATTTTAGTGAGAAACTCAGCGACTTTTCCAGAAATTGGCCGCAAAAAAGGCGCAGATCCACTGAGGTTCATCAATCTGATCAACAACGAGCCAACCATTCGCACCTTGCTCCCCCTGTCCCCTACCGGCATGGAGGATCCAGAGGACAGCGATTCGAATGAAAGATATTAAACATTAATATGTAGTGCCCACCCACCAATCAAGCCCCTACTAATACTACGTGATATTAAAATATACTAAATACATCTAAATACCCCCTTCAAAACCCTGGTTTGGTGTTGGATCTTTTCTTTTGGGATCCCTTGCAGGTATTTCTGTGAATGTGATCGGGGGACTGGATTATCAATTGTCCCATGATTAGCCGCCGCTAGTATTATCTCAGGCCCTTCAGATGCGACGAGTGTCGATGGCCCAGATCGCATATGATTGTCTTTGTTTCTCCAACATGTATCTCAAAATCACCCAGTCAAGTACTTGTAGATGAAGATAATTACAGTAAACATACCACATACCTTTATGTAATATACATGACTTATATACCTTACATTACATTGCCTTCCAGCCATTGCATAACAGCATAACAGCATAACAGCATAACATACCATATCATATTATAACATCATATCATGTTATCTCATGTCATATCATACATTATAATATACATTATATCATATCATATGTCATATCATATCTAGATGAAACTTCATGGAACTCACGAGATTTAACCATGCCGCTGTCATGGAACTTTGCAGTGTTTTGCAGCGTCGCAGGATGAGACCTTCAAGCTGACCACAGAGGGCGGCAAGTTGAAGGTGGAGAAGGAGAAGGTGAAGGCGGCGAAAGCCAAGGAGATCGAGGCGGATGTGATCTTTGATCAGCCACCACAGGTGCTCCTGAATTCCATGCTGCTGGGATTGTGGGTTTAATGGAAGGGAAACATATTTTGGGGGGGAAGTTGATGCCGATTTTTAACGGATATGTTGGGAGGCGGAAATCACACTTGATAGATGCTGGGATGATGTGTGTTCTTGATTTTTCTTGAGGTGTTTTGATTTCGAAATTGGATTGAAGGAGAACACGTGGTGGTTGATAGGGCAAGTCATCATGCCAACATGTTGCTGGGATATTCTGTCATGAAAGTCTTATGCGCTATACAAACATATATAGGTGTTTTTTCACCATGAAAAGTACCGGTAGGAATTTTTGTGCTGGGATAGTGAAGATTGTTTTTCTCGTTTGTGGGTAGGGGCCATGATTTCCGCGGTGTGTTTTAACCACAAGTCATGATAAAGAAGAGAAACCATGCCTGAAGTGGTTAACATTGCAGGTTTATGAAACGAGAGTATGGGCTGGCTATGATTTTTGGATATTTTTGGCATGATGAATGGGGGTGTCAACATGTGAAAACGAGGGCGTCAAGGTTCTGATGCATATCCATCTTCAATGTTGTATGTTTGTGTGTGTGTGTCGCGGGGGTTGGCCATTTAGTAACCTAGAGATGTCATGGTGCTGAGATGTAAAACCCAAAACAGCATCGTTTTCCAGACCTTTTTTTTGTAGTTCCACCTTTGTCTTCGGCGTCTCATGCCTCTCGGATCATTCCAAATGGGCGATTTCCCCATTTGGACCGACCACATGTCCCATCGATGATATAGCCATAGTTACCTTCATTCTGAGTGAACAATCCCAAAAAATGATCAGTCACTAAGTCTCTTGTTAGGATAACTATCCATATGACATCTCCATGTGGGAAACACACATATATATATATATATTATATAATTTTGCAATTTCTTGTTGCTTTACATGGATATGCGATATAGGTCAATTTCTAGGGCACCTTAAACTTGTATAGTTTTCTACTAAACACAACCACTCGGTGTGGTTTGCACGGTTTTTATTGTTGATCCAGATCATATCCCTTTTTCTTGGTTAATATCAACATTCTTTGTAGTTAACATCTTGGTGTTTCCAGTGTCAATCCTCAGTTTCGGTGACTGAAATTCATCTAACTCCTCACCTGTTCCAATATCTTCGATCATTTTTCCTCAGTCTTTCCGACTTTCCCTCGCTTTTCCCAGGTTCACCACCATTCTATCATTCTTCTCTAATTGTTTCCATGTTTTTCCCATATTTTTCCATATTTTTCGCCATCCCCAGGGCTTTTTTTAGGCCCCCTTTAAGGGGCCCCCGGCGTCACCGAGGCTGCCGTTGTACCTGAACTCCCAGCTGCTGTCGCTGCTCTTCGACGCCCAGGCCTCTGAGCTCTCCTCGCGGATGTCCGCGATGAAGGCGGCCACGGACAACGCCAAGGAGCTGCAGAAGAAGCTGCTGCTGTTGTACAACAAGCACCTTGGATTAGTGCTGAATGATGTTGAATGTGAATTTCGGATGATTATGTTGGTTTCAAATGTGAAAAAAAATAGGAGTATAAGGAAATCAATGATATATATGACATTATTACCAAAGACAACTGGAGTATGGAGAGAGATATGTGTAATTATACTATATACAGTATAGTAGTATATATATATATATATAATATATATAGATAGATCCTTGATGATTATGAAATTTTGTATGTGTGTGTATGTGTGTGTGTGTGGTCACTGGAATGTAAATCATTTTCCTGGGGGATTCGATATTTCTGTGCAAGATAATGGTGAAGGGAACAGCTATGGGTCCAGCCATTGGAGCAGCATCCATGGCCCGGCAAAGTTGTCATAAATAGCAACCAGGTAAATAAGAAAAGATAAATCCTCTTCAGACAATAGTAGCAAATGTGTTTTTTCCTGTCGAAAGTGAGTATAATGGGTGATCCATTTTAGTGTGTTGATCTTTTTGACCCATAGCCAGGTAAACGTCCAGTCTAGGACATCAAACACTTAATGAAGGTATGCATCCATGAAAAAATCAGAGAGAGAGAGAGAGAGAGATCAACAAAAAATATACTAGATTAATGCTAATAGGCAAAGCAGATGATGAAACGGGATAGGGTAAAGATGGCTAAACGCAATTGCTTGTTGATTTCACATTTTTTTCCCATGCAACTTTGACGTTTTTTTCGAGGAAGCCAGGCCGCGAAACTGGTCTTGGGATCTCTCACCTTGAACCAGGGAAAAGGCTGCCCTCCCAAGTTTCAAGTCAGACTCATATCCACCCATAGGATCCATGTATGGTAATATATATATATGTATATATATATGTGTATATATATATATGTATATGTATATATATATATGTATATATATATATGCCAACATTGGGGGTATATTGATGGGCCACTGTTTGTCCCTTCAAAGGAGGAGTCAACAATTTGTTGTGTACAACTGCATGGTCACCAGAAACAGCGTAGATGTGCTTTTCTTCACACATCATCTCCAATGGGTTATCCATCGTCCTTAGGTTGGATTTCCAGCAACTGAAAGGTTTGAAATCTCTGCTGGTGAAATCTCAACTATGAATGATTTGCTGGTGAAATTTACATAGTTCCAATGTTTTTCGGTGAAGTCGCCGGTGAAATTCTGGTGAAATCTCAGTGTATACAACTTTCCTCATTTTTGAGCACATGTTTTCCACATTGTTGCTCCATGGTTTCCAATTTTTACTGCTTGCATTCTCGAAAATACCTGCAAAACTCCTTGGCGAACTCCCAAATCCAATGTTTTTCGGTGCAAAACCTAGCTATAAGTCATTTCCCCAACATTTTCCGGGTTCCAAATCCTCAGCCGGGCCCAGGAAGCGTCAGGCCGCCATCACGGCCGAGATCTGTGAGATCTCGGCCGCGGCCAACGCCATCGAGGCCGCAGATAAGAAGGGCGCAGCCGGACCGGGGCTGGGCGTCATGGACAACGAGAATTCGGTGGCCGAGGATTTCATGAAGGAGTTGGACTCAGGAGACGTTCCAGACACTTGGAATGCGATTCTGCTTGGAAATGGAAGGAAATTGGATGAAAATCATGAAATTAGAAGATCTCTTTTTTTTGGGGCAATTTAGGCTTTGGAGTTGTTCCAGACACTTGGAATGATGGATGTAGCTATTTTTGGAGAATTTTGGACAATTTGGACACACACACACATATATATATATATATACACATTATATTTAGGTATATATATAAATGTGTGTGTGTGTGCGTGTATTAATGTATATATACATGTGTGTGTGCGTGTTTAAGTGTGGATATATATATATATATATATTTATATATGTGTGTGCGTGTGTGTGTGTGTGCAGTGCTTGGTCTAAATTATATAATAGGTCTTAAGTCTTAGATGTTCCAGACACTTAGAATGCTGGATGATGGTTTTATGTTCTATTATTCTGGAGACTGAGATGTTCCGGACTCTTGGAAGGAGCTCAACAATTGAGGATTGGTGGGTGATAAAGTGCCGATGGTTGATCTGAGATATCCCAGAAACTCTTAGAGTTGATGCTTAAGGAATAGGATGTTGGCTGAGTCCATTGGTGCTGGTGGCGTGGAGTATTTGTGATCCGTTGGATGGCGGTTTGGCATGTGTTCCGATTGTGGGTTCCTAGTTATAGTGATCCACTTGGCATTCATTTGGCCCAATTGTGCACCTTCAATTGGGTATGGTTCGGAACCACCAAATTGTGGAATTGGCTGTGGTTGATGTGGATGGCTTGTGGTAAACCAGTGTTTGGTTTTGGTTTGTCAAATTTGATTGGCTTGGAATGGGTGTTTATATAAAATGTATTCAGAGTGGTCAGAGTTTCCTGAGCCAACTGATGGTTGCATCGCTACATCCCATGGGATGATGACCAACGAAACGTCTATTTTTTAAGGATACGCATTCTATGTTATTATATATATTATGAATTATTATGATTATTACATGTTATTACCTATAGATGAGTATGAATTTCACCAATCACCATGCTATTGAGTGTTATTACATGTTATGGTTTTCAGTTTTGAAAAAAAAGTCCGCCAGTTCACTGGGGATTGAAGCTATCCAGGGATGCTCGCACATCCAAGGAGACCCCAGTGTCCTACGACCAGTTTGGCCCTGCCACACGACAGGAACTTCCTTCCGCCTAAGGATGGTCACGTTTTGAACGTGAAATGGCCAAGGATGGCTCAAGAATTTGAGACAGATAAAATGGGTGGCTTAAAAGTCGTATCACTTAGATTGGCTTCAGAAGACACGAAGGCTGAGAGGCCGGGATTTTTGTATCGCAATTTCTCCGGGATCGGGTCCTCCCATAGCAAGCATCGCAGTATCCAACCTGCGGCGGCGAAAAAGATGTGCGATGTGCCAGTTCCAAGTCTTTCCCATGGAGAGAATGTAGCAGGGACGCGATCCACTCCAGCTGACCACGTTCAATTGCATGCCACGAGAAGGAGAAAATAAACCAGTATCAAAAACAGCGACTCGGGATCCCCAAAACAAAAGACTTGAGGCATCCTGAGGCCCGATTTCCACTATTGGCTCAAGTTGCCATGGCAAGATGCTGTGGCCATGGGCATTACTGCTCCTTTGCGTCCGTTCTGATGCTCAAGGCATCCAGAACCCGCTGCGACAGTTGCATTTGGACCAGGACCAAGCGATTCTGGAGCTGCAGGGATCTGAACATAAGATGGACGACGTTGATCCATTTTTTTGGGTGGGGCCAATGGGACCCAAAAATACAAAAACATGTGTTTTACGACTGGTGATGTTTCCATGATCTTCCACTATTTTGAACGGAGAGATGACGCAATGGACTGCTTTTCGTTTGGGGGTCGAGAAAATCCACTGCAATGCGTGTTCGATCCTTGAATGGCCTGAAGGGATCCTCAAAGTAATGGGCCTACACAGCAGAAAATCGGATCGGACATTGGTAATACCATACCTGTCCATACCCTCCCCTGAGGGTTGTTGCCACGTTAAAGCTCCAGGGGGGTCCTTACCGGAAACTGCATGAGTTGGAAGTGCCTGAAGATTCACCCATTGTCTTGTTTTCATTCCTGATGCATTGTTCATTATTTGTTGGTCACTAGAAGCAGCTGCTACCAGAACGACCTGCAACAGCACCACCATCGATCATCGATCCTCATCCATCCTCATTAATCATCATCATAATCATCATCATCATCATCATCAACAACAACAACAACGACAACACAATCCTCCTCGCCCTTCCCCCTCCCCCTCTTCACCACCCCACAATTTCTATAATGCCTCCCAACTCTGGCTGAGGATAAAACAACTTCTGGCTGAGGATGCTGCTCTGGAGGGGACCAAGGACTGGTGGCGGCGGGGACTGGCCTTACGTGCCTGGAATGTTCAGGTTTTGATATGGTTTGACATGGAAAACATGGCGGATTTGTACCAATGTTTGGGCCCTGTTTCAACAGGGGGAAGCATGTGACGCAGTTATTAGGTTATATTTATTTATGATATTATATATATATAAATATTATTTAATTTTATACTATTTGCTCCTTAAAATATGCATGTGCTCTACTCTGTTTCCTTGACTGCTCACATACATGCACCAGGAACAGCGGCAGAGGGCGGAAGAGGAGATGCAGCAGATGCGTCAGCAGGAGACGGAGGAGAGACTGTGTGCGGAGCAGCGACGCGCCAAACTGGAAGAAGAAATGGAACTGGAAGAGATGCTGGGAAGCAAAAACTTGGTCAACCTTGGATGGGTGGGTTGGTACTTTATTATACGTTAATTCTTTTGGCTATTAACGGGGATGCACACTAATCCGGATAATCGGGGCATATCGGGGCGTGTTTTTCCTTTGCGCCATGCTGGTTAACATCTTTTGAAGCTGGCTTTCTAGTGTCTGAACATGTCGCAACATGTTCATACTTTCCGAGCACAGCGCACAGCTGTTTGAAGTCCTCCTGGGTGCTTCAGCCCTCCAAGGGAAAGGGAAGAGTTTACAGATGTCGACTTCGCGGAGAGTTTGATGTTGCTGGGTGGCATCTCTTTTGTGATGACCCTGTTCTACCTGGTGAACGATGAGGATCCAGACATGAGATTCTACAGTTGGCGGGTCATCAGCGCCACTCTGTCGATTTTTTCTGCTGTGTTGATCTTTAGCGGTATCAACAAGCTGAAGCTTGGAAGTCATTTGTGGTGGGAAGTGGTAGGGAGGAGTTGCCGGTGTATTTTTGTGTTTGTCATGTCACGGAAATGGATGCCAGAATTTAGGAGTTGCAGGTTGAAGCTATTGTAGGTGATTTCCTTTCTTGTACAGTATGTATAACTATATATATTTGTTTTGTGCAACTACTCGACAGTCAGATTTTTCGTGGACCCTCGATCCGTAGGAAAGGGCAGATCCTAAGGTGCCGGTAGAAGATATCTATGTAACATTATGTAACTGTATATGAACAGTGTTAAAACATGTCCAAAGTAGAAGAGGTGGTGACTTGCCAAGCCCGTTGGACGGATATTGTGATGAAGGTCTGTATTTTCCTTGGCACCCAGAAAGAAGCAAGGACGACGCCAAAAAAGGTGCGTTTGGAAGGTGACTGAATTGCCATGTTTGTGTGTTTGTATTAATTGACTCACCAACTTCTTTCCAATCTTTCCATCACTTTTTATTCCGTAAGTCTTGGATCCACACCAGGATTCATTTCTACCTGCTGTCACATGGTACCAGCCCCAGCTTCAAACTGCTCTTTGCGTTCATCCCCATGCTGATCTACTTCTTCCTGCTGCAACTGGGGACAGCCTACCACAGTGCCGCTCTCACAGCGGCACCGGCTGTGATGGAAGAGAAAGAGTTGGAAGAGACATGGGAAGCTGGGCAGCAAGCCATAGGGAGCCTAGGGAATTACGTGTAGGTCAGTACAGTAGATGTATATAGATGTTATGTTAATGTGGTAACGCAGTAGTTCATAGTTTGATAAGTTTAATAGTTAAATATACGATTGCGTGCGTGTTAATTATTTTTTGTGTGGGACTGATCCCAAAGTTTCACAATGTTCCAAGGTACTAGCAGGATAGTTCCCCTTGCATTGGAGCTCTTGTCCAAAACAACTGACGTGGCTAGCTGGCTAGTGGTTTCAAATATCCTATGTTGTTCCATCGCCCATGTGGAAACCCCAAGGAAACATGGTTCAAACGTGCTACATGTGTTATATGGTTGATGTTGATGTGGGCATGGCTCACAATCCTTGACCCCATTTCGGGATAATTAAATGGAAACACATACATTCACACACAAAAATGGACAAGACCAACATATGCATATTATATGAACATATATGTGTAAGCATACGTAAATATACATATATATATACATATGTGTATGTGTGTCTATAGGGGTCCAATTCCCGCCATGTTTTTTTCCGCCGTGGCCATGTGATCCATCAGTCGCTCCGGTCCGCCTGCGTTCAACGCTGGAACGCCAGGGGAAGTTGGAACGCCGCACCAGATGCTGGGCCACGATCTTAGCGCACCTCACTGGCTTCGGATCCATCCATTGCGGAACGGCTCCCTGGTGGAACTGCTGGAGACAGGAGATGTGATGATCCGATGGCTTGGGAGTAGCACTGGATAGCGGAGATCGTGTTGGTATGAGCCAAGATATTGCGTAGCTGCCGAGCTGGCTTGTAAGACTCATACTGGGACATAGGTCATTGCCATGCAGACCTGAAAAGAACATAAAGGAATTGCATATTTGAATATATGGTTCCTTTTGTTGACATGCTGAGAATTATATCAGAGTACATCCTTTTATATCGGAATTCTCATCCAACCAATCTTTGATCCTAAGTGTTTCTTTGAAATGTTTGTGATAAATCGAGAGACTCCAATCCAACGTCGCACGTGGGGATGGGTCAAGACGCGTCAAGACTTAAAAACCAAGCTGCCATTTTCGGCGAGCACGCACTAAATTTTGATGTGACAACCAGGGTATCATTGGGCACCAGGGTTTTTGTACTTCATATAGCCCCCAGAAAAGGCAATTTGGGGTGGTCGCAAAATTTGATAACGCATTCGATTCCATGGCTCTCCCAGTTTTCACATCAGTTCATTATATAGATAGAGACAATAGAAATGCGATAGCGCAAATCGGGTGCATTGGGGTAAATCCCTCATTCAGGGGGAACCTTGATGGCTACTTTAGTACAACTTAGTCTTTTGCTTTTTGATAGCTGGATATTCATCCTGATCAGCTATTTTTTTTGGGTATCTAAGATTGGCAATGTTACCAACTACCACTGGCTAAATCCCCATATACCCCCCAAACATTTTTGTTGGTCCATCATTCAGAAATGATAGATATAATCCCATCCCCCCAATATTATATAAACATCCCCTGAAATGGTCCCAATTACCCTCCGGTAAACCAACATAGCTATGGAAAATGAGTGATTTATAGTTGATTTACCCATTAAAAATGGAGATGTTCCATAGTTATATGTTAGTTTACCGGACAGTATGTGTCAATCCCGTACAAAAAGCCATGCTTTTCTCCAGCCCCGCCCCGTTTTTGGTCAGGTTCTGCAGCATATGCCCTGGCTGCGGGACAGCCCCGGTGCTTCTTTCGTCGCTGCGCCAGCGATGTTTCTGCTCGCCGCGGTGCTCAACTGGTGCGCGCGGCGCGTGCGGGAGAGGGCAGCTTGGTGACGATGGGATCAGCAAGGGGAGCTGGGGATGATGAGAATTTACTCCTGGAAAATCATGGAAAACCATGGGAAATCATGTAAAATCCCAAGCCAGCCTGGTTTTTTCCGGTATCTTAGTAGCATTTGAAGATTTCAGATATGTTCAGATCTTCAGTAATCAGAAGAATTTGTTGATGACCAATCGCCAAGCCAGGCCAGAACCTAAGAGGAGCCCGGTTTTTACCGCGGTGGGAACAATATTTTGTATGACTTCCACAACAAATGGCATTTAGAAACCAACGACCATCAGTCCCAAATATCGATTCAAGTCATAAATATCATTATCTGTCATAAATATTTGTTTGTATATGTATATAGTATTATATATATGAATTTATATATATATATATATTAAGATGTATACATATATATATGTATATATATGGCAATATATGGGTGTGTGTGTGCGTGTAAAAAGAGGGGGAGGGAGAGAGGGAGAGAGAGAGAGAGAGAGAGAGAGAGAGAGAAGAGAAGAGAGAGAACCCTTGATCTTCCCACAAAGTTTCGGGATTGGAGGAGGATCAGCTGAAGTTCCAAAGCACCAGACAGCATAAACTGTTCGCGACGGCTGTAGGTACGTGACTCCAAGACTGCGTGATTTGTGGAAGTCTGTTGTTTCATCAGTATGCATGCTCTAGAGTTGCCTTCAACTTTATATTTAAGCGGCCCACCAGAATCAAACATGTTTTCATGTTTTCCCCATAGATCTTTGGTTTCTCCAAGTCTCTCCAACTTCGATATTTCGTAAAGGTCACCTCCAAGACCTACCAGCGCCTCCCCGACTCCACCGGCTCCCACGACCATGACGTCTCCGCCTGGGCCGGAGAGTGGCAGCGCTGGACCTACGACCTGTGGACCGAGAACGTCATCGACGCGGAGCATGACTCGGCGGCGCTGGCGGTGTCCTTCTTGCTGGTCCAATCCTGTCGCTTCGCCTTCAGCGGGCAGCTGGCAGATGAGATGACGCCAGGGCAGAAGAAATCGCAGAGGACCATCGAAGAGCTGCCCGAACTGATTTTCATTATTTTTTATTTGCCCGTTTACCCAGTTTTTATCAAGATTTCTGGAAAACTCGTACTATTTGTAGGACCATGTTCCTCGTGTTTTCCATATCATTCCATATCTATGTTAATTCATTGATATTCATTGGGGGATAAGACCAAGTGTTTAGATAACTTTAGATGCAGATCTTTGATATTCTTTGAGAGGCTGATAGCTGTTTAGGGCAGGATGCGTTTGTTCGAAACGCATGACATTTATTTATCCCCACCATTAAATGTATAATTTATCAGTTGTTCTTAATTTTTTTTAAGGGAACAAACAAACATAAAAATGATAGTAGTAAAAAAACACTTGTGTGGGCCCATGGTGCCTTTATTTCGGCATTTCCGGTGTTGTTTGCAGGGAGCTGCAGGAGATCCAGGCAAAGAAGCCATTCCGTTTGGAGGAAGAAATTGTATACACAAAAAAAAAGGTTCAAAATTGCCATCAAATGCCTGACTGGTTGGTGGTTTGGAACATTTTTTCATATTTTTCCATATATTGGGAATCATCATCCCAACTGACTCATATTTTTCAGAGGGGTTGAAACCACCAACCAGCTGAAATAGATTTTCCTGGGGGAATTTTCTTTGAACAGCTTTGAATCTTGACCAAGGTTCGCAGGTTTTTCTCTTGTTTTCGCAGTCTTGAGCATTGTGCTGGTGGTTGCAGGGCGGAGGATTTTCAGGGATAGCTTGGCACCGGCAGCGGCATCCTGGGATGGGGCTACATCTAGCTTTAAAGACCAAGTGCGACCCAAGATCAAGCAGCAAATATTTCATTTCCTGAAAACTTGTAAACTGAGTGAACAAGCTGAGCTAAGCCGTTTCCAAGATGAAACCCGGATGGCAAAGCCAGTATTTCTGTGTTTCAGTTAGACCTTGAATCATCAATCGTGATGTTGTACACATGTACATTCATTTTGTTGATGACATTTATATCATATCCAACTTTCAGCATTTATTCCGGTTTTTTGTGGTGATTTGTTGGCTTTCATCTTTATTTTCACCGGTATTTTGTTGCACATGGCAGGTGCAGCACCAACGCCCGGCACCTTGAAATCCTTCCTGCGACGTTGTTTGGCGCTGCTGCAGTGTCTTGCTGAAGCGGATGCCCGAGGATGGCCGGAGATGACCGGGCTGTCGGATTGAGGACAAACTAACTGACTAACAGATGAATGCAGATTCCCCTCTGGTAAACTAACATAACTATGGAAAATCACCATTTTTAATGGGTAATTCCACTATAAATCACCATGTTTAATAGCTATGTGAAATTAGCAGAGGGTACATGACATTACATGACTATAGTTAGATATAGTTAGTGGATGTCAGTGTGGTACCGAATGCTTGGGGGTATTTTAAAAAAGTTGCTTATGGTTCATATGGAACGTTTTTGACCGTTGAATATGGTGAAAAAAACGCGAACATGATCTTAAAATGGTTGTATGGTCTGATAGCGATGGTTAGTTGATGGCTGGCGCTGATTGTGGACACCGCCTGGTTAAATTGCTGTCATCTCACAATAGGAGTATCTATTAACCAACCATCGTGGAATGGGACGGGTATTTTTCAGTGGGATGGATATGGAGATCGAACGGCCATGGTTTTCCTCAACATCAAACGAAGGGATTTTATTCATTTAAATTATTAGGTCAGGATTTTTGAAATGGCCGACCTCGTCATGATACGAAGATAACACGACTGAAAAAAAACGACCCCAGCAAGAATGAATGTTGCATACTTTGGCAACTTTGCACAGGGGCTAAGATTAGCCATGCACAATTATGGCACGGCATATTTCATCCCTAAGCTGGCATAGCTATGGAAACTCCGCGTAAAATCCAGGTTTTGTTTCATCAACGTTCGCGAAGGCCATGGCTTCGCTATGGTTACCTGCTCAGGCTATCCTCTGCGATGGCATTCGCATGGACCTTACTCTTCAGCGCCCGCTGGGAGATTACGAGGCGAAAAATGTGGATGGCCCGCTAAAGGGCCGTGATGCCCCAAGATTATGGGGCTTCATGGGGGGGTTACCAACCCAAAAATAAGGATATCATGAGGGTACAATGGGATTATGTAACCAACAATATGAGTTGGGTTAGTCCAAAGTGGAAAGATAGGATTTTGAAAGAAGGAAGATGAAGATGAAAGATTTTGCTGGGCCCTATGTTCAGACCCTTGCACATCAAATGTGTGGCATAAAGAATTCGATGAGAAAACACAGTGAACCCGTTTCCAGAGAGCAGCTTGGAGTTGCAATTTGAAAGGCTTGGGGTAGGCAGCACAGGAAAGTATCAGTGAGTGGTTTGAAATATTGGGAGATGGTCATCAATCGATTATTTTCGGGATTAGTTCACCGACTGTGAGGATCCCCAATATGCGATTGATGGCTATCGCCGATTATAGCCCATTGATCCCATGGATTACTCCCAGTTGCCTGCTTTCCAGTTTCCATACGTTGTGTGCCAATTGATGCCTGAGCAATTCGAATTCCGAGCATAAACCACGAAATGGGATGAAATAGGTCCGTTTTTTGGCACATCTTTCAAAGATGATGAACAAAAACAAAAAGAATCAAAAAGGCTTGCATAGACAAAAGATCATGAAAGTGGGATAATTCACCCCACCACCCCTATATCCCAGAAACCATCAGGATCCCTTGAACCGACAAAGCGCCAGGTTTAGTGGCTACGTGGGGCCCCCGACGTCGCTGACCTCTCGCACCTAGCTATGGATGCCGTTCGATGATTTACTGTACTCTGAACATGGTGATATATGGTGATTTTCCAGATTATATATCACATTATGTTAAACTGTCAGGGGGAATGCCATGGTATGCCAAACTGGCCCCCTCGATATTTCCCGAACTTCATGGGATAGAACATTACAGATCATAAACATAGCATGGTATTTATGAATGACTGCTGAGCCAACATGGGCCAACACGCTCCGGGGCAGATGGTTTGCCTATGAACGACCTTGAAGATATTATTCGAAAAGCGATCACAGGCGATTTTTACCATGACCTATAAATGCACTATATATATATACTCTGTGTGTTCATGTCCATTCTTGAGATCCCCTCGTAATCTAACATAGCTATGGAAAACCACCAATTTAACTGGTAAACTCATCTACAAACGGTCAATTTTCCATAGCTATGTTCGACTACCAGACCTTATACTGCTCTGAACATGGCTGAACAATTTACTCTTTTGACCTGCAGGCCTGTAGCCTTCTCGGTTTTGCAAACAGGTTAAAACAGATGTGTTGCTTTTTTGGGGAGCGGGATTCAATGACTAAACTTTATATTAAACGCATGGAGTGAAACTTTGAAAACATTTGAAAACTATCGCATCAGCCCCAGCATTTTATCATATGTCCATATATGTTTGGTTGGTGGTTTGGAACATTTTTTCTTTTCCCATATGTTGGGAATGTCATCATCCCAACTGACGAACTCATATTTTTCAGAGGGGTAGGTAACCCCCACCAGTATTTATGATTGCATTATGATATTCATAGCCCATATCATCCCATATTTCTGTTCATATTATGATTTATGACATTTATGGATGATGATATGACTATATAATAGATAATGAACCAACCAGATAATTATTAACCATCATCAACCATCATCATTAACCATCATCATTAACCATCATCATTAACCATCATCATTAACCATCATCATTAACCATCATTAACCATAAAATAACATAAAATAACCATATATTAACCATTATTAAGAGTATATTAACCCTGAGTCCAAAAAAAATTCACCGGCTCGCGGCTCGTCATCGTCCGTGAGGCATCAGCCTGGCATTGGCGATCTCATTCTGTGCAGCCCTGATCATCAAAATGTGGGTGATCCCAGGGTGGCTAATACGGCTCTGTTTTCATGGGGAAGAACCATGGTATAACACCCATGGGTTTTATACCCCCAAATATAGGGGCTATTTCAATAGGGAAACGTATTTAAAAACATGTTGATGTTTTTTGGGGGTACCATTTTCAGCAAACCGATATGCGTATATGGCTGTGGATTGAATCTATTTGGATTTTTACCCGGAACAGCGGACAGTTCCAAGACTAAACATGACAAATGTTGTGGGCCAATGGGAGTCCATGGGTGCAGAATGGTACTACTCAGTTTTTGCCCCCTATTTGGATCTATTTGGGATAATCATGGCCATTGACAAATTCAATCGTCCTTCTTTTCCGCTTTTTTTCGATGTTTTTTGGGATCGGTTGGGACCGTTGGGTTTGCCCCTCCTGCTTGATGCTGAAAGCAAGAATTTGTTTGTCCATTCTAGCCACTTTGGGATGGAAACCATCCAGAATGGTGGCAACATTTTACCATATATGTTGCTTAAAAAAAACAAGCAGCCTCTGGCAATTACAAGTGGAAAGTGGAAAGTGGACAATTCTCCATTCATAGATATCCTGATATACTGTAGAATTTTATAGATCATTTCCCAGCTATAAACCTGCATGTCGTGCAAGGATTTCCCACTGGAATAATTTCCCAGCGGAGCCGCAGGTTGGATTTCGTGATTGACCTGGAGAGCACCGAAGAAGATGCTGATGAAGCTCTAGGCTCCGATGGCTGAAGAAGTTTTGGCTAATAAGATGATGGGTTACTATAATGGTTAAGAATGGTTAGTGGTTATATTATAACTTATATAATAACATTATTGTAACTAATGGGTTACTATAATGGTTAAGAATGGTTAGTGGTTACTGTACCGTTTTTACCGCCATTTATAGCCTTTTATTGCCAGTACTGATGGGACTTACCCTTTGGTACACCAACAGCTTTCGAACTGGAAAATCACAATTTCTTTATAGGTCATCTATATGTCATCTATAAACTAAGGGAAGATAGACATAAACCATCGAACATAGGTATGGAAAATAACAATGTTTAATGGAGAAGAACAACTTTTTCTATGGCCATGTTCAATAGCTATGTTAAATTACCAGAGGGTAAATGAGATAATTATATGAGAGAGAGATGTGCAGATGATTCTGTCAAAATGTTGCGTTGATCAAATATTAGAGTAAGAAAATCGGATGTTAGTTTTTGCATGAAACCTCTTAAACCAATACGGGACACAGGGCGCTCACAAAGAAACGATATGTTTTCCTTGTGCAGTTGTTGTTTGAGTTGAGGATCAAAGTGGACACCCAATCCCTTCAATGCTATGCTTAAACGGAGGTAAAACAGGAAACCCTGTAGGATAGGGGGTCACTAATTTGCTGACGCACTTGACTGAAGAAAATTGAAGAAATATATTTCGACTCTGCCTGGCTCATTTAATTATGTGAGTTATTGATGTCGTTATCATCATTTTTATCATTGATTATCATTGCTACGATGATATGTGTATGCAATCATATGCGATTATATGTGCATGCACGTGCGTGTTTGTGTGCATTCACGTCCGCACAGATTTCTACATGTGTGTATGCCGATGCAATTTACAAACCACGTAGCCACCTGATCTAGGCACACAAACAACCGTACGGCCCGGAAATCTGCTCAGCATTTTGATCAATTTGTAAGATCAGTCTCTTCGTGCATGTAGTCCAAGTGTGGTGTTTGCATGTGTTTGGCATATCTTTAGAAACATCTTTGCTTCCCTTTGTGTGGCAATTCTAGTGGGGTCTACCAAAATCATTGTTCTATTGCAACGAGAGCTTTAAAATGTTTGTTGCAGACCTTCAAAAAACGTTACGTTTTTTAGAGTGTCTTTTGTTTCGCCACAGCGCCAGTACTTTTTATTCCTTCATGTCATCTTGCGGACAGTCTTAGCTGCGATGTCGCAGACATCAGAATTCCCATGAATGTAGCGCCATTGCCAAGCCTTCTGATCATTGGACTCTGGCTAGACAGGCTGCCGGGGAGCATCTTCTTACAGGCCTTGCTGCCGAAGTACATAAGACGTGTCTAGCGTAACATCATGTGCGTGCATCGAAGTATATAAGACGTGTCAAGCATAATCTCATGTGCGTGCACCGAAGTACATACTGTAAGACGTGTCTAGCGTAACATCATGTGCATGCACCGAAGTACATAAGATATTGCCCCCCCCACCCCCCACCCCAAATGACCCAAGCGCAAAAAACGCAAAAACGCTGGGCCGGTTTTCAGGCCGTAGGCATAAACAAGTGTAAGGTCAACGCCGGATTAGACCCTGATCAGGAGGTTCTCTCAAATGGTGATAATTTGCTCCTCAAATGGAATCCACCCAAAATCTTTCAGCGGTTTTAAGAGAAGTCCTGTGGCCACCAGGTAATATTATCAGTTCATTGGGAATTCTGGTGGGTTTCTCCTGGGAGCAGTCCTTCGATGGAGGCGGGAGAAGTTGCCGGGCCAGAAGACGGCGATGTGTTGTGTAGATTAGATGTGTCGAAAGAGTAAGCTGAATCCGAAAAGCAAGGAAAAACATAGATAAATGGGTTCTGAAGATGATTTTCCTGTTTGATATTGCATTTCCTGAAGGGTCCAGGTAAATTTCAGGAGTAGATTGGTGGTAGAGTGATTTTGTCAGGGCATTGGCCGACTGCTAGTTCACAAGATTTCACAAGTCAGAAATTTGTGGCACCAAAAGAAGAGGGAGAAGCGTTCGAAGAACGCATCACTGAAATCAAAATCTCTTACATGTAGTGTTGCTCAATATCTCCATGACAGCATCCTGAATCGTATCAATGAAACTTGATCAATCATGACACCGTTTTCATAGCTTCTGGCCATTCCCCCTTTCATTGTTGCTTATCCTCCCGGACTATTGGCCCATAGTTCCTTACATTCCGGAAAATCCTATTCCTTCCGGGTTTTTGCCATCATCAGCATGTGTTACTATCACCATGTTGCTGAGTTTTAACCGCCAAGACAGATGCTGTTCGTCCGTCGTACCAGGCGTGGAAGTGGTGGCATTGCGGACTTACAGGCCTCTCTGGACAGAAGTTGCCTTGGCATGTGCTGTGCGGAGTCCTGGGGTGCCGCAGGGGGAACAGTTGCTTTTATTTCTCGACAATGAATGTTAACCCCCTAGAAAATGGTTGATTAACTGTGGGGTGTCAAAGATTATATAAATAGTTAAATAGTGATAATCTATGATGATCTGCTACCAGAATAGTACCTCCCATTTGAACAAGCCAGGTGTTCACACAATCCAGTCCCCTATGGGAATTGCAGGGATACCCCCATAGATTTGTCCGAACTCCAACAGGCAGGAACAAGGGTAGTGCTAGTTACTGTACATCAAACTAACTATTTATTTGTGATATGTAACTATGGTTGACTGATATTTAATGGTTGACTGATATTCATATCACTTGCTTGGTGGCTGATATTCCTTTTGAGCTTGGTATTTAGAGGCCTGCATTTGGGTTTGCCCAGACATGGGTCTCAATTAGAATATTATCGTCTAAGGCCCAGTGGGTCATATTTCTCTCGCATTTTTACAGAGGAATTTGATTATCCTTCTATGTATCGGAGTATTTATTCAGAAGTGTATAATAATAACAATCGTAATAATAACAATAATGATATATATATATAACTCCTCTTATAACTGTAATCTTTGATTGGTTGACTTCCCATCATGTTTTTGTCAGCTTGGCTAAGGGAAGAAAAAAAGTCTGGGATGTTCGTTGACTGTTTCAGGTGGTGGCCCTGATTCTCCCGGCCTGGCGAAGACATATCCTGGAGAAGGTCATTGTGGAGGAGACAAAACTCGGAAAATTGGATGTACCCTTTGGTAAACTAACATAGCTATGGAAAATCACAATTTTCAATAGGTAAATCAACTATTTCAACATAGCCATTTTCAATAGCTATGTTGAATTACCAAAGGGTATCGAAATATATTTATGCCACTATAAACACTGCAAATATTATGACATATTATGAAATATTATGAAATATTATGAGCTATGTATAAAATTGTATAAATATGTTTGTTATCTAAAGGATTTCGAAATGATTGAAACATCCGACCAAAAATATCAACCTCCGTTGACCCAAGATTCTATCTATTCTGTTTGTTTGAATCTGAATATTAGGAATTCAGATATGACTATCTTATCATATCTTATATTAGGTCAAGATAGAATAGATAAATCGGGTCAAAAAAAACTGATATGAGCTCTGGATCCCTCTGGTATTTTTTCACAGTTTGCCATCGAAAATTGTCTTTTTATATGCAGATGATTTATAGCTATGTCAGCTATGTTATATAGTTTGCTGGTGTGTTGGTGGGTATCTTATGTGTATACATGCCACTCAATATGAATATTAGGTCCATGTCGGGGTTGCAGTCAAAAATATGAACATTATATAATTATATATATATATATTTATATACTACATCGAAGCATATTGTAGTATTGTGTATGTAAATGTGTTTTATTGATGTGACAATAGATTCATGTATTTTTCTGTGCATATATGTATCATATCATATTTACAGGTGTTTACTGGGGTACGGGTCAAGAGTCAAGACCTCCAAACTTGCGTTTGTCAGCGGTTGTCCTATTTCGAACCATCCCTCAAAAAAAAAAGTTAATTAAATACTCAACATATTTCAGGAGCAAATGACTGCTCTATTGATTCTATTGTTTGAGCCGTTTGAGCTATTAGTTATCCCGTTGCGACAGGAGAAGAAGAGGGCTCACAAGGAGAGGCGCAGCCGAGAGCTGCGATAGCGCACATGACGATCATCTGCAAAGATGTGCATAATGTGCATATATATATAATATGCATTATACATATATTGTACACGGTATATATATACATATCATTATATGTACCTAGAACGTCTACACATGCATGCATACACACCGTAGTTATATATCAATCTATGTTTATTATCCATATGATCTTGATTCTTGATAGTGAATTTTCGAGCACCGCGCCAATGAAATATAATGTTGATATGTGTGCAACCACTTCATCCAGCCGACCAGCTTGCAAGAGCGTGTCGGAAGTGTTGTTTCACCCTGGCAGTTTCAGGCCAAAGCGAGGCAACAAAAGTGTAGTTGGCTGTGATGGGTCATGATGGGTCAACACTTTTTAAGGATCCATGGGGACCACGGATGATCTTTTGGATAAACCATCCCATGTTGGTTGACTCATCGCATGCTTGATGGATTCTTGGGGTTTCATTGAAACTGCAATCAACTATGGACGGTTGTTCTCCATTTTTCTATATTTTTCTGGATGTTTGCCTGCGGACCTGTAACTGTCGCTTCGGCTGCAAAAAGCCAACAGGTCTTTCATCTGGGATTGATGCGGCAAGGTCATCCCAAAATCAGACATGAAAAATTGAAAAGATACAACCGTCCAACAGCAAAACGGCTACAGATCTCTGCAGATGTTGTCTCAGTGGCTGGAACTCTCTGAGATTTCTGGTAATTGCAGCCATTTTTGGCCTGGCAGCTAGTTCTTAGTTCGCCCTGATGTTCGTCACCTGCTGCCGTTGCACCGAAGGTGCCGATGGGGGCACCGAAGCCTGTGCAGATGATGAGGTGCTGCCGATCAGTGCTGTTCTGACCGCAGCCGGCATGGCCAAAAGTTCCACAGGGGCTGAGGCCGCAAAAAGCGACGAGACTCGAGTGGCAGATTCCAGCAAAAAGCTGCATGCCTGTGCCCGATCCCTGCGATCCAGGATTGATAAAGACAAGCAGGAAGTTTGGAAGAAGACAGCAGCTGAATTTGAAGTGCAAAAGATGATTTGGCAAAGCCTCAGTATGTGACTGGGCCATCGTTTGGGACACTTTGGGGCCATGTTTGGGACACTTTCTAAAGTTCCAGACCTTTTTTCCCACCTGAAAACCCAGACGGAATATGAATGGCAAGGCGGTCATCGTGAGTATAGCCTGTGTCAAAAGCAAGGAAACCACATCACACTGATTATCAGATTTTCAGTTCTATACTTCCATAAATGATCATAAATGCAGCCCCCCCAAAAGAAAGATGCCCCAAAGTCTTGCGGAACCAACAGGCCCATTGTCCGTCATTTTTTGTCCAGGAAAGGCGGCGAGAAGCTGAAAGGAATCGCTGCCATGATTGAGTCGAAAGTCGAGTACGCCATTGCCAGCCACACCAAAGATCTCGACTCCGCCATTGAAGCTCTGGACACATGCCTGGAGAAGAACAAAGGTTTCTGGGCACGAAAAAGACTGTAGAATTACACCCCAATAAATATTTCACATGGAGCCTTAAAGTTTGGATCCAACATGATCCAACAGATGGTTTTACTACTAAATCATGGCATGTTTGGGCTTCATGGTGTTCCATGATAAATTTTGGAGATATGGAAATGGTATATGTGTTTTTGTTTGGGGATAGCTGGGCGACGTACATCTCCGGGAAATCACAACATCATGAGCGTCTCAGTGATCCATGATGAACTTGTGAGGAACGAGACATGGTCTGGCTGGTGGTTACATCGTTTTCACATGTTTTTTTCCCACATGTTTTCACCATTCCATATTTAAGTGATGTTGGTCCCTCATTTCCACCGACCTTTTCATATTTTGGGGATCAACTTTCCACCAACTGTTGGCAAAAACAGTCGCGACACAAGGTCATGACCTCTTATCCGCGGCCATGTCGGAAGCCATCGAAGAAATCAAGAATTGCCCCAAAACTCTGGCCATGCAGGCGCCCTTTTTCGGGAAATTCATGGCACGGCCGGCCACATATCGCTGGGGGAACCCTGCGACTCAATGGTGTTTGTTGGTTACGCTTATTTTTTGGCTGTTCATGGGGAAATCGGCGTTTCACCAGCTGATTTTCGATGGATTTTTGGGTATATAGCTATGGTTTTCCACTTGTGGTGACTATGGTTGGGGTTCCAGCTGGTTTGATGTAAGCCACTCTCAATCTAAGCCAGTAGACCCTTCCAAGTCACGTCAGGAGTTGGCCTCACTGCTAGATAGCGCAGCTGAGGACGGCGCAAAACATGTGTGACTGCATAATGGGATTCGATGGGCAGAAATCTGGTGGTTTGTTCGTTTCACTATGTTCAGACTATGTTTAATCAAACCCCTCTTGCAAACACACATAAATGATCATAAATGATGGTATCATCCTAACCCAATTCTGGTAACCCAATACTGGTTGGTCTGGTTGGTCTGGTTGGTCTGGTTGGCAACTATCAAGATCATCAATGATGGCTTTTTCGGGTGGTTTCCGCATGGGGAGGAGTTGGCCTCGGGCACCAAGTCCCGGAGCGCCACGGACGTGGATGATCCGTTGAAGCGCAGCGACCTTCAGGGCGGCAAGTTGGAGACGGCCATCCGTGGCGCCTGGTCGGCGGCCTACAACTGAAGTACTTTCCGGGGGGACCCGCTCAGTGAGGTCCATGGAAAATCTGTCGGTTGAGGTCCTGGTGATCCGGGATGATCCCGTGGCACAAGAAAAAAGGCCAAGTTGTGAGAAGTGGGCTTAGATGGGAAAATTTCTTGAAATTGGTGGGGGACTTTTCGGTAATTTTTGAAGGTGCTTGGCAGAACCCAGTGACAATCCCACTTGGAATCACATTTGGCCTTTGTGGCAGAGGCCCAACGCCGCAAAGATATTTTGAAGGTTGTGGCTACTAAATTTGAATTGGGTCCTATGTGCCCGTCCTTGAAGTGCAACGACGAAATTTTTCTGAATGGGTGGAAAAACATCATCGCCGCCCAGTGATGTTTAAACTTGCTCTTGGCACCACCCGTGCCACATCAGACCTGTGTTTCAACATCCAGTTTCACCGCTTCGACCAGAGGGAAGCTGTCGTCAAAGTCATCGGATGGTACCTCTGGGGGGTTCTTCCATCGGTGGGGATTCCTGACCGATCCTTTAGTCATGGAGGTGTGATCATGCTCTTAGATGCTCTTACTACGTGTTTATTTATGGTTTTATGTTTATTTTCTTCCGGGACTCTGGGAGGTGTGTTTGATCATGAAAAAATGATCATCCCAATAAGTAGACAGAGTTCATGAGATTTCAGCATCAGTTCATAGGATCGTGGCTTTTGACGTGGCTTTTGACTTTCACACAGGGCATCTACCTTGGCTTCAGGTGTAAAGCCAGTTTTTGGTGTTGCAAGTTCTGTCAGTCATGTATTATTTGTCAATTTATATTTATACAGTATACTTATTGATATATATATATATTTATATAGAGAGAGAGAGAGAGAAAAAGAGAGAGATAGATAGATATATTGTATACTTATTGATTTATAACTTCATTTTGCACATTTTTTACATCCTGTAATCCCATTGGCTTTGGTTCCCCCTAACCTTTCCAATGGTCGCCACCCATCATGACCCACCCCAGGCGACTTCAAGAGTTTGGATGTCGATGGCTGACAGAGGGGAAAAAGTGGGCCAGCGTAGGTCGAGAACTGTCTTGGATGGGTACTTTATCTTCGTGTGCATCTAAATGAATAAATGAATAAATAATAAACGAATAAATAAATAAATAAACGTATAGTTTTGATATTTAATATTTAAACAGCTATAGTGGGGATACCCGACTGGGTAAGCTTAGTGCAACTTATTTGTTTCCCAGTTTTACGCGGATATATACTACATGACTTTGTCAAATCCCTGTAGCCAGCTTGAAGAGAGGGAAAAGAATGCGACACTCCCTTGTTTCGGAGGGATGTGCTTGTGATTCTGGGAAGTTATATAATATAACGCAATAGTTTATAGCCAACAGTCGAAAATACAATGTTCCCATTTTTGCTCGAGCCGAACCTCCGAGTTTTTTCGGGTTCAACCCTTATTGTTTGGGTCGATTTTGATGACTTCACCAGGACGTTCGGCCTTCCGATTTTGTTAATGACCAAGGTGAAGCAATCCAAAATCACCTGATGTTCCGGCGTGATGAACTATATTGAAAAAAACAACACTATTTCAGATCTATCTCAGCGAAAAGCCAGGATTGATGTGTTTTAACTTCCGGCAGTGCTGATGTGCCGACCAGAGAAATATATATTATATAATATGGCGTTTCTGCACCTGTTGACTGAGCCTCTACTTCATTCATGTCCACTGAAGTTTCGAGTGCGGAAAGGTGCTTCCAACCCAGAATGATCCAGATATATCCAGCCTGCAGCTTATTTCTGATCCGACTCTCCTGCCCAAACACGGCCGAAGCTCTCACTGGTCCAAACCTTCAGGACAACATGGCTCACATCATGGCTGCGGTCCAAGTTTGCATTCAAAAATGGTGCAAAAGGTCCAGGAATAGAAGGAATATGCCGTGAACTGCCGTGAATTTTGGGCCTTGATCATCTGATAATTTCCCTGGCAATGGTATTCACCCACTGCATCTACACTCTCCCGTTGCAGTTGGTAGTGATTCATCACAGAATCATCCCTGGCACCCGGAGATTGCCACGGCTTCAACTGGATACACGGAACCAAATCTCAGGCCTCTTTCGTGCGGTGATGGGGACATATATGGGGACCTGGATCAAGTTCTTCACCAAGTTCTTCAAATCCAAAAGATCCGGGTAAAAATACTTCAGCTAGGTCCATCTTAATCTGGTTGGTGGTTTGGAACATGACTGGATTATTGTCCATAATATATGGGATAATCCTTCCCATTGACTTTCATATTTTTCAAGATGGTTAAAACCACCAACCAGTAATGTATCAACAGACTTTGTATCCAAAAGATCTGTTTCTATGGCTTCTCCAACAGAAGAGTGACTCACATAAGAAACCCGTAAAGAAATGATAAAGTTCATTGGTTAACCGGCTAATATTCACGTTTAAATTTGGCATGTTGGGGTATCTTCTAGTTTGAGATGCACCCAGTCATCATAATTTTGATCTGTGCACATCCTGGAATATTGAAGACTTAATATGACTGAATGACATTTAATGACCAAACTGGTTCATCCCAATATATCCCAAGATTTCCCAAAAAATCCCCCTATGGCCCTATGGGCTCCATATATGTCATATGTCAAGATTTACCCATCGCTCATCCTGCACCTCGGTTTCCAGGGCCGTGTTTGATGCAGCGTCAGCCATGAAGGCGGCGTTCCTTGGCCGATTGCGGTGTTTCATGTGACAACCGTGGGAAAACTACACCATTCCATTTCAATCAAAAAAGCCATGACACATGCTATTTCGCATATTTTGTTCTGGATTCTAGGGCGCCTTAATCAAATCCAAGAAGTTCAACATGCTCTGAGTGATGATTTGATGAAAGCGGCTTTCATAGCAGCCATAGCACTTGAGTTTTTCTGATTGGAAGATGGTTGCCACTGGGATGCCAGTCCTAGGGCAAAAAAGGGGCGATGGTTTGGCTCCCAAGTGTACCAAATCACAGTGATTGCAATGGAGGAATTCGTTGGACCATATTGGACCAGTGATTGATGGGTTTTTGGTGTTTGGCGGTAGCTGTGCTCAACACGCTTTAAATCTTTTTAAGGTTTTTGGCAGCAGTTGCCAATGGCTATGGTTGAGCAAAAAGGGCGCAATCGGACAGCAGAAAGTCACAGTAAATCCGACGGAGGAACCAGGTCCTGAACGTATGCTTTTTGGCATGAAACAAGCCAAACATACGCATAGTTAGTCTGCAAATCGCAATTTATATCATTTTCATCAGGAAATCTTGATATTTAAGACCCACATGATATGGGCTAGGTCCCCGAACTCCGCTTGTTTGATCAGTCGAGCCCCGCTTGACTAAGGCTCTTTGTTGTGTCCCCCAATGGCCAGCAACAGTGCGCCGGGGAATATGTGATGCTTCCGGAGACTGCCAATGGCCAACCAGCCCAGGCCTCAGAATGCGACCGGTGGCAACATGTGGAGTTTGCCACTGCTGCAACTCGTGGTTTTTATGGGTGTATTTACACTATATATAATATAGATATAGCATATTATAGTATATTAAACAACATTTTCGTATATTATAGCATATTATAGTATATTATAGTTTGTTATAGTATATATAATAGTAACTAGTGTAATTATTTTAGTATATTATAGCATATTATAGGATATTATAGCAAGTTATACTACATTTAGTATGTATATATATATACATTACATGGTTTATATATATATATATATACATAGTATATATAGTATATATATAGTACATACATATAGTATATATATATAGTGTATATATATATAGTATATATATAGTATATATATAGTATATATATATAGTATATATATAGTATATATATAGTATATATATAGTATATATAGTATATATAGTATAGATTATACCTGGATAATCCACCTCTGCAAAATTATCGCTCAAAATCCGAAACATCAATAATTATGTGTCACCGGTTGCCTAAAATATCGTCGTTTCCAGTTTTTTTCGCCGTTTCAAAACTGGCAAACACATGCACAGGCAGACAAATACAAAACTTGCTCGCAGGCAGAAAAAAATGCCGCCAGCAATAATTTCTGAAAAGGCAATAATTTTACATACATTGGAAGATGCAGGTATATAGTATATATGTAACTACAGTATAATGCATATTCTATATATAATGATATTTATATATAGTTATATTTACATATAGTGTATATAGTATGTGTTGTGTATGTATATATATATATATATAAATAGTATCGACGAGAAACCGTAATGAAGAACAGTTCGGGGTTGCATGTTAGTCTTCGACCCTGTCAACCTTGGATGACTTGGATCCCCGGCTGGTGAACACTTCACTAAATATAAACATAGCTTAACAGCAAAGAAGATACTGTAATTTTCTGTTGATGTCAATAACTGCTGAATCTTGTTCCAAACATTTTTCGGCAACATTCGGCAACCTTTTTTCATGGCGACAAAAAACATGGAAAAACATGAAGAAACCCAGTCCCAGTCACCACGGCCGAGGTGTGGGAGCAAAAAGCTGGGTTCTTTTGGCTCTACTCAGGTCGATGGTGGGAGACATCGAACGTGGAGTGGAGTTGTGCGGCCTAAAGGGCTAGGCTTTCCCACTGAAACCAATCTGATGTGTTTTCGAGTTTTTTGGAAATTGAATGACATCAGAAGTTTTAAAATCATGTACTTAGTTGGATAAGTTAATGCCGCGGTCTGCATTTTTTTTTGAAACACCCAAATGGCATTTCAAGACGCAGGCATCCCAGCCATACTCAGCAGTTTTCATCCCAATGGCAATGAGGATTCGTTCCATTGACTAACAGGTGTTGGCACCGAGCAGATTTGCAGATTAGCAAGTTCTCATTGTTTATCTAGGTCTGACAAACACCCCCGAACTTTGTCACTGTAAAATCCTCCAAAATGGCCTTTTTTAATGGGGTTTTAATGGAAGTTCCGTCCAGCGAAGCCAGGTACCAATGGCATGTGGATCATTGGCGCAAAAGATGCGAAAGATAAGGCCATCGTACGAATACTCGTATAGTCAGGATGGGTAATCCTCTTAAAGTATACAGTACAATGTAATAAATCTATATAAATCTTGTCAACAATCCACTAGTAAGTTTGTAGCTTGCACCATTTGGGCGGGGTACACCGGGTAAACGATCGCTGTTTGGTGGAAACAACAGTGGTTTACACCCAAAATAATAGCCTAAATGCACAGAGTATTGTTAAGGATGCGGTCTAGGGCTAAGATACTAGTTTTTGTTTTTTTTCGCACACCAGGCTGTTTGGCAGGTGTGACTGCAATTTGGATTGGCATCCCGGGCCATGGTCACTATGTCATGAAGTGTCGTATACTATATAGACTATATATAGTCAAAACCAATATTGCATATATATATATATATATATTTATTTAGGTATATATACATATATATATATATACATACATACAGATAGAATCAAATAGATGTTAAGTAAACATGTCATCCGTCTACAAATTTTACACGTAAATATAATACATATATATATATATGCATATCAATACATATCAATACATCTCATATATGTGTGCATATGTACACATAAATATGTTATCTGCAACAGTCGTGCTCCCCCTGAGCGGCCAGAACTTCAAGTGCTCCCATGGCCTGATCTTCTGTCGAACGCTGCATCATGGGGCTGGGCCCTAAGCTGCCAGTGACGGCTTGATGCCCCTGTAATCTCACTCCCCTTAAACATTCCCAACATTAAACATTCCCTAAACCAGTCCAAAATAATCCCAAATCGGTGTAAGGTGGTATAAGTCCCTGTACCAAACCATGATTTCCGCGACGGTGTTTAATATTAGGAGGAAGGGAATGATTTTGAATCCTAGTGTTGAAGTTGGCCTAGATTCCCTAATCCCTGTTCGTTGCTTAAGAAACCACTCATTTTCCTCATTGATGATCTGGTGGTGGCTATTCTCTGATGTTTGCTATACCCTCCCGTAAACTAACATAGATATGAAAATGACATAAGCATGGTGGGTTTTCCACAAAAAAACATGTTAGTTTCCCCGAGTGTAATCACATTTAATCATCAACCAAACATAGCTAAATATAGGTGCATTGCAGGTACATCATCCAATAAATAGATTGAAGTTGGGCCCTTTTTATGCGATGTTCATCCATTTTCCATAGTTTTTTATATGTTTTTATCCACCGCCATATGGAATCCTCCTGAAAAACCCGCCATTCCCTGTCGGTGCTTTTACGGCCTACCGTACCGAGGTGTCGCCAGACCAAGTCGATGGGGTGACTTGGGAGCCCAGTCGTCACTGAGTGGATGGGACAGTCATTACTGATTGTATAATGATAGTAATCTATATATAATGATGATACAATAATTAATATAGTAATTAATGATACATATATGATGATTATATATAGTAATTAATGCTAGTCATAGATTACTAGATATGAATGGTAGTAATTATATATATATATTATATATATATATATGATAGTGATATCGCTATCAGGACTAGTAGTGACTAGATTACTGATGGTGACTTAGCTTATATCATATTATATCCCGCTCATAGTTGATGATAGTTGACGAAAGAACAGCATATATCACACTATGTCACAAGTTGTGTGGATATGATACTGGTGTATACCGGTTTTAGATAGATAGATAGATAGATACATATATATATATTTGGGCTGCAATGTGTATTGGATAATGCTAAATCATAGGGCACTCTTTGTTGAGGCTTGCGGTTGTGTGGTAGATCACGCCGCATTCCTCAGCGGCTTTGGATGACTCATCCAAGGTCTGGGAGCGGCTGCATGAGGATAGCTTCCTTGAAGATTCCAGCATTGTGGCTGCTGGGGCAAAAAAATGGGATGGATGGAAAAAGCCATTCAGAAACACTATGAATCAAGAAGGAAAAAGCCATGATCCAATGGGATCTATATCATTTGTGATCTATATTAGTATATTAATTTGTTTTCACCCGTTTTCCGTTAGTTGTTGCTGCTTTTTAAGCTTTGCAACTGCATTCTTGGAACGCCCCAGCAGCAGGGTGCTACTATGGATTCTGCGGACACAAGCATGGGAATTGTGCTTTTGGGTGGTGACCTGTGGTTTCTGCGACTTGTTGCAGCTCGGTGAAATTGGATGCCAGAGGCGTCAACGATCATCAACAATCATCGACCATCAACCACCATTAACCATGATATACATATTATATATCAGGTATCAATGATCATCGAATCTCATGATGATCAATTAACACATAATCAACCATCATTAATCCATCAAATATCATCAATTAACCTTTGGTCAAGTATCATTGATTCTGATCAACTATCATGAAACATCAACATTGATGCAAAACAATCATGCATTGATGATAATTGATGGAACTTGATCATAATCAAGCATCATTAAGTCTCAATTGCGAAACCACCATCAGTTATCATTTCTCAATTCTTCTTCACGTTCTATTTTCAAACTGATTATTGATGATATTTAATGAGAGTTAATTATCAATTATCATCAACTATCAGTACTGTCATTACAATCATTAATGTGGCATTATTGGCAATAATTGGTTATCATATAGCCATAATTTGACGGCTTCATTACTATCATTAACCACCATTCATTATTTATGACTAACCATCATGAACACATTATTCTGAATGGGTATGCATTCACCATCATTCACCAATAATAATTGCATTTGTTTCATGTTAGTGATACTCATTCACCATATTCACCATGATAATTATTAACCATAACCAATATTGCCATGGTAATAACCTATGAAAATATCCGATAGTAACATTCACCAATAGTAACCATCGAATTCTTCAGCATCAATACTCACCACGGCACCGAGGTCTCTAGCAAGATCCGGCCCTCGCAGTCACTGCTGGTGGTCACCCCCAACGGCCAGCAGAGGTGTGCTGGAAACTATGCCGGGCGACCTGGAAAGCGGGCCGGGAAAGCACCAGGAATGGCTGGGATGAAAAATGGTGAAAATTGCGATACTGTGATTGTTGGTGATTAGTGGTGGTCAATGGTGGTCAATGGTGATTAATGTTGATTACTGTTGATATACCAAAATGATATGGATTTTGAATGGAATTTCATCATGAGCGACAGGGGATGATGATTGGGGGATAACTTAATTAACATAACTATTGAACATAGTGGAAAATAACCATTTTTCAACATCTTTTCATACAAGCACACCTCTTGGAAGTAGTTTGTGGTAAAATCTGTGGTACCCGCCCTGTGACTTCATTGGTGTGATTGGAAGATTATAGCTGGGCCGTTGCCGCCATTTTACCTGTGTATCCAGCCCCGGTTTGTCTCTGTCTAAAAAGAAAGCAAAAGTTCCGTGCATGTTCTGACAAAACCCGAAGCCTCAACTACGGAAGGCCAATTTTGAGAATGGGTTCGAATCATGCAAATAGAACGATTTTTCGCACAGATCTCCAAAAGATCATGTAAAAATATGTTCCTTCGAAATAATTCTATGTATATAATATATACATCTATGATGGATTATGATGGTTTTCAATGGATTTCCAAGTGTCCACCCAACGTCTGCTTGTGATGTCCTTTTTAGGTGCTCACAGATGCGGTGGCGCATGGCCTGCCGGTGTGGCAACATCAAAGTGGAAAGTCACCCGGCGTTCCCAAGAGGTTTTCTCTGAACATGGGGCACCCGAAGGGGTGGATTTACCTTGTAAGATCGGAAATTGACCAACAAACATATTCTACAAACGGAAGTTTGTTGATTTACACTGGGTAAGTTGGTTTGTAATGGTTTGCAAGTAATTACAAAGCGCATAGTCTTTATGCTGGATATATCTGTAGTTCGATGTAGTTATAAACTCACTTGTTGCTAGGGTGGCCCGGGTAGACTGATGAAAGTGAGATGTTGGAGATTTGTTTTTTTTTTCTGAAAACTGCCCCTGATTTTCTGGTTCATCAATGTTCATCGTCATGTTCTCCATTTCAATGGCCAAACATAGGTCCCATCCAACACACCAGCGCGACAAGTCAGGTCCTACGTCTATTGTGGCACGAACGGCATGGTCTCCCAGCAGAGGTGTGAGGTGGGATACATCGACATCATCGACTTCCATAGCCTCCGACGGAGAGAAAACTGCAAATGTCCAACAGTAAACTAAAGATGTAAATTTAAAAGGTGATGTTCATCATAAAAACATGATGAAAGTGTCAGATAGCCATGTTAATCAGATACCCTCTGGTAATTTGTCACAGTTCGCTATTGAACATCACCATAGAAATAGTGGATTTGCCCAATTTACCCAGCTAGAAAATGGTGGATCTTAGGATCTTTCATTGATTTTCCATAGTTTTTGGTATGTTTACCAGGGGTTACCCTCTGGTGAACTAACATAGCCATGGAAAATCACCATTTTTAATGGAAAAACTCACTATTTCAATGGGCCATTTTCAATAGCTATGTTGACATAACCAGAGGCTTAGACCAAGAAAACGACCATGGAAAACCACGGTGATTCTGTTCGTCGCGATGGGCCTCTGAGGCTCTTGGATCATCGGGGGGTCCGATGCCAAGGAGCTGGGCTTCAACTGCTCCAAAGGCACGGCTGGCGGGTGGAATACCATTGGTTCATAGCATTAGTCAATGGGAATTCCAGGATCCTAAAATGGAGGTACGTTAGTACCATATAAGGCCATACTTTGTGGGGATATTCACTTACATAGGCCTTATATAGGCCTTTTATATGGTAGGTACCTCCAATCTAGGATCCTGGAAGGGCCATTGAATTACTGGTTGGTGGTTTGGAACATGACTGGATTATTTTCCATTTCATATATGGGATATTATGGGTTGGGATAATCCTTCCCATTGACGAACTCATATTTTTCAAGATGGTTATTGCACCACCGACCAGATTATCATCGCTCAGAAAATACGATTCTACATGAATAGTGTAACTAGATGCAACTAGACTCCTATGTGGCCAATGTTTAGTGTTGAATAATTGTTGGATATGTTTTATTACTTAGTTATAGTTTCAGAACCTATCGTGAGATCATCACTCCCTATTGTCATAGCTACTCATTAGCTAGTTTCATCTACGGTTGATGAATGACAATGGCTTAACCGAACCCCCATTGACAGCCAAAGATGGTAGTGATGATAGAGTGCAAAGATGGTCTCGACCGGCCCCTCCATTTTGAGACTGTGGCCCCTGTGTCACGATCATATTTGATATGGATAGATTTGTTTTTAGAGGCTCTCAATCAAGTCCACCAAACACACAAATACAATACATCATGGTTGCTTGAATTCTGTAACATGCCAGGATCATATTTTTTTGGGATTAAAGACAAACGTGTCAGACTGCTTCGGTCTTCCATGCAGGAGATTCCATGGTTTTCCAAAAGATCACTTGGTTGGTGGTTTCACTGATGATGATGATCCCCAAGGGACCAATTATGTTTCTCAAGTAAGCTTGTTGAAAAAAACACATCAAATCAATTTCAAATCATATATGTCTCAATCATATGTCCTGTTTTATTATTTGGACTTTCTAAATCTTCTTAATGTCGTTGATATTCTGCTCCATTCTGCAGTTCCAGGTGTGATCTATTCCAAGTGTGCAGCTGGTGGTGTGATGCCTGACAAGGTGGGAACTGTTTAGAGTAGCACCCTGTAGCTGTGCTTCGCGATGAATGTTGATGACTATATCACAAACATCGTGGCTTTGATATCTTTGATTGAAAATCATGGAACATCTACCGGAAACAATGATGTTCAACATTGTTCAACCTTTAGTGGCGATTCCTACAGTTAAATAGTTCCCAGTCTGGGGGGCAAATTTTTTCCAAAAGCTCTTGGCCCATTCCGCCGGGCAGATCGGCGGACTATGGCTACGCTTGAGCGACTCCAAGTTTGTGGAAGATTCTGTGCGAGTCCGAGCTTGCTGTTGGGCTGTGAAAGGGAGCTAGGTGATGCTAGGTGCTCGAAAGGGAGCTAGGTTATGGTCTTCTCAAGGGACTCAGGTTGATTCCATATGCAATACATATTATGTATATATATATATATGTATATATATATACATACATATATATATATATCTGTGTGTGTATGTATGTATGTATGTATTAGGTGAAACACGCAAATGGATGTATATCCCGTAGTTCCTTTGGCAGACCGGGCTTTTTTCGCCAGGACCTGGTTGTGACCATCAAGCCTCAGAGACTCTATGTGCAGACCCCCTACGGCCAACATAGGCCGTAGGGATCCATGGCTGTCGCTATGGAGATTTTGTGATGCCAGCCATGAAAAGATGTGAAAAGTGGACTGGAAAACACCAGACTCAGACAAATCATGTTCGTAGCTCATTAAGAATGGAAGAAGTGATGAAAGAAAGATCATGGTCGCTGACGTTCCTAGTTCTTTCGGACTTGGCTTGAGCATACGATCTCCGAGGGCTATTTGTAGAGATTTTTCTTTCAAGAACCCACATGAACAGGCATTGAAACGCATCCTGATGAAAAAAGACAGGGCCCTTAGAACTTGGCCCAGAAGGGTACCAAACCTATCCAAAACTGCCATCTTGTTGTTGCTTCCTGCAGGTGCGCGGGGGAGTATGTGCCCCTCTCGGATCGAACGGCCAATGGCTATCCCATTTGGGAGCACACAGCTGGTAGTAGATGTTGGCTCTACTCAGGCGCGCTTCAACAGGTTGTGCTGGAACTATCTAGAGAACCTATCTTAGTAGTCAGTTTGCAACCCAATCAATCGAGGGCGCGCGGACTTCCCCCACGTTTCTTCCATGATTTTCATATGTTTCATGTTTTGTCGAGGATATGGAGTTGGCTAACCATGGCAGGCATGGTTCCCAGCCAGGCAACAACGGCATGTGGATCATTGGTGGCAACGACGCCGCAGCCAAAAACTTTGCATGTACCCGGGGCGTGGGGTCTCTCAATGTACAATATGTACAGGGTGCCTTTCGTGGGCCCTTGTAAGCTCTCAGAAGTTGATGGCAATCTGGTTTTTACTTGGAGATTTGGTGCCCAAATTCTGACTGACCGGATCCCAACATATCCCAAGCTTTCTGCTTTCTTTTTGACCGTTTTGATGTGTGAAAATCAGTTGGCTGAAGGTCATTTACTGCCAGAGGGTGCATGATGGAAGGCTGGGGCCCTCAGAAGCCTGCTGTTGATGTGACGTACTGGGAGACACTTGGATGATCCTGGTTGAACCGTGGTTTCAAAATGTTTCAAAGATCACTAGCAGGAGATGATCATAAGTTGTCTCATGTCGATGATCTTAATATGTTATGATGATTGTGTCAAGTGGGACAATCATCCAGAATTCAGTGGTTCCCGAGTCAATGGATTGGGTGATACGGTGATACGTCAAAGACATACTGTGGATGGAAGAAATCCTGCACCAGTTGATAGGTGGTTTATCCCATTATTTATAGGGTTTCAATGAAGGTCGTGCATGATTTCTTCCACCCACCGTAGGGTGCAAATGCAGTTGGAAGCTTTCAGTCTTTGCGAACATGTTTTGATCTCCTGGTTGTAAGGTTATGAATATACAACCCATGTAATGTTGTTACACTTTCAGCCCGACATATACGCACTTCCATTTACCACACCATAAATCACGGAGAGTTATTCGTTGGAAAATGTCATTTGTAGATGTCCGAGCCATGTAATGTGGCAGCTCTATGCGGCTGGGATCTCTCATGGTGTTCTATGAAAGAAAACGTGGATTTCTTATATTTCACTGGATTGGCTTCAGGGGAAAGCTGCGTGCACACCCAAATCTTCGAGATCATTGAGGGATTTTGAGGTAAATTACCATTGGTTTCCTGTAAATTTTCCCGACACTACCAATCCACATACCCTTTGGTAATCAAACGTGGCTGGCTGGACAATCATATATAAACCAGGACTTAACTCAATAGGGAAAACCATCTAAGTGTTTTCCAGCTTGCCCCGTTTGATGACACCTAAAAGTTGCTCTGCCCAATCCTTTGAATTTCCAGATAGCCTACATGAAAAGGACACCCGAAAAGATGGTGGGAAACTGGATGCGCTTGGATGGCGAGAAGTTCCGAGAGGCGACGACGAGGGATAAAATCGCCGGCTGTGGCGACGTGGAATCACAGTTGTAGAACTGGGGAAGTTGGTGCAAGACATGAAAATCCAATGGTTTGGAAGTTTGGCGCATCATTGTGATGGCCATGGCCAATGAAGTTGGAGTAAACCGTATACCCATTATGTTTGGGGACAGGCCCATGTGGAAAAGTGCTGGATTAAAGGCATGGGCCATGGATTGGAAACAGTGTTGGGGGCCAGCAACAGTTGCCTTTGGTGGGGGATTTTGCACGGAGAAGATTGAGAAGACGAAATACTCAAAGGCAAAGTTTCATGGATTGGTTGAGGGGCGTATTTACAGAAACAAGAACTACCCTCAACTATGGGGTTTCTGCTTCAACAAATCCGCCAACCATCTCCGGGAGAAGTGGAGCAGCTGGATTGAATTGCAGATCTTGAGCAGCGTCCAAGTCACTTAGTGCTGACCCCAGGACGCAGCCATCGTGGTCAGCACTGACCCGCCTTCACTGCATGTGCTGTGTCCTAGAGGCCAGCAGAGGCCATCGCAGGGCTGGGGGCTGGACATATGAGCTTACAGAATTGCCCCCAAGGTGTGGATATTTGTGGGAGTTTTTGTGGGCAAAATGATGTTGGAAAAAATACAGCTGTACATATACCTAATTTCCAGCTGGAATTTAGGCTGGCTTTATTGGTTGGATAAAGTCCGCTTGGTTGCTTTGTCTGGATTCGTTTTCGTTGCACCAATTTTACGCCAACATTTCATCCAACAAGGTCTTCAAAAAGATGTAACGTGCCCATCATGGCCCATTTGATGGATCAAAACAAGTGGCCAAATTTGCCAAATTTTGAGATATCCTCTGGTAATTTAACGTAGCTATTGCAAATTGCCATTTATAGTTGATTTTCCCATTAAAAATGGTGATTGAAAACTCAATTGAAAGTGGCCACTAGTCAAAAAACTCAATTGAAAATCACCTGAAAATCCTCAAAAAAATCTGTGAAGCCATCGGTTCTTTCTTTTTGACGTGCACTGCGCTGACTGACTCGCTGACTGCTCGCGCAGGTGTGGCGGGGAGTACCTGCTGCTGTCTGACCGCTTCCGGCACCAGCCTGTTTGGAAGCAGAGGGGCGGTCACCTCAGGACGGCGTCATCAAACATGGCTGGGTGTCATCTAAAAAATCGAATTTTATAGATGATGTTCCGTCAAAACACCAATAAAAACACCATTTATATCCATTTATACTGGATGTTCAATGGCCACATTTGATTAGCAGGTTTGGTCATGTTTCAGAACTGGCAGGGTATGTAAGATTGACCATGGAAGGTGGTGAGTGTCACATTGGAACATGTTCAGTACTGCTTTGCTTCCAAGTCTTCCAAGGCCAGTAGAAGATATTGGAAGATATTAGTAGAAGCTCAGGTGAGTCATAGCTCATAATCATAGTTCTATTGACAGTGGCGGTTCTAGGAAAAGTCCAGCCAAGCTACATGGACCCATTTGGACAAGTGATATCAACTTCAACTGATCGCAGCAACAGATAGCAAAAATTGTTTAGGTGAGTCAAGACTAAGACCTAGGGACCTAGGGCCATGGTCTGCGCATGGTCTCCGCATGTTTTTTCATTGTTTTCCACGTTTTCCACGTTTTGGCATGATAGAAAACAATGCCCTCGAGTTTCCTATTGGTTTCTGGCTCATGGCACCGCCTCGATGAACAGTTCAGAGGAACACTTTCGCCTTTTTCAGGAGAAAACGCCGTGACTTTTTTCATCGTCCGGTTTCCTTTACGGCTATACGCATCTATGCGCAATGATTGCTGGCATCTACCATGGGTATCCATGGGTTCTGCAGATATAGAACATTGAATAACAAATCCACTCAGTTCCACTGATTGGTGACGTTTGGCATTAAGAATAATAAGTTGACAGATCTTGGATCTTGGGGTAATTGGGGTAAACTATGGTAAACTGACATAGATGAGGAAAACCCAGGGTTTCCCGCTCAGAAAGTGGCTTGAACCACATCTACGTGGGAGGATTTGCACGGGTTCCGCTGGCGCTTGGGAAGTCATCAATGGAACACCCAAGGCGAGGGGCGGTTGAGGGGCCACAGCCGGATGAACCGGAAATTGAGAGAATTCCACCGTGTGTTTCGGATGGAAACCAACCTGGAAACCAACCAACCCAATGACGATTGAGAGGGGATTCTCTAGTAAAAAGGAAAGAAAACCCGGTGGAAGGATGTGAAGGAAAACCTTCTTCGGAAAATATGATTGTTCAATTTTCGCACATGCCGAAGGAAACTGCATGAAAGTCCTGCAGATGGCTGGGGCAAAAATGATTATCCGGGATGAATCTGAAGAGTAGAACGGTTGCATGAAATTGTATCCGTGATCCGCCATCCATGGAATAGAACTCGAGGCAAAGTACGAGGTCCCTATACCCTGCTTCATGACTTTGAAGATTTGCCATTTGTCCAACCCTACTTGTGATGACCAACTCGATTGACCATGCAACCAGATAAAAACAGTAAGTTATGTAAGTATTCAACTTCAGTCAGTGGGATTCTTGTGCCTTGGTTGCGGCCCTGGTTGCCAACCCACAGCAAATCCATTCGCATCAGCCTTGACCGTGAAGGAGGGTGGCCTGGAAGAACAGCCTCTTCTGAAATGCCCTGAGCTCAGGAGTTGCCATGAACATGACTGGGATGTGACCAAAAAAAAATGCTGGGGCACCCCAGGCCCCAAGAATGTTGATTGTTGTTGTATGTTTTTTATTGTTTTTTTGCATGTTTCGATGTGCATAAAAAGTTTGGTGAAAAATTGGTTGTTTCGGTGAAGTGTTGGGTGTTTTCTTTTAGCATGGGTCGATGGTTTCTGTGGAGATTGGAATGGAATGGATGTGGTATACATATATATATATATACATATACTGTCCTATATAGTTATAATATCTATAATATCTATAATGTTGATCCATTTTGAGGCTTAATTAGGTTGGATTTACGTATTGGGTGATATGGCTGCAGAACTCTATCAATAATGCGGGTTTTTAACAGGGTGGCAGCAGCAGCCGCCTTTAACATGTTCCGCCAAATCCCGCAAGGACAGCAGTGCTCTGCGGAGCGTGGTAAATCATGACGCATGTCAAAATTGCTGATGCTATCAGATATGTGATATGATATGTTTGTTTATGTTCATCCCCACCTGAGGTGATAGTCAAGGACAAATCCATCCGATATTACTGTAGTAGATATTATTAGTATTGACATGTATTGACTGCGTCATGTTGTTTTGTGGTGGATTGAAACCAACGGAAACCACATTGGAATCTGCGGGCTGCAGGTCAGCAAGTTCATGGCGGCCAGATGCCTGACAAGGCATGCGCTGATTTGCCATCGGGTGTGTCCACCCCTTGGGTCCCGAGTCAAATGTCTCCCAAAGAGTCAAAATCCGTGACAAATGGTGAGGTGATTTCATCCCAGTTTTCCGCGTTTTATGGATGATCATGGATGATCACTCTAGTAGATACGAGCCATAGGGTGCTGCAACGAAGCTTTGTGTGATAGTTCTGTAGGTGAAAACGGGGGCCTTCCAGATGCCTACATAAATGTCCTAGCGATATTCAGAGGCTGAGTTCGCTCTCCAAATCACCATGCGATGTTCACAGGCCTATTGTGTCATTAAGGACATTATTTCGATGGTAAGATGTTTCTCAAGGTCACAGACCAACTTGGAACAGACCAGCCATCACTAAACATGGTGAGTTTGAATGTTGTTGTCATGTTTATATTCTTACTTGAAACATTATTCCCATATAATTACCCAATCAGTCAGAGCATTGCTCCACTTATCAACTGGTTAATAGCCATGATTTGCAACTCCCGTGGGTGGGGTCATCCGATCAACCCATCAAATATTCAGTGGATTGTGACATCGTTACCAGTCAACGAAGTGAGCCATTGATCTTCATAAATTACGTCCCACTCCCAATAGCGCAGGGTCAACAGCATAACAAACCAGAAATCAGTGCACTGAAGCCCGAGAATTCCAGAATCGAACCAACATCCTCCAACACTTCCACGGCCCTTGGCTCAGATGCTTTGCTCACCATGGCAGATCCTCCAGGTAGCCCGGGTGCCGAAGCTGGCGATGGCCGCATTAGCATGGTGCCGCCTTGTCGGCTCATCGTGCGTGCCACTGCTGGGGCGCGGGTGATTGGAAAGCAGGGCGCTAATATCAAGGTGGGGTCAGCTGCGGTGGATCTGACATGCTGAATGCATCTAAATACGTATTATGGGTATTTATGGGTGGCTTAAGGCTTTAATCACATTTCTTTGGCCTATGACTTAACAAGGCACAACATATGTAATTGTTTTCTGCAGGATATCAGAGGCAAGCCATTAGTTAGCTGCTGGTAGCGGTAGGGGAGTTTCCAACGGCGGAGAGCTCCCCTTTCTTGGAACATCTTTGCAGTACATGTAAAAATATCCCATCATGATAGTACATACATATATATATACATATATATAAATATAATTATATATATATATATATCACTATCACTCGGGAATTTTCCACCATTTTGCTTTTCCAAACGAAGCTGAAGGGCGATTTGAGAATGTGGGCTTCTATTCCAACCCTTTTGTTCAATCAATTTTGAAAACGGGAATATTCAAACAGGTTTTTCCAAACGCGGTTCGTTTCACCAAACACAAACCCAAAAGTTATTTGGACGGTTCATTCCTCTCATTCCTGTTGCACATTGTTGGTGGTTTCATACACTTTACATTTTGTTGCCATAATCATTTATCATGACGGTTGACGTTCCATCCTGGCTTGGAAGATGCTGCTGGCTGAGCATTTTCGCGATGATCTTGCAAAATGTTTTGCCTTTTGGAGTCCAGAAAGGGTTGATCCAACTCATTCTTTTCTGTTTTTGTTTTCTGGGTGATTGGCATGTTAGGACTAATGGGCTAGTCCTTTGTAGTATGACATATATAGCTTGCAGGAATCTGTGAGATAACGTTTTTGTTGCAGGGTATTCTGCAGATTGTACTCGTACTGTTCCCATACCTGGACCATCCTGGGTGTTATGAACGATCTATCGGTTCTCCAAATGGAACCATGGAGGTGTTCCAAATCACCGAGGATGAACCATGGGGCAAGGCTTAGCTAAATTGGATGAGGGGGGTTTAGAATCTATGTTGAATCCAACTTGAAAGTTAGTAGCTAGTAAACCCAAGTAACATCCAGCCACTATATAATAATCCATATCATATCTCTTTATCATTCTTTATGTCTAAAGTTCTTGGAATCACCCACAATTTTATCAAAAGTTCTTGGAATCACAAATTTATGGAATCACCCACAATTTTATCATAGGTTTGCTGCTTTAAAATGGTAAAGACCTTGCTTCTTCCATTTAAAAAAAACGTCCGCTGCGGCAGGCCATCCGCGCTTCCGCGGGCGCGCACGCGGTGCGCGTCTTGCAAGACGAGTTGCCTGAAGCCTTGAAGCGACGCCAGGTGCCCGCAACGCGGGGCCCCTTGGGGGGTTCCCATCATGGCTAAAGATATGTAAATTTGGGGAAAATGCCTGGGTTTAGTAAGGATAATAAGGATTTCACCCAACAGAAATACATTTAACCATCAAATATTGTTTATGGCCTTGGGGTTTACGACATTGTATAAATGGGGATGTTCAAGTCCCCCCCTGGTGTTTCGATCTGCAGTTTGATTGAAATAAACATGAAAAAAGACAGACCCGCCAAAAATGAGAATGTTTCAGCCCAAATTCGCGCAAGCTCCGCGCAAGAGCCGCGCAAGCTTCAGGTCCAAAGTTGACCCCGTAACACATCTTTCCGAAAGTCCTCCATTCCAGCCCTGCACCTTCTAGGTTCAAGCAACGAGATCATGCCAGAACCCAGGATGAGTGTCCAAGTCGGTTTAGGCTGTGAGGACAACACTGCATGGCAAAGCTTTGCCAGCAGGCTGTGGAAACAGCCGGATGTACGAAGGCCGGAGGAGGAAGAGAAATTCTCTCATAAGAATATCGCAGGCATAAAGATACATTCTCTCTCTCTCTCTCTCTCTCTCCCTCTCCCTCTGTCTCTATATATAGATTTAGTTAAAATTTAGTTATAAATAGAAATGAATATATTATAAGCAAATAAGAATATATACGATATATCACGAAAACAGAGCACGAAAACATGCAGAGCCTAAAAATCAAACGAAACGCGAAAGGTTCGCCCAAGGCCGGCGCAAGAGCCATTTTCGCGCAACAGAATTTAGCACAGCCCCCATATGTTCTGGGCTGATCATGGGGTATGTAAGGGGTGGAATGATGAGATGATAGTGGGTGGAATAATAGGATGATACTGGGTTGAATGACGGGACGATAATGGGTTGACAATTGGTGGAATAATAAGATGGTGATCTGTGGAATGATGGGGTGACAATAGGTGGAATGATGGGATGAATACTGGGATGATCTGGGGTGGAATGATGTGACAAAAATGGATTTATTGATCATGGGATATGTAATGGGTGGAGAAGCAGGGACCTAATGGATTCCCATGACTGATAGCTACTGACTACTGGAAATAAATTGTTCCTTGGTGGCTCAGCCCCAAAAAATGATGGTATAATATGGTATAATGGGATGCCAATTGGACTATGCTGATAGTGATCTGGATGAATTCTAATTCACATAACTTTCTCACTGCGACCTCACTGGAATGATGGTTTAAATATGGGGCAGCATTACCAAATTTCAAGCTGGTGAATGACACTGTTTTCAAATACCAGATGCAAAGTGTGGAATAATTTAATCTGGTGATATAATGTTGATTAGTTTTATGCTCTACTATATATAGTGGATGGTGACCTCGGGTTTGCCACATGAATTGGTATGTATACTGGATGCACATCAAGATGATAGTGGAACAATTATGGGACCATAATGGAATGACAGCTCAACTATTAAGCAAATTTGCAGGTAACCAATGAAGATGGAGTTAAGCTACACACACTAAATACAAACATAGATGTCACTTTATAATACTTTATATATATCATTATATATGTATATATATATTTATTTATATCACAGTAAGAAGTTGATGTGGAACCCACACCCCCAGTAGCCACTCTCCAACGGAAAACCCTTCTTGAGCTCCCCCAAAAGCTTGCTTCAAAGATGATTGCAGATGATAATGTAGAACCATTTGGACATTGACATTTTGTGGTGCGCATGTCGATGGAGATATACTTTTTGGATCCTTGGGTGGTCAATCAAATGCGGGAATGGAAAAACACCCGATGTGTAGATGTTTCAGGTACCCCTGAAATTTTCGGTATTTGGAACACCTGTTTGGCTGGTGGTTCCAAAAACTAACAACATGTGGCTGCAAATCTGTCAAGGTGGGCATATCTGCCACAAGAAAAATCAATGCCATTGTTCAAACCTACGGCAAGCGCGGCCAATGTTTATTTTATGTTGCGTATTGCTTCAATAGCAACTATCATATGGTTATCATTAATTAACATATTTTTATCATCAACTACAATCATGTTCTGAAATACATACGTGCATTATTTTTTTGTTGATCATATTTCTTCGTTGGTTGTCCAATGGGATAGTCACCCAGGTGTCGTTGAGCTGCCCGCTCCTTTGAGCCTGATTTCCCGATAAGTAGATGGTTTTTAATGGGACAAGCATCCATAAATGGCGGTTTTGCTGCATATTTAATTGAGAAAAACCCATCCATTCAAAAAAATGGAGTAATAGATCCCATTGCCATGTTTGAATAGCAGAGGGTAACATCGCCAGTTACAATGTGCAAAAATAATCCAACCACAAACTATAGTTGAGCTTCTCGGTGATGAAGGAACCCCATCCCCAGCATCCTTTGTTTTTGGCCATGTTGACCAAAGGTTTCTTATCATGTTCGTGGGTAAAATCGACCATTTTCATCCATTTTGGAGGTATATGCTGCCCTCATTTGCTTTCCAAAATGCCAATTTGTGGATATCCCAAACCCACTACCGCTTGTTTGGATATCCCATAAAATCTCATGATACCATCATTTTTGTGGGTTAAATCTCCTTTCTTTTCAGACAACACCGGACCTTTGCAGGAGTGCATCATCATGATCTCCTGTGGTGAAGAATCCACCCTGAGACAGGCTGGTGGGGGGTTTCAAATGTTTTTTACATGTGTCATCTATACATATATATATATACACACACGCGCACACACATATAATAGCCATAGAATACCTATATATATATACATATACATACATCTAGATGTACCCAAAATATTTAATTATATGCATGCACAAAAACATATTGTTTTTCAACCATTCTTGGGATGATTGGCTGAGATGACGAGCCAGGCTGTGTCGATGGTCTTGGATCGCGTCTTCGATCGCTCGGGTCTCCCCGACACGGCGGACCGGGACCGCGAGCGGCCGCACGTCTTGGATCTCATCGTGCCGGAGCGTGCAGGTGGGAGGAGTGATGAGTTATTGTTGTTTACTATTAGTATATGAATATTAGATTATATTAGATATCTATACGCCTATTACTATATCTATAATTCCATAGGATAAATTTTATTAAAGTATATAACTGTTGTGCCATTATATTGCCAACTATTTGGTAAGTATTATCAAGACATCATAATTATGAATGTGGTAAACCCAATTTCGTAAACCACCCCCTAAATCACCACAAATGGGTGGTATAAACCATCCCCAAATGTGGTAGGAAATGAATCGACATAGCCTCTTGTGTCATCAAACGTGGCCAGTGACAAACCCCAAAAATGAAGGTTTGAACGGGACAATGATATATTGCCCCGTTTGATTACCAGAGGGTATTAGGACATTGTTATTTACATACTATTTATGCTATGTAGATTTATGATATAATATAATCACATTGTAATATTTATTTGCTATATATAGTTGGGGTACAGTCCAACATATCGCAGTTAGCTTCAGGGATCATCCCAACATCGGGTTTCATGAATGGTTGAGCCCATGGTGCTCCAAGCAGAATCCAAACCTATGTCTGACAATGAAACATGGTTTGCTGGAGAATCTCCCATTTAGTTGGATGAGTTTCCAAGCCATAAAGAAATTAAAACCTCATAAAACCTCCGTTTTAGTGGCGTCTGGTCCATGATTGCCACATGTTTTCACAAATCAAAACAACAACAATTTTTGCGGGCGATTTCATGGGGATTCCCGGAGGGTGCACTGAATGACCCACAGATTGGTCTTGAGATTTCAGCGTGAAGATTTTTGTTGGTTTCACTATGTTTGACTCACAAAGTTTGCTTACATATTAAAATTATAATATTTAATATATATATATATACATTAATGTACTGTACATCATAGTTGTTCATAGTTCATCGTATACGCAAATATAATTAATAAATGAACCAAATCATACTAAATCAACATATATATATGATATACCCAAGCATACTTACAATATACATATATATATATATATTACATATATATATATATACATATAACATATGTACACCGTAACCACCCCAAGATTCCCAACATGTGTCGTCGCAGGCGGTGGCATCGTGGGTCAAGGTGGCGAGCGCATCCGCGCCATCATCGAGGAGCTGGGCTGCGAGGTCCAGGTCTCACGGGAGCCGCTGGCGGGGATCGCGGGACACAAACGCGTCACCCGGTGGCAGGGGCCACGGGGTCTCCAGGGACGGGGAAAAATGCGGAGACAAGGATGGCTTGCGGCCGAGGCAACAAGCACTTTAAGGAGGAAAGGAGTTTGAAGACGATCCTGGGGTGCTTTGAGTTTTTTCGTGAGAGCTGATGAACAGGCCATGTTATCAGTTGGACCAGCCTGCCGATCCTAATTTCACAGGTCGGCCAAAGATCGACACTTTCTGGCCAGCATGCGTTTTCAAACAGAATTCATTCAGCATTTGAAGTGAAAACATGTTGGTAGCGATTTTGCTCGCGTTTCCACAGTGTGGAGTCATTGGATTTCAGGCATCAAACAAGAAGCGCCAACTTCGGAAGTCCAATTCAATCCATAATTTCAGCACCGCAATGGTTCTGCACCTAGCTGTGTATAAGTATAGTACAGGTCCAGGTAAATCATGTTGGGTCATACAGCCCGTCAAAAATCGTCGGCGTCGCCCCCTCGGCCATAAGGTGAAGCTCTTGGCCAAAGATCGGAACCCCATCGAGGCGGCCCTATGGCGACTGCAGGGGACCCTCAAGGAGTTGGTGGCAGCCGAGGCGAGTCATGGATGGTTTCCCGGGGTACCCAGGGGTAAGACATCAGGGGTATGTTTTTTCTCGTCAAAAGTAAAATAAAAAATTAGACCTCTATAGCACCTGTATGTGTATTTACATATATATATATATGTGTGTATGTGAATATACTAATAATGTATATGATCCGATGTGTGAGTTCCAACACATTTTTCGTGGAGGTTTTCCCCAGCTGCAAAGTGGAGGTATCCTATAGTTTTATATAGTTTTGACCAGTGTTTCATGTTAAACCCTTGTAAAAACCATCCATTTGTTGGGACTTTTGGGGGGGTACAAGTTGACCAAGTTGGCCCCACCCCCTGCCGCACGATCTTCACCAAAAAGGTCCTCAGCTCGGAGCATTTCGAGCTGCGGGAAGCGCTGCCCAGCGAAGCGGAAGCTGCCATGAACCGAGCCAAGATGGAAGCGGAAGCCATCGGAGAC
>Ga0126342_10000342_pt1 | contig 47017 bp, 41 predicted proteins | sample Cyp1metagenome_FD_92528 | JGI IMG/M metagenome (GOLD analysis project Ga0126342, IMG submission 92528) | Coral microbial communities from Lord Howe Island, Old Settlement Bay, Australia - Cyphastrea 1 metagenome | ecosystem: Host-associated > Invertebrates > Cnidaria > Coral ...
AGATTAGATAGATTAGATAGATTAGATAGATTAGATAGATTAGATAGATTAGATAGATTAGATAGATTAGATAGATTAGATAGATTAGATAGATTAGATAGATTAGATAGATAAGATAAGATAAGATAAGATAAGATAAGATAAGATAGATAGATAGATAGATAGATAGATAGATAGATAAGTAGATAGGTAGACAGGTAGATAGACAGATAGATAGATAAATGATGGTAAATGATGATAAATGATGATAAATGATATCCCTATTATTATATCCCCTAAAATGGTTGGTAAATATCATCACTGGTGATATCACCACTGTATTGTTTTCACCACATGAGGCCCAGCTGAAGTGACGCAGCTGTCCTTTCTCCTTCATGTCTTCCATCATGTCGATGACCTTCTGCACTGGAGTGACATTTGACCTCGCTGTGCTCATCTGTTCTCCACTCACAACGTTGAACATTTAGAGAGTTGGAAACCACAAGACTCCACCTTTTCAATATTTTTCAATATCCCATGGCTTCCAGTGTCTTCCTTGTTGTTTGGGGGGTTCATTGTGGATGGGGATGTTTCAAGTCTTATCTTCAAAAGGGCTCACATCTTACTTGGTCTATCTTGGCTCCACCAACAACGGCTGCCAAATGACGCCAACGCCAGTGGCGCGACAAAGACGAAAAGGCGGAGGTACTGCATTGCAAGAAATGGCTGGGATCGGGCTGATGTCCGTTCCGCGGTGCTGTTCGAGCCAAGCAGAGCGAGGAAAGCTGAGAAACTCCCATCAGTTCATGTGAGTCAGCTGTACCTGCAACATGTGTGAAGAACAGAAATTTGGACGACATGAAATCGCTTCCTTTAGAGTCAATCAAAAGCCTTGCAGAATCCAATCTACATGCCAACTGGTCCTAAAGATTATGTTTCATTGTTTTTTTTTCCTGCGTTTATTCACTCAAGCAACAGTGGGGCAAGTTGAGACCGGACTTTCTCTTCTGGGAACGAGATTCCAAGGGTTCAGCAATGCAACCTGTCAGGGTAAAAAGAGGCCATCATATTGTTCAAAGATGTTCCAATCGTCTTCAGCTTTGAGGTTCCAAAAAAAAATCTGTAGAAACCTGAAGTATCCTGAAGTGTCCTATAGATTCCTATAATGTGGGTGAAACATGGTGAAACAATGCCATACAATAAACCATCCCCCAAATCACCATTTTTATAGATGGTATAAACGATTCCCAAAGGGGTGGTTTGTGGAATTGTTTTACCCACATTAGCCATATTCCCGCAACCAGTGAACAGCGTCCATGGTTTTTTTGGACTGCCCATAGCGGGTGCAGTTGTGTCGAGTCAGCGAATCGGCACTGGGCCAAGCAGCCAAGCCTTGGCACGAGAAGAGTGTATGGGTGTGTCTTCAAATAGGATGCCCGAAAAGTTGCTGGTGAATCATCATTTTCTCTCCAAAATGGGGGGGGGTATCCCTGATTTTCAGACACGCACATAGTTGCGGCATGTGCCTTGCGGTTAGTTTTTAGGGGTCCAAACACCTTCTCCAATGGTATTTGGAGCACTAGGGGGTTGAAGCTTTTTGACGCTATAGGGAGAGTTCTCCATAAATCTGCATTGGTCAAAGCGCCCTTTTTTGGGTGAGGTGAAGGGCTTTCGGTGGTGAAACATGTTTTTGGTTAAAAGCTGTGGATAGCTGTGGATTTTTACTGAGATTAAAACAAATCCCAATGAAACTGAGTTTCAGCCTACTACAATCCCAAACGAAACCATCAACAAACGGAAATCAATCCATCGACCCCATTTTGTGTTGGCTCAATATATTTCTATTTTGGTGTTAAATCACCGTCTGTACTGGTAGGTCTGATGACATCCCAGTTTCTATTGGGTAAAAAAACGAATGTTCATCTGCGAAATCCACAATTCTGCGAGTTGTTTTACAAAGAAAAGAACGGGTTGAATTGGTTGAATCCTCATATTTCATCATATTTCTGGGTTGCCTCAAAGTGAAACCCCAATGTTTGCAAATTTTCACAGGCCACGTAGGATTCCTGCAGACGAGCTGATAGTCTGGATCAATCCCTACCACCAGTACCACCAGTACTACCAGTACCACAAGCATCAACCCAACATTGGTGAAATTCCACATTTCTTTGGCTTGAAATCCTCCAATTTTGGGTGAAATCTTGAGACCTCAGTAGGGCATCATATCCCCGGTCGACTCGCTCCGCAAATCCAGCGAATCCACATCATCCATCCCAGTTTCAATCCCAGTTTCCCATTAAAAAGCGACAGTAAATCATGTTATTTAACCATCATTCTCAGTTTCAATCCCATTTTCAATCCCAGTTCAAGCCTCAATTTTGGTTATGATTCGAATTCCCCACTCTTCATTGATGAACCTTCCCAGTTTCCATTGGTTCAAAAACAAATTTCATCCAATTTTCATGTGAAAAATCCTCCAGCATCTTCCAAGACCTCGACCTTTGCGTAGCACCGTAGCAACTACACGGTCTCCAACATCTTCAGCGCGGTCTCGAGATCCTTCAGCTCCTCCTCTCGTTGCGCCTTCCTCTCGGCGTAGGAGGCACCGGTGTCCAAGCAGTCCTTGGGGGAATCGACGATGGTCATGGAGAAACGCAAATGATCGGAAATGTCAAGAAAAGAATGCATGAATATATAACAATAGATAAAAATTATACTATATAATATATATATATATACGTATGTTACAGGTACAAATATGTGTATATATAATCATATGTATAGAATTATACAGTGGTACAGATATCGTATAGATCTGCAAATAGATACAAAAGATTGACATCGCCCACTAAAATGATAGTGTCACCCCGAAGAAAACCTTGGAAAAACCTGATTCAAAGTTGTTTATTTGGAGGCTTCCCTGAAGCCATCTAGGAATCTAGAATCATCAAATCAGACAATTCTAAGAATCTAAGAATAGAACCTTCAAAAATTGTTAGAATTGTCTGTTGGAATCTTCCATCACATCCATTCTCTAAGACAATTCCAACAGACCCCTGCAGCCTAACCCCAGGCAAGGCGTTTATGAAAGGATTCCTCTGATGGGAGCTGTCCGATGGACTACCTGAGTATGCTCTTGGTATGTTCAAATCACCTTAGATCATTCATATATATATTATCTGGATAGAATCATATCCCATGTTGATCACCTTAGATTGATATGCCAGGCACTGGCTTCAGCTTCTCAAGGTAGGCATTGGCCGCATCCAGTTCTTTCTGCGTGCCCTGAAGATCTGTCTCTGTGGCCATCAACTCCTTGAGCCATGGAGGATCAATGAGATACCCATTGAAACTCCGAAATTCTTGGGGATTGTTGAAACCTGCAGGATGGGGCCCCCAAGATAGCTAAGTTGGTTTATAAGTGGCTGAATTCAATGGTTTATGGTAGATATAACTATAGTTAATGGTGATTATAATGGTTTATAAACCAATTTATAACTGGGGGGCCCCATCCTGTGAAGATTACTCCAATTCCTATCAATTTCTTTTGGCCCCAGAAAGTATCAAAAAGTGCCAAAAACAAAGAAAGAAGTGAAGAAAGATGAAGAAAGACTAGGTCGTCACAGCTCCCTTTCTCCACTGAAAGTCTTCGTTGAAGAGTTCCCAAGTTCAGAAAATCTGCAACCACTGGTAAAATCCCTTAGGTTCCTGAAAATCCCCATCCATCAAAATCATCAAATATTTGATGCTAGCAACCATTGTTTCCCATCCAATCCCGCTGCTTGGGAGGCTCCTGGCTCTTGCTCAGCTTCTTGCTCTCCTTATGCTCGGCAGTCTTGCTCTTGGTGGCCTTGTCCACCTAAACTTCCGGGCCAGGAGTGGGACCCAAACGCAACTGGCCGAGAAAGTCAAACAAGAGACGATCAAAATCATTGTGACATGATTGTTCTTTGGGTATTTGGCTTTGATCTTCCACAAAATGGATGTAATATTAGTGTAATATGATGTAATATGATGTAATCCAGCCTGAAACGCTGACCCAGCCCAGCACCATGGTGTTTTATATTGAAATGTCCTCTGTCAAGATCACTTTTTGGGGTATCCGTAAGCACAATTTCATACAATTTCATCATCAGTTAAGGTGATTCTCACATAATTCAAACTCCCCCCTGTTAAAAATCGGAAAAGACATAGATGTGACACCCACCCCCTACAACTTGGTTCAGAATTCATATATTCAATTGTCACCAAAATCTCTAAGTTTTCTCAACCTCAGCATCAGGCCTTCAGCAACAGCTTCAACACACGAAGAATCTGCTTCCCTATTTACTCAGCTATAAATTTCTGATCAAAACCCAACGAAAAATCTTCGACATCTTCCACTCAACAAAACAGCTCTTCCAATCTCGAGGCTGGGAGACCAAGGACAGCAGGTCCCCTTGGCATCCCCTTGGCATCCCCTTGGCATCCCCTTGGCATCCCCTTGGCATCCCCTTGGCATCCCCTTGGCATCCCCTTGGCATCAGCTTGGCATCCCCTTGGCACCTTGGAATCCTCCATGAACTCCTCGTACTCGGCCTTGGCCGCTTCCTCCGCAGCCTGCGTCTCCGCCTGCAGCCGCGCGAAGTCGCTAGCGATGACCTGGTTGGCGAAACCCTGGCAGTTTGAAGGGAAAGTCTCCCGGAAACCATGGGGGTTTCAACGTGGCGCTGTCTTCATTTCTGGGCACTTTTCAATGGTTGCTTTTATAAAGATCAATGCGCATGGTTTTTGCAGTCTTGGTTGTTTCAAACAATTGTCAATGCATTGATGGTTTCAACGAAGCTACCCTCTGGTAATTTAACGTAGCGAACTGGAAAGATCCACCATGTTATAGCTGGGTAAACCCACTATAAATGGCCATTTTCAATAGCTATGTTAGTTTACCTTCAACTTCAAGTGGCTTCAACTTCCTGGGAAATCTCCGTTGAGATGTCCCAACAAGACTAGGTGTCTGGCTGGTGTCGCATCATCCCATGGGTCTCATTGCTGAAGCTTTTGGACATATCACCGCCATTGCTGGGGAAATCAAAAACAAGACATTCTAGTTGGTGCTGGTTAATATGTCATGTATAATATATGGTTATTGTATGGTTAATAATGGTTAATAATCCACTGGTTGATGGTTTTAACATGTTTTAACCATCTTGAAAAATATGAACGTCAATGGGAAGGATGACATCCCATATATTATGGGAAATAAAAAATGTTCCAAACCACCAACCAGCATTTAATCAACTCAACTACAGTCCAACTACACTCCCTTGACATGTGGATTTGTCTGATTCTAAGAAAGGGCACCCAAAAAATCTGCGGTTTGCCATCCTTTTCCCCTTGGAGTCGTGATTTTGGGGTATACCGGTATACCCCATTCTCAGCCACGTGACATTCCCAATGTTTCATATTGCTGCTTTTATCTCCAATAATATCCCACTGTATCCCCAAGAGAGTTGGTGAATATCACCCATTTTTCCACATGTTCCACTTCGCATATGGCCGCTTCGGGGGGGCTTAGGGATCTACAGTTGGGCACCTCCATCATGCCAAGAACACCGCCGCTCTCTCCGCCCATTCCGGTGTACCTTGGTGTATCTGGAAATGGGGTATATACCAAGATATAGCCATTTTCATAATGGGAAGAAAAAATGGGAAAACATGGGAAAACGATGATTAACCATTGGGTTTTAATATGGCTTTTCCCAGTTTCCCAACAGTTTAAAAAAGGTGATTAACATTGATTAACCCAGTTAACCATGGGGTTTATATGGGTTGTTTCTGAAGATATGGCTGTTCCCCAACCAAAAATCAGAACTGGCGCCGGCGCAGGACTTCGAGGCACGGTTCCGAGAAGGTCTCGGGCACGGCTTCCGTGGTCTTCGTCTGCAAGAAGGAGGTGGCTGCACCTGCCTGGCGTGAGAGAAGGGCTTCAATGATATTCCTAGAAATGGAGATACTCAATGATATTCATGATATATATATATATATATATATGATATTCCTAGAAATGGAGATACCCTTTGGTAAACATACAAAAAACTATAGAAAGATCCACCATTTTTAATGGGAAAATCCACGCACTAAATGACTATGTTAGTTTACCAGAGGGTATTCAATGATATTCATGATATTCAATCAAAGCCGCGGGATGGAGATTCAATCAAAGCTCCGAAAATTCTTCAGAATTGGACAATTCTCTGAAAAATCATCCAAAAAGTAGGTCAACATCCTTCCAACATCCTCCCAACATCCCAAAAAAAGGGTGAGGAAAAATGCTCAATGGAGCCAGGCACCTTGGCGTAGAACTCTTTCAGGACCTGAAGGGCCTGAGCAACAGCCTCCTGCGCCTCCTGGAAACGAAGTCTCGGTGACTTGAAGCCTTGATTTTTTGGGGATTTTCATAGGGAACTACCTATGAACTACGAGGATCTTAATGGGATAAATGGGATTTAATGGGATATGGCCTGCTATGGCTTGTAATCAGCGGATTAATAGTGAGGATGTTGAGGCATTCCACCCTGCGCGTACTGGGAGTTTCACAGAAATTCAAATGAGATTTTGATGGGATATCACTATGAACCACTGGGACCTTGCTCCAAAGCCTGACCCGAAATCCAACATCAGGACTGTTCCACCTCCAAGACATGGGGACGTCAAAACTTGGGCATGAAGCAGCACCAATTCATACGTTCCCGGATCGTCCACCTTGGCATCCCTCACGGTGTCAGCGTTCTTTTGCTTCTCCTCAGAGCAGTGAAGAAGCAGAATGCTGTGGCTAGAAAATTTGGCAGGGCACTCCAAGATTAATTGTTTGTAGTTTTTTATCATCCAATTTCAGTGGCCAATAGTTTTGAGGTTTGAGTTTCGAACTTGGATTCTCACACAAAATCCCATGTGTTGTTGACGAAATCCACACTTTCATCGCTGAAATGGTGATCTTTTCAGAGTTTCGGAAACCAAACTAGAAAACCTCACCAAACCTCATCAAAATCATCAAATCACACGTTTCTGGCTGAAATCACCCTGAAACTCTCCCATCTTTGCTGCTAAACTCCTGGTCTTCCCCGGCCTTTTGGCGGATTTCGGAGGCGTTGGCCATGGCAGTGGTCAACTGGGTCAGCTCCTCGTTCAGGGTCACGGCCTGCAGGGGATAGCGACGTGAGGTCATGGATTCATCCAGATCTATCCCAGTTTCTCATGATATCCACATTGGAAAATGATCCCGGAAAGAGACCCCCAAACAGTGTGGCGGGGACTGAGAGGATAATGTATTATAATGTTAATGTTAATGTTGTTGTTGTTGTTGTTGTTGTTGTTGTTGTTGTTGGTATTGTTGGTATTGTTGGTATTGTTGGTATTGTTGGTATTGTTGGTATTGTTGTTATTGTTGTTATTGTTGTTGTTGTTGTTGTTGTTGTTGGTTGTTGTTGTTGTTGTGGTTGTTGTTGTTATTGTTGTTATTGTTGTTATTGTTGTTATTGTTGTTATTGTTGTTATTGTTGTTATTGTTGTTATTGCTGTTATTGCTGTTATTGTTGTTATTGTTGTTATTGTTGTTATTGTTGTTATTGTTGTTATTGTTCCTGTTGCTGTTGCTGTTGCTGTTGCTGTTGCTGTTGTTGTTGTTGGTGGTGGTGGTGGTGGTGGTGTTGGTGTTGGTGTTGGTGTTGAGGATGATGAGGATGATGAGGATGATGATGAGGATGAGGATGAGGATGAGGATGATGATGATGATGATGATGACGACGATGTTGATGTTGATGTTGCGGACGATGATGTTGAGGATGATGATGTCGAGGATGATGAGGTGCAGGAGGATGATGTGGAGGATGATGATGCTGAGGAGGATGAGGATGAGGGTGAGGATGTTGAGGAGGATGAGGATGAGGATGTTAATGCGGAAGATGAAGTGGAGGAGGACAAGGTGCAGGATGATGATGTTGAGGAGGAGGAAGATGATGATGTGGGGCATGATGATGTTGAGGAGGAGGACCGATCCCAAGACCTAGGACCACACTTTGTGCGAGCTTGCGCAGTCAAAATGCATGTCAAGTCAACATATCACAAGGGCCACTTTATACAGAAATTTACAGGAAAAAGGCGCGAGACCAGAGTGAGCACCCTTATCAAGCACCGGCCTTTACTCCTACCCTGAGAACCCCTCAGTGTGGATACACTGTTTGGGGAAGTCTAGGAAAAAGTTGGAAACCTGGAAATTATGGAGGAAACATCACCTTTCTTGGGGGGTCCTAAAAAAACATCTTTTTTCATGGTTAAGTCAATGTTAAGTCGCCAAATTTCGATGGTTCAATCCCCATTTCACCCCCTAAAAACCCAGCGTCCCGTGTCCGGCGCACCTCCTCACCCAGCTTGGCGATGGAAGAGCTCAACTCCTCGATCTCCGATTGCAGGGAGTCCACCTCAAAGAGCTCGGTGGCTGTCTTTTTTCGATGAATTGGTTGAAGGGAAATTGTATAGGAAAGCCCAATATTTAATGGGAAAATGATGATGATGATGATGATGATGATGATGATGATGATGGCTCTGACGACTGAGATGATGATTATGAGTAATTATCACTATGGTGATGATATGGTATGGAATGGCGATTTACCATAATGATTATATTAGGAATTTTGGCATTATGAGTAGATTATCGTGAAAGTAAGCTAACACTTTTACCTGAATGATGATACGTTGGAAGAACCAAATTAAATATATATAATGAGTCTACCTCATTATTCTTGTAGCAGCTCAATTTTGGGATGGAAAATGATTAGGATGATAATGATGAGACGAACTTGAAAGTCAAACTCACTTAAAATAGTAAGTCTTAGTACGTTCAATCAATAATGCTAATCATCATCATCATGCAAAATGATCGTCCATGGTCTTTTTTGGAAGATGTTGAAAATGATAAAAGCAAAATTGAAACGTGATGATGATGATTATTATTATATAGATGATAAATCTGATGACATTGCTATTATTCTGATTATGATGACTGATGATTGTGACTTATTGTGATTACTATTACTAGTCTCACTATCACTATCATTACTACATTATTACTAGTCCTATTTCATAACTTACAATCCATGATTTACGATGATTACGATGGCTATGCTTTATTGTGATACTTCTTGTTGTTGTTGCTGTTGAATTCCAAATCATGATTTATGGCGACGACTTCAAAATACTTCAAACACGCGCCACGAACGCCACGAACGCCGAGCAACCTGGTCAGTCTTCTCTTCCCTCATGGCTTTGTTACTCGCCAACTCTGCTTGGCACCAGCCGTGCTTGGTGGCCTCCTCATTCGCCTGGAGTAGGGTCGCAGGGAAACCCGGGAAACCCATGGCTTTTGAACATGTTCGGAAGATGCACTGAAAAGTGGGAGTTGCCCTTTCGGAATAAAACGTGGCTGATTGTGAATGGAGGTTTTGATATGTTTTAATCGGAAAATCATCTATCATCTGGTGAATTTTCAAGTGCCACGTTTGATTACTGAAGGGTGCCAGCCTTTTTCCGAATTTTAGCAGGAAAATACATGAAACACTTGAATTTTCTAATGGTCAATGGGTCGATTGAAGAGAAATCTTACAGGAAACCATGGCTTTTCCCAATAACTATGGAGAGGTGCGTAAAAATGTACCTTCATCATTCATCCATCTTCATCCATTTCTGGGCAAAAATAGCTTATCAGTTTGTTCATCCAGCCTTTGAACCACCAACTTGGACATAGCCATCTGTGTTGGATTTCCCATGACATGATTTCTGGTCAGTTGCCAACAACCTCAACCCCTCATAGAATTCATCATGACTTACTAAACCCTCTTTCTGGAGAGTTCTTTCGTGGTTTCAGCCACCCCAAATGGGGATGGGTCAAAACCTTGTACCCCTGGTGAACCCCAAGTCATAGCTGGGATTTATGGATGTTCATCCCACTAATAATGGTATCTATAGGTATTGATCCATACCCAAATCATTGGACCAATTGAGTGCAGCCCTGGTATCTTCCCAGGATCTCCTCCTTACGGACGCTTCGGAAAGCCAAGAAAAATCAACCATCGACTCATCGACAGATGTTCCATTGGTCAATGGTCCGACAATGGGGATTCCCTGCAGAAAAACAATGAAGATCAATGAATGTTTCGCAAATTCCTGGAGACAGTAAATGAATATAAATGAATATGATTACAATATATCGGATTATCCTGGTTGGTGGTTTCAACCATCTTGAAAAATATGAGTTCGTCAATGGGAAGGATGAAATCCCATGCATCGTATGGAAAATAAAATTCATGTTTGAAACCACCAACCAGTATCACAATATGTTTACCCTCTGGTAATTTAACATAGCTATGGAAAGATCCACCATTTTCTAGCTGGGTAAATCCACTATTTCGACTGGGCCATTTTCAATAGCTATGTTAGTTTACCAGAGGGTACCTGAAATCAATATTAACATAGCTAAGGAAAATCACCATTTTTCATGGGTAAATCCACTATAAATGGCCATGTTCAATAGATCAACCCCGTTGACGCTTCCGTATCACAATATATTTACCTGAAGTCAATATGATCCCCTGGACAAGAAAAAGAAGTCGTCCCATCGAACCTGGTCCTGCATCTTCACAATCAGCTGTTCGATCATCGTCTTCACCTCGACACAGCGTCCCGTTCGTCCCGTTGTATTGATGAAATTACTGTTTTTTAATGTTGGAGAGCTCAGTCATAGCCTCAATTTTACCTGGATAAAATCTATGTTGTCTTCTAAAATCCACTATTTTCATGGTGTGATTCCTTGTTTTGTTGCTTCAATCATGGTGAATTTCTCAGTTTTCTTGGTTTTGTCTCCATCTTGGATGTCCCCAATTTATGCCAGTTGATACAGGATGTTCAGCAGGCACGGGGCTTTGAGCCCTTCCAAGTGGCACCAAACCTAAACCCGGTGCATTTGATGTGGAAACAGCAGCTGGATGTTCATCCCCCTTTTCCCACAGAAAATCACAGGTTTTGGCCCATTCTCACATCATCCATCCAGAAAAATGGGGAAATGTATCCCGAAGCTCCAGGTTCTCATCTAAAGTTGCTATATGATATTTTGACCGGTAAAAGTGCAATCTTGGGTCTGAAAAGGGATAACATAATATACCCCCAAAAGGCCATTTACATGGGAAGAACTATGATAAACTACTGGACTTTGTCATGTTCCCTTAATTTGCAGGTAATCCGTCAATCCAGTCGTTGACAAACAATGATAAACTACTGGATTTCAGGTACCAACACCTATTTTCTCACGTGTTCTTAGTAATTAACGACCCATAAGAACTATGAACAATCATCCCATTCCCCCCATTCCCCCCATTCCCCCCATTCCCTACTAAGCACCATGGTCCATCTTTCGTAGCCCGCAAAAAAAATAATCTTTTGCTGGTTATAGTTCATGAGTTTGCCATCGCCAAGAAATGTGACCGGATGAAACTATCACAAACTATCCATCCCGCCGGTCAGAGATGATTAACATTAATTAACCATAAACAAAACCATGAACCATAAACCCCAACAATTCCACAAAAACAGCAAAATAAGGGCCCAATGGCCCATCACAGGGGCCAATGCTATAACCTGTAGAAACACTAAGCTTCGGGATGTTGCTGCTTATGGTTCTGATGAAACAACCCATCCCGCCTTAGCAATGGGATCCGCCGCAGCTCGCTCCGCCGTGGCCGACAACACGCGGCTCTTCAAAGATTCCGCGCGCTGCTGGAGGAAGCGGGTGACCTACGGTGTTTTGGGCACCATGCCATGGTGATTTCAATTGGATTCTTTTATGGGGGTATAACTGATATAACCATCAAACATGGGGATATAACTGATATAACCATCAAAAATTCGGGGAAATTTGAAAAACCCAGATAGATGATAGCAAAGTTGACTTATAACTTGATTGGCTAGGCTTTATGGGGATTGTAAGTAAGTTATGGGGTGTATAAACCAGCTTAGAACTGGGGGGCTTAACCTTGTATGGTGTCTTCAAAAAGACACATGAGCCATGGTCAAAAAATGGGATGAATGGGGATAATATATATATATGTATATATATATTATATAATTATATATATATACATATGTCTATAGGGTACGAGTATATATATATATGACAACGCATGTGTTTTTTGGGTACCTCCAAGTTCCCATTGAATAATTAATAGGGAAACTGATGATAAGCCACTGGATTTTTTTGGGTCGCCTATTTTCAAAGAAACCCATTACTTTTGGAACATGTAAGACGTGTACACTCCAAGATACGGAAACTATTTAAAATATGAAAAAAAATGTTATTCTTACCAGCGAGAAAAGAGAAGCTTTGAAACTGGGGGTTGATACCCAGGTGATTTTGGTACAAAAAGGTGGCAAACCTGAATCCACCGCCAAAAAAACTGAAGAAACCTATGCAAAAGAAATCGAGTTTTCGAAAAAAAAACTGACACCTATATTTTTCTCATGTTTTTGCTTGGTTGATTCCAAGTCACTGGCATCCCCCTGCCCTCGAAGATTCCCCGTTCAGTTGGACCCCAACCTGCTCCAGTTGCTCCGGGCGCGCAGAGAAGGACCGGAGGAAGGCCAGGGATGTGGCCGTCTGCACCAGGCCGGGCAGGTGCTTCTCCGCACTGCCAGCCACGGCGCCGCTGCTGATGATGTCCTGGGCCTTGGTGAGGGCCTCAAGCTCCTGGTTGGGATGAGAAATGGGCTGATTTGGGGGGATGTTTCAGGGATATTTTGGGGATTTTTGGGGATATGGTTGATGAGTGGTGTGTTGATTTTTTGGGGATATGGTTGATGAGTGGTGTGTTGTTCATGGTCAATCCTTTGATGTGGGAATGGTCAAGAAAGGTGTGTACAGGGGATGTAGGAGGGATCGAGATTATAAAGATGGAGATGAGCACGGAGAAACGGAGAAGGATTCACCCAAGTCTTGACCCATCCTCATCCTAAAAAAACAGGTTCATTCTTCCCCATCTTTCATTGTTTCATCCCGTTTCGTCCTCCCATGTCATCAGAAAGCACCCCATCCCCGCCCTTGTCTCTGCTGCCATCCTCTTTCCGCAACTTCTGGCGCTCATCGAAGGCGGCAGCCTTCTTACTACAGGTGGCCTTGAGATCCTTGGCATATTTCTCATCCGAGGCCTTTTCAGTCTTCGTCTCGTCCAAATCCCCTGGGGGTCGAGGCCAGATTCGGGGGGTTGGGATCCGAACATCTTGGGAACAGAAATGCTACACATTGAAAGCCCAAATCAAACCATAGTGAATGAAACGCTCATAAACTGGCTTGCACAATATTAGACCCAAGAAAGTGAGTATTACTAGCAGGGGCCATTTCGGCTCAAACCCATGCTTAACCCACATACTAACCAGATTAACCACCATATTGACATATGGTGGTTTCCTAAAATAGAGATACCCCCAGTTATCATCCATTTTCGGTTCGGATTTTCCATGAAATAAACCATCCAGCATTCTTGGGGCAGTACCCCCATTTTAGGAAACCTCCAGCACTGACCCCGCCTTCTGCCGAGGCCTTAGCCTGAAGCTTCTTGGCCTTGAACTGGACTTTGGCATCCTGAGGCAGAATCCAATCAGATTGGTATCTCAAATATTTTCAAATCATATCAATTCATCTACAGTAACCCCCAAAACGATAGAAATTTCATGTACTTTCCACTATTTTAAAATGTTGCGCTAGGATCCTTTCGGGCTTTTCTTGGTGCTCCCTTTTCTTGGAGACTTCGATCTGAGCTCGGGCTGAACATTTGACCCATTACCATCTTCCAATGCCCCCAGGTTCAATGGTACCAGGATCTTCTGATCTTGAGCCATCCCCAAAAAATCCAATCGTCCGGAATCTCCATACGCAACTTTGTCCCAAATTTGATGAATCATCATTCCCCTACGACCAAAGTTGCGGTGTGTTGCTGGGAACTCTCGTTTTCAAACCACAAAAAAATCCTAGGGTTTTGTGAAAAAAACGTATCCCCATTGATATACTAAAACTATGTCCCCCATCATTGTTGGTTTATCCCATCCCTTGACTGCTGATCCCGTTAGATCCATATTTAAATCCCATTAAAATCCAAGTAGTTTACAGTTAGTTATCATGAAAAGGCCATTAAAATCCAGAAAAAGTCACCATCAAATCTATATTAGGATCTCCATTAAAAACGCGTGATTCTTTGGTTAAATCCCAGTATAGACATATTAGATTGATTTCCTATTCAAATCCCAGTAGTTCATAGCAGGATCCCAATAAAAAAAACCCATGAACATCCCTTTAAACCCCCCAATCAGAAATCCCCTTATGAAAATCTCCATAAAGTCCCGTTAAGAAATCCCAATAAAATCCCCTGAAGATTCCCCCTAAAAACCTTAGAATTTTCCTTGCCCCGCCCCAACTTCTCCTGATCCTTCTTGGACTGCGCCAGCTGCGCATCCAAGCTTTGCACCAACATCTCCTTGGGGAAGATGTGAAAGTGGAAGCAGCAACACAACGCAGGGGGGTTCAACTAACGAAAATGATGTTTTGTTTGTTGTATGTGGATTTCGCCCCACAATTCTTGGATGTACCAACAAAGTCTTGGATTCAAAATCAACAAAAATTAGGATTTAGTCAACAAAATGCTGAATTCACCAACACAAACTGGTATTTGTTCTTGGTTACATCCCCATTGTAATATGCCTATTATATCCCCGTTGCGGCATTACATATGTCATACAATATAATCATGATGTATATATATATTATTATTATTATTATTTATTATTATTATTACTATTATTATTATTATACATGTGTATATATATATATATTATATATACTATCATTCTATATCCCCAATTCTTGATGGTGAAGCTGGCTGCCCCAAACTCGTCACCAAGCTTCATAGCTGTGCCTCTTCTTGGCCTCTTCCTTTTCCAAGCTCACGCGCTCGTCCACAAACTTGTCCTGCAAGCCCTCGAGCATGCTGATCACCTCAAGCTGCCCCGGAGGGGCCGGCGATGGCCGGCGGGGCCTCCCTGGAAGCAGCCAAATGTGGACATGAAATTTGGCCATTTGCCAAGAATACTGAGGATATCATGGCATATGACAAATACAAGACATATATTTTATCTTATTTACTATTAATATGCAAATTTTGGGTGGGTCTGAACATGTCGATACCACTCCAAATGTCCCAAAAAATGATGAAATGATGGGGGCACATGAAGATTCATCAGTGGAAGCGGGGTATGCGCTATACTCCATTTTACCTTGGGGCTTGGGAAAAGGTCCCTTGAAGTTTGATGACTGAAACCACTTCAGAACCCCACAGAAAAAGGTCATTCTTCACTTGAAACAAGCCCAAAAAAGACCAAGTCTCCAGAGTCTCCAGTTGTGGATGATTTTCCCTGTCATGTTTTCATATGTTTTTCCATGTCCCAACCCGTTTTCCCAGGTGAAAAATGCTGAAGTCACGAAACATTCGGTGGACTCCCTGAACTCCCTGGTCCCAGCCAAGCCACACCGCCGGATTGGAACTCGTAGGTCTTGGCTTCAGGGGCCGCCTGGGCGAGTTGGTCATGGCCGGTCATGGCCATGGCAGGCGAAAACGCTGGTTTTAAGGTCGGGAAAACCCTCCAAATCCCCTGGGATTTGATGATATTTTGAAGCTATCCCACGGGATTTATATGATTTTATATGTTTCCCATGAAATGATAAAATTGGGGGGCATCCCTCCCATTTTCAGACAAAGCCATATATTGAGATGATTGAACTATATAGAGGGTTGGTTTGGTATATGCGGGAGACAATCTATAGTCAGATTACCTTTGACATTTCATAGATGCAAATGTTCCTTGAAATTGTTCCTTTCAAGTGTTTGGAACGTCTTGCATGGATTTTGAAATGTTGTTAGAGACGGTCACCACTTTTGCAGGCGACAGTCTTGCGAATCAGAAATGTATTGTTACTCGCTCCTACATCATGATTTCCATCGCTTACTTATTTCTAGTTTGGCAAATCCGCATCTTGATTGTGTTCCTCCTCCTCCTCATTGCGTAAATCCCTGTTTGTTGTCATTAAACCACAAGTGTTCATCATGATATCGGACTTCATGTGGCTGGAATCCCCTTTTGGCAACGATCAAAACTCCTCATTGCAATAACCCGCATAAAAAATCTCGAAAAGTCTAAAATCCTGCAATTCAACTCACTCTTGCCCTGTTTCACATTTACAGCGCGGTTTACCATTGATTTTCCCAGCCCTTTTCGCAGGCGCCGTGCCTCAATCAAACTGCTGCCCTTGATATAGGCGTCCAAGCTGTCAGCGGCAGAGCTGGGCAAAGTCTTCAGGTCACGCACGGCCTGCAACTCCAAGAAACTGCTGGACCTCGGACGAGAGCTGAGTGGCAAAACTTTGGGCTGGTGCTACTGTACTACTGTTGTCAATTCATCATGAATCTATCTATGATTCATGGAATATGATGAATCTATGTATATATATATTATAGGTTTTTTTTCTTATATATATAATATTTTCTATCTATCTATATATATATATATACATTCTTTTTCTTACGTATACTGTATACTGCAATTATATCCAGCTGTCTTATGTGAAAGATCTGCAGGATCTCAGTGGAGCTGGTTCAGCCAGAAATATTCATCTGGTTGAGCTGGGGACCCATCAGCAGAAAATGTATGTTTTTCGTAGGTCAAAAAAAAAACATGGTGTTCGGATTCAAGAACCACATGTTTCTCCATTTCTCGAGATCAACAAGAGATATAGATATATATATACACACGACATATATTATCATCTATATATATATATACACTTTGGATGTCTTTTTGGGACTTATTAATAAAACCCAAATTCTTTCAACCAAAAGCAAACAAAAACGACCTGCTGGACCAGATGTCATCCATTTCTGAGAGGATCTAAAAGTATCTCAAGAAACCAAGCTGGAAGATGGTAACTGGTGGAAAAACGGGATGGCTCAACGTCCCCGTCTTAGATATCACCCAGCTACTGGGGATATCCACTTGACATGCTGCTGTGGTTGCAGTAGTAAGGTGCCACTGGGGATTTAGCTCACCACCAACTTAAATGGCTGAATCACAGCTGCTCTGGAAAATTGACTATATGTATAAATCCCATGTGTATATATATATATGTATATATATATATATATGTATATATATAATCATATGTATATTCATATATATAATCATATGTATATTCATATATATATATATACACAAACATGTTGTTGCTCATCATGAAATATGACATGACGTCGATATGCGCATCTAAAATGTGTTCCAAAAACCATCTTTCAAGTATAAAATGGCCATGTTTTATTCGTCCCAAGGAACTTCTTCTCGGCCTTCAAGACCTTCAAGGCACGCCCCACCGCATCAATGGACTCGGTGTAGTCCTGAAAAAATCTGACAAACCCGGCTGAATATCTCACTTCTATAGGGTTATAGTATGTTAGAATCACCAAAAAGTCTGGCTGAATTATAAACATGTTGAAAAAATGTGGTTGAATTGTAGATAATCATGAATCTCATGGTACTGCAAGGTATTGAATGACTACAATCCACTCACCTGAACTAGCGGGATGCTTCCCCTGACTAACCACCATGAAACTATCCATTTCCTCATGGTGAAATCCCCCATTGAGATAATCACCCCAGTCCTAACCGTCAGACATATATACTTGACCTACTTGACCTTTTCGTTGGTGAAACCCCTATGTTTCGAGGATTTTGCACCCATTAGCCTGATCCCGTCCATTTCTGATGGAACAAAACCAACCTTTATGAATGATTATGAATGGTTAGGTTAATATGTCGCCGTTCATGAGAGCATCGCAGTACCCTTCACCAGTTGGATTAGTTCTATCTTTGATGTTTCCATAGTTTTTTCTATGTTTACCATGCCGGGTATCCCAAAGAGATCCCATTGGGAGATCCCTCAGATCCGGATCCTTCAGGGTCGCCACAAAGTCGCTCCGCGTCGTCTCCCGGAGCTCCGTGGCGTTCTGCTTCTCCTTGCTGGCCGCCTCGATGTCCGCCGCGTGGCCGCCGATCTCCTCCGCCAGGCCTCGGAGGCGATCATGGGGAGATCATGGGAAGATCATGAGATACCCGGCCTGGTCAACATAGAAAAAACCTAGTAAAAATCATGAGATACCTTTTTCAACATAGAAAATCACCATAAAAAATAGCTGGGTAAAGAAAAACTATTTCGACTGGGCCATGGCTTCAAGTTCGCAAACTGTTAGTCATTACCAGAGGCTAATTCCCGTGTTATGACTAGATACCACTATTTATATCGGAATATCACGAGAATATCCATAGGGTCAAAAGATGAATATGACATTCGAATATCACTATAGATATGGGGAATATCACTAGAATATCATAGTTATCATTCCAGGATCTCATGAGATTTTTATAGATTTTTTGTTGATGTGATGATCCAAGAAAGTGCCTAGTTGGGATGGGTGATGTTCTTCTGTTCTTCCTTGGATCTTGTGATTTCTGTAACCTCGAAAGAAAGGGCATTTCAATGGACAAAAGGTTAGGATACCCTCTGGTAATTTAACATAGCCATGGAAAATCACAATTTTTAATGGGAAATTCCACTATTTCTATGGCCATTTTCAATAGCTATGTTAAATTACCAGAGGGGAACACTCCAAAACACCAGCTTGGAAAGATAAAACATCCCAAAACTTTCAACTGAGCATATGTCATGCAAAGATAGTCACACTCAGTCTAGATAATGTTACAGTCCTCTTTCTGGCCGCAAACCTCCACTCTTATTGAATAGTTCCCTAATTTTTCATAAGAACCCATGTCATGTTTGGTAAAAAAAAACCTACAAGAATTAATCCCAACCATCACCTTACACATTCTTAAACCGCCCCCCCAAAAAAATACGGCATATGATTACCGAAGAAATCCACCGGATAAACCGGTGGCGTTTTGATCAAAACCCCCCCATCGCCATCGCCGCCATCGCCATGGCACGGGCTGCTTCAGAGGTCGCCGACTCGATCTCCGCCTCCAGGGTTTCGATCTGATCCGCCGCCGAGGTAATCGAGGCGCCTGTGGCGATGGTGCTGTGGCAGTGGGTGACCCGAGGGTGACCCAAAAATGTTGGAATGACATGGAAAAAACATGCTGAGAATCAGACAGTTGAGTCGGAAAAGATGGGTTTTAACCATGTGTTAACAAGTGTAAACTGGAAAAATTGGCAAAAACTTGGCTGAAATGTGTTTTAAAGTGCGCAAAACGATAAAACAACGATGAAAAGCATGCAGAATTGGAGGGTTGGACCTACTAGTACCCAACATGAACCAATCTGGGAATTTGGCAGGCGCAAAATTATGTACTCACGAATTGGACAATAGTGATATTTATCAACAAAACAAATTAGGGTAGGGAATAAGTAATCTAAAGGTGATGCAGTCAACCCAAATATATTGATGTCAACCAAGAAATATTCAAACATAACATACTACAAAGAAATTGGAAATGTCCGATTTCATCAACAACACATTTGGATTCTGAATCCAGAGTAGGGAGCAATGCATTCCATGAGAATTTAGTCAAGTATTCCACGATTAGGGCTGATCCCAGTAACACGAATATCTATGTCTTGAATATGGATCGAACTCAGCGGCTGCACCCACACGTTTTCTACGTTCAAGAACCAAGCACCATGGCCCCGGAGCCTTTCTCGGCCAAAGTTCCTTTGCAGAATTCTTCGAACTTGGCATACTGCACCTGCTCCTGGTTACTCAAATGGCTTCATGGCTCAAAAATGCTCAAAATCTAGGTGTGTCTGAAAATGAGGCATACCTCCAACATCCTCCAACTATGGCTATTTGGGAAATCGGTGATCATATAACCAGAGGATTTACAGTTGATGGCCCGGGGGCACTCTATTTTCACACCCATCTGGCCATCTGGCCTCTGGAAATGTGGTAAACGTCGAAAACCACCGCTGGTGGCTTGGTCAGTTTCCAATCGCAGGTCATTTCTGGTCCATCATCTGCCAGACATTTCACCAAGTTGGGGGCAACGATTTTCAGGTGCGATTCAAAAACCCACCCACCCATCCCCCCGGTCTTCGCATTTTTTGGCACGCGTGACATCTTCTAAGACCCCTTAAACAAATATCTCAATGAGTTTCCGGCACAGCACATTGAACTCCACTAGAAATCTCCCCCCTTGTAGTTCACACATCAACTCATCCACCTTACAACCCCAATCCCCAATCCCCAGCATGGCATCTCAAAACTACGAGTTTATGGGGGAAACTTGGTATATAAATTAGATTAATAAGGCAAATATATATATATATAAGGATATCAACATTTAAAATCTAAAATTAGTCATTTCGCAGTAGCCATTATTATATATATATATATATATTATATATATAGATAGATAGATAGAAGGAATAAAAATGGCACACACATGGCTACTGTATAATTTTCATGTGCATCAATGTTCACCATTTTTCACCCCCCAGTGGTGAAGAAAGTCACCAGAGGCGCTTCCTCGTTCATTTCTTTGGTGCCTTTCTCCTTCATGGTCTCTAACATCCTCGGAGGCAGCTGGAGCAACGTTCCATGTCTGGTGGGAGAAGCAGCACTGGTGATGCTGGAGATCACCCAAAGGATCCATGCGGAAACATGTGGAGATTACCCTCTGGTAAACTAACATAGCTATGGAAAATCACCATTTTCAATGGGAAAATCCACTATAAATGGCCATTTTCAATAGCTATGTTAGTTTACCGGAGATTAGCCAAGAAGAATGGCAAGAATGGCGTGATTTCAACGCCAGAACTTCGACTTTGAAGCAAAAGGATCCAAGGCAAAAATGCGGCTTTCACCGAGTCTAAAGAGTTGAAAATGGGCCTGGGTACAATGGGAGAGACCTGCTACGGCTCCCCTTAGCAGATCTTAGCAGGGGAGTAAGGTTCCTTTAAAAGAAAATCATTGATTCATTGATGTCTCTTTCATTGACTTAGCCTCTCAACATTTGTCACCTTGAGTATGAATGTTTTTGACAATGTCATCTCGGTAGAGTCGGAGTCCAGTTTCAAGAGTCGGAGTCGAAAAAACTCCAAAGGTCTACTTCTTCATTGCTGTCGACGACGCTGATGATCCCATCAAACTCTTCCAGACACGGGGCATCCACAGTGGGAGCTGATCGTAAGATTGGAAATACCCCCGAAATTCTCCCAAGATATATATCTGGGTAAATTATAATATGTCACTAACCTGAATCTTGCGGCCATTTGGGGATGATTTCCCTTAACCATGATTTCCAGGCTTCGGTCGAACAGTGAGGTCGTTGTAATTTAACCAGAATATATATATATAATATATATATATATAATATATATAATATATATATATTCATACATACTAAATCCCCTACTAAATCCCATATTTTTCACATATTCTCTGGATGTTTCTGGAGGCTGTTGATTTTTTGGAGGGGGATTCAATGTCCCAAGGATCTGGACCACCTTCTGCACGGGAGTCACATCGGACCTCAAGGCCAGAAAGGGCCATAGTAAGGGCCGCCAGAGAATCGATGCCTTTGGGGGAATGATTGTCTGTATTGATATCTATAAAAATCAGTCATCCAGAGATATCTAGGAATTATGGTCTGTATTAGAAAACACGCTATCTTCAATAGCTCATCAGCCAGAAATCCCCATGAATCAATGGTTTGGTTTAAGGGAAAATTTACAGGAAAGCCCCATATGAATAACGGGAAAATCTATGATGGTTTCCGGTTAAGATTTTCCCGTGAAAACCAATCCATTGAAATATCTATTGTCATCTGTATTACAATAATATGATTTAATCTGTATGAAAATCTGTAAATAATCTTTATAGATGTTAGATGATGTTAAACTATATTAATCTGTACAAATCTCTATGAATCTGTAATTTCTTTTAGATGTTGCCGCCGCCGGGTCCCCAGACGCAAGGGCGATGGACGCCAGCAGGCAGAGGCAGAGGCGCTGCATTGCGATCGGAATCGAAAGATCGATCGTTGAGTCTCCGCTGCAATGATGGTTTTTCAGCTGGAAACCCAAGTCTGAGCCAAGAATTCCATAGAATTCCATAGAATTCCATGGGGGATAGGAGAATTCCATGGCTGATTTTTTTGTTGGAAAACATGAACACTTCCACATGCTGGGAAACTGAGACAGGTCTTTGCAGGAAACTTATGGTGCATTTTTTTGGCAGTCGTTGTAATTTGCCAAAGAAGTGTGCCAATTCAATGGCTTCACCAATGTGGGGATGGGTCAAACACGCCTTACTAGCCATTTTACCCTCTGGTAATTTAACGTAGCTAGTGAAAATGGCAATTTATAGTGAGTTTTCCCATTAAAAATAGTGATTTTCCATAGCTATGTTAGTTTACCAGAGGGTATGTCGTATTATATAAACCCATCCATGTATGGAGGTCAACCGGTTTTCACCCAGGATTTGTCTGAAAATCGTGTAGCTCTGATTCAATGGTCATTTAGGGGGTATATATCCCCTTTTCATCCCTTGAAAAGTCACCTCCTATCTAGTTAGATACTGTTAAATACATCCCATGATATACTGGTAATTTGTTGCATAGCTATTGAAGCCATGGCCCAGTCGAAATAGTTTTTCTTTACCCAGCTATTTTTTATGGTGGATCTTTCTACAGTTATCTGGGTAAATTATAATATTTTTCACCAACCTGAATCTTGCGGCCATTTGGGGATGATTTCCCTAACATAAACCATGATTTCCAGGGTTCGGTCGAACAGTGAGGTCGTTATAATTTACCCTGAGTTATGTGACCAAACTACCAGAGGCTACCCCTGCCGCCAGAAAAAAAAAATTGTGGTCACCACCAGGTCATGCGCCGACATCAAAAAAATCGACGTTGAAACCATGATCGAAACACGGTGGAAATATGTAGAGTTCATCCATTTTCAAAGGTTGCCAGCTTTCGAAATATATGTCTTATAGTTCTTTTGGATTCTTTTGGATTCTTTTGGCTTGATTTCAATGGGTGAAACCACTGCTTCGGATCGGAAAACTGAAAAAATCCTCGGATCGCTCTCAGGCTGTGCCACTCACAGGATCTTCCAAGCCATCACAAATGCGTTGGAGGGTGAAGACAGATGCATTCCTGGGCCATTTCTTGCTGCCATTTTTGCGCTGGAGATGATCAAAGATGGAGGTTTCATCAATTTTCATGTCTTCAATGATCCTGGGACCAAAGTATACCCTCTGGTAATAGCTAACAGTTTGCTATTGAAAATGGCCATTTATAGTGAGTTTTCCCATCAAAAATGGTGATTTTCCAGAGCTATGTTAAATTACCAGAGGGTAGATGGGGTTCATAAACCCCCAAACTTGAGGCTTTGCCTTGGACTTAACTGGGATCAAACCAACCCAGTGAAAGGAGTCCTGCGCGAAAGCCTGCAGTGGCCTGCTTTATTTTCGTAAGTGTACGATTCGTGAGGTTGCTTTGAGTATTTTGGGCGGCATCGGTTGCAACATGTCAATATCTTTTGCAATTTTGACATCTTCCGGATCCAACCTTCAACCCTTCATTAAAAATGGTCTTAGAGTCTTAGACAGCACATCCCTGCACTTTTTTTGGTTGCGCAAAAAGATTCAAGTACTCTTCAGTGCCCATCCAAGGTTAACCCAGACTTCTTGCACGGTTTTTTCCCCTTCCCAGTACCAATATGAGCCCAGCAGCTGGGTCTTCAACAGCAGGGAGAAACACTCCTGGCGCGACGGATCCATGATGATCCCATGGATTCCGTGGATCCATCCCGATGGGTGATGCCAGCATAGGAATCCATGTTGAGGGATCATCATTGCGATCAATCCATGACCCATAGATCCCATAGGATCTATGGTGCTGCTATATATGGTAACATAGATCCCATCAATATACCCCCTTGATGTTAGCATATATACCAGCACCAGCTGGATCCGTCATGGGTGATGATGATGGTGCTAAACGTAGGGAATCCATGGGAATCGGGTTATCAACATTATATAGTTATCAAGTGGATCATTCCCGAAATTTCCCATCGTTTAGCACAAGTAAGATGATGATGATGATGATGATGATGATGATGATGATGATGATGATGACTTCATCCCCAGCTCCTGGCTGATCCAACTGGTTTGCTTGGCGCTCAACTGCGACTCTTGCAGCACCGCTGTGACCGTGAGTTTTTTGAAGACCTAAAGGCGGGGTCGCGCTTTGGCTTCGCTGATGGGCATTAAAACAAGAGAAAATGCCATGGCTCCAGGTGGTCACTGGGGCATATGGATAGATTATGTTAGAATATATGAACCGAATATATATATATATACATATACATATACACGTATATGTATACATATGTGTACATATGTATACATATCATAGATTATTATAGATGATGTGCTGTTGACTTGTTGCAGTCCGGTATCGGACTGTTCTGCACTCCAGATTCAGTTTGCACAAAATGTATTAAAATGTGAGAATCTCCGCATCAAGCAATACCCTCATCTATTGAGGCTTGGCTTCAACCTATCTGCAATACTGCTTGGCTACTCGAATTTCGGTTGGCGCGACACATCTAAAACACCTGATCCCAGCTGATCTAGCTCGCAGCCCACCTCTCTATATTAATGAATCAACCAGTGGCAAAGGGACATCTGTAGTATAACCTACCTACAGCCAATCTTGTCTTTTAAATTCCCACCATTTCCCACCTGTGTTTTTCAAATATCCCGCTTGGTTGCCTCTGCAAACCCACTTCTTGGTGTTTTTTTTCCATTTTTCCCACCTTCGCCATATCATTACCCTCTGGTAAACTAACATAACTATGGAAAATCACCATTTATAACAGGTAAATCATCTATAAATGATCCATTTTCAATAGCTATTTTGACATAACCAGAGGGTATCATGGCAGGAAGCATCTGGAATCACGCTCTTCAAGTCATCTTCACTAATCATCCCGTCACCGTCGATGTCGAACAACCTCCCGATGGCATTTTCAAGCTGGTTAGCCTCTGATAAACTAACGTAGCTATGGAAAGATCCACCATTTTTGATGGGAAAATCCACTATTTCTATGGCCATTTTCAATAGCTATGTTAAATTACCAGAGGGTAACGTAGCTATTGAAAATGGATCATTTATAGATGATTTACCTGTTATAAATGGTGATTTTCCATAATTTTTTGTATGTTTACCAGAGGGTAGCAAATCCGTGGAGCCTCTGATGTTCAGTTCTGCTGTGAATCTGGATTCTTCCCGGGGTTTCACTTTACATCATGTGTCTATAGATGTCTATAGTATCATATGCATACAAACTTGATATCCAATGACTGGACATCAACAATGCCCATCAACTGTGAACAACCCAACTGTTGACATCTTCAGAACCGTGGTTTCATAACAAATGATGTACCTTAAAAAAAAAACACACATTAAAAAAGAAAAAAAAACATCCCATCTGCCATCTCACTCTCTTTGGACTTCCCAGTCCATTTCTTCATAACGCAGCCATCCTTGGGCCTGAAGGTGGCATTGATGTGGAAGGCGTCTGTGTACCATGCCTCAGGACACACCGTCACCACCCCATGACCTGGACCCATCCCCCCTTGGGGATGATGACTATGCAGCAATTTTTTTGGTGCTTTCAGAAACATCCAAAAATCATTAATTTATAAAACATATATACATAAACATATATTATTCATTTTTGGGGATGATTCATTTTTTGGGATCCCCCGAAGTTTTTCCTTTTTTTTTCGATTTCCCGAAAAAAAGTGGGCTTCCCATTGGGAAAGTCAAAGTCATCACCTGACACAAAGCCAGCTGGCAGTTTTGGATCCCCAAAAACTGGATCCCCATGGCTGACAGGAAACCGGATCGGCGGTGGCGGCCAGCCACTCGGAATAGCTGATATGCCTCGGGATCGGCCACTCGGTCCAAAAGATCCAATCCAAGAATATTTTCGTAGTATATGGCTTTGTTGATTCCTTCTTATCTTTTTTGGGGGGGTACTAAGTATACAGTCTAAGTATACTATACTATACTTGATGGCATCAAATCATATAAAAACATATAAAATATGCAGTAAAATCTATGTTTTTTGCAACTTAGCAGTTCATCATTGGGGATTCCTGGATGAAACAAACCCCGAAAGCACAGGGTGAACTCGTTCCGAACTTCTGATCCCAAAAGGTGGGGTAGAAAAATGATAGCTGTTGATAGATACCTGGGTTAGGCTTTACGGTCGTTAATTATATATATATACACATTTGCTATAATATATATATATATATAGTGTTACATATTATTATTATATATAATTACTATATATGTTGTACTATATCATATCATATAGTATATTATATTATGATATGATATATCTATAGCATTTCTGGGCTTTAGAAACGAATCACCAATTCGTTTAACTCACAGGGCACGGCAACACCATGGCGGCCCGAGGAACCCGGTACCAGTGGCGTCCACCTGACGGGGATCAAACTCCTGGTACCCTAAAATCGCTGGTTGGTTGGTGGTTATTATACTATTGGTTGGTGATAAATGTTAATATACTATCATATACTATAATATTGGTTAATATACTATAATGGTACCCAAAAAAAAAATCTAGCTGGTTGGTTGGTAATATACTATTAGGTATATGGTTAATATTAATGGTTTTTATATGGTTAATGATGGTTCATAATAATCTGGTTGGTGGTTTCAACCTACCCCTCTGAAAAATGATGGACTGAAAGTCAGTTGGGATGATGACATTCCCAGTAGCTGGGAAAAAATATGAAAAATGTTCCAAACCACCAATCAGTAATGGATGTTTAATATGATTACCCTTGTAACTTATATGCTAATTAAATGCTAATCATAGATGGAATTATAGAATAGGTTTTGATCCATCCCCGTCCATAAATACGAAGTGGAAGCATTTTGTAACGAAGTTTTTTATGTTACAAACTTGTTGGAACTAAACAAGTTTACATGAAATTAGCACAAACATGTTGGAAGTTCAACAAGGATCAACAAGGAATTCAGCAACAAAGCGGTTTGGATTCACAAAACGATGGACTTAAGATGACTTAAGCATACTTAAGCCATATTCAGCAATATGGCCTTTCAACATGGCTAGTTTCAATGCTAAAACACAACTCGCATTGAAAGAATGGATCAACATGGGATCATCCCAATGGCACCCCAACCTGGAACCGTAACCTGGCGCCTTATTCACCAAGCGCTCCACATCATCTTTCAAGTCCGCTCTGAAACGATCCATCATCGAGGCCAACATGTGCCTGGGAAGGGATGCTGGATGCTGGATGCTGGATGGTTCCTGCCAAGTCGTAGCCCGAAAGAACAACCATGTTGGACCCAATTTTTCTTGCGAAACCAATTGGGACATGACCCCAAAAAACGATGGAAAATGAATCAAGCATTCTCAGATCAATTTTTTCGAATAGATACGCTGTAGAATCTATTGAAGTCCCAGTTTTCAACTGCAACTTTTCTTTGATACAAACGTCAGCAACATCAACTTGTGCTCCCACAACCGTTCAACCCATCTAAAAAAACATGATCCAAAGCCATTTCCCAGCTGGTACCTGCTCATTGACTTTGCAGCGCTACTGCGCCTCAACAAACGACATCTGGAATACATGTGGATCAAGAATTCTAGATCATATTCCGCATCTTTACTCTGAAGCATCCCATTCTTGGAGATGTTTTTTTGGTACCCAATTGTGACCCCTACTGCCCCAAAAAACATGCCAAGGTGGCTGGTTACCCTCTGGTAAACTAACATAACTATGGAAAATCACCATTTATAGTGGATTTTCCCATTAAAAAAGGTGATTTTCCATAGCTATGTTAGTTTACCAGAGGGTACCCATCCTTTTTCTTGGGCCATGCCTCAAAAGTTGCTGAATCCGCGGGCGCCACTGGGCATCCCCCACTGCTTCCGCCCATTTTTTTTGCTGCCGTTATTGGCCTGGCAGTCCACTGACCATGTCTGTTGTGGCCACAGCTTGAACGTCGCAGGTGGATCCAAAAACATATTACTGGTTGGTGGTATACCTACCTACCTACCATTGGTTGGTAATATACTATTTAGTATATGGTTAATATTAATGGTTATTATATGGTTAATGATGGTTAATAATCTGGTTGGTGGTTGAGCCCTACCCCTCCGAAAAATGATGGATTGAAAGTCAGTTGGGATGATGACATGACCGCAATTTCTTTGGAAAGTCATAAAAGCCCGCCATGTTCCAAACCACCAACCAGATATATATATATATATATGATAGCCATTTTCTTAATAACCATATGTATTAACCAGATATTAACCAGATATTTATTAACCATATTATGTAACCATTTTTTCATGGTGTGTCCCCTGTCCCCCAGCCATGTCTTTATGTCAAGACGCCTTGGCGACCAACTTCTGCACCAAGGTTTGCATGTCCTGCAGCCTGCTGGAGAAACAGAGGGGGGCCCGGGTCAAAAGCTATGATATTACCATGAAATTACATGACATGGATGGGGGAATAATCATCTAGAAAAACGAACTAATGAACTAAAAAAAGATTTTGAAGTTGTCTGAAATAAGGAAAGATCATAGAAAATCTATAATATAATCTATCTACAACATCCATTTTAACATCCTTGATAGCCTCAGTGGTTTGCCCCAGAAGCCTGGCAGCTGGTGGAGTGTGATTTTCCCCAGAAGAGTAGTACCCCGCAGTAGATGAGATTGAATATACAGTATTATACAGTATATAACATCATAAAAACTGTATACCCCAACAAGCCAATATAATCATCAACCAACATTGAACACTTAGAAAAAATCGTCGAGTCGGATCCGTTTCCGCCCTGACCGAGGGCCCAACATCTCTTCGCTCAAGGCCCCATACAAGTCCTCCTGCGATTCTGGCTGGAAGACATTCCCAAAGCTGGCAGCTCCAAGTGTGGATTCATGACTCACTAAAGCAATAACAACAAAACTCCTGAGCGTAATTCTCCTAATTCCAATTCTTTTTTGGCCAGAAAATGGTTCAAGTGCCTTATTTTAGAGCCATCACTAACTTTATTTCTGGATTTTTGGGACACCAAGTCACCAGTTCCACCCGAGTGTGGCCCATCGTGTTTTCCGCTCCACATCGATGCTGCTGGTCATGTTCCGATCCAGGGACCTTATTAGCGACGTGCCCTGCGGGTAACCGGGTAACCAACAAAAAGCGCTGACCTTGGTGAAGCAAAAAGGTCAACCAGCACAAATTGATCGTTGGAATCGCCATAAAAATGGAAAGTCATCATTGGGGATGGTGGATCTTGCTAACGTGGAGTGATGTGGAGTGGTCATTTCATTTCTGCTTGACTTCATAGACAATCCCATTCTCTCCCATTATTGATTATTGGATGCCCAATGTGGTAGGCCCTGTCTGAAATAGTGTACTCCGTTTCATCCACTGGTTTATCAGCATTTTCCCTTCCGCAGACGTCTGGAACCACGCTGAGATCAACATTTTCCCTATTCAAATGGGCATATATATATAATATTATATAATATTATATAATACGTATGTGGTGGAGACACCATTTCGAAACAACCCCTTAAATGGTTAACATCCCCGTATCCATGTCCATCCATTTTCAACCTGACACGCCAATTTCTCAAGGTCTGCGCACATGAAACGCTCGATGCTCGGGGCAAAGTCTTCGTCGGACTCGGCACGGGAGACCTCAGTTCTTTGGTCGTGGGAAGCGGTGGAATGATGTTTGAATGGTGTTTGAATGGTGTTTAATGGACATATTATGGAATATTATAGCTAATGGATTATATATGGATTTATACCCTCTAGTAATCATCATGGGAAATAATTTCATGTTAATGTTATAGAATATTATAATATTAGTGGATTTACCCTCCGATAATCATGGCTAGCGGCTGGAAAATCCACGACTAGCTCGGGGATTTTCCACCCAGCCACATTTGGTTACCGTAGGGAGGGTATGAGTTATGACTACGGAACAAAAAAAAATGTGTTGGGTCTACCCTCTGGTAAACTAACCTAGCTATTGAAAATTGTCATTTATAGTGAGTTTTCCCATTCAAAATTGTGATTTTTCCATGATTCCATAGTTATGTTAGTTTACCAGAGGGTAACTTTGCAAATAGGAGCAGAAATGGGGATAGACACGATGATGGCTTTACTACCAAATACGGCTGCTACTGGGAATCCAACCCAGCGTTTCATCAACAAAAATTCATAACAGACCCAATCATTGCGGGGATTTATGGGCCAGAGTCCAGAGACCTGTACTCTGATACCTGTTGTAGTACCAACCCGTATAACGGCAAGCTACCTAAGCAGCCACAAGTTCAACCCACGAGGCGCAGGCCATAGCAACCAAAGCAGCCTGGCTCAATGACAGGGGAGCCCAATGACCCAAGCAGCCCCTTGGAGGAAGCACCGTTTCAAATACGGGGGTAGGGGAAAACAATGGAAAACACCTATGAATCAATTCAGCCCCTCCGTAAATTTGAGCAGGAATCTGAATCGCAGAAGGTCTACCAAGAGGTGTGCCGGGTTCAGATCTGCACATAGCTGCACTTGTTTCCATCCGCTTTCCCAGTGATCAAAGGCGCCTTTTTCAACAATGGGAAGTTGCCGTAGGCGTGCCTCAGCCGGATCTACTGGAAACGATTTGGTCATGTGATGTCATGTGAGTCTGAATCAAACTTGAGGACCTTTGCCCCACACAAATTGAGATGTATCAGCAATTCGTGGATTCCTTTTATTCAATTGAGAAAAATACCACTCTTCCCTAGGTTACCCTCTGGTAAACTAACATAACTATGGAATCATGGAAAAATCACAATTTTGAATGGGAAAACTCACTATAAATGACAATTTTCAATAGCTAGGTTAGTTTACCAGAGGGTACATCAAAACTCTCCATCCCATCCATCCCTCGTTCCGTTCCACGTTCGCAACTCCCAATCCCCACCACGTGGTTCCCCAAACCCCGCGGAGGTGCCCGGTGCCCGCTGAGCTCCGCGGCATCTGATCCAAGAGCTGCGCGTCCATGCTCTTGGAGCGTTTCCGCAGCCGCTCCACCGAGCCCTGCAGGATGGGCAGCCGCAAGACCTCCGGACTTCGATCCCCGTTGGTTGAACGAACATGGCATGGCGCCAGGGATTTGAAGGTCTAGAAGTTGGGATATAAAATGATATAAACCAGCAAAGAATGGTTAGAACTGACTGATAATCTGGAGTGATTTTTGCTTTTGAGCATCTTGCAACAGCAAAAAAACAAGAGTATTGTTGGATGAGCCTTGGGCCGCTCAAGAATAAACGTCAGGATCGCCATCCAAGGGTAGAAAAGACCCTAGTCTAATCTACAGTATACTGATTAAAACATGTTAAAACAGGATGAAACCAAGAAATATGTAGAAATATGACAATTTGTTGCTGTAAAAATGGTTCATCATTGTTGTTGGCTTGAATCTAGATTCAGAGGAGAGATCGATAGATTGGAACCGACATTTTTGGCAGCACCGGCAGCACCGGCGACGAGCAGACAGAAAGCGGCCACACGTGATTTCACTGTTGGAAATAACTATCCTGGGGGCCCTGGGGGTTCGTATATGTCTCTAATCTTTGATACGCTTCAGAACAAATAACCTGTGGCAATCAAACATAGACAATGGAAAGAAAAATCCGACATTTATAGATGACTTCCTGGATGGTATAAGGTTTAGAATGGTGCAGCTGGTCATTTTGCTAGTTTTGAAAGGAAATCAGCAGGCCGGGCCTCCTCTGCTGAGGGCCGTTCCTGCGGTTCAGGCCTGGTGATGGACCAGTGATGGATGGTTTGGGGGTTTAGGCTTTACTATGGATTATACCCTCTGGTTATGACTAACACTTCGCCATGGGATTTCAATGGCCCATAGAAATAGATGGTTTACCTATTATAAATGCTGGTTTTCCATGGCTATGTTAGTCATAACCAGATGGTAATGGTTTATCTCATTGGATCCATTGATCTAGTTGGCTGATCCTTAAGCACGGCCGTGGATCTGGATGAGTCTTCCCGGCCAGATTTTTTTTGGAATAAATCACCAGACTTAAATAAAGCCATATAACATAGGATCCATGTATGCTATATATGGTAACATTTACCATCAATATACCCCAGTCATGTTAGCATATATACCAGCACCATGGATCCTATGGGTATGGGGATAGTTACCCCCAAAAAAAATCCTCACCATGATATGTTAGCGATGCCGCCGTGAGGTGAGCGTAACTTCTCCAGATTTATCAACGTGGCCTGGTTAATTCCTTCCATCCTCCGATCATGTTTTTGATGAAGGCCCCGAAGAATCATCAAATCCATACTAAACCAGAGGTTTTCAGTGGGGTGTTTAATGTTATGGCTGTTATGGGAAAGGGATTACTGTACATCTGGATAAAATAAACCAGAATTCATCAACCTGAATTCCGTTCGGCCATTTTGGGATAGTTACCCCCAATCCTAATCATACGCGGTGAGGGCCCCCAGTTTATAAGTTGGTTTCTAACCCCCATTAACATCCACGAACTATAGTTATATCCTCCATAAACCCATTGGGGTTAACAAGCTAACTAGTACGTCAACGAGGTGGGTTAAATCCCGATCCTTGATGGTTATATATACCCTCTGGTTATGACTAACATAGCCATGGTATAGATGGCCCATTTATAGATGCTTTACCTATTAAAAATGGTGATTTTCCATGTTTGATATATATATATATACTGGTTGGTGGTTTTAACATGTTTTAACCATCTTGAAAAATATGAAGGTCAATGGGAAGGATGACATCCCATATATCCATATATGATGGAAAATAAAAGCCATGTTCCAAACCACCAAGCAGTATATATCATTATCCATTTTTCATGGTTACCCTCTGGTTATTTAACAGTTCGCCATGGAAAATGATCCATAGAAATAGATGATTTTCCCAGCTAGAAACCTCCATTTATGGTTGGGAATCTTCTATGGCTATGTTAGTCATAACCAGATGGTTACTGTATATCATGTTATATTCCCGATGGACTTAACCATCCAACCCTGACCCTCCAAGTTTGGAAGCCAGCCCCCAAGGGCCCCATAGTCCAAGCGACCGAGTGAGCTGCTGAACCAGGTCTCGCGCCTGTTGCCGGTGATGGGAGACCGGGGAAGAATGATGATGTATTGTTGCTTTATATCAATACATGGAAAAAAGAGTTCCCAGATGGGGATTGCGGGTTCTATATATCTGGGTAAATTAATGTAAATTATCATATTTCACCAACCTGAATAGTTCGGCCATTTGGGGGATGATTTCCCTAACATAAACCATGATTTCCAGTGAGGGAGAACAGTGAGGTCGTTATAATTTACCCAGATATATTCATATAATATATAAATATTATACCCTCCAGTAAATTAACACAGACCCTGGTAGATAGGGCAAAGTTACATGAATTTATTGAAAAAAAAAATCCGATGTGGCAAACGTCGATCCGCAGATCTGGGCAGATGTGGCCAACAACAGTGACGATACAACCTATGTTTATGTGAATGTATGACAAATGATACAAGGACCAAATGAGGATGAAGTCACTTGATACGTTGGTTTAGTTGGTTTATGTCTTCAGCCAGGTTTGCGGCTGATGCGAACCAACCCCAGTTGCCTCATCCGACACGAAATTCAGGCGGATTTTGCTCATGACATAGCTGCCATCCTGCTAGAAAGATGCCAGAACAGAATGGATTGAAGGGTAGTGGAAATTACCTATTTCAGATACCAATTTTAGAGCATTTGGGCCTTTGGGCTTCCTCCCTGTTAGGAAACCTCCAAAAGACACCGCATGTTTTAGTCACTCACTGCCCATTTGTCCGTGTATTCGGATTTACCCAAGAATAGGGTACCCCGAAAAACATGGGTTGATCATGGTTGATCATCATTTTCCCCCTAACTTACAGATGCCATTCTGGGGTATCGGAGTATTACCTCATGTTCAATCAAAGCCATATCGCAGAAAATCCTCACAGCTTTAAGTTTGCTTCAGAATTATGTCGATCTCATTAAGATCATATTCGAATCCCATCAAAATACCATGAGTTCATCCATTTCTGCCTTCTACCGACTCTACGCATTCAATCGATGCCACCTGGCCATGGCCCCTTTAGCCAAAAGCCGCCTCCTTCGCCTTGGGCGCATGCCCAGTGAGGAGCCAATGCCTCCGCGACTCCGTTCGGATTTCGGATGGACGATGATGGAACCAGTTTGCGTCATGAAAAGTGGGGCCCCGTTGACGAAATCGCTAAGTTGGGGCTCACATAACTCCAATGTCACTATGGTTTTAATGGTACCTATAGACCTATAGTATTCATGGGGTTTATAAACCATCGTTCCATCACTGGGGGGCCCCACATTGTAGCAAAAATCATAAGGTTAAGGGTCTATTAAGAGCTAAAGAAATGGCCCCAACTGGTGAGGTCTGAATTTCCGAATTGCGGCCATGGAAAATGGCCAACTGTCAATGATAAACATCCCACTGAACCCATCATCACCACAAGGCTGTTGTGAAGAGGCCAGGGGCCCCCCCAATTTGTTTGTATCGACCAACCAGGAAAAATGGCATCTGTGGATTGAACCAAACCATTGAACCAAACCTTTTTGCTTTTGGAATGTTTGGGATCTTGCCACATGACCCTCTGGTAAATTAACATAGACCCTGCCAGATAGGGGTTGGAAGATTTGTTTCCATTAAACATTGATTATTTTCAGGGTCTATGTTTACAGATTTACTAGAGGGATCCAGAGGGTAATATACATTAATCGGAGGACCATGTTCCCTTTATCGAATGTTCCACACCAAGGCAAGCCCTGGCCACTCATCGCCGTGGCACAGGATGCAGCCCACCGAGAAGATATCGGCCTCCGGATACCACACGAGCCCCGGAGCCCCAGAGTTTGGTGCCAGTTTGTGGCTGCTCCTACCCCAAAACTCGGAACAACACTTCAAAAATCCTCTGCTTTAAAACTATGGATATTTTTGGAGGTTTCCAGGGTGCACCAATCCATTCGATCCATGTTTCAATATGTTTCAGATGGAAGTTTCCTAAGTCATGGGGCTACCCATTTTTGATCATCCAGAAATTGTCGGATTTTCCATTCTAAACCAACCAGCCGGGGATCTCCACGAACACCACCGAAAGGCAGGGGCGCCTTCTGGTCATAAGGCTGGTTGCGAATGATTTCCGGCGCCATAAAGCCATCGGTGCCGCACTTCCGTATGAGGCGATGCCTTGTTGAAAAAAATGGGGATAACTCGGGATTTGCCATGCTTGACCATGGGATTTAAAGCTCCATAAGTTGGGATATAACCCTGTAACTATGGAATAGGTAAATCACAAATAAATGTGGTATTTTCAATAACTATGGTTATAACATGTTATAACTATATGGTTGTACATCCACTGAAAAACCCTGAACTGCAGACCCAAAGAGGCCAAGGTCAGGAAAAACAGTGCTCAACTTTCGTAGGTCGATTGGGACCTTGAGATTGAAACAGATCGGAAGGACCTCATTTCACTTGAGATGGGGAAAACATACCGTGCCTTGCTCGTGTATAGCTTAATATAGTTCAATGTATATATGTCAATGTATTCATTTCATATACAAGTATAAAAACTTATATAAACCATATGAGTTTGAAGTTCGAAGCATTCCGCCCAAAGAGCCGCATATCTTGGGGACAAAATCATGGGGTGTAACTTCTGTGACCCAGAAAACTCGTCAGCTGGTCGCCTCCATTGTCAAACTTGCTGAAACAGAAACTACTTTCGCTCGTTCTATCAGGTGACATTTATGTATACATATATATATATATATATACATGATTCATCATGATTCTAGCAACCCCAAAAATATCAAAAAGCAAAACCCTATATACATCTATATACTAAAATCGTGAAGAATGCCTTTTCTATCTTTTTTGGGGGATTGCTTTGTAGATCTCTGTCCTTTTGCTGATGATCTTCACCCGTCTTCCGAACGTCGCCCCGAAACGGGTCGCCGTGATGCTTCACATGGCAGTACGAGGAGACTCCAAAGTCAGCCAGTTTGATGACGCGAATCTTCCCCGCCACGTTCCGCCTGCCATGGGTAAACTGGCCATCGTTTCTATGCATGAACTAACCATTATCCATTGACGAGCAGGAACTATCCATTATCCATTGACGAGCAGGAAACATAGGATATCATGAGAATTAAAGAGGTATAGCCGATATAGCTTCAAGTAATCAAACATGACAGGCCAGGAAAAATGTCTAGATTCTTCCGGTGTCGGTGTCAGGTTTGCTGATGTTTTATTTCCAGCGTGTATTATTTATATATATATATATATATATATATATACAATATATATATAGTATATACATATATATATATACAGTATACATATATATATATATATATATCCATTTTGATGATAAAAGCCTGGTAGTTGCTAGGGGGAAAACGTATGTCTTCTCGCCACCCGCCATGCCACTAAATACTGGTATGGTTGTTGACAGCAGAATTCACTCCAAGAGAAAATATAACATTTACCCTCTGGTAAACATACAAAAAACTATGGAAAATCACCATTTTTAATAGGTAAATCCACTATCAATGAGCCATTTTCAATAGCTATGTTAGTTTACCAGAGGGTAACTTGCACATGTTGGTACTGGTAAAGTATGCATGTAACTTGCAGAAATTGGGAGACGTGGATTTTGTCAGAAACCGTCAGTCATTGGGTGGCTGACATTTTTACGGCACCCACCAGCTCCCACAAATTGGATTCGTGCAAGAAGCGGTGGCAGCACTAAAAGTCATAGGAAGTGACCATGGGAATGGAGGTCCCATCATTGCAACCCCTGAAAAATGCCACTTGTTCTCCAAGTTTCTCCCACACGAGCTTGGTGCTCAATCCATGGATCAAATGACATTCTTTTCCTGCTGGGGCAAACCCACAGAAAAGCATGCAATTTGTAGGACGACCTCATATGCAAGTCGCCCAACTTGAGAGTTTATATGTTCAGCCAAATCTTCTTCAGGGGCGTTCAATTTGAATTCTAGCCTGTTTCATGCTGTTCTCATCATGGTCAATCTTAGATACCTCGGCAAACAAAATGCTGGCTGGTTATGTTAATATATCATATATCCCCAGTTATTGCAAACAAGTCAAATGATTACCCTCTGGAAATTTAACATAGCTATCGGAAATCACCACTTCGAACAGTTAAACCATCTATATATATACCATCTGGTTATTTAACATAGCTATGGAAAATCACCATTTTTAATCGGTAAACCATCTATAAATGGGCCATTTTCCATGGCTATGTTAAATAACCAGAGGGTAACGAGCCACATTTTCCATGGCAAAGTATCATATTACCCGAGGACACATCGGATATGATATTCATGGCGCATTTCATGGAGCGCCCATCCAAGGTTTCCACAGTTTTTCGTCAAGCTGTGGCCAAGACACGAGTCGTCTTTGGACTTGGAATCTGGTGCGCAGCAGAGGAAGTTGCCTGCAACGGGCAGCCGGAGGGCAGCAGGAGGCCGGCAGTGCAGGGTCCATTTCTGGATGTACTGTGGATGGTTGCGAAATGCTGCACCAGTTGATAGGTGGTAAACATCCCATTATTTATAGGGTTTCAACCATCCAAGGCGGTGCAGGAGTTCGCAACCATCCACCGTATGACTTGTTTTAAAATTGTTGTTTTACTATCAAAAATGATGATTTAATGTGAATTAATGATGATTTACTCATTTACTCTCTAGCAATTCTAGCAGAGCTATGGAAAATGGCCCGTTTGTAGGTGATTTACCTGTTAAAAATGGTGGGTTTTCGCATAGCAATGTTTTTTTGGGCTACCAGGTGCGGTGATGGGATTGATTTTTTTCATTTGTGGGATTTCACTGGATCTAAGTATGAACCAATGGACACTTTGATGAATTTATGAGATATGGATTTCTCTGATGGGAAATACCCTACCCTCTGGTAAACTATATAACATAACTATGGAAAACCACCATGTTTAATGGGAAAATTCCCTATTTCTATGGTGATGTTCCATAGTTATGTTAGTTTGCCAGAGGGCAATTGCTATTTGCTAGGGAAAATGATGATCAACCATTTGCCGGGGAGAGGCATGTGACAGGGTTGGCTTCCGTACCTGAGACTCCCAAGGATTTGCTCGGGGCGCAGAAATTGCTCAAAGCCTACCCCTTGAACTCGCTGGAGCCCCTTGCTTTTGGTCCATGTCGGTTTGCGTCAAAATAGGATACCTCCATCCACTGGAAAATCATAATTTTCCCTATTAATCCACTGCCATATGGGGGTGTACCCTCATTTTCAGAGACACCCAAAATCGTATTGCTTCTTGGATCCCGACCATATAACCCCATCAATTATATATATATATATCCATTGTTAGTAAATATCCGAATGGATATCCATATATAACCATTATAAATATATCATTTCATATCATATCCACTATGTATCATATCCATGATATCCATTGTTGGTTATATATCCATTATATCCAATATATCACCATATGGAGGTCTCCCAAAATGGGGGGATCCCCAAGTCACCATAGTCATGGACCTCAACGACCTGGACGATGGGTCATGTTCAGGGTCAAGATTGGTGAATTTACCAGAGGGTAACAAGCTAATGTAAAACAGTTATAAACCAACTTTACAACCCCCATGACCTATAAACCAACTTTACAAGCCCCATGACCTAGCTATAAACTAACTTTAACTATCGTTGGGGGACCCCACCTCGTATGGAACGTTGGATGGGAATGGAATTGTAGCCATAGACATCTCTCCAGCCAGGGGGGTTCCGAGATTTTCGGGGTACCCCCAAATCATCCATGGAAAATTGTCTGAATTTTCATTATCAAAATATAAACCATCCAGCTATGATCGCCAGTTTATGGAAACCCCCATATACCCTCTGGTAAACAAACATCGCTATTGAAAATGGCCCAGTCGAAATAGTGGATTTACCCAGCTATAAAATGGTGGATCTTTCCATAGTTTTTTGGGACAGTTTACCAGATATATTAATTATATAGCCATTTTTGAAATAACCATATGTATTAACCAGATATTAACCATATATTAACCACATATTAACCATAGTTATGGGACAGTTTACCAGGCCGGGTATCACCAATGTTCTCTTGGTCTCCAACTCTCGCGGCCTGGTTTCAGGTCCCTGTGGACGATGCCGCGGGAGTGCAGGTAGACCTGGTCCGCGACAAAAACGTTGCAAGGGCCGGGGGTTGGTATACCATAATATGCCATGTACCATCATGAACCAATGGAAACTTTGATGAATTTATGGGATATGGATTTCTCTGATGGGAAATACCCTCTGGTAAACTGTCCCATAACTATGGAAAATCACCATGTTATAGCTGGGTAAATCAACTAAAAATGACCATTTTCAATAGCTATGTTAGTTTACCAGAGGGTAATATGCAATATACCATCATGTGCCTGAGACTGAAAATGTTGAGTATCTGTACTCAAATATATTACCTGTTGAGAATGGGAAACCGTTAGACCATCATTAACCATCATTAACCATCATAACCATCATTAACCATCATCAACCATCATCAACCATCATCAACCATCATTTAGCATCATCAACCATCATTGACCATCATCAACAATCATCAACCATCATTAGACCATCATTAGACCATCATTTAGCATCATTAACCATCATCAACCATCATCAACCATCATTTAGCATCATTAAATGATTCAAAACGATCCCTCAAATTCGTCAGTGGGGGGAAAATCTTGGGACATCCCACCTGGATTCCGCGACCTGAGGGAAACCCCAGAAAAGGGTGGCTAGTTCCAACCTCCAGCTTGAAATTAAAACCTCTGAACTACGGCAAAATATATACATAATGATCATTGAATACTATAGTAGATATCTATATATTGTCTATATTGTCTATATTAATATACATATGTATATGTATATGTATATGTATATGTCTATATATATATATATATTCATATCATTAAATTCATTAAGTATCTATATTTGAATCATGGAAAATCCTGGTCACGGCAATCCAGCTTTCTCAGGCGCCCAGGCAATGCTGTTTAAGATCTGCTTCAAAATCCTGGGCAACACGCAGGCGGTTGCAGCTCCCTTGCAGGTGAAACTCATTGAAGGGAATGGGTTAAAATTTAAGGCCCGGGACCACAGACGTTCGTCGATTTTGAGTATCCACGCTTAGGGGGATCAAATTTTAAGCCATATTTAAATTTGGGGATAAATCAGAACCATCCAAAACTCACGGAAAACCTTGGAGGAAGCCAACGGCCATGACAAGCCACCTTTTTTTACTGATACACCCTGAAAGTGCACATTTTACCCGAGGGATCTTGTTTTCTTGCTGCTTCCTGCCGTCCCAAGGGGGACTTCCCCAGTTGCCACGGAAGTTCCCAAACTCAGCGCCAAACTCAAAAGCTTCTTCTTCCGAAACCATGGTGGACTTGGCGACCGAATCAGGATCTCTATGAGGTGGTCCCCCAGTTGGTCAGCTACCGTTGGTGCATAGCGAATATATTTTAACTCGGGTTCATGGTAGATATCATATATATGTGTGTGTGTGTTGATGAGGTAATAGTCCAACTTCTAATTTGCTGGCACTAGATTGTAGAAATGTCAACTGATGATGTTCAGACTGAACCAGGGGACAACCCAAATTCCCATGGTGTCGCATAAGTTCGTCCATCAAAAATAGGGCAGTCTTAGAATCTTGGGGTATGCCATTTTAATATGAGCATAGACTGAGTTGGCAAATATGGTCAAAACTTCAATGAAGGTGAGAAGGTCTTCCACAATTTACTCCATGTTGACAAACCCCATGATCTTGCTACAGTTCAATGCAGCATGGCCTGCTTTGAGCCCTCGGGCCGAAAACTCATCCTGTCCAGCAATGAGCAACCTCGATCACCACGTGGTCGCAACAAGAAGTGCAAGATCCACTATCTGCCACTAGTAATCGTTCAATAGTAAGAGTATTGATAACAAGAATTACCATATCGTCCTAAATCGCTGCATTTTTCTCACAATGTTAGTCAAACATGAGAAAAAATAATCATGATAATATATGTATATATATTCATGATTATATATATATAGTTTTACATAATATATAGATAATATATCCATGATCATAGTGACTAATGATTCGTCAAGGCACCGTCCCAGATCACCCGCGCCACAGAGCTCGGTGACCAGAAAGAGGTTCTTCTCCTCGCTTCTTCGGGAAAAAATGATTCATCCATGGATGAATCAATGGTGGCCCCAGTTATAAGTTGGTTTATAAACCATAGTAAGTATAGATATAGCTACCATACATCCATGGTTTTAAGTATAGATATAGCTATCATACATCCATGGATTATCCAATTAATGGATTGTTATGGTTGAATCCCATTGTTTAAATAATACTTAAAGCTTGTTATTAATGAATGATGAATCAATGGGATTTATGTAAACTTTAAGATTATCTAAGATTATTTAAGTTCAATGTCCCATGATGGGATTTTGTGATGGAATATGGGGCTTCATATGGAATTTCATGGGATTTCATGCGCTTTCACGGGATTTCATGATCTATAGTGGTTAAATGGGATGCATGTTCTCAATGTTCATCAATGTTCTCAATGTTCTCAATCGGCGATGTCTGCTGGTGAAATGATGTTTTAAATGAGATGCATGTTCATGGGATTAACGCTGGAGCCAGCTGGCACATTATATTAGTCACTATTACAATCTGGTTATTTAACAGTTCGCCATGGAAAATCATGGAAAATCACCATGCTATTAAGAACGGTAAACCATCTATTTCTATGGGCCATCGAAATCCCATGGCGAACTGTTAGTCATAACCAGAGGGTGTATATATATATATATAAATATAGACTATGAAAGCCTGAATCGCCATGAGCCTCATGTTGTTCTCCTCGAAACGATCCAGTGTTGGGCCTCCCTACATCCTCAAAGATTTCCAGAAGCCGCAAGATGTTGGGATGATCCGTCGCCTGCTGGATCGATTCCCATCCACAAAAATGAGTAGGCATCTCAACCAGGGATTTCTGAACACAAAAAACTTAGCTGGTCCCGAAATTTCGGATATATATATACATATATATATATAATTATCCTTTGAAACACTGGCTGGTTGAGAGTGGGCTGAGTTCATGGGTTATAATAATCTTCAATTAACCAGACCATATAAACTATTATTGAGTAATCAGCGTAATCAGACGTAATCTACCAAATCCATCCAAATTCCCCATGGCAAATCTTGTAACCCGGCAAAAGATGGAATTCCTAACTGGGTGGGATTTGTTACAGTCCAACAAATAAGGCAAAAAAAAAAAACAACAAAACTCCAACGACATCCACTGCCTTGGCCACGAAGATCTACCCGCTACAAGATCCTCTGGATCCTCTGGCCTCATGGATGCTTACCTATCAAAAATGGTGATTCGCAATTTCATGATAACCCCATCTTCAACTTATATTAATAGGTTATAAATATATATATATATGATAAATAGTTGTAACTTGTTATAAGCCGTGATAACCCCAGTTTCAAGTTTTGCCACTGGGTTGACCCTGTGATGATGCCGCCACAAAAACCGCCAGCTTCACCTTGTGGATACTGATCTCGTTGCGCAGCATCTGCTCATCTTGGATGCGATCCCTGGGTTTTTTCAGTCGAAAAACGACAAGTCGATGGCATATATTGAGCCATTGGAAACGGAGATCGAACATACCCGGCCTGGTTATGACTAACACTTCGCCATGGGATTTCGATGGCCTATAGAAATAGATGGTTTACCATTCTTTAAAATGGTGATTCTCCATGGCGAACATTGGCGAACTGTTAAATAACCAGATGGTAGGTTCACAAAAAAAAGGAGATCCTGTATGGGTTTCACTAAGTCATGGTCTAATGACTTGGATGGATTTTGTTGGCTGCCAGTACCATGAATTTTGGGAAACTTTCATATCAATGTCCTGGTTTTTTTTCGGATGCTGAACGGGAATCAAATACATAGATTGTATGTGGAGATGTTTCACCCACTATTTATTCAATGGGAATTCCAGGATCCTAAATTGGAGGTACTGTACCATATAAGGCCATATTTTGCGGGGATATTCCCTTACATAGGCCTTATATAGGCCTTATATATGGTAGGTACCTCCAATTCCGGATCCTGGAATGGCCATTGATTTATATTTTCACATATTTTCACATACGCACCCTGTGGCTAGCCCCTGGCCAACTGCGCATTTTCTTTGCGCTGTCCCCATGTGGTTGACGAATCTCCTCCAAACATGGGCCCTACCAGTCACAAGTTGGTTTAATTTTGGCCATCAATACCCTACTCGTTTTGGTTCTATACCGCTTATAGATGACTGATTTATGTCATAAATGCCTCTAAGTTCACGCTTATAAATGATAGTTATACATTGAATTACATTGATATACATGAGCTTTTCCATGTAAGTTCACTTATCTTAGATTTTAGATTCCCTCCTACTCCTGAACCCTACATCATAAGTTGCTATGAACCCAAATAATCCAGGTGTATTACCAGGGCAGTCGCTCAGCCCCAGACTTGCACATTGCCTTCAAGGCCACATCCTGTCCCGTGCGTTTGTTCTTCGCCTCAAACTGGAGGTGGGATTTCATTCAATGGATTGGTTTAAGGGAAAATCTACAGGAAACCATAGATTTTCCCGCTAAATATGGGGCTTTCCTATAAATTTTCCCTTAAACCAATCCATTGATTCATGGGGATTTCTGGCTGATGAGCTATTGAAGATAGCCTGTTTTCCCATCTCTGGATGACTGTTGATAATGATCCTAGGGATATTTTTATAGTGGCGCCAGTGAAAAAGCCATAGGGAAACCTATCAACATAGTTGATCTCATGAATTACTGGTTGGTTGATAGCTTTCCCTACTGATAATGACGATTAAGATGATGATAATGATCATCCCCAACAAAAACCCTCCAGCTCCATCCAGTAAATTAACAGTTCGAGACTCGTGAAATCACAATGGGTGATGTTCAAGGTCAAACTGTTCATTTACCTTGAACGGTAGATGAGCCATTGAAAATACCCCCAGAAAGCCCATCTCATGATACAAAAAAAGGTCGATAGGTTTCCCTAAGGATAATGGTTATCCCCATTGAAATCGCCATTTTGTGTTATAGTTCATTTTTGGATATGTTTGAACATGACCTCCATTAAATTCATCGGCAGAAACGGATGGAGTCAAATTTTGATGGTTAGCAGTCCAACTTCATGGGTTATCTGATGGTTGAATCGTGTTACCATCTGGTTATGACTAACAGTTCGCCATGGAAAGATCCACCCATTTTTAAGTTCGGTAAACCCAGTTGTTCACCATCTATTTCGATTAGGGCCATCGAAATCCCATGGCGAAGTGTTAATCATAAGCAGAGGGTAAAACCCCAATTTCTTGATGGTTAAATCCCATGATGGTCCTGGATCCGTGAAACCCCGTCCCTGGGACGGGCCGCACCCGATAGACAGTCGCAGTGGCACCACTGCCTGAGTCGCGCAGGTTTTTAGCTTCAACGAAAATCCGAGAAATTCCCATTGGATCAAGGGAAAGTCATTTAAAATCTGCTGGAAAACGCGATATTCATATAATCTTATATAGGTTGTTAAAAAAATAGCTTCCTGGACATCTTCCTTTCAATGAATCCAATGAACAATGGAAAACCATGAGAACACATCACCATCATTACCATCATCGCCATCATCGCCATCATCGCCATCATCAACCAAAGTTTAGCAACACATCCATCCGAAACCAAGAAGGCCAAGGCCAGGCCAAGGCCAGGCCACCAATTTGAGTCAATCACTCATCTTTTTACGCAAATTTTGGCTTCCAGACCCAGCTCTTCACCCATCTCGTACTTTGCATCCAACTCCTCAACCGGATTTCGGGTACCGTTCCACCCGGTTCCACCCTGGACCCGGCGACACGGCGGGTATTTCAGACCGGCAACGGGGCCGTTCCCACAATCAGGTCCGAAATCCCGAACATCTGCTTGCCCATGTCCAATCTTACCACATAGTACCACTATATAACCACTAGATCATGCTAGATGTTGCTTGCAGGCCTGCCATGATCACCCCCGAAAATGGGAACATCAGAGACTCGCCAATCCTCCGCAGGTCTGCCCTTCACGAAGGTGCTGCGGAGGAATCCAACACCTGGGACTACAACAAGCCTTGGATGCTTGGATATCCATGGTTAGATGATCAAATATAGAACAAATATCATGGCTGGTTGGTGGGAAATAGATCCCTCTGAAAAATGATGGAGTTAAAGTCAGTTGGGATGATGACATTACCCATATATGTTTCACTTTCACTGCGCAAAAGGTTGTCACCTTGCCGCCATGCAGCGTTCCGCCTTGCGAACGTCAGATGTTAATTAAATGCAAAAGACTAGCCCTGAAAATCCGGGAGCCAAACCACCAACCAGTCTAAGATTGTCTAAGTCTATAGATAATCTCAATGAATGAAATAGTGGGGCCAAGAACAGATATTGTGTCCTCACCGTTTGCAGCAACTGTCGCTAGTTCGCTTTGTGGCACGCGCACACACACACACACCCATCAGGTCATCGGCTAAGTCTCCGCACAAGAGTTCATCTTCTGTATCCACCCACAAACATCTTCTTCGCTTTGCCCCTACAATTGGGCGATCCATCCAGCGATCGTCAGTGGTTGACTGGTCAGTGGTTAAGCTACCCAAGCTCTAACAATGTCCATTGTGTGGCACGCTCCAAGGGAGACACGTCGCCAAAGGAAGATGACATCAACTTTAGACTCTGATGGTTGGTCATCATTTCTCTGTCCCGTTCATGGCCTGCCTGAGGCTCTACAATACAGTCCTTTTTTTAGTCCTCAATTGTTTTGGTGTCCGTCATTTTCCGACTCAGTTTGGGGATGTTCACCCCAAAATCCGTCATCCATCAGAAATCCATCCATCACAATAGAATGCAGCAAGAATCAATCCATCAGAATCTATTTGAACAGTCCAATTGAAAAATCATGAGCAATCCGAATCTCCAGTTGTATCACTTGGGTATGGGTTCTAGTCCTTGGGTATGCTTAATATATGTTAATATATGTTAATGTATGTTAATATATATGCTACTATATGTTAGTATATGTTACTATAATATGTTAATATATTGAAAGTAGCGAGGTAGTATAAACACTCATAATTACTTTTTGGGCCAAACTGACCCAAAACTGTTGCTAAAGGGACGGTAAAACCACCGGCAGAAGGGCTGGCGCAACTCAAGAAACCCGATTTCTTTGGTTTTGTGGCAGGCAAACTTAGCGGCAGAACCTGTGGTTAACTCTGTGGGAACGAAAAGCCATGGCATTTGTGCCGGCAAGTCATATGGCAGACCATCCGAACCATTGATGGACAAGCAAAATTAGGGGCAAATGTGCCGGCAAGAGGCCCGGCAAAGCGCGCGAACTAGCTCTCTCTGGCCAAGCCAAATTTACGGTCGTTTTCAATGGCAAATGTGTTCAACGCAAAAGTCAATGAAATTTGGTACATGTTGGCACGTTTCAATGTGGAAAAGCTGAACAATGAAAATCGAAAATCAATATTATCAATA
>Ga0126342_10000343_pt1 | contig 47004 bp, 41 predicted proteins | sample Cyp1metagenome_FD_92528 | JGI IMG/M metagenome (GOLD analysis project Ga0126342, IMG submission 92528) | Coral microbial communities from Lord Howe Island, Old Settlement Bay, Australia - Cyphastrea 1 metagenome | ecosystem: Host-associated > Invertebrates > Cnidaria > Coral ...
ATAATATAAATATAATTTTAATAATTTATGATTTATAATTAAATTATATATAATAGATAAGTAATAAATAATGTGTTAATAAAATAATATGTTTATGATTGATAAATAATGAATTAACATAATATAAAATAATAAAATGATAATATAAATAATTGAAATTATAAACTTTAATTGCAATTTATTGATAATAATTAACAATTATTAATAACTTATAATAACTTATAAATAACTTATAACTTATAACTTATAACTAATTAAACTATAAGTTAACATTATAAAATTAAAAGCTTATAAGCAACTTAAAAATAATAAATATAAATTAATTTAACAATAAAATATGATATAATTAGGAAAATACAAATAATATAAGTGTAATTTAAATATTAATCATATAACATAAATAATAATTAAAATTAAAATTATAATTAATAATAATAATGATAATAGTAACATCAATAAAATAATATCATACTGCATACCATACACTGTGAACAAGTTGTGCATAACTTACTTAACAACAAACAATCAACAGGGGCTATGGGATACTGGATGCTAGTTTCAAACAGAACAACAGCCATGAAGCTTAGCCAAGAAGCTCGACCTCTTTCAGCAGGGTCTTGTTGATCAGCTCAGTCAAACAGAAAATTTGGAAGTCCTTGGTCACCTTGTCCATGTGAGCAGCATCCATCAAGTCATTGTCAGGAAGAATAGAGCAAATCCCATGAGCATGGTCGTCCTTGGCGTTTGGGTCCAGGAACTCGAACACTTTGTCCATTTCACCACTGAACATCAATTCTTCCGCAGCACGTCTGCAGATGACAGAGTTGATGTTCCTTGGAAGCTTCACCCCTAAGGACTTGATGTTCTGAGCGCGATCTCTGATCGTTTCTGGTGATGCTTCCGCATCTTGAACTGCTTCAACAAACTGCGATATGCCTGCCACAAGCGTCTTTGATTCAGTCAATTGTTGCCAGACACCTTCGGCACGGCATCCAGCTCCTTCTTGCCTGATGATCTCAATGAAAAACTTTGTGGCATCGTCGGTCAGTCTATTGCTGAGCTTGTCCAAAATGTCATTGACCTTCTTCAATGTCACCTGCATCACGTTGCGGTTGTCTTCCATTTGTGTTTTAATCTGCCGTGCTTGTAACACAATGGCTTCACACTTGTCCAGCTCCTTGTGCTCCTGTGCAACCTTCTTGGATTTTCCCGGAGCTGATGATCTGGCCAAAGGAATGGACCAACCACCAGCAATTGAGCCTGCACTGGAAGATGCCTCACCACCACCACCAGAAGATCCATCTTGGCAATCTGCAGTGGAGCCATCAAAGGCTGGCACGGAGGGTTTGGCCTGACGATTTCGTGCTGATGCTGATGATCCTTTGCGCTTCTTGCAAGCTGATTCACCACCTTCGTCCTCAGATCCTCCTTTGGTGGTGGAGCTGAATTTCTGATCACCCCACATCATGCTGTACCATTCGTCTTCCTCACCTCCTGCTTTGGGACCTTTCCTTAGTGAAATGATGTGGCCCTGAGACACAAACCATGTATGAAATAAAAAGATATGATATGAAATGATATGATTTGATTCATATGATGATATAATTATGTGGAAGGAATCATATTATATTATATTAAAATATTATACTATATTATATTTTATGTTATGTTATATTAAATTATATTATATTATATTATATTATATCATTATATTATATTATATTATACTATATTATATTATATTATATTATTTTATATATTATATTATATTATATTATATATTATATTATATTATATTATATTGTATTATATTATATTATATTATATTATTTTATTTTATTATATAAAATATATATTATATAATATATTCATATATTAAACTATATTAATTATAATAATTATAATATAATATATAATTAAAAAATATATAATATTATATATTATATAATTATATAATATATATATATTATATTATGATATAATTATATATATATATATATTTATATTATATAATATATAATATAGTAATATAATATATATATATATATATAAAATATATAGTAATATTGGAGGAAATGTTTTCAAGACATGCTATTTTGAAGGCTTTGAAACTGTGTGCAATGATGTGTGCACTGCTGGAGCGGAGGAAACAACATAGAAAATGATTTTCAGGATAAGGCTGTCGGGATTCAGTGAAATCTCTCCATCAGCACTCTGCGCAGTGCTGACACGAACCTTCTTCTGGGCAAGGTCATAGGCCTTGCGAGCATCGTTGTCATCATCTTCTCCCCCAATCCCGCACTGCGTGATGTGCTTCGCATTCTTCGCTGACGTAGAAGAAACTTCAATTGCTCCTCAGCATGGTCTCCATTAGAATTAGATGGTGAGGCACTACTTGCACAACGGTCACAAACCCATATGATTCATTATGATAAATCAAAATTATGATGTTTCACAACCCAAACAAAACGAAATCCAAGGATTCAAATCCTATCCTAACTGGTTCACTTTTGAGTTTGACACCGAGAAAGCACCATGTCAAATAAAAACCAAACTTCTTGAAAGGCAGCTTAGCATAGGACAACAAGGTATCGTGCCAAACAGTGGGGAAATTCGAAAAGAACTTGGCAAAACCAAAGCACCCAGAACCCAATCTTCACAAATAGCACCCTTCACAGTCTTTCCCTGGTGAACGATGCTCTGTAGTTTTTTGGGCACTGCTCGATCATGTTTTCTGAGAAGGCTAACAGGCCACATGTACCCAAGAACCTCTTTGGTAGAGAAAGAGGTGGAATCTTCCACCACGGCCGTCTCTGTCTCATCGCCTGTCAGGCAGCTCGGGGAAAACAACAAGGGTTGTTTGTTCTTGATATAGTCGGATAATGTTGGGAATGATGTGATTCGATGATATGAAACAAATGATATGAAAAATCTGTATGTAACTATGAAATTTGGAAATTATATTAATATTATATATTATATTATATATTTATATTTATGTATCTGTATACTCGTCTATACTGTAATATGTATTAGGGGTTCCCTGTTTGGGCCCCAACCACAACCCACCTCGGCGTCGTTTGCCATCCCGGCGTGCTTCACACCAGCGATTCAACTCGGAGTCAAAGCTGCTCTGTTCAGCAGGATCTTTCAAAGCATCTGCCAAAGCGGTCCGCGTCAATTGACTGAACCTGGAATCGCCACTTCTCAGGAATCCAAAACAAACTTTGCATTCCTTTGACCCTGGGGCTCTGCGTGCCAAAAGGTCACTAGCACCAGGATTCTTGATCGTAGGGTTTCGATCAACTCCGAATTGCTTGTGGCAAAACTTGCAACTCTCTGCTGGCTTCGACATCGCTGCCGGCATGACAGGCAACGTGCAACTAGAGAAACCACTGCAAGGGACGCCAGGAAACGGGATTGATACTGCGAAAACTCGCTGAAACAGAAAAAAGCTGGGCAATGGCAAGCACATTGCCATTTCAAATTGAAACCAGATTCAACTCAAATGAGACCACATCTCTCCATTGCTTGAATGCGGCAAATATCCTAGTTGAACAAAGACCAAACGGAAAGCTCTTGATCAACGCTGACTCCTGGAATGCGAATCCCAGTTTGGAATGGTTCTCAGCTATGGTTACTAGAGGTTGCTCAGTCAATACAATTCAATTAGAGTTTGAAGTCTGGAAATCGAGTGACTAACTGGTGCACTTGAGGCATAAGAAAATGTTTTCAAGCTCTTGTCTCTGACTTTCTGTCTCTGCACATCGACCGATTCAAATCTGTGGTCGAAGGTGCACATGATACGACATCGAATCATATCATAACAAGACCATATCTCATATCTCTTATCAGTATCGACGCACGTTGCGATTAGGGCCCTGATGGAAGCAAACACATGGGAAACACAAATGAAACTGTGAAACAACTGGAATATGTTTTGCATGGTTCAATTCTCTGAATACAAGTTACAGTTACAGCAAAGTAGAATCCAATGGAGCTCAACTGTGCTCAACTACAAGTACAAGTAGTCACTTCATCATTTGATTAAGAATCATAAATTGCAACTTGCAACCATTCTGGGCCATTCGGATTGCAAAAAGCTGAATGCCTGCCGATTAATTATGTCTCAGCAACAAGCCACGGCCAAACTGGAAAAAGCTCAGAGAAACAAGACCACTTACATGAGCAGGCATTGTGGGCAAAACGGTAGCAAGATTATCCTGCCACCCCTGCGGCCCTCGGCAATCGGCAACGGTGTCAAGTTTTGTCTTGACATTCGATCTCAGGCTCACTCATTTCCCTCGCTCTCAGAAGAAGAACCGTGACCCACCTTCTCCCAATCGCCAATGGAAAGCTTCACCTGGCTCCTGGTGATGCCGGTCTTGATCTCCCATCCTTGCTGCATGAGGCTGTCAATCACAAACCTCAGGAGAATGGCAATGGTCGTTAAAGCATCATAAAACATTATTTGAACCAACTAATATCTCAGATATCTTCGATGTCTCCAAACCAAATCAAACAGTTCAAACTTGTTTGCAATCTAATAATGATATAAAATATAAATATTTATATAATATAATCTAATTACATCGATCGAAGTTTGAAGTTTGCAGTATGCTAGAAGGGAACAGGGACATGACATGGCTGCAGCTAGGGGACGTCCGGTAGCTGCACGGCGGCCCAGTATTGAAACTCTTGTTGTACCCGCACACATCCATCCAGTCATGGTCAATCTTGGCCCGCACGCGCCACCAAAGATCCCTCTTGCTCTTGCGCATCACCACCTTGCATGCCGGCTTCTTGAACGCTTTCATGGGGGTAGATGAGGTAGAAGACTTGCTAGATCCCTTCTTCTGCTTCTTCTTCAACTTCCCAAACAAATTCAAGACCTTCATGGCTTTCATAACTTTCATGACTGTCGGTGACGGCGATGATCCCTGGCTCTTGGGGCTAGATGCCTTTGGTGACTTCGATGCCGTTGGTGATCCAACCCTCGAAGCTGACTTCATGGGTGTCTTCTCTGGGGAAAAGAACTGAGCATTGGCCCTGCGCAAGCGCTGCGGTGTCCTGGGTGTAGGAGAAGCAGCCTGGCCACGTGCCTTACGGCGTGTCGGTGAAAAAGCCAAGGTGGCTTCACTAGACGCTGGCGACATTGACATTGACGCACGGGCTGGCATCACTGAAATGCTCAATGATGCTTCTCAAACAAGCCTGAATGTTATACCGGGGGGCCTGAGCAAAAAATCGCTACAAGTAAAATAAACATGTGTATTTGCTGTTCTTGGGAAATGAATGAACCCAAACATTCATAGATCAAATCAAGAACACTTGCAAACCAAACCCTTTGCAAAGTTCGAAGTCCAAATGCGTTCACCTGGAACCCCCCAAAGCGCAAAAAATTGGACATTGGCTAATGTCCAAATGTGTCAATGTTTGGTCAAAATTTGGACATTCGTTAATGGCCAAATGTCAAATGTTTGGTCCAAATTTGGATATTAGTTAATGTCCAAATTTGGCAATGTGGTGTCCAAATTTGTACATTAGCCAATGTCCAAATTTGGACATTAGAGGCCAAATTTGGACATTAGCTAATGTCCAAATTTGGGGTTTGAGTTAATGTCCAAATTTGGGTTTTTTTGCAACAAAATAGGTGATTTGGACGTTAATTTGCATTTGGAATTTGGACATTAGCTAATGTCCAAGTTTGGTGCCTAATGTCCAAATTTGGACATTAACTAATGTCCAAGTTTGGACCCCAAATTGCCAAATTTGAACATTAACTAATGTTCAAATTTGGACCAAAAATTAGACATTTGGACATTAACTAATGTCTAAATTTGGACCCCAAAGTGCCAAATTTGGACATTAACTAATGTCCAAATTTTGACCAAATGTTGGGTGTTTGAAACTGTGACTTGGAATCTTTGGAACCAATCAAAACCTTTCACGAAACAAACATAGGCTAACATGAGTTGTAAAATGTTGTAAACTCTCTTGTTCTTTGACAAAGTTGGCTTTCTTGGAACCGCGTTGAATGTAGAATGTACCCCCAACCAAACTGAGGTAAGGGAAACCTAGAACGCAAACGGACTGCTTTCCACTTGTTGTCCCTGCATCGATCAAGTTGTCCAGATGTCACCATTGTCGTCATGATGACAACGTTGTAAGACATCACGTCATCCCCTAACCTTCATGCCTACTGATTTTTTTAATTCTTTTGCAGAAGACTGGTGCTGTTCTACCGTCTCCTGCTCTCCCCGAGAAAGCCATTGCAACATCAAATCTGAGTGTTTGGAATTGGACACACAGCAAATAAATTTCGAATGAACCCTGCAACGGGCTTGCAAAGTTTCAAAACCATTGCCATCGACCATGGCCTTTAACTGACCCAACGGTCTGCATGAGCCAGAACATGATTTGGAGACTACCTCTGCAACAATTGAACCACCACTAAAAATCTTCGCTTCAACCCTGGAGCCGTCTGCTCCCTGAGCAAGAACCTGTACATTGCAACCTCTCTCTGCAGACTTGGAAGGTGTGTCCTTCCCAGCAGGTGGACCAACTGGAGCAACCTGAGTGCCACTGATGGGACTAAACAACACATTAATTGTAAGGTGTGTAAACCGATAAAGTGAAATTATATTTAAATAATACAATATATATATATGATATATGTATGACTATATAAATACAATCATGTATGAATAATATAATATATTAAATTAAATTATATATTATATTTTATTGTATTATATTATATTATTATTATATTATATTATATTATATATATTATTATATTGTAGAGTCATATCGTATATTTTGCTTATATTATACAATATAGAATATATATAATATATGAAATATGTGTGTGGTATGATACCATCGGGTGGTATGATTTGTTATGATCATGATATGATTAGATATGATTTGATATGGTAAGATATGAAATAATTCAAACTAATATGATACACACAATTTTTGATATTATATGAATTATATGTTATAGTCATAGTTTAGGTAATACGGTATATGAATATGTTATAAACATGTTTTTAAGATATGGCAAATAATCAATGAGATCAATATCAATGAAATCTGGTGTATGAACTATGATTTATTTTTGAAGTTATATGATAATAATATGCTATGTATGATGATATGATATGATTCGATTTGTGATATTTGATTTGATCTGATATAGAATTATACAAAACAATACATGTTACATATTAATCATATTAATATAATTTATAATATATGATATGATAATTGATATGTGGCTTGTGTTTGAGATATGATGATTATATAATTAATTTGATGTGATTTTAAACATTGAATAATTCATACTATGAATCATATTCTTTTCTGTTGGTGACACATGGTGACACCAACATTTGAAGGTAGACAGGTATGCAATGAATGTACAAATGTCTGTATGCATGCATGAGTGTAACTATGTATGTAACTAATGTACGTAGGTAGGTAGGTAGGTAGGTAGGTAGGTAGGTAGGTATATAAGATGTATGTATGTATCTGTATAACTGTATAAGTTATACGTACGTATATATGCATGTATGTATGTGTGTGCTGTATGTATGGGCTGTATGTACTGTATTTACTGTTTTTACTTTATTTACTATGTGTGTATGTGTGTATGTCATGTTTGTATGTATGTATGTCTGTATGTGTATGTGACTGTATGTGTATGTGTATGTAACTGTATGTATGTACGTAACTATGTATGTATGAAATTGTTGTATGTATGTATGTATGTATGTATGTAACTGTATGTATGTATGTATGTATGTGATGTATGTATGTAAGTATCTATGTCTGTGTGTATGTATGTAACATATGTTTGTAAGTATGTATGTATGCAACTATGCACAGTATGTATATGTCTGTATGTATGTATGTATGTATATATATTTATATGTATGTTGTATGCATGTATGTATGTATGCATGCAGGTATGTATGCATGCATGTATGTATGTATATGTAAATGTATGTATATGTAAATGTATGTATATGTTATGTATGACTATGTGTATGCATATGTATATGATGTATATGCAATATGTGTATATGATATGTATATGTGTATCTGATACGTATATGTGTATATGATATATGATATGTACTGTATATCTGTTTATATGCAAAGAATATATTATATAATATATTATATAATTATATTATATTATTTTATAATATATAAATCTGTATATGAAAATATAAAATAAATATAATATAATATAATATATTATTTATATATATGATATAATGTAAATAAATAATATGTATGTAAGTATGTATGCATGTAATCTATGTATGTGTGTATGTATGTCAATGTCTGTCTGTCTGTCTGTCTGTCTGTCTGTCTGTATGTATGTATGTATGTATGTATTTATATGTATGTATGTATGTCTGTATGTAACTGTATGTATGTATGTATGTATGTGATGGATGTATGTATGTATGTATGTATGTACGTATGTATGTATGTATGTATGAATGTGTGTAATGCATGTAAGTTTGTATGTATGTACTGTATGTTCAATTGAATAAGTAATCAAACCATCAACTAGAATCATCATGGTCCTCATGGTTAATAATCGAACTCATATCACATGATTTCAAATCATAATGAATCATAACCAAAAGAAATCGTTCAGTGGGAAAGCAACGGGCCCAAGAAAGATACCATCTAAGGGACTGCAGCAACGTTGGGAACCTCCCGTGATGAAGCAGAAGAAGATGATGATTGGGAAACTGCATTCCTTCCACCTGTACGTGTGCCAGTCATCACAGTATCACCAGCCTTGTCATGTGTGAAAGAAATGCCATCTGAGCCATCTGTATTCAAAGAATTGTCTCCGTCCAAAGATGCTTCCTCTACCTGTTCATCACCAGATTCACTACTTGCATCTTCGGGTACAGCATTGGGCCTCCATTCAGATAAATCATTTGCAGTGGAAGCGGTTGCACAAAGGCCCTGCACATGTTTCAACCCTTCAATCTCTTCCCTTGACAAAAATGTAGTGACAGAAAGGTCATCCAGCAAAAAATCACCAAGAGCTTCCTCAATGCTAACGTCAGGCTCATTTGTGCCCTCGGTTTTCTTTTTCAGTTTGGACCGTGTGGTCTTTCTCTGTTTCGGTGGACGTGGTTCCGCCGAAGCCTCCAACAAAGCCAGAAAATCAACTCCACCTGAACTATCCTGAAGGTGTGAAGAAACACCATGTTCTGAATGTTGTGGACTGTGGTCTTCAGGCCCATCAGTGTCCACAACAGCCTCATCAGCAGTTGCAAATAAGCAAGGGTTTTGCACATCTACACCAATGACCCGTATCATTCCCGGCAGGATGTCTTCGAACTGGAGAAAGGAGACTGCCACTTTCACAGCCACCAAATCTGGATGAAACAGTTTAGGCAAATCCAGCAAACGGGCGACAAAACAATCCGATGTGTACATTCTCATCTGTCCCACAGCCAAAGGTTGCCTTTGAAAAAACTCCTTCTCTGTTGGTTGAACATATGGCCTTGTAGATAATACCAGAATCAAACCGCAAATCCCAGAGATGTCAGTTTTACTTTCATCATGCTTGTCCAAACAGACAAAGACCTGCTCTGGCTTATGGGTTCCAGATTGGGAAGAAACAGCCGTTACAAAGCAGAACTCCCTGTAAGAGATACCACCAGAATCGGTAACCTCAAATACGCACAAGGTGTCGTTTTCCACCGTCAGCTTAACTCCGCCGCTCCTAGTAGCCCGATATGTGGGAAACAAACAGCTACTACTGCCCTTATTTATTTCATATTTCTTGCTTTAGACTTTAAACCGTCATGTCAGAAGTCGACTCATACCGACCAAAAGTGGCGTTTTAAACAAAAACATTGTTATGTTCATTTGTTTGTTGTAAACAAATACAGTAATTTAGTAATGCGTCAAATGAGTCAAATCGAATCATATCATTGTCATACCATACATATCAATCACAGCCAATCATCATATATTATATAATTACAATATATATTATATTATATATATAATATATATATATCATAGAATCATATCATATCATATCACTGTCATATCATTGTTAATTTAATACGGTATGAGTCGATGATATGATGATTTGATATGTTTGAGGTCTCAAAAACTCTAAAGTTTCACATAGATTTTATTCTGTTGGTTTGCTTCCAAAAAAAATAGCCCACCAAACATGTGGCAAAACCCTGTGAAAAATGATGTTAGTAATAGTAGTAGTCGTCTTAGGGATGATAGACATGTGTTTTTTTTAGGAGGTGACAAACCAACGGGAAAATGATAATGATTCAATGGCTGGTTGAGACATAACTTGACATAACTTGACATAACATCACAAACTGAAACCAATTACTTGACCACCGGGACATAACTCAAATAAACTTAGCATAACCGGCATATAATAAAGCCCATCACGTGATCCCTCTTTGCCCCAAATATGACGATAACTAGACTATATATAATTATATATTATAAATTATATTGACTGAGAAGGAAATTGGATTGAACAACAGCGCGTTGCATTCTCAAGGAATTCCTCATACAACCAAAAATACAAAAGGAGCTGTTCAACAATATCTAAGTTTCTTCACCATAATAGCCCGACAAAGTTCCAGTGTGTGGCAGTGCAAATCAATTCGGGTGCGATCATCGTGGTGTCTGCATTGTTCGCCGCAGTAAGATTCATGCACAACCCTTTCTGGGAAAACATCATCATCAGATGGTGGGCGTGCAATGCACTCCGCATCAGCCACAAAACTCTTGTAAAAACCTTTTCCAGTAATGCCCTTTTCCAATTGAGCTCTCCATACCCTTTCCAAAACTGAATCAGAAAGCGGGTGTTTTGATGTCCCAAGAACAGAATCGTCTCCGCGAAGTTCTTTGTCCACAGCCTGCTGCAATTCAGAGATGCCATTGGCTGGCAGGATGTCAACAAGTTCATGCAAAGGAAGCACCTGTGCATGCAAAGGCATTCGAGAATCCTCGTGTGCAACCACCTCTGAAGAAGGAACCGGTTCAGCATCCCCCAGATCATCAGGTCGAGACTCTTGTGCTGAGTTGGATGCACATGTTTTTCTGCTTTTGCACCTTGAACTTGCTGCCTGGGACTTTGATTCATCTGACAAAGACTGAAACAACCTCTGCTGTTCTGGCGCCAAGTTTGAATACGCAGTTTTAACCTCTTCCCAGAAAGTCTTGCTGCAAGGGTTCACAGTTTCCCCAGTTGCTTTCTTGGTGTCAATCATGTGTTTCCGGAAAAGTTCCAAGGGTGACATACCCTTTGCCTTTGCTGGCGCAGACGCAGTATCTTTCACAAGAATGCCTCCACGCTTGACGTAGGAACTGCTCCGTTTCTGAGAACACCCTTGGTCTTCACCAGATTTCTGAAGATTGACTGCATCTTCTGCCACCCTCTTTGCTTCACAGTTTATAAATTTAGCGGCTATGCTGGAAAAAGCATTCCCTCCCAATGACCTGTTCTGACTGTGCATAGATTCAATGTCAGCAATTGAACATTGAATTGTAGCAGCTAGCCAGTAGAGAACACTCCTCGCGTTGCCGTGGCAGAGTTCTTCTGATGTGAGCCCCATTTGTTTCCAGTCCCTACAAAGACCTGGTGGAACACAACAGGAATGTTTGCAGTCCCAAAAATCACAGAAGGATTGCAACGTCTCCGGATGAGCAGCATCATCCCCGCACATTGTGATTGCAAAAGAATCCCCATTCAGATACATATAGTGTCTGCGATAGATCCAACCGGCAGCCAGCATCAAAATTCGTCTGATCTTTCTGCACTTTCCAATCTCACGGCTGCAAAACTCTTGGTACGAATCGAACCCGAAATGTCCCCACAGAAGAATCAAGCGACCCTCGCCTGTCTTACTCAACAACAGCGAGCTCAGAAATTGAAGGGCTTGGCAAACGATGCTTGTCCTAGGATCAAGCAGCAAATGCAATGGCGGCCGCTGCTTGTATTTCAAGGTCTTGGAGAGACATGCCAACCAATACCATGTCAAGATTCGGTTGGGTTCTAAAGAAAGAGACAAAAGTACCACGGCCCATTGATCTTCGGGATCTTCGAGGAAGCTCACAGAAGATTGAAATCGTCGCCCATTCACCATGTGAAAACAAAGTGTCTCGATCAATTTCGGATCTGCATTCTCATCCAAAGGGTTGTATTCCTGAAATTTGACGTGTTGAAATGCGCCTTTGAACACTTGACACAACCACTTGTGCACCATATAGCCCGCAAGACAGAAGTCCTGATATGGTTCTCACCCCTGACCCTATCCCAAAAGTCACCCAAACCCACATACACACATATCACATATCATCACATTAGCATATAATTATATTATATATATATATATTAAATTATGTAATATAGTAATATATGTTTATTATTTTATTATATATCATGTCATAGAATCATATACTGTCATATAACTCTGATACGCTGATACCGATACCATTTTATTTTATTAGTAATTGATCAATCATAATTTTAATGTGATATGATTATATGATTTAATATGACTCGTATGGTATGACTCTGCCCATGACTATGATGACTTTGGAGATCATACAAAGCAGATACAAATACAGATACAGATACATACAAAAATGTACAAAAACAACTACAGGTTCTGACTAATTACACACAATTACAGTGCCGCGTAAGATCAACATGGAAACTCGAAAAAACAAAAATGACACAGCTACTGTAGACAGAACCCCCCTATGTATCATCATTATTCATTACTACGCTACATGTCAAATCAACAGTTAGCAGTACAGTTTTGATTCATACCTGGCTGAAAAGGTAGGCCGCTATTCGCACGTATCCGAAACAGAGTCAGTGAAAATTCATCATCCTACAGACTTCTGACCTATGTATGTAGGCATGGGCAATGTATAGTGTATAGTCTAGTAGTCAGTCCTTCAAACTATTCCCAAATAATCACCCATAGATTGAGTAATTATTAAGTAGAATCCCGGATTTTTGGGGGGCCAAACAAAAACAAAGAAAACATACTCGCACTTCTACGTGGAAGGGTCGAGTGGGCTATAGTGGGTAGCCCACTTGTTCGGCGCCGGCACAGAGGGCATGGTGTTGAGAAAGAGATCCATCAGAGTGTCCACACACTTTCTAACAGCTTCACTGCGGTTTGCGCAGTGCCGCTGACAGGCAGGTAGAGATTCATGTGAACAAATGTGGCCCGGCTTGGGATTTGCTGGATCTGAATTCCACATTTCAAGGAAAGCCTTAGCTTTCTTCTCAAATGTGCCTGAATCAGGGCCTTCCAAATCAGATCCGCATTTTCGATTCCACTTCAAAAACTCAATCATCTCAACAAGAGCTGCGTGACTTCTGGATTGCCCAGTGGCATTGTCAGCAAGTAATTCAGGTCTGAACTCCAAGTTGGCATCGACCCAAGCAAAGACAGTTTGTTTGATACGGATCCAATGACCCAAGTTCCTGAGAAACACTGTCATCCCGTATAGGCGATTCAATATATTGTGTCCGACCGCTGCAAAAAGAGCTACGTTGCAGAGCTGTGTTTGGTGATTTTGGCACCGCACATGCGTCAAGTGGTATCTGAATTGCGCCAACTTGTTTCGTTGGACAAGATGAGCATATAGCCTGTCGTTGGAATATGCTCCATCAGATTCAAACACTTGAAGTCTGTGAAAGCATGATGCTGCCAAATGCCCCAGCAATTCAGTAATGCTTCGGTAACTCGGATGATACTGCATCGCATAAAAAATGTGTTGTGCTGCGCTTCCCAATAGTACAACTGGTGGCAAGACAATTCTGACAATCAAACATGACCCGTTAGGCCAAACCAGTATGATTCGTTGGCGCGCAACCATAGTCTCCCATGTTGATCGAACTCTGGCGTTGCTTCTGTCAGGGTTCACACTGCAAAGAAGTGATGTTTCGTCCCACTTGATCTGCTGAATGAGTGCTAGTGGAGGCTCATGTCTTGCAAGAAGAATCAGTTTTGCCAACAATGTCAACTGCTGACCTTGATACGCAGCTCCAACCATAGCGTTCATAAAGGAAACTGTTGACTTGGATACCTCCATGGACAAAGCTATGTGAGTTGTTCTCTTGAGCTTGCCGTAAGCGGCTTGAAAAAAGTCAACCCATGGAATGGCTCGCTTGAACCGGTTGCCTTTGGCAGAACGAGAACAAAGTTTGATCACCATTCCTGATGATGTCGCCTTCGCAGTGACGGCTACAAGACACCCATTTTTTTTGATAGTAGAATCTCCCAACATGTCTGCAAGATTTTGTTTGAAAGCATCGTGTTTCAACAAGGCCTTACAGTGCCTCATATGCAAAGCCAGAAGAGACTTCTCTCCTTGGCCTCCATGCCTGCCACTGCCAACTTTTCCAGACATTTTTGGCAGCTTGCATCTAGCCTGAACTGTCGCAACTTCATTCTGTGCAGGCTGCGGCTGAAATTCTAACTGAACTGGCTCTGGCTGAAATGCAATTAATTGATTGAATTGATCATCTTCAGATTGGACTGCCACTGATGCGTGATCCCCGGCATCACAGTGCAGTTTGGTAGACTCCTCCAGGACAGCTAGCAAGTCAAAATCCATGCCGCATTCATCGATATCCATGGAGCGGGCCGTGTTCACTCACCAATGATGGTGCTGGAAAACAAAGCCAAATTTGCAAACGGAACATGGAAGTCTTGCTAAAAAACCTTTAGGTGATTGAACAGTCTGTTGATTTATTGGGCCGTCCTGCCCCCCTGAGTTGTTGGATACAAATGGTGGCGCTAAATGTTCACTCACAAATCTTGGAATTCTTATGAACAAATAATCACCATGTGCACTCGGGTGCAACACCGCATTCATACCTAAAATGGAAGCTGCCCCAACACTTGATGTGTGCCATGGTCAAAAGTTGGATAAATAATCATCCCTTGTTATTGAATTGCATTTGATATATGATATAAACTATTATAATACAGATTGGTGGATGGCCAAATCATCACGCTGTACCCGTTATAGTTATAAGTTATAAGTTATAAGTTATAATTCTCATACTCATAGTTGTTGCCAATAGCATTCAAGAAAAAACAACTTCCAACCAAAGTCCGGTAACCATCCCCATATCATCACAAATTAGATTGTGCTGTTTGACCATGGCACATATGATTCCTTCTGTCGCATATGGTGTTATTATTTTTGTTTGATTCGAGCAAATATGGTGGGATCTAACTTGATCTAATGTTTGAATGATATCCAAACAAACACCAAATCATCCCTGACATCATCCAATTTTCACTGCGGGTTGGTTAAGATGCCTCCACAACAATGCCTACATTTACCACTGAAAACGCCAAATTTTGGCCAGAATGAATGTCCAAATCTACCCTTGAAAATGTCCAAATTTAGCCCAATTTTGGCCAAAATGAATGTCCAAATCTACCCTTGAATACGTCCAAATTTAACCAAATTTTGGCCAAAATTAATGTCCAAATTTGTAGTTGAAAGCGTCCAAATTTGGCACAATTAATGTCCAAATCTACCAAAAATAATGTCCAAATACTGCCAAATTTGGACCCTTTAGATATCCTTCAGGGTAGCCCATATCCCCAGGATAAAGGCGCTAAAGAGAGGGGTCAAAAACGTGATAGATCTACCTCCTAAAGTATATTGGATGTATATGCATTGATTGGTTCCGTGAAAGAAACACACCCGGGCAAATCCTCCATTTTTGGCAAAGGGCAGCAGGTGATGATGCAATGGCGTGAGACCGTCTAAGTCCTGTCGGTGGAAGGATTCGGGGTATTTCCGGATTTCTGGCAGCTATAGCATGCCATCCTGCGGATTAGCAATAAGGCGACAAGAGTGCTGATGGCAGCTAACCAATTGGAAAATGAAAAATCATCATTTTGCAAAAAGTATCTAAAAATAGCGTTTCAAATGGCAACCCTAAACCCTCCAAACCCTCCAAACCCTCCAAACCCTAAACCCTAAGCCACAAATCATTAGCAATTTTTGAATGGAAAAACTATCCCATATATGAAATGGAACATAAAACATGTTGGAAACCCCCAACCAGTATAAAAAAATGGGAAGTTCATGAACACTGGATTGGTCTTCATTCTGTCACTTCAACCTATCGGGATCAACATTATGGGGTCGAAATCGGGTTACCGCACCGTGGAGCTGCTGACCCACCACATGAGTCACTACACAATAAGCATCTGCTCAGAAACTCTAAATTTGTTGGCATCCCAATATTCAGTCTTAATTCACCCTTTGCTCATTCACCATTTGCGGAACGTATTTTCATGTAACTATATTTTCAATATCCACAAGTTTTGAGAATTTCGAATTCCCTGGTGTATGTTCACCGTTTCAATATGTTCAAAATATGTTCACCTTATGTTCAATATGTTACCAAGTGTTACTACACCTCCCTGGTGTATTGTGCTACCGGAGATGTTCACACTTTGGTTCAATAATGTCCTTTTGGTAAAAATTGGTTTGGGCCGGTTTGATATACCATCTATCATCATGTGAACATTTACCTGTTGTTAAAGGGCGAAACAAACCCTCGGCTGGTTGGTGGTATGCCTACCCCTCTGAAAAATATGAAAGTCAGTTGGGTTTATTTTTCCCAATATATGGAAACTAAAATTCATGTTCCAAACCACCAACCAAATATCTACTGGGGATGCATGTTGAAATATAGGCTAACGATAATTAACCAGCCACAATACGGATCTAACCAAAAACACATGGGGATTAAACAACGAATCACACAATGATCAAAGTTTGGTTGCCTGGATTTTTACTACAACAATAGGAATAATACCATAATGATGATAATAGTAAGAATACCATACTTCAGCCATTAATAATGGTAATAATTACCATAGTACTGTGTAATTGACCATCAACAGATTACCATATGGTGACTTACCATTACTACGGTATAACGCTATAACACTATGGTCAGTGGTATAACACCACAGTAATGGTAATTCTTAGTGGTAATCTAGTAATATATTACTATGGTATAACACTGAAATTGCTATGGTAATGTAGTAATAATACAATAATTCTAATATACTAATACATCATGATATATTGTTGGTTCATCAGTAGTAATTACCATGGTACTGTTTGGTTGCTTCATCTCCTCCGCTGTTGGGTCCGCCGTGGCGGCCAGAAGCGCGTGGACGTCGTGGACGGGGTCCGTCTTCACCTGTGGAAAACCCATGGGTTTCACCCAATATGTTGAAAAAAACGAAGATTTTTCGTCTAATGTCTGGATGAGCGGATGCCACTCAATGTTTGGCCAGCAACAAAACTGTCTGATTACTGATGTCTTACTACAAAAAATGGTGTCATTTGAATTTTCAGGAATCAGACATTCCAATTTCCACGATAAATCCACTATAAATCAGCATTTTCAATATATGTTAAATTACCAGAGGGTAACCCATATGCGAACCATGGTGCTGGTATATTTACCTACATGACTGGGTGACATTTAACGGTGAATGTTGAACAACGTGGGAAAAACAATGCCATGTTTACCACCCATGCCCATGACTGGGAATGGTTTTAGAGCACCCAAATGGTCATTTTGGGGGATGGTAAGCATGGCATTGTTTTACCCACATATCCCATATCATCCCATCATTGGCCATTCTACCCTTCTGTAAACTAACAGTTTGCCATGGAAAATCAGATCCGAAACTTCCTTGGAGATCCATGGGGCCCAGGGACTTCGCCAAAATGGCCATCCTCATAAGTACGAACAAAACCTCTATGGAATGTATAATCTCATAGTCATAGAAATAACCAGTTATTGCACCATTTATAACAAGAATGAACCATAAATAACCAGTTATAAAACACCATTTATACTGGCGATTTCGGGCCATAACTCTGACTTCAGCAGCCAAAAAAAAGGGCCATCCTCACCTTCACAAAGGAACCCCAGGCTGGGTCTGGATGTGTCCTCGGTGAGCTCGGCGGATGTTTTGAAATTGGCACCCGGCCGGTGGTGGAACAGCAACGGTCAAGTTACATGGGATTAGTGAGGTAATCATGGAGTCTTGTCTAGTTGGAAGTGGGTCTTTTCCAGGTTGGAAGTGGATCTTTGAGTTTCGCTCATTCCAGCGGCAGCCATGTTGCCCAAAAGTTTAGCTCAACCACCCAGTTGTGTCAGTTATGCCTATGTTGACCGAATGTCCAATGTGGAAATGAAAGATTTATTGTATTTTACTGTACTAAACGAATAACTGTACAAGATTTACTTGTCAATCTCGCGGGGTGCAGCCATGAGCAACACCTCGGATTCATCTTCCTCAACATCAGATTCATCTGAAGAGGAGCGGGGGCAATAGATTTTGGGTGAGTCACCAATTGTTCAAACCATACATTTTTGGGGATTTATCACCAGCCTTACCTGATCACAGGAGGAAGTCGATATTCCGAGAAAAATGAAGGAATATCTCGAAGTTGGAAAGTTGTTCCTCCAGTTGTCAGGCTACTTGGCACTCATGCGTTTTTTCAACCAAGGTTCCTGTAGTGCCTGATGCCCACTAAATGCCATTCTAGAAAGAAAACAAATGTGGGTGTATCTTAAATATGGTGTATGCATGGGTATGTCCCAAAGACTTGTTCAAGAATATCGGATGTAAATCAACCCGCTATGTGCTGTCTCAGGTCTCGCATTGTGGTTTGGTTCCTTTCATGGAAATTTCCATTATGCATCGGATTGCGCCTTGGATGCACATACAATAAAACCTGTGACGGACTCCCGCTCTTCGGTTTTTTTGCTTGGGGCAGCTTGGTTGGTTCGCTGGCAAGGCTCTGGTGCTGATGTCCCCTTCCAGGGCCTTCAGATGCTTTTTGAAGCAGCTGGCAAGCAACATCTCTTGAAACACTTGATGCTAATCTGAAATATAATAGGTTTGCATGTGCCCAACAAATTTGCAAACCAGTGCTGCAGCCGTCGGGTATTTAAGTTGTTTTAATGTCAAACTAGCACAACTAAGGGCAGCGTCAGAGATCAATGATCGCAAGCGAAAATTCTTGGAGAAAAATTTGGGTTGTCAACAGTGCCTGGTCAAAATTCTGAATATCTTGGCAAGAAGCATTCAGAAACAATAATAATTTTAGCTGCTTACTTTCACCATGGCCGGCGACATCAGGCTCACGAGCTCTGTGCTGAAGCAAGACAACAGCAAGCTCGAAAATCAAGTTTCTGGGCTTGTAACACTGTACATGCACAGCAGGAAGAAGCAAATCCTTTGAACCTACTATTGCACATTTTCTTTGTTCCACCATCGGCCACACCAGGTTTCACTCTACGCAGCTGGATTCCCCTGTACTCCTTATAGTAGCCTGGGGGAGAGGGCCTGCCTCAGAGATGTCAATGCGAAGCCACTTTTCGCTTGCGTAAAGCGAATGAAGGTCACCAGACCAAAAGACCCTTGGACACCATTCAGGTCAACAACATTCCAATGATCAGCCTGTTGTTGTCCTACTAAGCGTATGTCAAATTTTCAATCTGCTAAGATAGCTATCCTGGAGAATGTGATGGGGTTCAAGAGTGTGGCAGAGGAGGTGGCCGCTTTTATCGCGAAGAACCTGCCATGGTGCTTTGTCATTTCAATGTAATTGTTGCCAAATGAAATCGGTAAGTGAATGACATGATCCCAAAATTGGCACTTGTTTACTTAAGTTCCACCTAGGTACAAAATGTTGTATGTGACAATGAACCCGCCACTTATCTGCAAAGATGTTGTTTGCCATGAGAGCTCCCTATAGTTACTCAAATTTGTCTTGGCTTACCGAAAATCAAGGACTGGCTACGGAGCTCCACTGTCGAGAAGGAGGCTGTACCTCCTGTTAATCCAGGAGTCTGCTCTAACTGATGAGGCATCACAGATGGATTTCATGGAGTTCATCCACAAGAAATTGAAAGCTATGCACCTCCACCCTACCACAACCAAATGGTTCCTTGACTCACTTCCCTGTAAAGTAGCTGGGGGTTCCTCACTCACTTCCCTGTAGCTAGTTGGGGCTAGAAATTGATTTCCATGAGATTGCATTCGGAGATTTATTTTCTTTCTTTCTCCTGCAGCTGCTCTGGCTTGCCGCACAAGGAAAGATTTGCTTCTTCCGGAAGATCACCCTGCGGTCCAGAAGGACATGAAGAAGCGGCGCAAGCGCCGATGCCGCAACTTTAAGCGGCTTCTTAGCAAAAATTGATCACAGCCTGCTTCCACACACTGTCTTTCTGAGCTTTAGAATTTTAAACATGTAGGGTCGGATGGGTTGGGGCTAAGGCAGCTTGACAAAAATGCCAAGTGGATCCAAAAGCACAAACAATGGGCAAAAGAACACAAGGCCTTCAAAATTTGGTTGACTCAGTTGACATTTGAACTTTGCTTTCAAGATTGCATGTAATTTTGGTTCAGTCACCAATTATTATATTTCTGGTGCAGGTGGGCCTTAAGAACTCAGCGAATGGGTTTTCCCGACGATACCCCAGAGCTGCAAAACAAGTGACATCGATCCGAGAAATGCAGGCAGGGGGTATGCTGCATGCTTGTGCTCCAAAAACGTCTTCAAACACCACCCTGTACACCACTGTGAGGCGCTGGATCTGCTGCTTGCAGCGCATGGAAGCATCAGTGCTGCCAACACCAGTCAATCTTTGACCCAAATGCCGATGCTGACGGATGATTCGCAGCCTCTGCCCTGCCTAACGTCTCCTTCTTAGATGGTAAACATAACTAACAGGAATGTGATGTGTTCATGCATGACCCTGTTGTGTAATGTACTTCTGTGATATTCTGTCGCTAAGGCCGGGAGGAAGATTTGTATCTACAACAGCTGGTCGGTTCTTGGTGGGGCGTGAAGTGATGGCGTTGATGGGAATCCCAATTCATAGGCTGAATCTGAAGTCATGCAGCGAATCAGTTTCTTGGTTTCATTTTTTCAAAAAACAGAATGACCAAGAAATGTAATTAATCCTGTGCCACCACTTATTGGTCAGTTTTACTGAGGTATTGCATAGCCTTGGTGGAAATGCAATGGCAATGAGAAGTGTGCTCCCACTTATATGTGCTGCCCTGGCTGCAACAGTGCCAAAGCGGCTTGAGATGCAATAGCGTGTATTTTACAAATTTACATGCGGAGACAATTCAAACAATTCAAAGATCGAACTGGTGCTAGCTTGAAAAAATGAGCAGACCTTGTGGCTGCAACGCAGTGTGACCATGCTTCTGTAGTCACTGGACGTGCTGTAGATGCAGTCTCTGAAGTTGCACTGGTTCACAGGTTTTCAGTAATGCAACACAACCATATGCTTGGGGAACATTAATTTCTGAATTAACCAGAATGTTCCTTATATACAACCATTCTTATGGGGCAGGCTTATGGGGCAGTACTACTTCTTAAAATAACTAACTTGGAAATCTTAGTTGGCTATGCCTATCCTTGGGCGATGGGATGCGGATCACAACGCTGATGATGGGCTTGGTCGTTACTGTGCGACATCATCATCTAGCTCTGGAGATGATGATATGGAGTTATCTAGTTGCAACAAGTCGGAAACAATGCCTGGAATATATTACTCTTATGTATCTAGTTGCAAGGGATCGGAAACAATGCTTCACATGGTGTGGGTTTTGATCAACTGAGGTGCTCATCTTCGGAGGAGCCTGCTGAATCTGATTCCGAATCTTCTCTGAGCTTTAGTTCCTCGGAAGATGACACTGCCGAAGGTCTTTCCAATGTGGACTTGACATATGAGAGGGTGGTTTCACTACAGCGAACTCCCAAAAAGATGCAAACAGCCTATGCTAAGGGTGGGGCTTCTGTGAAACGAATGAGGGCTGCGCTAGAGAAGCCTATTTGTGCATGTAGGTGCCAAATGCCCCTGAAGCTACTGGTTCGCCTTTGCACTGCTTTCTGGTGCCTAGCAAAATCGGCACAAGACAGTTTGTTGTGGTCATTACAACATGAGTCTGGTATGCGTGGAAAGAGACAGTGGTTCCTGCAAGGACTGGCTACCTTGAAAAAAATACCTATTTGAATTTAAAATAAGTTGATGTTATTAATAATAATATAAGAGATCCTATGACAGAAATGTGCTTGTTCCGCTTTGGCCCCTGCAACTTTGGCAGGACACAAAGTTTGCCGGGAATCTTGGGCATACCTTCTGGGCATCGGCAAGAATCGCTTGGCACGGTGTAGACATGTGTTCCAGGGAAAAGATTTGAGATCAGTGTCTGGTCAAGGTCGACACTTGTCTCATAGTGTGACTACATGTGACTACTGGGAGATGCTTTTGATTCTTGCCCAAACCCAAAATGAACCTGCGCAGCTCTGCCTCTCAGGACCTTGTGCTCCGCCTGCCGTGAAGCGAGCGAGTGTGGAGAGCTTTATGGTTCACCTGTACTGGTCTACTGGCGAGGCCATGCCTACTGGGAAACTTGGCGGGCCATATGCGGCATAGGGTTGGTTGTGTATATGCAGTGTACAAATGTATATATGTATGTCTTGTATATGTACGCATGTGTACATATATGCATGTGTATATATATAATATATACACATATGGATGTATAGACTGTAAAGATGTATAAAAACAAATGTATAATATATTATATTATATATATATAATTATATAATTATTCATATATGTAATTTCATATGTGGCTAAAATATATATGTCTTTAGACTTATGGTTACATGTTACAAAAACAAGATTCGGGTGTGGAAGTATTATATTCTATTTCCACCTATTTCCGTTTTTTTGCATTGAAGGATTGCATCGAAGTCAAACATGGAGAAGGGGGGTGAAGAGTTGCGACAAGAGCTTTTAGAGCGGCTTATCGATTGTCGATTGGTTGGAGCCACATCTCAACTCAATTTCAACCGAGAGCCAGAACGTTTGCCACTCCGCGAGCTACCTCACGGTTCATGGGCCAATGTTTATCTGCTTTATTTATCTTACACCAAGACTCATGGTAATGCAGAAGAGCCAGCCTCTCGTTCAACCTTTTTCCAGGTATGTCAAAGGTGGAGAAAGTGTCTGCGATTTCACAAGCGGACACAACACGCTGTGTGCGATACATGTTCCCGCCTGAAAATGCAGATACGACATGCAGTGGAACCATATCGTGGACTTGATATTTAAATTTTGGTTTCTTTACCACTTCAAGCTTGCGCCTGTTTTAGATCTATTTTTCCAGCATGTTTGTTCCATGGGTTTCAGGGTTGAAAAAAATCTGAGGATGTGCAGAGCCATGTCTATTGGTGTGATGCTTTGTTAAGTCACTACACACGCACCTATCAAGATCGCTTGGTGTACTGGGAAGCAAGAGAACGTGCCAAAATTCAACGAGACATACTTGTCCTGATCCAGGATGGTTATGATAAAGCGAAAGTCACCCTGCCGAGATATCCTTTTGGACGAATTCCAAAGAAGGGAATCTATGAACGCATCAAACGTGCATAGGCTGCAGCCAATCAATGTTTTTGGTGGGCATTATTATGAACCAATGTTTTTCCCATTCATATAGATCAACTAGAATTTCTCCCCTTTGCATGGGCAAGGTACTTCCTTGACCCTCACTGGTGTGATTGTCCACGGGTTTGGAATCTATCTCTATATCGCTGATGAAGGGATGGCAGGCGGAGCAAACTGGTCCATTGAAATCGCCCCCTGGTTTTGATTGCTTTTTTGTTCCCAACTGATTTGGTTCATTTCCCCCTCCAATCATGTTATCTCAATCTGCTTCCCACCACTCCGGCCTTCAGAAGCCTGACTTTAGGCGATGCGCTCCATTGACAAAGCCTGGGAGATTTGCCGTTCTCTCAACCAACAGCTGCCGCGAGAGTTTCTTGGGAAAGTCTCTTTGGGAAATTTTGGGAAGGTATTATACAAGTAATACATGTTGGAAGGGTATTTTACAAGTAATCAAAATGTAAACCGAAATCTGTAAGCCATCTGCCAGAGTAAATTGAGTTGAAACCTTCACCCCAGGTTGTGGCTTCAAGGCGACAACGCTTGTAAAGAAGTTAGAAACAGTTACACCGGCCGCTGGGCCACAATGCTGACCCAAGCTCGTTTCTTCACTTCAGTAAGTCATCACCATCTTGAAGTTGGTCACACGCATGAAGACATAGGTTGGCCATATGACAAATTTTCTCTCCTTTCTACTTTGTGTTCAAGTACTTGTTCAAATATGATTCAGGGTAACATGTGAAACACGGATCTGTTTGGCATTTGTGCTTGTGCCCCTGAAAGATGGTGTATTTTCGATCGTCACTGCAAGCCTCAACCAAGAGCACAGTTTGGAGACTCCCCGGGATGTTGAAAGGACCCATGCTGAGTATAAGACAACTTGTTTAGTTTTCCATGCTGAGAAGACAACCGATGTTCTTTTGTTAAGACTACGCGCTTTCCAGGACCCTGATTCAACGCATGCGGCCCCTGTTCCAGAAGAAGGGCCTCCGCTTTGAGGTGGAGCTGGTCGACACCGTACCTTGCCAGCAGCCAGAAATGGGATTGACTGGTCTGGATGTCCTGTGGGGGGTGTGCTATGCATGCTGGTCAGTTTGATTAATGAACCATGCGTTCTGAAACAAACTAAGATCCGAGATTGGTGTCGGATCATGCCTTCATCCGCTACTTTGCGAGATGCTTATCGAGCACGAAAGGGTGACAAAGATCATGATGAGGGTTTCAAGGTTCCACAAAGCTTCACTTTCATGGCAAGAGAAGGTTGGGGCACCTGTCATTTATGGTGTGTATGTGCTGCGGTTGCTTAATTTCTACATCTAATTGGTTGTGTGTATGTGCCTGCTTTGGGCAGGACTACCGGGCCAGGGCAATGGGCTTCAGTTGGAGGAGACTATTCCAAGGCGTTTGAGATCTGATGGAAATGGAAGGGACATCTTTGCGATGGTGAAGCTTTCGATGTCGGATGGGATCCTATCACAGCCTCCGTTGTGTGTGTACCCACAAAGTCTCTTACAGTCAACCGAATCTTTTTTCAACTGCTTGAATAGCACAACCTCCATACTGACCCAATCCTTGGATGAAACAAGAGCTGCTGATCTCAATGAGCTTGCTTCAGTGATCGAGGTGGACTACCCTCACATGGGGCGTTCCGTGAGGTACTTAAGGCAAATCACCAACGGTGATCGGCCGCGTGCACCTTACAAGCAGTTGGGATTTATTTCCGCGGGGCCTCAAGCAAATGCTGGGGTTGGAAATGTACAGTTAGGGCGTCCTTCGCCTGCGCCCAAACCCCACAAGCTCAGGGTCGTTTTCCATCATCGAGCATGATGGCGAGACAGGTTTGATGGATTCTTGCCTAGATTTGGGGTCAGGTGAAAAACATGTTACTATGTTATTATGGTGTGTGATGATCGTTGTGCTGTTCATCAAATTGAGCACTTAGACCGACGGTTTTGATAGGTTGTTTCCGCAGGGATTTCTCCGATCACTGTTTGACCTAACGGTGGGTCCGATGACTCACTACCATGACGACCCGCGCAGCAATGAAGTGTTGAACAAGATCTTTGCATGCTTTGAATCTGTGGGCCCCTTAATGCCAATGGCAATCTCACAACTTTTGGACATTGCTGAATAGTATTGAATCGAATTGATCAATATTATGTTAGTGTTTGGACCCTGGGTTCAAGGTGATCCAGAAAGAGAACTTCGGGGAGTTTGTCAACTTTACCCTTGGAACAGCTGCTGACAAGGCTCCTCTGTTTTTGGGTTGTTCTGTGCCCTTTACCATCCTTTTCCTCCATCAAGCCATTTGGTTTTGCAGCCCGTGCCCTGCCTTCAGATGCTCCACAAAGTGCTCTATGACCATCTTGGGCCTGATGATTCGAAGGGAAAGTCGAAGTTGGGTATGGTTCCGCAGTCGACGATGCAAGAATTCTTTTTGCCACTGGAAGCCTTCAATCTGGGGGCTGACACAAAGAATGGATGCCGGGTTTGGGCAAACAACCACATGTTCCAAGGGAAAATTTGAAGGGTCTTGAACAATACACATGGGGATCCCAATGGTTTAATGCCATTCAATAATATTAAAATAAACCAAGTTGCTCAATCAATGTCATGATGTTTGCTCCCCTGCAGTCTATCCGCAAAATTCACAGATTGCCCAGCACATTGGTGAGTTCCTACGAGATGGATACCGAGTGGGAGCTGAAGCAGTGGAAGTCAAATTCCCTCATGTCGATGGCACCCGGACAATTCACCCCGGAAGTGTGGGAATAAGTGATGGATATGGGAAGATCATGCTCATGGCTGGAATTTGCGCATTGGCCATCAGCTTAGATGCTTCGCATAACCATCAATGAACAACAATTGTGTTTTTGGGGGGATTGAGGGCTCACTTCTATTTCCAGTAGCACCCCCTCCAGTAACATTCCCTAAATGTTCAACTTTGACCAAAACTCCAAATTGACAGATTTGCCCAGCCTCTCACTAAGGATGTTTCCGCTGAAGAGATTCAACTTCCTGGTGTGGCACGGGTCTTTGAGTCGTTCCGGTGGGTTAGGTGCAGCTACACCCACTACACCAACCCAGCGCACCACTTCCTGCATGCCCTGCGATTCTTTTCTTATGTGTTAAGTTGTTCATTTTCCCACACACCAACACACCATATGATCTTTTAAAATTCGGGTGATTGTCCAACCTGGGTCCCTATACTAAGTGTTTTTCAGTCAAGGGATTGGACACATCACCTCCGAGAAGCAAGCGCCTTCATGTCTAGACTACTTGGGCACCATGAAACATGCGGTGGAACTGGAAAGAAGGGCTGCCAAACCCGGAGTGTCCAAAGCCTTAAAGGATGTGTTGAGTAGATGCATAGCTGAATACAACAAGATGACAACCAACAAAAAGCACCGCATCGACTCCGACAAGCGCAAGTTGATCTCAAATTTGTTGCTTGCCTAGGCTTAGGAATTTTGAAGGGTGAGGAGTGTTAAAAACCAATTTTCCTGGTCCTTCTCATTCTTATGGCACCATTTTTGCGAGGCTCCGCATCGAAGATGATGTGCAGAGAGAGATCCACAACCACTACGATTTCTTCCCACATGCTGTCTCAGGAGCTTGTACATCATGTTTTCTCATTCCTTGGGATTGAATCTACTTTACCTCCACAAAATGTAATAAAAAGAGAAAGCCAAAATGAACAGCCGTTCTCATCGTCTATTCAAGTCATCGTATTAGTTTCAGCGCTCCGCCCGACCTGCCTCAGGATTGCCGTTGGACATCCTGCAAGCCGATTGGTGGGTGCCAGGGTCTACCAATCGTTTGGACTCCGCCAAGTTCAGTGGAAAGCCCTTCTTCAAAGATATCCTCTCTACTACCCAGGAAACATGCAGACTATGGGTCTTGCGGGCCACGAAGGACTGTAACCCCAAAATTGATCCAAATCACCTTGGGAAATCTCTTACTTAGCTTGTTGAAACAATCCTGCACAGGACTTTGCCAAACGGGTCACTCCAGCAGATACCAGCAAGAGCAAGGATTCTGGGCAAAACCCTGTTGTTGTGACACTAATTGAACATTGGTTGCTGGATGTTGCTGGTCCCTGAAAAGATCTAATTGGGAACGATGGGATAAATTTTCCAACCCAAGATTAAACACATTTGAGAATTGTAATCCCTGACTCAGAAACTGCAACAGCTCTCGGAAGAGCAGCATGTTCTCCTGCACGACATATGTTGCTTGTGGACCTGGTTGGAACCCAAGCTGCGCTCCTCATTTTCTGGCAGCATCTGCGACAAACATTGCAAGATGTTCTCCGAGGGGATGCTCAGCCTCAAATTCGGGCGGGGTGTGATCCACTTCAAAACATAACAAAAAAGTGAACAACCCGTCATGTTTTGGTTTCTGGACTTGGCCACGGCCAAATGTTAGCCTGTAAGTTTCAAGGGTTTTCGTAGAAACCCGTCACAATTTCTGAAATGGACTTGGCTATGGCCAAATCCAATCCCCCAGAAACCCGTCAAACTTAGAATCTGAATTTGGTTCCCAGATCGTGACTGGTTCTCACAGAAAGGCGTCGCAAAATCTTGTGTATCGCAGGGGTGAATCAGATACAGGCCAATTGGATTTGGGTTTGGGGTGTGATTGACTCATTCAATTTACTGGATTTTGTGATGCCTTTCTGCAGAAACCCGTCGCATTTTACTCTTCGATTTCCTCCCCCAAAAGGTGATTGATTTTGGACCGTATTATTTCAAGACAAAATATGGCTGCACCAGGACTTTGGATTCAGATCTTGGGGCTGTGATGCGGGCAGCCCAGCCCTTTGAGTGGGAGCGCATTCCCTTTGTCCTTGAGGCATGGGTTATGGGATTATATATCTATTTGCTCTGACTCTGATATCTTATTTGTAAATTTAGGTTTTGAAACCATTACCAGGGCACTACGTGCATAATTGCCAAAAAAGTTGGACATCAACAACAAGTGGATAAGATGTGCTCACCATGAGTTTTCCCAAACCAATCAACACAAACAGGGTGGGCTTGCTGTGGATGGAATTTAAATGACTCCCCAGATAAAATAGGGTCACCAATGTCTAGACCTACGTCCAAATTTTAATGGTAATGATTTCTATCCCGAATATGATTTTTGTTAGGGGGTGGGACACTGTGACAATCATTTTGAAGGATACTTGGGAATTTTGCCTTCAGACCGTGGCATCCATGCCAAATCACCAAATACTATTTTTATCCTGACATCGCCCCCAACCTTTTGGGGATCGCCCCAACCTTTTGCCTAATGCCTTTTGCCCTGCAGATCAAAGGGCAAAGCGTTGACGACTTTATCTCACAGGCACAGGATCGAACTCGCAATGCAAAGGCTCGCTCTGAACTTGCTGGTTTTAACATGTGGAAAGAACAGCTGCAAAGTGACCAAGTGCAGTTTGAAGCTAGCAAGATCATGAAGCTTAGATTGAACCGGAACTATTTTATGTATTTTAAATAGTTAACCCTCACAACAGTTTTTTAAAACGATGTTTTGGGGTCCTTCTAGGCAACATGAAGATAAGTTTTTGCGTCCCCAGCCAAGGAGCGAGAAGGAGAGTGCCAAGAAGCGGGCGCAGCTTGTTTCAAAGCTGGAGGCCGGATTTTTCAGGAACATATGATAAAAGAATTATGGAAACATTTTTTTCGGTCTTGGGCCCCTTGTACTAGCAATGTTTGATTATAAGTTGATATGTTTGAGATCAAACCATTGGTTCAAACAAATGACCATTCAATTTGACGGTTTATCCATAATACAGTAATACTTTCAAAATCTGATTTTCCCTGGAAACCCATGTCTTTGTTTATGTTTAGGGTCCAACAATGACAGGACGCTCACAAAAAAGCTTGGGATGCAGTTGGTTCCTACATGAGTAGCAACCTCCAGTTCTTTGAAGGGAGAGCCATTGAAGCCGAGAGTACGGTGTTGCCAGCACTGTCAACATGGATGACGGAAACACTGGGAGAGATTGCGGACTCTTTCCCACAACCAGTTGATTTCCATTGTTTCTCTAAAAGGTTTAAAATGTGTTTCTCAATGGTGCTAGCGGAAACTCTGCTTAAGGAAGGTTCCCTACATTATTAATATATAGTGTCCCGTTATAGACGAAATGAGTGATATACATACCCCCCACTCACACACACACACAACATATCGACCTGTAAAAACATTACATAATATAATACATCTCACACGCACACAACCACACATGCATGCATGCACGCACATACACACACACGTTGTGCAGCTACATCCGTAGCAGCCGCGCGTTGTGCAAAGAAACCGCATAGGAAAAATTGTCTCTGGCTCAATTTTGCCCTGAGTTCCATCTACGACGGTGACTTACTCAGCGAATACCTTAACTTCAAACTTTTCCCTTGGACTCAGTAGCCCAAAACAAGCTTGTTGTGGCATGGGTGCGCAGACAACAATAAATGGAATGTTCTTACCACTGTGTTTCCTTTCGCTAAGGAAGTCCGCAGCCCGGATGACCACTGCATCTTCCTCCTGATCAATTTGCCCACGGCAGGTGTGGTTCCAGCCGCGAAGAGTGATTTTTTTCTCACGGCAGTGACGAATATTCTTGCAAGTTACAGCAAGAATTCCATTGCCATTTTTGTGCATGGCAACAGAGCTGGCGATGCTTCTGGCAGGACTGTGACATTTTTCCATCGGGGTTTTTCTTTTTTGTTTCAATGTTTTGTTTTTTGTCTCTAAGTTTGAATGTTTCCCATCGTTCCTTGACTCCAGGAGAGGTGTCAAATCCGAGAAAGTTGAGAAGGACGAGATGGACGAGGACGTGAAGGAGGAGGACGAAGGGGAAGAGGATGAGGACGGCGAAGGTGAAGAAAACATGGAATCCCCAGAGGAAGTGGAAATCCGTGAGATGAAGCATCGACTGGAGATATTTGGCTATTTCTCATTTTGAACTTTTCTTCGTTACTTTCCAAGAAAGATGTATTTCTGAAATTTTCTGCAGGTCCATGCTTTGTTGTGCTGCTAGCAAAAATGTTTCCAGGAAAGCGCTGTCTTTGAAAGACCGTGGGCTTGTGATCAAAGACTTGACATGGGTATTTGACCCAGCAGCTCAGTGTCAAAATCAGATGTTTGTTTTCAGTCTCCCCAGGTGCTTTGTAGTTTTACGGAGTCAAATTGCCAACTTTCAAGTGCAAAGTTTTTTAATCTAGGAAGGGTTAGTGGGGTCAGCTTCAACACATGTCTAAACCTAAGCTTTTCCAGCTGCCAGGCCAGCATATACGGGAAAAGATCTGGATGTCTGCGGGGATTGGCTGTGCTGCACAGGGACAAGGCGAACGTTTTCAGGTCGAGCCAGGGATGGAAGCATGCAGTTATTCACCAGGTGCAAATGCTGCCACGCAATGGTATGTACAAACCTGATGCTGCTAGGCAACATCGAATTATTGTTTGTTACCCAAGAAATTTTGTTTCGCAAGAAATTTTGTCACCCAAGATATTTCTTACCCAAGTTGTGCTACCCAAAAGAATGTTTGCAGACAGAACAACTTTTGAGGCTCAATCTGCATTGCCGCACATGGGCAGGGCTTTCACCGATGCTCAGGAGCTTCGACAGGAAACTCATTCTTGCTTATGAGGGAGCTGTTTTGTGTTTTGTTTTTTCCCCACAAATGATTGTAAACCTGGTTCCTGTTCCTTTCCCTTTCTCTTCAGTTGGGTCGTTCAAGGTTTCTGGTGGCTGTGATTTTGTTCGCAAAACCATGGACAGCTTCAAGCCAGCAACAGCAAGCACCTGTCTCATCGTTGACCTTCATGGCTACGACTGTTGGCCGGCCCTTGCAGCTTTAGAGGACTGCGGTGTTCCAGCTGGGATGATGTTGGTACCATTTTGTGATGACGATTATGATAATAATGATGATGGTCATGATGATGATGATGATGGTGATGATGATGATGATGATGATGGTGGTGATGATGATGATGATGATGACGATGACGATGATGATGATGATGATGATGATGATGGGGTGGTGGTGATGTAGATGGTTTCGGTGATGATGTTGATGATGGAGCTGGTGATGACACTAGTGATGGTAATGATGATGATCATCATCATGACTCATTACTCATGACTCATGACTCATGACAATGATAGTGATGATTGTGAGGTTGATGCGGGCTGCTTTTATGTTTGTTATTTGTCTGCTTCTTCTTCTTCTTCTTCTTGTTGCTGCTCTTGCTATTGACTTGTTGTATGGTTGAGTGTTAGTGACTGGTATCGTTTCTGTGGGTCCTTGTGCTTGCTGTGGGCGGGGCGCTGGTTGTGGTGGTGGTGGTGCTTGCTTCTTCAAATGCAATAGCAGTGGATAGTGGCATCAGTGGTGTGTATGGGTGTGTTGGTGGTTGCGTTGTTGTGGTTGATGTTATTGCTGCTTTTGCTGCCGCTGACCATTGCAGTGGCGTAAACCGGATGCATTGGCTACTGGCTTCGCATGAACCTCATGGTATTCACTTTTCATTGTTCTTCTTTGCTTTGCTTAAGACCATGCACTGCGCGCATGTACAGCTATATTATTATATTATAGTTTTTTAATATATAGACAAAAGCATGCACACAGCGTGTGCGTGAGTGGGGTCAGACTATTTACACCTTTCTTTTCATATTAGTTTATCCCACACTAGTAGTAAAAATAAATACTATCCTATAGAAAAGTACACTTAAACTTTAAGGAGGATCTTGAAAATCTTATAGACCTGCCCCCCATCTGTGCCCCGCCAGGAGCGCTCTGAGGGACACCGAACGATCTGCGCCACAGTGGTACTTGACCGGTCATCCCAAAGCCTGCAATCACGGGTGGCCAACAAGTTGTATGAATCATGCCGGGCGGGGCATGTGGAAGTTTGTGGGTTCCCGCAGTACTCACACTTGGTGTCAGCCCTTCAAAACATTCAAACAGAAGAGAGCCAAGTGTCTTACCAAGTGTGTGTGAAGCGTCATGACAGGCTCTTGGTTTTGTCAGCACTTGCTTCCAAATTTTTGGAGTGTGAAGATCTGAAAGATGATGCCAAGTCTTTGATTGAACAGCACAATGCGAACTACAACCCCGATGGTGATTGGTTGGCAGAACCTGAGCCAACCAGGACCATTAGACCGATTGTGTTCTGCTTGCTCCTACCCCATTTGAAAAAGACATGTATTTTCTTGGGCCAGCCACACCAGCCCAATGTCACCCTGCTGCCCTGCCTCTCTCAAGGACTCCGATGGATGATGAAACCGGGCGTCCTCACAAGCGGATCAAGCTGGAGCAATCAGAGCTGGCCACTCCAGATGATGTGGTCAACTTGAGCAAACCGCATCTTGACATAATTCAAGATTCTGATTAGGCACCTTGACACAAATATTCAGTTGGGGTTGAAATAAGGAAGCATCAAATTGAGAAAGATTAGCCAAACAAAACATATACACAGTTGATGTTTGAATTATTTTTTACATACATACATGTAAATTAAATAGAATCACGTTGAATGCTGGAACCTGATATATTTAACACATATATATATATATATATATATGTTATTTGCTTGAATGTAGCAAGTGAAGGTTTCTGACTGTACAAGTGTATATTTGCATATCGATGTACATTTGGTTTCTAATGGATATCTTGTGTTTATTGGTTACAAATCCTGCACATAAGATGCACAAAACTATATACATGCATATCTGTATGCATATAGCTGGTATGCTCTTGGTCGTTCAAGAATTGAGGCAGCGCATGGAAATCAACAACACAGCGGAGCTGGTTGTCGGCCAAGAGGGCTCCCCGCTTTACCTTGTCACGAAGGACAAGAATCAGTTTCTCCAATACCGAGAGTTGTTTCTCAGATTCCATCAGGTCTAATTTTTCCCCAGCCCGGGTTGTCCTGCTGGTACATTTCCTTCAGCACCCAATATCCTGCCAGCTCAGGTTTTCATTTGGAAGCGGAGAGTGGAGGAGTGCCCAGGATGCTTAGCTGCCTTAGATTAGCCGTCTAGAATCAACCAACTATTCCATCTAATCATTTTCACATATACTAAAAACATGGGGACACACTAAGTTAAGGATGCCGCTGAAGTGATGGCAGATGGCTCTGGGCGTTGGTTCAGCTTCGCCATCCAGCCCGACAGTTGCATCTTGCTGGAGAAAAAACATGTTCCCGAACACCTTTCCAGCCTTCCTTGCATCGACAGCCCTACTGTGTTGAAAACCTTGTGGCGGGAGTTGCAGGATGCCGGAGAGGCAATTGGACCACATTGTCCAAATTGGTATTGATTACATGCTGGTGCAAATTGCATTTAACTTTTGTATGCTGGTTGCCCCTCACAGGTGAAACTTGCCATCACTCATCATTCGGTCTGTGACTCCACTGATGGCTCTTTGGTGATCTCAACTGACAAGCCTTTGGCCTTTGTGCTTGACGAGCCGAAGGAGCCCAAGGAGCAGAAGGAGAAAAAGGGTGGGAAGAAGCGCAAGAGATCGGCAGTCATGAACGCAAAAAGTTTTGGTGCAACGGTTGACATCAGCAAGATGAAGGGTGCAGCACGATTCATCATAGCATGGCGAGCACGGCTCTCCAGCTAAATTAATTTGATTATATATAGCCTTAGAATTCATCTTGCCAGGGTCTTTCTCATAACTGGACAGGATTCCACACTTGCAACCAAAACATCCGATGGCATTCCTAGCCGCATTCCTGAGGCTAGATGTGAGTGGCCAGAATGGAGTCAAGACGATTGTGCCTATCAGGCCGGTAGCATGTGTCAATGGAGTTTTGGACCTTGGCGAAGCCGTTGTCCGTATTTTCGGTTAGAGCAATGCCGGGCTTTGGCAGGTCAAACAAATCTTATTGTTAAGGTCTGAGCAGCAGATAGTTCAGTAATTTTGCATTGTCTTTGCTGTCGGCTGGCCTGCCAATCACAGAAAGCTATGGGTTGGAGATTTTCACTTGCAGGCAATGCCTGTTCAGCCAGTGCTTCACTACATGTTCAGGGAAAAATATTGTATATCTTAAAACTGATATTGGCGCTTATATATTTACCACAAAGTGACTAAGTGTTCCATTTCTTTTGGGGGTTGCGGGATAAGTTATATATTATACATATTATATATATAATATCTAGTACATATATATAGATTATAATATATATTTATGATATATAGATATATATGTAATATACAATATAAGTTTGTTAATATGAAATATATAAGTAAATAAATATTTGTATAAAAATATAATATATGTATAATATTGTGCACATATGTATATATATATACTTAATATAATATATACTATATTAAATATATATATATATAATTATATATATATATACACATATGTATAGGTCAAGTAGGGTGGTGAACTTACTTTGGTGGAGATTGAGTCCTGGCCGATTTTGTGTGGGGCTTGAAACAGCCTATTTTGATGATAGCTTGAAACCCGGCCCGTTTGGATGTGGGCTTGAAACAGCCCAAGTTGATTGCGGGCTTAGGCCCAAATTCATTGGGGGCTTAGGCCCAATTTGATGGGGGATTGAAACCCAGTCCCAATCACCGTAGGCACTCCTGGTGAAAGATGCTAGCCTCCTGGCAGTGCCACAGGCTACATTGGGTCTTCTGAGTTTCACTCTAATTCCATCACAGTAATGTCACTGATATGTTTGGCATGCAAATTTTGCTGCAACCATCAAGGCACAAAACATCAGCAGTCTAGGTTCTGAGTTTGTTTGGCCATGGCGCCAAAAAAGAAGGTGTCAACGGTGACCGATGATGATTCCGAAGTGGAGTTCGTTCCAGGGCCAATCACCAGAAATGTGGCTAGACCCGTTTCTTGATGACAATTATAACAACAGTTATCAATCTCCAAGATGAAATCATTTTCTCTGATTTGAATGAGTTTTTTTGACACCGGCGAACATTTTATGGACTAAGGGCTTTGACCTTACCTCGATGATGCAATCAGATACTGGGACTACAAGGCCTGCTTCTGTGGCTACCATCTCGGGCGCTGCTTCTAGCACTAGCCGTGCCCCAACTGCAATTAATCTGATTGTTGCATGCATGTTGTGAGCCCCTATAGGGTTACTGGGACCTGGGGCAAATTTTCAGGCCCTGGTCGAGTTGAGCCTGCTCCCATTCCTGACCCAGCACGCCTGATTGTGCCTAGCCGCTTCCAATCATCTGATGAATCCTCGCCGGGACAGGAGGGGTCCAAAAATACATCAGCTCCAGGGGGAAGCAAAAAAACAAGTAAGAAAACAAAGAAACATGCAAAGAAATCCAAGAAAGATGATGAGGCAGATGCCAGCGATGAACATCAGCCATTGCCCGGAGGGCAGGATGATGACGATGACATGGATGATCTTGATGGCATGGAAGAGCTTTTGAACCTTCAGGGTGATGATGATGAAAAGCCGAGAAAACGTCAGCCAAAAAAACGTCCAGCCAGTGACAAGAACGCATCCAAAAAACGACCCGCCAAGAAGTGTGATGAGCCGGATGTGGACAATCTTTGCCAAAAGGCCGGGTTGTCTTATTTGCAGTGTTCAGGATCTAGGTATATGTTAAGCAGCTTGAGTCTCAAAGTTCACCACTTTCCCTGTGAGGCCTTGCCTTTCCAGCACATGATTGAAGGTTTGCCAGATGATCTGTTACCTGATTTCAGGCCTATCCCCATGGAAATCTAGAGAAACATGTTCACAATCATGTCGATGTCCATTTTACTTATCTCCTAAAACTTTGCTTCCCTCATTGTTGCAGGACGAGTCTGGACGATAATGGGGCCTGCGCATATCCGACTCAGGAATTTCCCTTGGTTGATCATGACAAGGAGCTGCAGGAGCTTTGTGAGAAACTGGAGCTTGATGAGAAACTGGGTTGAACTTTCATAGAACTGTTGAACCATGAAACCTGCCCAAATTGTCAATTCAATTTTGTTGGTCCCAAGCTGAATCTTCTCCCACATGACCTTGCATCGACTAAGGATCCTGGGCATGCCTAGCCCCATGTTTTGTCCTAATCCAGGTGATGTGGAGGTTACCATGGATGCTCCTCCTAGCCCGGGTGATCATGGAACTGATCACGCTGATGCCTATAGTGAATCTTGTTATGCCGCGACGCAGAAAGATGCCTACTCACCGTCACTTGTTCCCAGCTATCACCCTGACAACCAGCTGGGGCTTGAGGACACACCAGATCCTTGAATTGACCATTTATGGATTTGAGAACTGAGTAAGTGGAGGTTCCTTCTATCTGATCCCACCCTGTGAATTTTAGCCAAGGAGGTTTCTGTGATGCATTCGCCGATGCCTATGTCTGACTCTCCTGGGGACGGTGCCAAACCAGAAACTCGGTTATAAGTTATTTATGTCAAACTCGGTTTTAAGTTATATGATTTACTATGAAACCACCTGTCCAAGGACCTCCGTCGGCTGTCGGCCCATGAGGATCTTGGCACAGTCCTTGCTGTTGATTCCGATGCGGAGCTTCGCAAAGAGGCCATAGTAGTTGCCCCAACCTGGGCTTGAATCATGTGGATACCAGACTCAAAGATATCAGGCTTACTTTTCATTTATTGTGTTATTTCTGTTGATGCCAGGTTCCAACTGCAAATGCAGTTGTGCCCATTGCAACCCCTGCGCGTGCTTGTGAACCTACTGCGAAAGCGGCTATGAGTAAGAAGAAACCCGCTCCCAAGGCAGAAAGCAAGAAAGATAAGAGCAAGAAGACACCCAAGAGCAAAGCAAGGAGTTCAAAGAAGACACACCCATTACCCAAGCAGAAGAGTTTAAAGAAACCAGCCAAGTCCCAGTCGAAGAAGCAGAGACGTGAGAAGGATGAGGTCGAGCGCAAACTGCATTCAGTAACTAAGCTGAACCCTTGTTCCTGGAGAAAAGTTATTCATGCTGCCTTCAAACCATTTTGTGCTAAAGACAGCGTCTCAGGTATATTCAAATGTACATCATCATGCGAAAAAGGTGTTGAAGCTGTCCGCGGAAGCGTCCAAGCAGAAAGCATTGGATGCACGTGTTGAGTCACCCAACTGCAAAAAGAATCAAGGAGACAACATCAAGCCGGTTTGTTTTTGGCTAGGATTTCCCAAAATTTAAGTCAGAGTGTTGTCCCCAAAAAGTTTCAGGTGGGCAAAGAAGAACTCGGAGCACAGCGGCCACCCTGCTGTTATCAAGCTGTTGCGAGAAGACCAGTGAGTGCTGATGTATGTTCAACTCTATATTGATCTGTTGGCTCATGCTTGGCTTTATGGCTTCCGGTTTGAAATGTTATCTCTTTGAAAATCATTGGACCATTGGTTGGATCAGCCATTTGATGCCTCGCAAGAGTTTGGGGTTCCAGTTGCGTCCAAGCCACAGTGCTTGGTGGGAAGCGGCACGAAGCAAATCTGAGAGAGAAATGGCAGCGCAATGCAGCGCAAACACAAGGCCTTCAAGGAATCAGTTGGGTTTTGGTCAGGAACCAGTTGCAATTGGATGGGACTATGGGATGATAATGGGATAATATATAGGTGTGTCTGAAAATGGGGATGTCCCAAAATAGTCATTCTAAGAGGGAAAATGAGAAACAATCTGGATTTTGAGGTCGCCCTATTTTTTAGACAAACCCAGATAATAATGGGATAACAATGGGATGATAATAGTATAATAATAGGAGGATAATATATATACAATAAGTGGGCCCCCCAAACGATAGCTAAGTTGATGAACATAACTCCAATTTCACTATGGTTTATGGTATAGATATAACGAACTAGTATTCATGGGGTTTCTAAACCAACAAACTTAATCGGGGGGGGCACCACATTGAATGAACTAATGGGAGAATAATGGGATATATAAGATGAACGATGGGGATTTTGCGATGGGGATAAACATCAACTAATTCAGACGGAGGGTAAACGAACGTAGATGTGCAAAACCCACCATGTGTAGATTATTTTCCTGGGGAAATGTGTTAATTTTCCCCAGGGTAGATGAGAATAGAACCAAACAAATTTAAGGATTTATTCTTCGAATATAATATATGGGTTTATGACTGGATAATTGGTGATTTGTTCCGCCCCTTCGTAATGTCATTTAACAAACAGAAAACAGTGATTTGATCCTCAAAAATCATGAGTTTTTAAATCCAGAATGACGATTTCATGATCAGCACGTGTGATATAGGTGCCTCATTAAAGGGGTACCCCCAAACCAGTGGTTTCGCCATGAACAACATAGTCAATAACTGTATGATATTGAGATAAATGTGATCTCCAATACGGAGACAGCCATGTTGAGACATCATGGAATATCTAGGGTTTTGTTCAACCCCGAAAAGCTAGGATTTATCTTAGTTTTAATTCATGTCAAATGTTGCCCTAAACGCAAGCTTGTCCGAAAACATTAATCCAAACACTGGGAGAAAGGGCTCAAAGTCTTGCCGAGCTTATCCTTCTCTTTGGCCCCTGTCGATGCCGAATGCGCTCGGGAATGTGCATCATGACGCGGTGCACCCCAATGTTAATGTTGAAATACCCTCTGGTAAACTAACATAACTATGAGAAACCACCGTTTTAAATGGGAACATCAACTATAAATGACAATTTTCAATAGCTATGTTAGTTTACCAGAGGGTACCTCAACAATCACTCTTGGTGAGTTCGGCCGATCATGCTCGGACGCAAACCTCATGCGCCATCACATCGGCCAGCGAGCTTAACAAATAGAAGTTGGTGCCAAACAGGCAGCACACTTTCTACCTTCAGCCTTTGCCTTCTTTCACCTGAAGAGAAAGCGGACTAAAAACGGAGACTGACCGACTTTCAAGAATTCAAAGCGGCTAAAGCCCAAAGCACGCAAATCATCTAACAAATCCAACAGACTTACAAGTGGATTTAACAGACTTGCCTGCAACATCAGCAAGCAGGTGACCAATTTGAAACACTGGCAAATATGATGACTTCAGCACCTCTGAAATTAAGACACCGCTATTCTTGAAATCATTTCATGTGTGAATGATTAAGGACCTACCTCCCAAAAGCTATGAATTCATAGTTTTTTTTTCATAGTCCACATTGACCTGGTGGCTTCAAACCTGCTTGAACATATGTTTGTCATGGGGATCACCATCCCATAAGCCATGGAATAAACTGAAACCCCTAAGCCATAACTCGGATTTGCTTGAGGAAACCCTGCCAAAGATATAGGTATATCTATATATATATATATCTATATATAAATGCACATTCCCTAGAGATTGCCCAGCTCTGGCGGATTTCCATGAGGAAACCCAACAAGTCACCACCTCATCGATCCCAAGTAAAGAGTCACCAGCCAACTGCAACCACCAGCACAAAAAATAAAACCGATTAACCTTACATAATCTTACCTGGTTGCTGGTTTTAACCATCTTGTTTAAAATATGAGTTCGTCAATGGGAAGGATGACATCCCATATATGACATGGACAATAAAAAAAATAGTTGAAACCACCAACCAGGTATATTAATGATAGTTCCCAACCTATTAATTATAGATGGGTTAATGTAATATGATAGTTTAATATATGGTAGTTGTCCTAGTTGATAGTAATCAATGATAATGGTTAATTTAATAGTAATTATGGTTGCTTACCCTCTGGTAATCAAAGTTGGCAATGGAGAATCCACTATTTAGTCCGACGATTCTCCCAGCTCAATACCTCCACTTAGTGCAGGGATTTTCCAGCTAGCCATGTTATAGTTATAGTTATTTTAGTTACTCAAACCTCAGTTGTACTGATCTCAGTTTAGTTATCCTTACCTCAGTATAGTTATCGTTATTGTTCACCAGGCCAACTATTCACCATTAACAATTACTTAGCCATTAACCCCTTAGTTCACCAGGCTATTCACCATTACAGTGCCAATCAGCAGTGATCATCCCATGCAAAAAATGACAAATTCTTGGTGAGTAGATCATCCCATTGATATCCTCCAAGACTAGTTAGGATTAGTTTCTACCCCTCCAGTCGATTGACCTACAAGGTGGTGCCCCCATGGTTATGTTTGTTGGTTTATAATCCCCATTAACTAGTTCGATATAACCCCCTAATCAACCCTAGTTATTGGACTTATAAACCAACTTAGCTAACGAACTGGGGGTAGCTGATCCCTTGCTGCCAAGGCGCCACCAGACCTCGTCCTCCTCCGGTTCCACCTCAACCTCCACCTGTTCCACCGGCGGCGGAGCAGGCGGAGCAGGCGCTGCCTCCAACGCCTGGCAGAGGGGGCTATGCAGGGATATGCATGATATTCATATTTATAGGGAATTGATAGGTAATTTATGGTTATTTAATGATGGTTAATGATGGTTAAAACACCCCCTAATGGTGGTTAATGATGGTTACCATCTGGTTATGACTAACATTGCCATGGAAAGATCCACCATGAAATTAATAGGTAAACCATCTATTTCTATGAGCCATCGATACCATGGCTATGTTAGTCATAACCAGAGGGTATACAAGGTGGTGCCCCAGTTCGGAATCGCTAAGTTGGGGGCCACATAACTCCAATTTCACTATGGTTTATGGCAGATATATCTATATACTTACTAGCGTTTATAAACCAACTTATAACTGGGGGGGCACACCACATTGTAGGTAACTTTTAGGTAATCATAGGTAACTCAACTATATGGATAGTATATACATAATTTATGAGTTACCTTAAGGGATATGAATAATATATAGGTAACTCACCTATAAATTATCAGGATCAATAGTTATAAATGTGTCAACGGTTAAATATGGTTTGTAATGTGGGGAAAGCAACCACCACCTCCAAATTTACCATAAATAGGTACCTAAACCTCTCCGAATAACCCAAAACTGGGCAAAAGTGCTAACATTAAGACGTAAAACACCTTTTTTGAAGGGTACTTGGAGAGTCTAGGTAGAGAAACCCCTAACCATCCATCCCTTCCAACCTCCCCATCCTCCTCCCGTCGCCTCCTCGTTCACTTCTTCTCCTTGGAGGTGCTAAACAAAAATCCCGCAAATTCCCCCAGTGTCGGTGGCTTTCACACTAGAACAGACATGTTCCCAAGAAATCCTTCATTGATTATTTATATATATATATATGATATGTGATGATGATGATGATGACTAAATACAGGTTGTATCCAACGTTTAAAATAAATCTGAAATCAAGTTTCCTCATTTCCTACACCAAGGCGTGTCAATTTCTAATCAATTGATCTCATATCATATGGTTTCGTGGTAACAAAACTCCCTGCAAACATGGCCAGTAAAACATAACATATGCAAACGTAATGGGAAATATGCCAAATCTTCCTCCCACCAAACTCTTCCCTTGTTCGAGCATACTCTATGGGTTTCTCCAATGTTGGAGTTTGCGTTGGAAAACCCATAGACTCAGTGGGCATGTATGCATAGTCACAAAAGCCAATTCTGGTTGGTGGTTTCAACTCCTCTGAAACATATGAATTAGTCAGTTGGGATTATTGTTCCCAATATATATATGGAAAAATCAAATTCATGTTCCAAACCACCAACCAGAATTGGTCATATCCACTTTTTTGGTGTCTCAAAGCCATATTTGATGAACTCGTTAAGAAAATAAGCGTTGTTCGTGGTGTGTACAACATGCCATGGGAGCTTGTGCTGCATGGTGAGAGACAAGATTGCACACCTTCTGGTCATCCTCGTAAAGAGGGTGGAACTCCCAGACTCCCTGCGGCATTCCGAGCTCTGTGTCTATGGAGTCTATGGCATCAAAAACTCTATACGTATGTTCTCATAGAATCGGCACTGGCAGAACTTGTCACGTGTCCGTCATCACGAAACCATGGTGCCATCTGGACGCATTGGGTTGACGCATGAAGTCCATCAGGTCCACGGTGAGCTTGTGATACTCACGTCCCAGGGTGACGGCATGTCTTGTATCAAATCGTCTCTTATGCCGCGCTCCGTTGGGAAAAAAAATCAACAAACAAATTAAGGCAATGCCAAGTAAATTCAGTGGATTAGGTTCCATTTGGTAAAAACATCCCAATGTTTGTTGTAAGACCCCGCATATCTCCCAACAAATCAACGGGCATGTAGTACATGTTTGGTTCATCGATATGATATGACTGTCCATGTTTTCCTGGTAAAATCAATGTGGTCTCATATCATGATATATTCTTATAAGTTCTTCTAATTTGGATGATTCCCATTGCTTGTACATTAATGTGATTTCACTACTTTCACGGTATCAAGTCCCCTTTCTGTTGGCTCAAACTGATGGGTGAACTCCGCCAAAAGCCCGTGGCTAACATTACTAATCCATATGTAATTCCATTCGCTAGGGTTTACAAGATGTTTATGGTTATATATTTATCTGTAATTAATGGGATTTTGCCAACTGTACACACGCTCAGATAGATAGATAGATAGATAGATAGATAGACAGATAGATAGATAGATAGATAGATAGATCGATGGATAGATAGATAGATAGATAGATAGATATATAATTATGTATATATGTATATATATATATATGTAATTATATATATAACATTATATATCTACAGTATTCTACAATATCTGTAGTCTGTCCAGAACGCCAAGTTGCCCCGTTCTTGGCGTTCCTTCCGCGCTTCCGCCTCCGCCTGCGCCTTTTGCCGCGCGGCCGCCCAGCGCGCGCGCGCGGCCGCCTGTCGCGCCGCCTGGCGCTTGGCCTCGCGCTGCGCATCGCGCTGGGCGCGCGCGGCGGGCGCAAGGCCGGGGCCATGGAGGCGGATGAAGTACCTGGGGATGGCGGGATGGCCATGGGGATGGGATGATAAAAGTGGTGAAATCCCAGGAATTGTCTAACTTTTCTTGGGGAAAATATGGTAAAACTTGGAAAACATAATGATGATTCTTGGAAAGTGATTCTTGGCAATGTCTTAGCTAACTTGGTTGATGTTCACATGGTTCTTGGATTTTTAGTTGATCTATCATTCATACTTCAAAATTGCCTCAATTGGAGGGTGGGGAGAAAATGCGGGGATTTTGGAGTTGCGTTGGGCTTGGATGGGGTGGGGAAGTCTGATGGGTTTGTGTATGGATTGATATTATTGTTATGTATGCATATATCAATCCATATAAATAAAAGTAATATCAATTATAATATATGTATATGGTTTATGTTCATTTATGTATATATTATAATAGATAATTATGTGTATATATATATATTTATTTATGTATATAGATAATTATGTACACAAATATAAATATATATATAGATATGTGGTATAGGCTCTATGATTAAGCACTAAAAACGTATATGTTATTTAAGTCTGATTTTTTACGTGTTTCTTGGGTTTGCATTTTACTATCTAAATACTTTTAGGTCTGATTCAGTGGGATGAAAATCTTGGTTTGGTGGTGGTATTATGATGATGGGATGGTGATGGGAGCATCCCTTTGACAACTGCAGTGCTATGTCACCGTTGTTGGTAAAACCATATTTTGTGCCAATAATACATGGCTCATCTCAAATGTTTGGTAGAATCCTCTTTTGGCTGGTTGGTGTACATTCCGCATAGCCAGCAAAGAATTAGAACTACTCAACTACCCTTTACCAGTTGGTTGCCCACATATTTGATTTCAAAATCCCCACATGTTGTTGCTCAAAGCCCATGTTTGATCACTTGGTAAATGATTTGTAACCCAAATGACCCATATACATACATAACCAGTGCCAATCTTAGATACCCTGCAAAAACAAAAAGAACTTAGATGGTTAATAGATAATCCCGTACCAAAATCAAAATCTATTAACCATCTTTCCGTTAAACTATGCCGGGGATGCACCCCGAGTCGCCCCAGTCGTAACTGCCTGGATGATCTATTTGCCGAAAAAACTTTCTTGATCAAATTTTAATAGTCCAATCATGTGAAAAAACCCATCAAGATCTATGAACTATTCGCGTCAAACCCCAATTCTCATGGTAAAAAGATATATGTGAAATCGCTCATCTGGTTGGTGGTTGACCTACTCCTCTGAAAAATGATGAAGTTCGTCAGTTGGGAATATCATTCCCAACTGAATGGAAAAGAAATTTCATGTTCCAAACCACCAACCAGACATTTTATATCCTATGTATAGCCCATCTTAATATGGTGATATATTAACTTATAACCTATGTAAAACCCATTTCAACATGGCACATGGTTATTACTTATTTACTTTGCCTGGGATGCATGCATCTCTAGCAAACCCAAATCAAGAATAACACGCCCAAATGCCATAAACTATCGCATTATCCTGGTTGGTTCCAGACCTTTACTTGGATTTGCTATAGATTCCTCGAGTGGTGGATTTCCCATTGGGGAAATAACAATTCACCTTGAGCAAAGCCATAAATCACCATAAATCACCATTCATCAGCTTGTCGGAAATTTGACTTCTAAATTCCTTGGATTATCCTATTAATATCCTAGTTGTTCCAATATGTTCCAATTCATTATTCCATATCATCCCATTATTGTCCATTATTCCTGGTAAACTAATATAGCTATGGACAATCACCATTTTAATAGCTGAATTATCTATAAATGGTTCATGATTGTTTTAACAACATTAATTCACCATCCATCACCATCAATCACCCATTATTGTCCATTATAAAGGCTTTCCCCAAGGGCCAATGCAGCCACGCTACTCCCTGGCACTCTCCGCGCCGCTGGCTGCGCTGTTGCCGCCGTTCACCTCTCCCAACTCGGAATGCACCGAGAAACCCACGCAGTCTGGGAGGTTCTCGGCCGACACCTGTGGGGTTCTCGGGGCGATTTCAAAGCCCTTTTCGGGAAACATATTAGGTGGTGCCCATAAACCATAGTGATGTGTTTTTTTGTTTGTAAACCATAGTAAGTATAGATATATCAACCATAAACCATAGTTATTGGAGTTATCAACCAACTTAACATATTATAGTATAGGACACATACTGAGAACATCCCCACTGTGAAGACCATATGTTTTCCAAATGATGTTCTAAGTACAAGTCCCATACTATAGGGAACTAGCAACTATATGTTGTTCAACAACTTGTTTCATGGACAAATTTTGGGTGCAACACATATCAACCAATATCAACGTTAGGTTTTATAAGGATGTGCAAAAAATGCCCATATTTTATGAAATATGGATTTAACAAACTATGGCTCACAGCCCTAAAAGATCCGAAAAGTTGAAATATGTTGAAATAAAATGCCCTAATCGTAATTACATCCAATTTAGTAGATGGCGAATAACCCATATACTGCTGGGGTATATGCCCTATAATTCCTGGGATGCACATCTAAGTATAATTATGGCATATTATGGCCATAAACACATGGGAAAAAAAAACATCGGTGAAGTGTGAAGCTCATAGATGTTTTATTCCTCGTAACTATAGGAATTGATGGGACTGAGATATCTGCCAGGTGACCAGGTATGTTCATAGACATTTATACGTCACTGGGTAGTAGCACCCGTATGTGATGGTTACAAGATAAGCTGACAATATGCCTGTATCCCACTCATCCTTGACTAACTCAAGGTTCCCATCCAGCTAAAAACAGGAAAGAATTACAGCTCGTTTGGGGTTGCAGGTGGGGTTATTCATTGGTATACCCATGGTAACAACCCCAGAGTCAGTCACAGTACATTTGCTTTTATAAAGCATATTTCTTCTCTTGCTTGTCAGTAGTAGGTGCAGTTGAAAACATTGTTCTGTTCACTCATCATCACCTTCATCTTTTGCCTTTGGCCTGGCCCCTCTCTTTGCACCGCCTTTGGCCTTTGGTGGCGGTTTTTTCAAATGCGTTTTGCAGTTTGCCTGCTGATTGGAAAATCGGACGCAAAGATCACGAATCTTCGAGGTCACGTCAGCAAACGCACCTTTGTTCCCTGGGTTTTTGGCAGCCTGCGAAATTTCCATCTCGCACAGCGCTTCATAGGCACTTGCAATGTCACCTGAGATGGGTTGATGATGTTGGTATTTGTTGGGCTGAGCAGCATATATACCCACAAGCACCATGCGACCTTCTACATACCTACATACCTACATACCTACATACATACCTACCTACCTACCTACCTACCTACTTACCTGCATACATGCATACATGCATACATGCATACATGCATGCATGTATGCATGTATGCATGTATGCAATGTTATGTATGTATGTATGCAATGTTATGTATGTATGTATGCAATGTTATGTATGTATGTATGTATGTATGTATGTATGTATGCATGTATGCATGCATGCATGTATGCATGTATGCATGTATGCAATGTTATGTATGTATGTATGCAATGTTATGTATGTATGTATGTAT
>Ga0126342_10000344_pt1:0-35000 | contig 47001 bp, 45 predicted proteins | sample Cyp1metagenome_FD_92528 | JGI IMG/M metagenome (GOLD analysis project Ga0126342, IMG submission 92528) | Coral microbial communities from Lord Howe Island, Old Settlement Bay, Australia - Cyphastrea 1 metagenome | ecosystem: Host-associated > Invertebrates > Cnidaria > Coral ...
CTTGCCCTCCGGTTTGTTCAGTGCAAAGAGCTCCGGCTCTGCGTTGGCAATTTCGGCGTCTTAACTACTTCACTTCGGTGAGGAGCAGGTTGACGTCCTCCTCCAATCCAATCCAATCCAATCAATTCCAATATTTTGCCCACGCATGGTGCATCTATCTACACTCAATTTTGAGGCGGAAGGCGGGGGTAGAATTTGGGTTTGCCTAAAAATAGCGTGCACAAATCAAATGGTTGATTATTATGTCCCTTTTGAACGTTGCCCTAACTGGCTAAATCTCCCATGTTCAGACACACCCATGATGTTGTGCTGGGATGTGCTGGGGTCATTGTGAGCAAACACAAAGGCTGTACGTAAAGGATGTGCATCCCACTCCAAGTTTTTAAGCACCAAAACCAGGGCATCACATGTATCTTTGTATGTGAATAGTATGTTGGATATGATATATTTCAAGGATAGAATAACCCTTATCTACTATAGGATTCTATATGGTGACTATGGATCTGACATGATCTGAGTAGTCAGGCGTCCGGCTTCGGCAAAATCGGCCAGCTTTGATCGTTGATCAAAGCGCTGGGATGAATTGGATGAGTCCAACGAACATCGGTCCCGGGCTTCATCCAGGTAGCAAAGGTGGTCATAACTTCAACATCAGCATACATCAGCAGCATATTTATGGGGGGTTCCATAAATAGCTGGATGGTTTCTAAGGGAAAATCCTACGAAAATAGCTGGATGATGAACAGGGGTAGCCCTATTTTAGGAAACCCCCCTATTGATCCATATAGTGCATAAGAAATTGATCCCTTTTCTGTTTCAAAAAATAAAAACTCTTGTTGGTGGCATAAAGTTGGGAGCTAAAACAATGATCACTCCTTTCTCTACGCGTACAATTATATAAATAATCTGCCTAGAAAGCAGAAATCCTGGGTTAGGATGGAATCTTTGCAAAAATTGGGTCCCTTCTTGGGGCTCTTTAATGCTATATTGGCTATACATAGAAATTTCAGGATGATTAAGCCATGTTAAACTGCCATTTTGGATGGTTAAACCCTTAAACCCCCTACAAGGATTGTCAGAGGGAAGCGACGACTGATGTGGTGCCCCAATTTCAGCAGTAAATGGGATGGTATGAAGCGAAAATTGTGCGTTGACTGTTGGGTTTCCCACATTTCATTGGGTTGGTTCAAGCGACGGGAAAAGCCCATATTTCAGTGGTAAGACATGGTAAGACCATCGTTTCCTCTAGATACCCTCTGGTGAACTAACATAGCAATTGAAAATGACCATCTATAGTGGATTTTCCCATTAAAAATGGTGATTTTCCATTGCTATGTTAGTTCACCAGAGGGTATCACATCAAACTAGCCACAGAGTTCCGGGATCTTTCTCCTCAATCCCAGTCGATTGAGGACATGGCGCTCGCAAAGGCCTGGCTGTGGCGCACACTTTCGAAACCATGTGGAGGATCCTGGATGTCCATTGTGAAAGCATATTGCACACGTGGGCCCCAATTCCAAAAGGCGCGGTTTCTGGAAATCAAGACCAACTGAGACTACAAACCCATAGATTTCCACACGACACATGCTTCTTTCAACAGCAACCTCTAAGCATCAATATTTTCGACATAGCTACAGCACACTCTACAATGTAGATGACTAGCCAAGCTACGAATTTGTATCCCATATATAATATCACATATTCTGTCTCACATCTTCTTCCAGATTATATCCCATATTTATCCCATCCTATATCTCATTACATCCCCATGTTTGCTTGGTTAGATTCCAGCTTCGGCCAACAAAAACATCCAATATTATCACTACAACACCTATCATATCCCAATAACCAGGGCTTTAAACATATGCTACATACATTCATATACTAATATTATATACCCATATTTCAAATATGATATGCCAATCTTATATATTCAAGTAAAAATCTGATTTGAAATATATATATATACACATCATATACCCATCTTTCATCATATTTCTAATATGATTATCCTGCACTATTCAACTATGGGGCTATCTCTGCCCAAAAAGGACCTCAGCCTCGCCTGAATCACTGACAACGGGCTCTTGAAATCCAAGCCTAGAGTGGAACCCCCTGGGTGGTCACTTTAGGCGTGAAGCAACTAGGAATGGATTCGTTGGTTTTGGAAATATATAGATATATGGATATATGGATATAGATGTAGATGTAGATACATAGATATACATGTGTATATATATATATATATATGATTATACGTGTATGTATGTACAGTATAAATGAATATCAATACATGGACCCCATTGAAAAGGCTCCTTTTCGGTGGAACATGAGAGGTTCCTCCAGCAAAGTGGCTAGATATGAACACCACAGTTTCCAACCATACCAAGGCTTACAATTTGTAGACTGCGACTAGGAATCGAGAAGCAGCAACATCAGTGACTCCGAAAAATATGACCTGTGCAACCCCTATCTGCAGTGAAAAAAATCTCTACATATGTATATATGCATTATGTATATATATATACACATAGATACCAAAGGGGAATTCTGCATTGTCATTTTTGACTACCAGAGGGATCTAGAGGGTATATTCTTGTATGTTGATTTCTATCCATGGCTAACATTCGAGACTAATCACCTACCCTCCCAGCCTCGGTGTTCCCATCTGAGTCTGTGAATTGAAAAATACCCAACCAAGGTTTACCCATAGGTTGCCCAAATATCCACCCATTCTTTTCCCCAAAAACCTGAAGGTTCCCACTCTTGTGCATCTTGCTGAAGCCATCGGTTTCATGATGGACCCCCCATTTTTTGATGGTTACTGTTTATTCGAATATCTAAGCCCCAAATAGAAAAGCAATCTGAATATTATCACTTAACACTTAAGTTGGATCTTACTTTTCAACTTACTGGTGCTAAACGTAGGGAATGGATGGGACTGGGGGTTGCTGGTGGGGCTCCGGACCAGGGATCCCTGGGGCCCCCGACACCAGGTGTTTTCTGCAATCTGTGCATGTTGCATCACGACCTTGCCCTGGAGAGGACAAAAAGTTAACCCAGTTGGTGTTTTGGTAGGTGATAACATGTACTTACCATGCTGGAAGTATATTATATATATATCATGTACAGTATGTGTATGTATATATATATATAACATGTTTATTTGACATGGTAAAAAGATTGAGTATTACTGTATTACCTGTGAAATATATATATATATATATCATGCTGTAGATGGCTATTGTCCATTTCCAAGTAGGATGCATATCCAAGTATACAAGTGGGAATGTGCCCTACTGCTGAAAAACATAAAGGTTGATGGGGCCGGGGCCCTAAAGCCTGTACAAGGTGGGCCCGATAGGTTGAAAGGTTGGGTCAAAACAATGATGGTTGAGATGAATGTTGTTTTAATATCGTCTCAAAATTATGGTTTGACAGTTCAGAACGGGGAATAGTTGATAGGAGCTAAGGCTTATGTTGACCTTTCCAAATGTAGAGACATCCACCGCAAGGCTTTCTGTTAGCCTACCCTTACAGTACATACATCCAGCAATTCAAAATGTCAGGATATGACACGTTCCCCATTCGAAAGGCTCAACATCAACCCATCATCAACCCATTAACCTTCCAAGCCAAGGTTGAATACATTGCCAGGCGAGATGATGCACCAGAAAAGATATGAAAAAATACCATCGTTTCTCTCCTCATCGGTTTCACCATGAATTTTCCATGTTTTCCCACGCGAAGGTCGCGGCCGCAGATCGCCTCATGTTGAAGGATGAAGTTCCGTGGGGAGGACAGCAAGCCGCTACGATCCTGGAGGTGGGCCACGATTCTTCAACGAAAAAAAACAAATCTGCGAAGTTTGGAAAGAGTTACGATGATATATACACTGTAGATATATACACTGTAGATATATACACATATATGTGTGGGTAGGTGAAATGATATATATATAATTATATATGTATATATATATACATATGGGTAGGTGAAAAGCTATTTCATCAAAGTTTGGGAAGGTTGGCTAGGGTAATAATATTTATATATATATATATATAAATAAATATATATATATATTATATTTGGGGGGGGTAGACTAATTGGATAGGTCCCAAATCAAAGCTCATAGCTGAATGTGGGGCTAACCTTGGATGCCTGCAAAACAAACAACATTTTTCGGTGGGTGTTTGATTCTTTGACATGAAACTGAAACAGTTTGGTAAAAAGAAACATCGAGAACCCAAGAGTACCAAAGCAAGGCAAACCCAGAAGAGGTCATGCCAGGCAAATGACTCACTATGCATACCCTCTGGTAAACTAACATAGCTGTTGAAAATCACATTTTTTAGTGGGTAAATCAACTATAAATGGCCATGTTCAATAGCTATGTTAAATCACCAGAGGGTATTTGGGAATGTTGTACCGCTATGACATGAGTCATTGAATGGTACTGAGTTCCAAGTTTGGAATATCTACCCTCTGCAGGTCCAACGTGCCGAAAAAGGGGGAATCCCAATGTTCATGGAAACTACAGATTACTACAGTACACGTCCTGTGCAAATGTTGTACATTATAATGGTAATATTGGGCAATGACTGTACTATTTTGTAGGAGGCACAAAATGTTGAACCATCAAAATATCATGTAATCTGCACCTTTCTGTTCTTACTTCTTAAGTAGCAAATAACTATCACAATGCATACCTCCTTCTATTGCGCTTGGTACTAATTACCCTCGGGTAATTCAACATAGATAGTGAAAACCACCATTTAAAATTGTAGTTAAACCCTGTACAAATGGGCCAGGGCTTCCAGTTCGCAAACTGTTAAATGACCACAGGCTTATCAGCATTACCTAAGCATGATGAAAGCATGATATACCCTCCAGAAAACTAACAGAGCTATGGAAGCCATAGCCCATTTAGTTCGATGATTTACCTATGAACTATGGTGATTTCCATAGCTATGTCAAACCCAGTATATCCCCATAAAATCATATAAAATCCCCATTTAGTGATGGTTAACGCCCCTTAAATTCCATTGAAACACCATTGAGCCCCTATCAATTGGTGAGTCTACCATAGCGGCTAGTGCTACTTACTATCATCGAGCACCGGGCGACCAAGAAACGCCCCATGAAAGACTCTTCCATTCGTGCCATGGTCAAGTTATGTGGTATATGTTTTGAAACTTTGGTCTCATGCCATTCCTATTTAAAAAATATGGAGATGATTTTCTATGAAATCCGATTTTGGATATGATTCATGCATAAAATGAGTTTATGAGTTCTGATTTTGCCAATACCCAGAATTACAAAGTCATACTTTTTTGATTGGCACGTCTGACCTCGAAGTTCAGGATCAGACCCCCCAAGTCTTGACTCCACGCCTGGGGAAATTGGGGAAAGGCAACGAAGCTTTGGAGGTCTCATGAAAACCCCATGCCATGGGGATATCATAGAGAGATCATGTGATATGTATAGAAACATGGTTATATATTCAATTATGTATGTATATATATATATACATAGATTACAGTGGCGTGTCCGATATTGGGGAACAAATTTTAATCATCCAAGCTTTATTGATCGTTGTTGATTTTGTCTGTTTCGATTTTCAACGATTTTCAACCAATGGTTCGGTGTACTCCAAGCCTGAGAAAACCCAAAAAAAAAACAAGCAGTTCATCCACGGCTATGATCAAAGTCCTGGCCAATTGGTCACCACGATACCACAGCTGTTTTATCAAACATGGAATCCAAAGATGTCCAAAAAACCATGGAGTGAACCCTTTCTTTCATGTTTCTCTATGAGATTTCAGGGATTTCAGGAGGGGAATTGGGTGCAACGTAAGTTGTTTTTTTATTTTTGCTGTGGTTCCACGTGGCTGATAGGCTTGGGAAACTCAATTCATAGCTCCTCGCTTCCCCATATTTTGTAGAGTATATCTGAATACGCGGCTGATAGGCTTGGGAAACTCAATTCATAGCTCCTCGCTTCCCCATATTTTGTAGAGTATATCTGAATACCCCTAGCTGCCCTAGCTCCTTATCTTTCGCTCCCAGCCACTGAACATTTTTGCCAGTGTTTATAAAACAAAAAATGTACGAGAATGTACCCATAATGTTTTGCGATGCCAGTGATAAAGTGTACATATGGAGGTTTCCATAAATGGTGGTACCCCCAAATGGATGGTTTACAATGGAAAATCCTATATACTAATGGATGAGAACTGGGTTACCCCCATTTATGGAAACCACCAGTGATCTGCCAGTGATCAATTTGTATAGCCCCCTGGGCCAACCCACCGGCAACTTGGACGTGAGTTGCAACCTGGCCATGACACAGGGATTTTGACGTTGCAACGATGGAGAAGTCGTGAAAAAAGGTGTTTCAATCAAGAAATATATGGGATTTTGAAATAAGTTCACCATCTGAAAAATGAGATTGTTGAATTGTTGAATCAACAAATATGGGAACTGAACCGGCAACTATGGAGTTTCAAGAAACAGACACGTTATGGGAAAATCAAGCGACTATATGTTCGAGATATAGGGAATATGTAAACAACAAAAGCGGGGGTGTGGCAAACAAATGGGTCTGTCCGAAATTGGTGAACACCCCAACAACCATGGAGACATATGAAATCAAAAAAAAACAGTTAGAGGAAAAAGTGGAGATGATAAGAATACAACATAAATTGACAGCAAATTGGAAATGGCCAATCAGACTGCTAGAATCTAATGGGCTCCAACATGCTCCAACCTGGTCAACCTTGCGAGAACAGAGTTTCTTTTTAAAGGGGGATCTCTCACATCTGGCTACACATGATCTAGAACTACCCAAACCCCTCGAAGGATCCTGAAGGTCCTAAGGATTCTTAGGGGTTTTGGCCTTGAATCCCCCCCAAAACCGCCCATCCGAAATGCCAAGGCTAGGCAGACGCATCTGCACCCTCTGGTGGTAGGAGGTGAAAGCTGGGACTCCTGATGGCTCTTGAAAATCCTTTATCTAAATGGTGTTAATAGCTAGAGAAACCATCCAACTAACTTAATGGTGGATTTTCCAGCAAACCATGTTTGATTACCAGAGGGTATACCTTGTATACATCTTCAGTTTCGAAAGAAAACTCACTTTACTTCGAGTGATCTCCGCCGCAACAATTTTTTGTCACTGTTTCTGACATCTCATCTGGAAGTACATATGGCATATATTTCCTGACATTCTATTCTGGCATTCTATCTGACATGCTATTCTGACACTCTATCTGGATCTATTCTGAATTGCTACTCTGCCATTCTATCCGGTGTTCTTTATGTGTCTATTCTGGCATTCATTCTGGCATTCTTTCTGGCATTCTATCTGGCAGTCTATCTGACATTCTATTCTGGCATTCTATCTGACATTCTATTCTGACACTCTATCTGGATCTATTCTGAATTGCTACTCTGCCATTCTATCCGGTATTCTTCATGCGTCTATTCTGGCATTCATTCTGGCTTTCTTTCTGGCATTCTATCTGACAGTCTATCTGACATTCTATTCTGGCATTCTATTTGGCATCTATTCTGACATTCTCTCTGACATGGGCACTGCCGGACCTCAACCGCAAGCGCCAGATCTCAGTGGGAGCTCGCGGTTGAGGTCCAGCAGTGCCCACTGACATCTGGAGCTCGTAGTTGAGGTCCGGCGGTGCCCGCTGCGATCTGGAGTTCGTGGTTGAGGCGCGGTTGAGGTCCGGCAGTGCCCACTGCGATCTGGAGTTTGCAGTTGAGGTCCGGCAGTGCCCACTGCGATCTGGAGTTCGCTGTTAGGGGAAGGAAGGAGGCCAGGAAGGAAGGAGGGAAGGAGGGAAGTAACTCTGATAAAATCTAGAGACCCCCACCTGGCAGGTGGGGAATAAGAAAAAAAACAGGCTTTCCGAAACATGGATCCAGATAAACTCTATCTTAGATGGTGGGATTTCAAAATAATCCAATGATAAGCGTAGTCACTGTGTGTCCGTGCCAGAAATTGATGGGCTCCTAAGCCACAAGAAGCTTCATTTGTTGGTGATCACCCTTGCTGCCCTGAAAACCTGCATCAACTTGTCAAATTTGTTGCTTGCCAACCATTTCCCCATATACCCCAATGTCTTATGGATCAAAAAAAACATATTGGGTCAAAAAGCCATAACTTATGGGTGTGTCTGAAAATGAGGTATACGGTATACCCCAGGAAAAATACGTTTTTTCTGAGAAAATGATGAGCAACCATTGGCTGGATTAGGTAACCTGTTGTCAAACAGCATGAACCTCCCAAACAGAGGTCACTTTGCCCGGCACTTTGCCCGCACATGAGGGAACAACCACCGGCCCAGTGTTATAAATTGCGATAATGTCAACCCTTGGACTGATAAACCCCTGGCTGTTTCAGATTATGACCATTGAGGGAATACCCAACCCAATTAGAAAGAAAATGTGCTTTATTAATTATTAATCCGGGGTTGACATTGCTGGTAATTGGATAAGAACTTAGAACTCCCAATCAGCGCACAAAAAAATGATAGAAAATGTATTTTTGACCCTGATTACCTGTGATGCACGGCACACCCTTTGACCGTTGACCCCCCTGTCTTGATTGGCGAGCCCATGGGGCTGCAGCTACCTGCGGGTAGCTGCGAATCGGCCAGCTAGCGCAGGTGTAGTGGGGGCGCGGATGACGACCATACCAGATATAAAGAGGTTATACAATGTTTTGGGTGAATGAATAACCAAAAAAAATGACATAAATAGATTATATATAAATATGTATAACAAAAACGAATACACAACAACAGCAGCAACGACCATAATTCACCAACCTGAAATATGGCGGTTGGGGGGCCTCCACCCTGCCCGAAGACCCAAAAGGTAACCATCATTTATGTCATGAAGCGGTGAGGTCGTCATAATGTCACAATTCATGCAGATATTTGGTTACAACAAATGTCAAAAGCGAGATTCTGAGGAACTGATGCAAATTCGAGTATCACCTGCTAGAAGATTGATGTTGCAAGAAACAGAGTCGTTCGAGGGTGGGTGCAAACCCTCTAGAAGGCTGGGTATATCATCATCCCAACTATGGCTGAAAACATATGAATTGAAAGCACCAACCAATGGTCATACAAAAAAAATACATCGCGAGTAGAAAGGGGCATATTGTAGTTTCCGCAATCATGAATGTCACCGAGAACCTAGATTTTTTAAACATTTTTAAACCATCACTCCAAGATAAGATAGAGCCAGCTAGAAATTTCAAGCTAGCTGGCTTGTTGAGTTGTTTCAGCTATTACCCATCCCGACCATCCCGACCATCCCGACCAAGAGCTCGGTGGTCTCCAGCTGCTACGTGGGAAAAAAAACATCCTGGTCATGCTGTTGTTGACAATCGTTCCACACACCTAAGAACATGTACTTCCGATCCAAATTCCGCGTGTACGATGACCCCCCCCCATGATGAAACCTATTGGGGTCAAAACTTGGGGCTTCAAGATTTGGGACCAAAACATTTTGACTGCCCATGGCTAAGCTTGGAAACCCCGAAGCCAAAGTCTACAGCTGGCGTTTCTATCACTTCCCATATTTTCCCATGAAAAGAACGCCAAATTCACCCAGTTGGTCTCCACTTCCCACCTTGGTATGTCCCAACCCCTCCCACTTTGCCCAGCGGGTCTGCACCTCCCACGCTTGGTGGTGTCTTACTTCCCAAGTCCTCAACTCAGTCGACCAAGTTTGGAGGCTGGCCTCTGGAGCCTCTATGGTAATCAACAATGTTCATGAAATTTCAGGCTCTAAAGTCAATGTGCTGAAATATCATGATTTTTTTAGTGAATTAATGTGTGTGAAAAACATCGCAATTTCAGGCTCTAAACCCCTATGTTTTTTAAATCATCATGAATTGTCCATGGAATCCATGATATCAGGAATGGTCCACCTAGTGTCCACCTGAGAGTCGTCCATTTCTAACAATATTTTGTATACCTTCCTGAAATAGTAGGGAGTGATATACATGATAGATATCCAGTAGCTCATCTTCACTGGGAGCCCACAAATGGCTCAACTTAGCAAAAATGCGTGTCATTTCTTAGCTGGGTATGTCACCAAAAAAATAAAGTAACTAAAGAAATTCACCATTCACGAAGTTTTAGCATAAAATTATCGTGACATGCCATAAACCATAATTAGTGTATGGTTTTTAGTAATAAACCCATTCACTGGTATTTTACCCTCTGGTAAACTAACGTAGCTATTGAAAATTGCCATTTATAGTGGATTTTCGGTGATTTTCCATAGCTATGTTAGTTTACCAGAGGGTAAACCCATTCACTGGTATTTTATCATATTCAATCCCCAGTGACTTACCCTTTTAATTCTGATGGTGACATCATTAGTTGGTGGTAAACCTCCCCATATCCCATGAATGAAATCCCAAATTAAATCCTATGAATCCCAAACATCTTATATCAAATATCCCATATTTCATGAGTTATAGATGTTATAGGATTTAATTTAAAAAAATCTTGGGACAACATAACTTTTAATATAACATTCTGGTGATCTTCCGTAGAAAAATCCCACCATCTCCCCATCACCGGCGCCTTGCCGGTACATGCCGGGCACCAAAGAGTTGATTGGTCGTTCAGCAGGGGTGGGACCTGATGTCGTGGCCACGTGGCGATCTTGGATTTAACGATTTAACCCTGATTTAAGCATCGAAAATCGGGATATAACTCATGAATAAAATATGGTTTACCCTCTGGTAATTTAACATAGCTATGGAAAATCACCATTTTTAATGGACAAATCCACTTTAAATGGCCATGTTCAATAGCTATGTTAGTTTACCAGAGGGTAATTTTAGGATATTTCATGGGACACCCGTGACCAAGAATTTGATCTTTGGGTGTGTCTAAAAATGAGAAAAGAATAGAAAAGAACTACCAATCTGTGGCCACTTGATAGGAAAATGAGGGCGAACCAGCGGACAAATCCAGCGTGGTCCATTATATATAGATGTCCCCTTGAGACAATGATCACTATGATTCATCAATTTTTTAACAGGAATCCGTTGTTTCACTCTTGTACACTCTTGTACCTCCGTAAGCATCCCCAATATGAATATGATATGATGATATTCATCATTGTTTCTCCATTCAATTTACCGGTGGCGAGCTTTGTGGACAGATTCAAGATTATAGAAATAAAAAACCAAAAAAAAAAATGTGATGGGAATGGAATTGATCGAAATTGAGAACCCTTGAAGTTGTAGGGGGTCCAGAAAATCATCACTTTGGGGGCCCAAAAGAATAAGCAACGTTTGAGCTGTAGCCGTTGTAGCCACATGAGATTCATCAACGGGGTTCACAGAGTTCACCAACAAATCAGAGCAAATGGGGCTTCAGCCTGCTAAGAAAGGGATACTTCAGCATCACAAACCTGATCGGATTTTGAAACTGACCTCAGTGGATATTTTGGCAACTGATATGTTGAACAATCACTGGGACCAAAATATCAACTCAGCAGATGGGGAAAATACTCCGCTTTCAGACGGCCATCTCAGTCGGTTCGTCAGACTGCTTCCCATGCTTCCCATCGAGATGGCCGTCTGGTTAGACGTATCCCATTGAGATGGCAAAAAAACCTTTACCCTCTGGTAAACTAACATAGCTATAGAAAATCACCATGCTATTCATGGGTAAATCCACTATAAATAGCCATTTTCAATAGCTATGTTAGTCATTACCAGAGGGTAGCAACGCAACTCGTTTTCGACTCCGAGCCACGTAAAGATCGACATGGTGGACGCTGCACTTCTGCACCTTTCGCCTGCTATGTTGGACACGTGCCACCTGCGGACCGGTGGCACCGGTAGAGTGAAAATCCATGGGAAAATCCATGGGATTTAGTGGAAACCCATGGTGATTTCATGGAATTTCATAGGAAAATCCATGGGATGAGAATCATTGAGAATCCACTTCAATGGGATATATTAGGATATATCCTCTGGTCATCAAACATGGCAAGCTGGAAAATTCCCGATTGAAATGATGGTTTTTTGGCATGTTATAGCTGGGAAAATCATCGAACTAAATGGACAGTTTTCCAGCTAGCCATGTTTGACTACCAGATGGTAAATGGGTGAACCGCAGACAGTTTGATCCAAGAATGGGGTGGTTCAACCCCCCTGAGATTGACAACCAGCAAGTGACACAAGTGATCTAAAATGGTCGTCGTATTTTTTGGGGGATACAATTGGACCGGATTTACCCCGCAGGCACTAGTCTCCTCTATTGAGCAGCAAAAAAGTGACGGCTCTAGAACACTGCTGTACTCAAATGGCCAAAACTATTTAGAACCTTGGTCTAGATCATCATTTATGAATGTTAATCAAATGCAACGATTCACGTTGATTTGCAGATTCCAGTAATTAGACGGGTTTGTCCAACCAATCGGGAACACCGAAATACCTCAAGTTGCCATTTGAATGAGGATACTTCTGACAATGCTTCAGAATTGTGAGGGAGGTCAGCCCCGATTACTGTTAAGGCTACCCATGGTACCAGGCCAAATACCTTAGTGATCATCTGCCGTGAAAATCGTGCCCCCTAATTAAACAGCCCAGGGGTAAATCAAAATCCTTATCTCTTAATGGAAATTCGCCTGCTGTCTGCGGCCCAGAAAATCGCAGGTCAAATGAAAGGGCCTGAGGCAGCGATGAACTTCAAGGAATACTTGTGGGACATCCTTGCTCAAATGCTAAGTTACAATATTGTCATGTCTTTTTGATTTTATTAAATATACAAATTGTTGTTAAATGAGTAGTTGAATTGATGATCATAATACAGTATGACAGACATGTTTTTTGTCCAGCAAATGTTCAATTGAAATCATGAAATAATCAGGAGATAATACGCAGTGCTGATACCGACGTTCATGGGAGGTCAAAATGCAACGAGAACATCATGTCACCCACAAACAATATGGCATATAGCAGGACGTTTTTTGAAGTTCGGACGGTTGCAATGTCATTGTTAAAAATCGGGATTCAGCCATATCTTTTCATGCTGATCAATTATAGCTTCTGAATTATTCATTATTTATTTATTCACCAAGCTGAAATGCTTGGTTATATGGCCCCATTGCCCATGTAATGTACAAACCATGGTTTAAGGTGACAGCGGCAATTTAGTTGTCCCTGTTTGGCCTCGTGGGAAGTGAATCCGAACCACATATAGTTTTTTTTTAAAAAAAATCTTGGTAATATATCCATAGTTGTGTACTTCTTTAAGCGTACATTGTACATATACATTTACATCCATTTGAAAAAAAACAAACAAACTATATATATATGTAATTATATATGTGTGTGTGAGAGAATATATAACTATATTATTATCAATTACTATTGTTACTATTGTCATTTTCATTGCTATACTATTACTATATTATTATCGTTATTAATACTATTTCTATTGTTATTTATTTGTGTTATTTTTGTAGAAGTATATTATATTATTATATACATATAATTTACATATATATGTATATGGTACAACCTAAAGTTAGAATGCAACCTTTTCCACCAAAAAAAAACATTGAAAGTTAGAATGCCACACCAAAATTGTCTGAAAAATTCTAGCAAAATTCTACCAGTCAGTATGCTGGTAAATGTGGATAAAATGTTACTCTCTGGTAATTTAACATAGCTATGGAAAATCACCATTTTTAATGGGAAAATCCACTATAAATGGCCATTTTCAATAGCTATGTTAAATTACCAGAGGGTACATATCAAACATGCAACCGAAAGAATCGCGGCTGTACCGCTTCACAGCGTGGCTGAGGCCCCCAGCCGATGCGCACAGCCTTCGCAGCGCGAGGAGACCAGGAGCCACTCGTCGCCCTCCTTGACCAACAGCTGGGATGTTCACCATACAACTGTTATACAACTAATGTATAATGTGTATATATATATCATATCCTAATAGTACTATAGTATCAGTATCATTGAGTATCATCAAGGAGACAATAAGACGCTGTACAGTACTAGCTACTAGGATATATCATATAGCTAATATTACAATTAGACCACTATATAGATCGATATCCATGATTTCACCAGCAACGTGGGAGACCATCTGGTAACTAAGATAGCGAACTGGAAAATCACCGTCTTAATAGGTAAATCAACTATAAAGGGAATAATGATTCAAGACAAACTTTGGGAAATCTACGGGAAATCTATGGGATATGTGTGGAAAACTGATATTTCGAGCTGCCTGGGAACTGTGGCTTTCTGAGATTTTGACCCACCAAAATCAGGATTTCACAGGTGGCCTTCTGGTATCTCATGCAGAAGGCAGGAACAGGAGGAGCCTCGCTGCTGCTTGCTTCAGCGAAGCGGAGCGGATGGAATGCCAAAAGAATAAAACCAACAAACATACCAAACCACCGTAAGTTTGGAATATTATCCTTTGGTAAACTAACAGTTTGCTATGAAAAACCATCACCGTTTTAAAAAATCAACGAACTAAATGGGGAATTGTCCATAAGTATGTCTATGTTAAATTATCAGAGGGTATGCCAATCTTAAAATGTGGAACCCCTAAGTCCTAAGTCAACGGGTTTGTCACATGTTCTCCATGAAAATTGCCATTTAATCATTTGATGGGTACCACATATTCAGGCACGCCCATATGGGACCCTGAGTTTTATATGCCCAGAACCAACCCACGATTTCTGGGGGGTTCTTTGTTAATAGAGGGAAGTTATTCTCAAAAAAATGGGAAATACCCAGCATTGGCTTCTTGAATGGTTGGTACATGTCCTTGGAGAATCCCAGCATTTGATACCCCAGAGGGTAATTTCTTGCATAGCGATGGAAAACCAACATTTGAATAGGAAAATCATGGTAAATCAACGAACTGAATGGCCATTTTCAATAGCTGATGGGTCAGTTTCATCTGCCCCTTCAATCAACCAAGCAGAGACATATTCAATAAATATGTGTTTGTTCCCAGTTCATGGAGTTATCATACAATCCCCAATTAAAATAAGGGTCCGGAATTGTTTTGGGTTTTTGTTTTCGTTTTGGGTTTTTTTTTTTGGACCTGCTTTTCTGCCCGTTGTCCTTTCTATTTGAAGCATTTTGGAGCTGAAGCTGCCATTTCAACTGTCTTTGCAACATTTTGGAGTTGGAACCTCTCATTTTCCATAGAATTTGCAACATTTTGGTGGAATTTGTAACATTTTGGAGCTGGAAGCTGCTGTTTCAAGGGTATTTGCAGCATTTTTGAGTTCGAACCTCTCATTTTCGATGGAATTTGCAACATGTTGGTGCTCGTTCATGTAACATGGTAGTTCTCGACTAGGGTTGATTTAGGGTTGGTTTTAGGGTTAGTTTAGGGGTTTTAAAGTTAGGGTTTATTTAGGATCTTTTAAGGATTGGTTTAGGATCTTTTTAGGATTTGTTTTAGGGATTATTTAGGCTTGGTTTGAGACCTATTTATGGTTGGTGTAGGACCTATTTAGTGTTGGTTTAAGGTTTGTTGAGGGTTGGTTTAGGATCTATTGTTTAAAAATCTAGAGTTGGTTTACAGTTTATTTGGGCTTGGGTGAGCATCTATTTGGGGTTGGTTGAGGGTTTGTTTAGGATTTATCCAGGCTTGGTTTAGGATCTATCTAGAGTTGGTGTAGGACCTATTCAGGATTGGTTTAAGGTGTGTTTAGCGTTGGTTTAAGATTTACCTATTTAGGTCTGGTTTAAGATCCATTTAGGGCTGGTGTCAGGTTTATTTAGGATTAGTTTCAAAATCATTTAGGGACTGTTTAGGGTTTACTTAGAGTTGCTTTAGTGTTTCTTTGGTTGGTTTGGGGTTTATTTATGGTTGAATTAGGGTTTATTTATATGAATTTATATGATGTTTCTTAAGGAGTATCTGCAATATAAGAAACACTAAAAAGAGGGAAAAGCAGAGAAATAGAAAAGCAGGTAAGCAAAGAAACATGGAAAAGCAGAAAGCAGAGAAGCTGGAAAAGCAGAAAAGGACTGAAAAGCAGAAAAGCGGAGAGGCAGAGGAGCAAAGACGAAGAAGCAAAGATACAGAGAAGCAGAAAAGTGGAGGAGCAAAGAAGCAAAGAACTATAGAAGCAGAGAAGCAGAAAAGCAAAGAAGAAGGGAAATAAAAATCAAAAAAAAATGCCCAAAACAAAAAAAACAAAATAAAACAAAAGCCATCCTTAAAATAAAGAATAGTTGAATAGTTAGTAACCCCACCAAAAAAAACGCCTGCGGTTTTGAAACTGCTCAACTGGGTGTGTCCTTGAAAATATATGATACCCCCATTCTTGGCTATTTCGACAAAATGTTGGTCATTACCATGAGATGTGTCCCTCAATTATTAAGGCAAACCGAACCAAATTTGGAAGCCAACTGCTAGGAAAAATGATTATAACCATGACTTTCTTCCCTAAATGTTCAAACAAACCTAACTTCTATCCCTTGCGCCCAAGTCCAACCTGTTTAAGCAAACTCAGATACCCTGCAAGAAAAAGTTAAAGCTAGCTTCATAGACCACCAGTTACAGCAATAGATTCAAGGATTCAACCACCAAACGCTATAAAATCTTTACCAATTTAATGTTCCGGTTGATTCTCATGGCATGCTTCAACCACATCCATCCCTACCATCCCATCCGTCCCATCCGTCTCAGCGCCTGTTGCTCGCACTCGTTCAACGGGAGCCAAAAGTCAATGGTGCACTTCTCCGGATGACGCCTGGCCAAGTCGGCACAGCTTGGGGTGTAAAGTTCAACCAGGGAAAATGAGGATATCGTCAATCAACCAACAAAAATGATGCAATTTACAGGGTCTTACTGGTAAACATGCAGATTTTACTGGGAAAAAACTTGGTGACGTTGCCAAAAAGTGGATCAATTGACCAACAAAAATCGACGTTTAACCACCAAGGATTGGAATTTCACGTGGTTTGAATTGATGTAGCCGACCAAATTTATTATTTAGAGAACAACCAAAGCTGGGGATATATCGCTGAGGAAAACATGACTAAAGCTGGGTTACCTTAAGTTGTTGATCCCAAAATTGGGTCCAGCGTGAGTCGTACCCTGCTTTGTTGAAACATACACATTTCTTCACCAGAAAGGTGGGGATTTCCGAAGAAACTGCAGAATTTGTCTCCAGACAATCTTAGATACACGGGAAAATGTAGCAATGCCGATATTTAGCAGTACAGTGTCAGTATAATTCCTCCATTTGCATGTGCTTCCACGTGAAAATGGCCATCCGATCGGCTGCCACACGAGATGCTGAGACGAGGCGATAACTGAGAAAATAGGTTCCATCGAGGCCATCGAAGGTGCTGCGTCCGATAGCTACGTTGGTGAAATTAGAACAGTTTAACTAAGACTTATGACAGATATAAAATAGATATAGTTCATCGTGTGTTATTGGATGATATAGACTAGCTAGTTAATGATCTACTGTATATATACATATACAGTTATATAGTTGGTTATAGATATATCTATATATAGCTCATGGGATGATAAACCAACTTAGCTATCTCGGCGGGCACCACATTGTATGGGCTCATGACCGTCCCTTCACATGGCTGACCCATGAACACCAAGCATGTAAACCATCCAAGTAAGCAACCATGTCGGGTTCAGTTTAAATCATTCCCATAAACCCCAAATGGGAATGGTTTACTACAATAATTCCATATTTTTCGATAGTCATTCCACAATTCTCATAAGTATCCCAGAATCATCCTGTCTACCCCTAATTTATTGTGCCATGTATTCATTGGATTTACCTCTTTGTGGATCATCAGAAGCCTGGTGACCCCTTTGGCCGCCAACGCCTTGCGATCATCAGAAGCTCCAAACCTTCAAGCTTTGCACAGCTTCGTGCTATGAGTTGCAGGAAAATCCACTTTTGGAGGTTCCAAAAAAAAAACTTGTATATATATATATATATATACACTCTGGTAATTTAACATAGCTATTGAAATTTATTGAAAATTGCCCAGTTATAGTTGATTTACCTAATAAAAATTGTGACTTTCCACAGCTATGTTAGTTTACCAGAGGGTAAACCCAAACCATTGTGGACCCCATACAAGACAAAAAACTCAAAAATCAATTCAAACAGGAAAATCGGGTGGGACCATTCGAAAGTCTGATAAGGTATTCTCATTTGGAACGACCGATTGCACTTCTGTGTCAAAGATGGCAAGAATAGAAAATCCAGCGATAGTTCGATAATTTTCCCAGCTATGAACATATTAAAACCTAATTTCATAGGGAATTTCCCACAATAAATCCATTGTTTATATCATGTCTCGACAAGCCGCGGGAACTAGAAATACGTAAAATCATGGGAATGTTTTGGGAAATAGCTATGAGTTCGTAGCCAGTCCGTGCCAGTCCTATTAGTTTCACGCTCTGGTAGCCATGGGAAGCGGATGAAAATGGCCATGTTTCTTGCGTAAATCATCCACGAATCATGTTCGACCAGGTAAGAATTCATCTCATCACCTTGGCACATCTTAAGTAGTACCCTGTTAGATCCCCAATATCCCAATAATGCGGCTAAAACAATGTCATAAACCAGCCATGACTGGGAATGGTTTATACCTGAGAAGAAAACCCGGGCTTAGTATTGGATCTCGTGCTAGCTCGACGTTGCACAGTCTCGTGGGACCAAAACAATCCACAAAGTTGCCTGGAAAATATCAGGGGAACATCATCTAACTAGCCATGTTTTGGGGGTGATAGATATATATCTGGTTGGTGGTTTCAACCCCTCTGAAAAATATTAGTCAATGGGAAGGATTATCCCATATTATGGAAAAATAAAAAATGTTCCAAACCACCAACCAGATATATATATATACATATACCTAGAACCTAGATGTCCTTTGTTTTTAGATACCTTTTCCAGAAATCGAACCTTTGTGAAATATCCAGTATTTTTGCTATAAGTACCGTATTTTTACAAAGGGCCGTATTTTGACAATCCCCTACCACCATCGACCTTTATCTGGTCTGGAATAAGATTATGAATCACATTCAAGTAACACATATAGGGATTCCATACCACCAACCTCCAAGATTTCTACCCGGTCAGTGACACCAAGCCACTGAATTATTGGGAATGCACATGTTGAAACCCAGTCAAGGTAAATGTTCTCCTCAAATTTGGATTCCAATGCTAATGCTTTATTTCAGTGGTCTTATTCATGTGCACTCCCAATAAATCAGATCCACCGCTGCCCTGATTGGCTGCAAAGTTTTCCAACAATGCTGGACCCATTTTGGGTCGACCTGAACTTCCTCCTGCTCTAGCGCAGGTGCTAACCTCAGAAGCCGCTTGCCGGTGGTTCTGGCTGACCATCAAGAAGACACCAGTGGACCACAAAGAAATAATAAGGGATCATTGTAGTGATTATAGGGGCTGTGCTTAACTAAAATCTTTTTGGGGGCATGTGCCTCCGTTACATAGCATATCAAATCATTACAGCTAAAAGGCAAATCTCGCTGTTTGGGATAGATTGTGGAGATCGATAGGGTTATGAAATCACTAGTGCAAACACTAGCATTTGGGTTCACAGTCCAGCGTGTAACATGTCTGACCCGGGCATGGCAGCTGTGGCAGCCGTGGGGAAGATGCCACCCCTTGGGTTTGTTTCTCGGGAGTGGGACGAGTGTGGAGATCTACGGTATCACTTCAGGCGGGAAAAGAACCTGCTGCAGTGGGAGGATGACGATAACAAGAAAATCAACATCACTAATGCCTCCTTGAACTACTTGGCTCTGAAACCACTTGTTCGTCGACTCCGGGACACAAATGGGGATGTGGGCATGCATCAGCTCCCCAAGATCGAGTGGCAGCATCTTGAACCACATTATTACAAAGTTGTTTGCTTCAAATCTAGGCCCTGAGTTTAGATAGGTTTGGTTATTGAAATATGGAATAGATCATTGTTGGTTTCGACTGGGGTTAGCATGCTCAGGATCAAGCTGCTGTATGCTACCATGAAATTTCCTCTCCCAGCCAAAGGCATTGTGAAGAAACAGGCAAAAGCTGTCAAGTCCTTTTGCGTTCTGGTCAAGCAGAAGTTGAATCGCCAACAGGTTTGCAGATCCCTGAACTTTCGGAAACTCCTGGCCCTAGTCTATGATCCTGATGAAAAGGAATGGGTTTTGTCATCAAAAACATTTTCTACCAAAATCAAATTTGTTAAATATCAGCTTTAGCTGCCCCATGTTATTCTATATATATTTAAACTTTAGTAGGGTAATATCAATATTGAAAATGAAACCCCTTCAGCTTAGGCTTAAACAATATCCCTGATGGTTTGCCCTGGGAAGGAGACAGTGGCAGCTGAGCTGGATGAGAACTGTGAGGATTGGGAGGATGAAAATGAACCCGTAGAAGTGGAACTTTCTGATTCCGAACCCTCTGATGGCAGTGACATGCCAGCCTGTGAAGATACAATTCCCTATGACCCTGAAGACTTTTGGGACCCTGACAACGAAGGTGATGATGGTGATCTTCCTGAGATTCCCGACTCTCAGAATCGCATTGCTATCAGTGACTCCGACGATGAGGACCTGGGCAGCTCCCATGGAGGTCCCACTCCCCCGGTGGATGATGGGGTTGTGGCTGCATCCAGTTCGGCAGATTCGGGGGGACTTTCTGTGGCCCAAAAAATTCTAGCCATACAGAAGAAGCTATCCCAAGCCAAGAAAGAACTCACTGCAAAGAATCCTGAAAACATTCAGCATTATTTAAACAACTATTTTGTCATGTCTCCCAATGATTTTCTGAAAAATGTGTTTTGTCAATTTAGGGGGCCACCCATATTAAACATTTTGTTTACCTGTATCCCAGCCCTTCACTTAGGAAAGCCAAAGATACTTTGCAACCCTCTTGCCCAAAGAAGATCGACAAGACTATCATCATTGAAGACTCTCTCCCTTTTGGAACTGACAACATGGATACCCAGGTGTGTCCTGACATGGATGATTTGGCCGAACAATTCCATGCTGAAGAAGTTCCCATGCCAGAACCACCGTCTTCCGACTTTGTCGCTCATATTGGTTTTAAAAATTGTCTTATTATTTATTATTTGTTCTGTGATTTGGGGCAAAAATCCACCATATGCTGTCGTTTCTTAACCGGCCCCCGGGCCCTGACTATAAAAAACATTACCAAGCATGTCTGCATGTCTCAGGTACTTCGCCGTCAGCAGCTTGGTTTGAAGAAGCAGGATGGGGATGGAGGGGAGGAGGATGAGAAGCCTCCTTCGGGGAAGGGAAAAGGCAGAGGCAGGGGACGTGGACGGGCAAAAGGCAGAGGGAGAGCAGGATCTGTTGGGAAAAGAGGGAAGCATGTCAAGGAGGATGAAGGTGAAGAAGGCGAGGGGAATCAGGATTCAGAGATGGAGAGGGATGAGAAAGAGTCAGAGGATCAGGAAGACAGCAGCCGAAGCAAGAGCAGGAAGAGAAAGGAGGTGGATGACAAGGACAGGACAGAATCAAAAGGAAGAGCAAAGGCTGCAAAGAGCAAGAAAAGAGAGACTCAAAGTGCAGCAGTTTCTGCAGAGACGAACGCAGTGATGACTGCAGAGAATGGTGAAGATGAAGGCGATGAGGAGGAGGAAGAAATTGCTATCACAGATGATACAGAGACTGGTGCAGAGAAGGCAGAAGAAGAGATTGCAAGCACAAAGAAAGACAAGCCTGCGAGCAAAAGCAGCAGCAAGAAGAATCAGAACTTAGGTGCCAACAATGCCAAGACACCAGAAGAAGATACAACCGCAGCAAAGCGAAAGAAAAAGAACAGCAACCAAGAGAAAGACAAAGAAACCGACATGAATGAAGGAGGAAGCAAATCAAATGATTTCAGGGATGCCGAGGATGAAGAGTCTCATGAAGCAAAACTGCATCATGAAGAGGGCAAGACAACTGCTACATTGCCAGCGGGTGATGTGAGGAAGGCTGACAAGATTCCCAAGAAAGATAAGACCCCGAGAGCTGCAAAGTCAAAAGCTGCACCCACGAAGAATGATGGACCTGAGCAAAAACATGAAGACAGAGTAGCGCAGACAGAAAAAAAGAGATCCACCAGAGTTGAAGAGAACCAGCATGATGCCAAGCCCGAAGGGGTCAGCAAACGAGCCAAGAAGGCAACTGAAGATCAGAACAGGAAAGACATGGCAGGAAGAAAGGAGACCAAAGGAGTGATGATCAATGCAGAATCCGGAGGCAGTCTGGAGGATGAGGAGAAGCCGAAGCCATCGGGAAGCAGAGCGACCAAGAAGCCCGCAGCTAAGGAAACTTGCAAGGATAAAAAAGGAAAACCTGCAGGAGAGACGGCTGAAAAGAAGACAAAGAAGAAAAACAAGATGGCAGAGGAGGAGGAGGAGGAGGCAGGAGATAAGGCAGAAGATGGCGCAAAGGATCCGGCAAAGGGGAAGGGGAAGGTTAGCAAGAAAGAAGAGGGGAAGGCAAAGGGGGAACGAGCTCCGAAGCCCAAGCAGCCCGCTGCCAGTTTCGCCCGGAGGCCATGTCCCAGCAACAATGAATGGAGCAAGCAAAGGTGGCACAGCCTTCGGGAAGCCTTTGAGTTGAAGGTGAAACCCCACCTCAAACACTACTCCAAACATGAGGTGAGGTGTTGAAAACAGTTTTCTCCCACAGGTGTCCCAATATCATGAATTTTCCAACTTCAGGTCAAATATCTTAGAGGTTTTATTACTAAACAAAATGGCTTATAAATATATTTTTTTGACATGCAGCATCCGGTTTGTATTAGGTGATTTGGGCTAAAATTTGGGCACCAAAAAATGCATATCTTTCCTAGAATCATCCCTGTCTCCTGGCCCAGGACAACTTCTGGAAGTTTGCGATTAAGAAGTGGGCTGAAGCGGACATCGCGGTCGAAGATCTTCCCGCTGCTGCCTCCCAGGCAGCCGATGACTACTTTGTGGAGATTGAGAACGGGGCTGACTGATTGTGAAGTCTTGCTGCAGCCACTGACTATTCAGGTCCTTTAAAGGCCTAAACATATGCTACTGTAACTACTGTATGTGTTCTTAAGCCAGGTTATGATTAAACAAAACAGGTGCGAAAATAAAACCCTTGGTATGAACCTTGTGGAAGGTGGCTGCAGCTGTGAAATGTTGCTTTTTCAACAGGCTCTCAAAACTTTTGGGGGATCACCATTGCGATATCTTGACCCATGGTCCTTGAGAAGAAAGGACGGTTGTTTGTGTGCTAGCTGTAGCATATCCGTGGTTGGGGTATTGAAGCCTTCTCTCTCGTGACTTACAGGGACCAGTCAAACGATCATGGAAATATGTTTGACCATTTTCAAGTGTTCAGTTCTTATTTCAAGTCATTATATCGCTTAGGTCTATATAAAGTCCTTCCATTAACGATCATTGTGTTTAGTCAATCCTTGGGATGAGGCTTCAAAAGGGGTCAAGCCACCCTGGTGCACAGACCACACATCCCACTTCCATCTTCTGTGACCAAAAATCGCAGCATAGCTGAGTATGGCGTGTGGAAAAGGGACATGCGTGCACAGATGTGTTTGTGTGTGTGTGGATGTCCGTGTGGTTGGGTCAGCTTGGTTGGCAATCCATCAGTTTTACAGATAACACTGAACCATTTCGAAGCCAGTATTGCGCATGGTTCTATGTTTTATGGTCAAACCAAATACCTTACAGTAAGCTGTTGAGATCTGATCAATACCAAACATATCATCTCAACCCACTAATGGCGTTGGATTGTCAATCCCCGGACATCCTTTGACCACACATATCCTGTCCCATCAAGCCTACTTTGGCCTTTGATCTCCTCCTACTTGCCCAGGTGCCTCATGGCCGATGGAAGGCATGACCGTGGGAGAGCGGGCTTCAATGATGTGAGTCATTCAGGCATGTTTTAGCCTTGCTGGTTCGGATAGCTACCTAGCTGCATTGGACGTCCATTGGCTTTCAAAAACCAAAGAGGGGAATTCCAAATCAAATGGGTTCAGTGTTTGCACACCACTGGCATATATAGTATGGTCGCCCATTTCTTGGCAACTTGCTCAAGCCATCAGGCTGTAACTTTGACTCCAACATAGGACAGAGCTGATTCCATTAGCAATGGCCCTCGATGCGGCTAAATCCGACAAACTGGACTTGGTGCTACGACGGCTCTATCGATTAAATGCCCCCAAGGCCAGTTTCATGAAGTCATCAAGGATCATCATAAATGGTTAACTATATATGTGACTTTGGTGGAGAGGCATCACTCTATTTACCTTATTTTGACATGAAGCATTTGCACTCCATCTGGGTTAAGAAACTTGAAAGCACCCACCAACCGTGCCCGTGCAGTACCTGCTGGGATGCATCGTCATGCTTTGTCTGATGGACGATGTGACCGTATTTACTGAGGACTGGGCCGTCCAGGGTTGGGCCAAGTTGACATATGGTTGTAGCATTGCCTCTGCAACCGGGCGCTCTTGGTGATACCAGCCCCCTAGTAGTGAGGGATCTTGAATTCCAAAGGTGTCACTCACAAGCATATTTCCTGGTATTTAAAGCCTAACTAAGCATCTTGTAGATGTGGTGTAGATTTTACAAGTGCCCCAGAGCTGAGGAAATTTCAGACCCTTTCCCAAAAGTAAAAATGGTAAATGCCCAGTTCTTTTCCAAAAGCCCCTTTGGAATTTCTTATTTGGGACAAAAACAACCTTAGAACCTATACTATATAAGATAATATAATATATATATAGCATATAGCCTATAGCCATCTATGGCCAATAAGCACATTTGAAAATTGGTACATTTATTTAAATATTGGTTGGTGTGTAAATAAAGGGGCCAAATGACTATACATCTCAGAAACACAACACCACCTGTTTACCTTACTTGCCTCTTCCGCCTCCTGGTGGAGGCCTATGGGTTCATAGAGATTTTCGCTGGGGCTGGGTGGACCTCAAGAGTTATGAGAACTCGCGGAGTGCCAACCGCAAGTTTTGACTTGGCCTACACAGACACAGACCTGAAACCTGGCAAGCAAAACAATATGGACTTGTGCACCAGTGCTGGCTTTGCGTATCACAAATTTGCTTAGTCATTTTTAAACCATTCAGGCGTTCATGAATGCATGAACAGTTGGACAAAAGATATCTTTGTTGTCCCTTGTTGTGACGTTCACAAGATTGCACAACAATGGCATTGCACATAAGGTTAGCCCTTCTGACGATACTGAACTGCAAAATGGATGATTTCACAGTTTTGATAGCATTACTGTGTAGCAGCTTTGTGACTGTGTCGGCGGGGACACACCAGCGGGCTCCATGGTTCCCTTTGGGACAATGTTGTGTCCCATTTGTGAAGCTTGGCAATTTGTTGGCCACAAGGTCCCTTGGCTTAAAATGGGGCTATCGATATAATAATGATGGGTTTTCACTTAGTTTTGTATACCATTACTAATGTAACTTACCTGCCTATACCTTGACTTGCCAACCAAGGGTATCTTTGCTCATCTTAGTGATCAGCGCAATGAATGGATGTTGGATATTAGAGCAGCCACGAAGCTCTTTGTTGGCGTGGCATCCCAGGATGCGTTGGCTTTTTCGGCAGCTCCCAAAGGTGCCTCTTGTGAAAATATAAGTCACAATTTAGATCTAACGCTATCTAGGTCAAATATTAAATAAATATTATATATAATCCTAAATTCAGTGATACTAGCAAGTCGCCATTGCCAGGTGTTTGAAGCCTCGTGGTGGATGGCTTTATACGGAAGCATTACTCCGAAGAGACATATAGCTTGGTCAAATTCACCAAAGGTTTCAATCTTGGATATGGGCACGTTGCTGAAGGAGGTGAGAGATACTCTTTCCAAACATGGGTGGCAAAGCTCCAAGACTTATACCTCTAGCAGGGGCAAGAAGTCTTTTGCTGGAACACGTTTCCTTAAGCATACGCAGAGTCTTGGTTGTCTTGGGATTTTCTGAAGCTACCCAACCTTGATGAATGTATTATTTCTAAATAAGTGATGATTAATGGGCCTTTAAAATCAAATGGATAAATTTACTATCATTCAAAGAACCATGGATTTTCCCACAGCAAGTTCTCTAGTGGATGACTTTCTTGGAACCCGGTTTCGAATCTATACTTCTAAGTTTTTTCTCCACACCCGATGCGGCCTCCAGCCGGCTTCTGCTCAGGACATACCCGCCACGCTTTGCGTTGCGCATCGCAAAGTACTTCACACGCCTCTGCAGGACCAGGGAGGCGTTGCCAAGTGATCCGGAGGGAGGCTCACTTCTGACTAGTAGAGAGATTTCCTCCTACTGGACTGGGAGTCAAACACATGGGATGATGCTGAATTAGCTTCAGCCCTTTTGTATCTACGTGGCTCAAAGAGCCTGAACTTAGGTGATTGGCGTTCTTTATTCCCAACTTCTATCCCCATTCCCATTTCAGGGTGACAACTCCCAGAATACTAGAGAATTATTATGTTGGTTGTTCAATCATGGAATCATATCCCTACCACTTCTAATGACACTTGATGTTAATGGGGACAGGGTTGGGTCTAATTCAGCATGTGGTCATGGTGGAGTTGCTTTTGATCAAAGCAGCGCACAGGCCTTGAGGCCCTCAAATTAGCTAGCTGTACGGAACAACACTGCAGAGTAGCCACCAAATTGTGGAAACACTGCGTGGGCACAATTTACTGAATTCGCCATGGGGGGGGCTGCCCTTATTGTGGTTTTACTGTAATGGATTTCTGTATATTTCTGTATTTGTTCAATTTCAAGGTTGTTTTTTTTGAGTCTGTTACCTGTTTCATAGCCTTTTTGAAGGATTTTTACAGGATATATGGCCATACCCCAGATTACGTAGAAATTACGTAGAAACTACGTAGACAACCCGTAAAAAAAAACGTACCCGTAAAAGGCACGTAATTTTGCGTAAAAGTAACGTAATTTTGCGTAGGGAATTACGTAATTTTCTCGAAATCTGATGATATCCCAAACTTAGGGTTTTTTATTGTTTTTTATGGTGTTTTATTGGAAAATATGGTGCCCATGATGATTTGTAAGGCGGGTATGCAACATCATAGCCAGGTTCAATACCAAATCCATTTTTCTTGGTGAAACCGATGTGCCTAAATGAAATTCCAATCCATGGAAGGACCTCATGAAAAAATATGAAAAAATGTTGAGGTGTTACATGGTGTTAACACCCCAATCCACTCCACCACCGCAGGATTTTCAGCCTTGCAGGTTTCACCTTTTTGCCATCACCTGGTGGTGGCAACTTGCCATGGCAGGTGTCAAGCGTGAAAGGACCAAGATGCGCTCCAGGCAATGGAGTTGTTCTGAGCTAGTGGATGGGCATGCTGGCTTAGTTGCATCAAAAAAGGAAAAGGAAAGTGACGATGAGTTACAGAAAGAAATACAGGACCCATTGCATTGTTGCAACAACAGCTCAACCTTTTTGAAGCCCAACAGGTAAAAACAATCTTAAAAGTGTTGGCGCCAGTTGTGGTCAGGACTATGAGAAACAACTGGCAGACTTGAAGAAGCAACAGGCCTCTCTGCTTATGATAAATTACATCTATCTGGGGCATTTCTCCGTTTTTACATGGCTGAGGCAACTGTAGTGATTATATATTAATATATCTTTTCGAACTTTGGTCAAAGAACCCCAGCCTAGGCTGAAGCAGACACTCAACCAGTGACTTGGTAGCAACAAATAATTCCATCAAATCAATGCAAATCCCTTGGTATTTATACGATTGAAGAGAATCTTGTTGTGGTATGTAGTGGTCCTTAGGCCACTGAAGAGGAGCTTGAAGCTAACAAGGTCAGAGGGAACAAACCAAAGTCCAAAGAGGCCAAGTCAGGCAAAGGTAGACCAGTTGCGACCCCTGCCCGTGCTGCAAGCCCTGTGCGCCCTCGGCATGAGACTCGGGAGCCCTCCTCTGGGAACCCAGCAGAGCACAAGCGCTTGAGGGGGAAGACAATGGATCCTGCCAAAGCTCAGCGGATTGCCGAGTTGCGTGAGGCCAGGTTGAGATTGATATTGACATGATTTGAGGGTCCCAACGTTGAGACAATTAGTGATCAATTTTCGTTGATTGATTACATACCAACAACAAGAAAATATGTTAAACATCAATTACAGGTGGTTGTAAGCATGTTGCATCAATTCTTTTTACTCCCCAATCCCTCATATCCATCCCCTACATCACATTAAAACCTTTCAGAACTTTCACCACCTTTGGTTTGCTAAAGGCATCTACGAAGATGCAGGCAGAGCTGGCTGCGTTGGAGTCTTCTGGAAGCAGCAAGGAGGTTTACAAACCATCCAAGGGGGATAGTCAAAAAAAAAATTCAAGTTCTGCCAATCCCGCCAAGCCCGCTCCCCCTTTCGGCACTGAGTTGCCTCAGACCGAAGCAGCAAAGGACGCTCGGTTGAGGCGCCTTTGTGAGCGGAAGCCCAGTGGACGCCTGCAGGTGCCGGAGAGCTTGCATAAGAAGTGGAAAGGTGCAAGCCGGGAGGAGAAAGACCATATGGTGGACATTTTGGACTCAGTTGGCTGGAACAAGGATATACCCCTGCTACTTCTTGGTTCCATTCAGTTACAACTCAATTGTAAAATTCACTTGAAGTATCGCTGCTGCTCCTGAAACATGCATTTGTAGGACCAGTTTGTTACCACCATGCAGCGATCGGTGACCAAAACGAACAAGTTGTCAAAGAAGAAGCGCAGAGGGTGGTATACCGAAGAGGGCATGCTCAAGATTCTCCAGTGGTCAAAGTTTCTTTGACTGCAAACTGTTCAGCCTTGTAATTAAATGGTAGCTTTTCCCAGGGCATGTCACAACTTTTAGGACCTTCGAGAAAAGGGAACCCTTTGGTGATTTGGGATATGAATGTTCATCATCTCTCAACATTTATCCTTTGTGTCCTGTCTGATTTCCAGTACCCTAGTGTCATTGAATCCCAGCAGTGAAATTATTTCATATTATTCCAATCGTTTGATATCAAGTATTGGGGGTTCTCCAATGAAATCCCAATCACCCTGTATCTGTTCGGCAACTGTTTTTGAGGACCTACATCAAGTCGGTGGTTGCCTACTGCAAAAAGCCCGGAAATGAGGCACTGGTGAAGCACCCTGGTTGCAGCATGTGTCTGCACATCAGGCGGTATTTGCTTTCAGCACTTCCCTTAGTTGATGCACCTGTGTTCACTTTGTTTTTGAAAATTCTATATAAGTCAAATGAAATCAAGATATATGAAGATAGAACTGCTAAGCTTTCCAGTCCCAAGTCATCCGACCCTTTCATCATCTTTTATCCAAGGAAAGACCGGTACAATCGAAAGATTGAGAGGTTTCGTGTAGTGATTGAGGAAGGTGAGACGGAAGAATCTGACCTTGAGGAAGTTGAAAGACATGAAGATACCCAGGACTTTTTAATCTCTGCTCCAACTTTCCCATCCAGCCTTCGCGTTCAAATCTTTTTGTTTGGTGCCATACGCCTCGGTCAGGAGGGCCCTGGCCCCGTGAATTTCAAGCTGAAGAAGGGGGATGGCCAGAGCGCTTTGGATAGTTCCAATTCCGGGAGCAGTGATGAGGAACAGGAAGCTGAGCAAACCAATGGGCCCAAGAAGGTACCCTGACCAAAGTATTGAAATTTGCCATTCTTACAGGGACCAGCTAAACCAATTAATCTTTCACCCCCACTTCACTAGCTAACTCAGGAATTTGACCGATTCAAGACTTTTACATCATCCCTTTTGAGCCGCTCTTCGAAGCTATCTGACCTGATATCAGAACTGGAGATCTTGGCTGAGAGTTGTGGAAAGGGGCCTGAAACACCTGAAGGGAAGCGTTCCTCCAGGCCCCCTTTTTGATTACACACGTTCTGTTTAAAACTGTGCGGTGTTAAAGCATCATATATAACAGCTAAATATGGGAGTAGAAGTTGAAAGCTATCAATTCCCAGCTTAAGGTGGCAACCTCAGGTGCTCCCCAGGGTCCCTTGCCTGCTCTTCTGTCAGGATCATCAGTGGCCTGGAGAAGTGCATCGAGATCTTGGAGCAGCAGAGTGAGGCATGCGAGTGTCTGAAGGCAAAGGTATCAAAGCTCCCCAACATGCCTGACAATGAAAAATCCCGTGAGTCCCTAGGTGTGATTTATATTAATTAATGTATATTATTTATAAATGTATTATGCATTTGGTTGACTTAGTCTATCCATGTATCAATGGCTGCATCCTAGGTATATCCAACAGATCGATGGGCAGATTGAGGCAACAACCATGGCGTGCCTTGACCAAGCAGTAGATATCTCCAACGAAGTGTCCTGCACATACATGCTGGGGCTATGTGGTGACACATGACATTCCTACATAGTAAAAGGGGTCGCTAAATTGTCCCCTGTTTAAGGTGCAGCAAGATCACTTCCAGCGAGAACGCCGCAAAGAATCTTGTTTCAAACAAAGAGAGATCTAGGGTTTCGGTTTTTGGTGCAAAATATATTGAGATTTATCTAGAAATATTAATATAATGATACCATTCGTTCACTAATATTCATTGGGTCCCCTGTGATTATCTTCTCCATCAGTTGCTGCAGCTACCATGCTTCAATGCCCTTTACAGTTTACCTACTTATAGACTATAGACACCAACATGTGGGAATGCCTCTTGTATTCTTCAATGGTCTCTACTTTTCACATGGACATACATGGACTAGCACATGGGGATGACCCTTGCATTGAATGCAAGGACATTGATCAAGAACCTCAAGAAGATTCAGGAGGAGCAATGGTGACCTGTAGTGGGTATACAACCCATTTTTGGGTAGGATTTTGGATGATGATTACAACATGGGCCGTGAATATGCCACTTAGGAACTTCCTGATTGGAACCAGTCGGGGGGGATGTGCGCTGTTCAAGAAACTTGGGTCATGCGCATCAGCTACGGAACATGTGCTGAATCGCACGTGGATGGCTGACGCTGGGGTGAAAATGAAGAAAAAAATGCGGCCAAAGGCAAACACTTTTGGGCATCCAAAAACCAGTCACCTTTGCAAGTGCTTCTTCATTTCTGATCAAATATAACCCCCACTTTGTACTTGACCTCTATACCCTTGACAGCTTTTTCAACCATGCACCCTGCCGCATGCCAGATAACCCCAATGACATGCTGGCACAGATGGCCCGCCTCATTGGCAATGGCGTTGGGATCCCAAGTTAGCCCAGACTCCTGGTGGAAAGGGCCTATGGAAGAGATTGTTGTGTATGGCATCATTAACCGTGGTCAAGAAGCATTTGGCTTCCAGCTATTTACACAAGAACAACATAGAACAACAACCAAAGTTGAAAGCGATATATCTGTCTTCAAACTATGTCGAGAAGTTGTTTTGGTAGTTAAAATTTAAAATAATAATAATAATAATATGTATTCGTTATTTATATACAATATTGGTATGTATTGGTCGTGTTCTTGAGCCATGGACGATGACCTGCTTGATCTTTTGACCTATGACTGCCCATTGACGGGGAAGAAACGGACAGCTGGTTTATCTGACCTGATGTTGGAGACAGCCCAGTCTGAAAAGTTCCAAAGCTGCACTCACACAAAAACATATTGAAGGTATTCCTTTGGAGGGTTATGTTCTGAAACAATCTCAGGAAACGAAACGTCCTGCAATCTTTGCCCTCGACGACTCCAAATTCTCAGCATCATGTTGATGTCGTTTTTGAAGACTTTGACTATGGCTTTCCCCGGGGGGACACCACTGAAGCAGCCCCTGAGCAACGCGGTCCTGGAACCACAACACCAGAAGTAGAAACTTGTCTTCCCATGTCATGGCTCCACACTGCACACAGTGGCCATTGAGAAGTATAGTTGGCTTGGTACTTGTGATTCCTAGTTTTATGATATCCCAAAACTATGAAGGTTCATATGTTCTTCGATCTTTTGGGGCCTAAGGAATGTCTATCGCAAATTCGGAAACTCAAACATCTTGGTGACAACTTCGAGGCTTCGACGTTTGATTGGACCTATGCAAAGTCGTTAGGAATTGTCAACCGTTGTCTGAAAGGGCAACTGAACAACCGGAAAATGTGCTGTGGCAAAATTTTAGAGCATGCCAAGGATCAAGTGTCCTCCTTTCGTGAACGCATTGGAGTTAGACTATGTTGTTTCAAGATTGGGGTGACTTCAAATCCCCTTGTTCGTTTTCCCATGTATCTAGAAAAAGGCTATTCAGAAATGTGGCTTATCAGTGTTTCACCAAGCATTGATATGACTCAAATGCTTGAAGCGGCGCTCGTTTCGGAGTTTGGGAAACATGTTGGATGCCACAACAAATGTGGCAGTGGGGGGGAGGGGTCGTTCAACAGAGACACCCCACCGCCTCCACCTTATTTTGTGTATGTCACTGGGGGCCGTGCTGATCAAAGCCGCAGGGTGGGCTAGATTCAGCCAACTTTACGCTGCCAAGGGTAAAAAAAGAGTCTTGAGTGCTCTACTTGATGGTAGTTATATAAAACTATTACTTATATATACTATATTGTAAGCGCCAGCTTTTTAATCAAGGTTCCCTTCCAAACATTTTAGTTTCATCATCTCTTGTCTCTATACCCCTCACCTATGCCAATGTTTGCATTCACCTTTCCCGTTCTAAGCTGTTGCCCAAGATTGCCTATGCTGTTCGCCGAGGCCCCAGCCAAGCACATTGTGGAGTTGGCACGTGCTGAAGTCAGAGAAAACCCTAGAGTGTCCCGTCCCATGCGGGAATTTGCACGAGTACGTCTTGAAGATGCTGAGGTAGGAGTACATGATGTTCTTAGACGTCATGGGCACTCTTGTCCTATTGAAGTACATACTGTTGACTTGGGCGACAAAGAGTTGAAGGAGTTTCCATTTATTCGATTCAGTGTTTGGCTTCAATACCTGGGTCTTACAAGGATTATGAGACAGCTATGTGGAGTTAGCTCTCTTGGAAAGCTGAAATCAGTCCTTGGTGAGTTTTGGAGGCGATTTCGAGCCATCAACCCGAACCATGATATTTTTGAAATGTCTGATGCAGGAACCATTGACCTCAAATTTACAATACCATACTACAGTCATTCTGATGAGGGAAGGAGTTACAAAAAAGAAGCTTTGTGGATTTTCAGTGTTCATGGGGCTATTGGGCGCGGCACGCGCAACTACCTGAAGAAAGGGAAACAAAAAACTCCGCTTCACAGAAACCAGATGGGGATGAACTTTGTGGGGCCAACTTTGGGGAGTCAATTCCTGTTTGCGACGATGCTCAGAGAGGTTGCAAGCAAAAACCCTGGGAGCATAGAGAAGCTACTAGAGATATTCGCTGAAGATGCAGCTGCACTGGCCAGGGATGGTTTGACCATTGAAGGTGTCAAGTTGTGGTTTTTACACATTGGCAACAAAGGCGATCTGCCTGCTTTGGCAAAAGTGGCATCGTTGAAAAGGAAATTTTACAATTGCCCACGAGCCCCAAGGTCAAAAAAAGCATGCGTTGGGGTGTGTCACCAATGTTTGGCGGGACAGGAAGCTGACCCTAGCAAGGGAATGGTAGCCTACCCCTTCGAAGACCTCTCAACAAGACCAGCTTGGGAAACAACAATTGACCAGGTGGAACCTTGGGATGAAACCCCATCAATTTTAAGAGGCTTGCCGATTGACGGAAGTGCCAAGAGTCAATTCTTTTGCTTTGACATCTGGCATATATTCCATTTGGGGATTGCCAAGCATTTCTTGGCAAGTTCATTTGTGGCCATTGTGGAGTCAGCCCTGCATGTTCTTCAGCCCTTCAGGTCTATAGAGGCCAAATTTCAGTTTCTTTCTCAGGAGTATGGAGCGTTTTGCCGATCCCAGAAGATATCCATGTGGGTGTCAGAGATTTCAAGGGACACATTGCAATGGCCTCAGGGAAGTGCATGTCCCATTGGAAAGTGGAACAAGGGGTCAGCATCTACAACCATAATGTTGTTCCTTGGTCACTTCTGCCAAAAGTATATCGATGAGTCTACGGAGGATGATGAGATGTTGCTTTTGATTGTTTCTTGTCTAGACAAGTTGAGGAAGAATGTTGATGTATTTGTTTTGTTCCATGGGTTGGTTTTGTATGATGTGTGTTTGGGTAAACTTTTGGGATCCTTTGTGGGGACCAGCAATGTTTGAAATTGGATTTGTTTTTCTGTGATCCCAGGCTGGCGCAACAAAACATATCAACCAAATGTTTGCATTCTGCTACTCATCTGGGTATTGGGTTCGCAGTTCAAAAGCAGCCCGTGTACATGGAGCTCTCTTCTACTTCCTGGGCTCTTACCAGCGCTTGGCATTTCTCACATGGCAGGCAAGAAAGAACCGTTACCAAATGATTCCGAAATTGCACTATCTTTCGCATTTTGCTGTTCAGATTAGAGAGCAGTGTTCCAAGTCTGAATGGATAATCAATCCACTCAGCACATCTGTTCAAACTCAAGAAGATTACGTTGGCAGACCCTCACGGGTTTCTAGGAGAGTTGACATACGTCGCCTACATCGAAATGTGATTTACCGTTGTTTAATTCTAGCCAACATGGCTTTGACTACAGCTGATTTGGACCCAAGAGGAATGGACGCATATGACCGTTAGAACATGTTGTTATACTACAGTTGGTTCATCATGGAATTTAAACAACTCATGTATGTGTTCTGTTAAAAGTTTGTTGTTTTGTGGTGGACGGTCAAGTGCATAAGCATGCCTCTTGGTGTGAAGCTTGGTGGGTCTGGGAGAAAAAAATGGTGTAGAAGAGACAGACAGGGGTCAAACAATGGGGTTCCCTACTGTTTTGTGATTTACTTGAAAACCACCAAAATCAAAAAAACATGGTTTTTTACAAAGGTACCGTATTTTGG
>Ga0126342_10000344_pt1:37500-47001 | contig 47001 bp, 45 predicted proteins | sample Cyp1metagenome_FD_92528 | JGI IMG/M metagenome (GOLD analysis project Ga0126342, IMG submission 92528) | Coral microbial communities from Lord Howe Island, Old Settlement Bay, Australia - Cyphastrea 1 metagenome | ecosystem: Host-associated > Invertebrates > Cnidaria > Coral ...
TCAACATTTATTGATTTGCCAAATCCCGTCATGGTCTTTACCCCCAAATCCAGGGTTTCCTCTGAAATGTCCCGTCTCAACCAATTCTGGGGTACACGCACCTGCAAATTGTTGACAAGTTGATGGGAGGTGTAATGCGGGCCCATGAGCAGTGCCCTGTCGTCTTTTCTACTGCTTGGTTGAGAGTGAGATTCCCATATTGGCTGTCAACCAAAACTTACCGTCTGGTAAACCAACATTGCTACTAAAAAATGCCCATTTATAGTTGATTTACCTATAAAATTGTAATTTTCCATAACGTTTTTTGTCTACCAGAGGGCACTCGTTCTTATATTCCCGTCTTATTCCAATTCGTTGATACATCCTCCATGCATCAAATTCAAAACAAATGCCTCCGCCCCGCATAGAAAGTTGGTCTATTTTCGCCCATTTAAGTATAGATATATCCATAAATCCTGGTAAATTTTGTCTTAAAACAACGTAGCAAACTATGGGGCACCACTTTGTAGCCAGGCATGCCTTCTCTAAGTCAACTTCGTCAAAGCCACTGAGCTGGCCTCAGGGGGTGACAAAATAACGGGGAGAGCATCAACAAAAATTTTGACTTAATCAACCAAAAAAAAATCATCGAAGAACATGTGATAAACACAAAACGTGGTTGAATCAACAAAAACACGGATTCGAGCAACCAAAGATGATGGATTTCACAAAAATTCATCAGAAAGTCAAACATATACATTTACATATACATATACAAATACATATACATATACAAATACATATACATATACATACACATATACATATACAGACATACACATGCACATAAACAGAAACATGTACACATACATCACATACATATAGATGTACATATACAAACAGATAGACATACATTTACAATTACATATACATATAGATATAGATATACATATACATTTACAATAGATATACATATACATAAATATAAAGATATACGCATACATAAAGATATACATATACATGTAGATATGCATATACATTTACATACACATATACATATCATATACATATATATATATATATATATAGATTTAGATATAGATATACGGTACACATACATTTAAATATAGATAAACATATACATAAGTTTAAAGATATACACATACATAAAGATATACATATACATGTAGATATGCATATGCATATACATATACATATACATTTACATTTGCATATACATATACATATACAAATACATATAGATGTAGATATAGATTTACTAATACATATAGGTATAAATGTAGGTAGATTACTGACTCACACGTGTTTTTTCCAGCGTTCGATCAACCCGAAAATCGTCCCATCTCGTGACCAAGGTGCCCGGAATCGCCACACATTCTTCGACCTGGCATCAGCATTATCATTGTTGTCATTATCATTGTGATGACCAAGATGACTAATTGACCAATATTTCAAGCGAAAGCGCTCAAATTCATCCACATTCCAACTGTGGATTTAAAAACTCGTGTTGCAGCAGTTTCGTGTGCCCTTACTTCTTTCTAACTGCATACCGCACCGCACTAATCGAAATGGCAATGGAAAAGGTCCATATGCTTGATTAAAAAAAACATCATCAATAAATTTCAGTGGGGATTGGCCATGGCCAGCATGGTTTCCTTGGGTCAAAAGCTCTTCTTGGCGTCCGAAAACCGAAAACACTCCATTTAAGGTGGCATCTGGGACTCAGCATGAACTCGAACTAACGTCTGTTTATTTTTACCAGAACAGTACATAAATATATAGTTATCGAAGGAAGTTTAGAAGTCAAACTTCCGACAATATGGACAGGTGAAAAGCAGAGATGGGAAGAGTCAGAGAAGAGAAGAGAAGAGAAGAGAAGGGAAGAAGAAAGAAGCTCAAAAAGAGAAAGTTTCAGAAGAAAGAAGATCCAGGTGCGCGAAAAGGTAGGAAAGTCGCGAACAGTGTGTTTTTCCAATGATTTGTGGCTCCGGAAGATCGAAAAGTAGGCTCGCTAAAGCGGCGGGTGCGGAGCCAGCTGGCCAGATGAGAGATGAAAAAATTGCACACCGTTGTGGCGCGAAGCACATTTCGAAGTCAAAATGCACAAAACACGTCAGCTCCGAAGCACTCTTGGAAGTTGAGATGTCAAAAAAGTGCACGCCGTTGTGGCGCGAAACACATTTCGAAGTCAAAATGTACAAAACACCACATGTTCGGAGCACTTTTCGAAGTTGTAATGTCGAAAAAGTGCACGCCATTGTGGTGCGAAGCACATTTCGAAGTCAAAATGCACAAAGCACGTCAGCTCCGGAGCACTCTTGCAAGTTGAGATGTCGAAAAAGGGCACGCCGTTGTGGCGCGAAGCACATTTCAAAGTCAAAATGTTCAAAACACCACATGTTCGGAACACTTTTTGAGGTTCAGATGTCGTTTCGCGTGACAGGCGCAAGGGATTGTGCACCGTGCCAAAAGTGAGCAAAACGTGAGGGTTTTGTGGCATTTCCAAAAACGATGGCAGGCGAGGGACATTTGAAGAGGATCTGCAAAGATGCATTTTCCGTGGCAGGCGCAATACAAGAGACATGTTCATCAGAGCTGTTAGGAGGTCCGGGCGCCTTTTTTTCAGAGAGGGGTTGCATGTTGGAGCATCAGATCTTCAGGTTTGCTGAGATGATTTTGCGTGACAGGTGCAGCACTTCGTATGACCTGGCATTCCTTTTTCGTGGCAGGCGCAATACTCTAGACAGGTGGAGTGGAAAAATCGCAAAACGCATTGGTACGAGGCTGTCAGCTCTGCACTCAACTTTCCATTTTTGAAGGAAGTCTCGCAGAATTGCTTCGTTTTTGATGTTGTCAACTTCAAAAAATGAGGACGTCTCGCAGAATTGCTTCGTTTTTTGACGTTGTCAAGTTCAAAAATTGAGGAGGTCTCGCAGAATTGCTTCGTTTTTGATGCTGTCAAGTCCAAAAACTGAGGAAGTCTCGCAGAATTGTTTCGTTTTTGATGTTGTCAAGTTCAAAAATTGAGGAAGTCTCGTAGGATTGCTGCGTTTTCAAGCTTGCAGGTAGACAGACAGACAGACAGACAGGCAGACAAACAGATAGATAGATAGATAGATAGAAAGATTAGATTAGATTAGATTAGATTAGGTTAGGTTAGGTTAGAGTAGAGTAGAGTAGAGTAGAGTAGAGTAGATTAGATAGATAGATAGGTAGATAGATAGATAGATAGGTAGATAGATAGATAGATATATAGATAGAGAGAGATAGATAGATAGATAGATCGATAGATCGATAGATCGATAGATCGATAGACAGATAGATAGATAGATAAATGGACAATTACAACTACAACTACAACTACCACTACACTACACTACACTACTGCTACAAATACCAATATACTATGCGACATTACACTACACTACACTAACTACATCCAATTACACTACAGGACAACAATTACACTAACAACAACAACAACAACAACTACTACTACTACTACTACTACTACTACCACAGCTACAACTACAATTACAACTACACTAACTACACTACACTAATTACACTGCAGCACGCTACAACTACAAATACAACAACAACTACAACCACACTACATTACACAACACTACACTACACTGATTACATTGCATTACACTACCACTACAGTTGCAGCTGCAACTACAACTACAACTACCACTACATTACATTACACTACACTACACTACACTGCACTACACTACAACTACAACTACACTACTTTACACTACCACTACACTATACCGCAATACACTACACAACACCACACGACATTGCACTACACTACACTAATTACACAACACCACGACTACAACTGCAACCGCGCTTGCAACTACACTACCTACACTACATTACAACTTCAGCTCCAGTACACTACACTACAACTACAGCTACAACTGCAACTAGAACTGCACTACACCAAACAACACAACTCCAACCACCTGCCGGTCCATCAGCGGATTCGCTCTGCCATCCACTGGTAACTACATGTACATATATATATATTATATAAGTATAACAGATAGATAGACAGATAGATATGTGTATATATATATATACGAAATATTTATATATATATATAGTACCGCACAAGGCGGTGGCGGAAGTTTCAAAAATAAGAAACCTATAGGAGAGGTTGGTTGTTGTGAATCACGGATGGCAGAGCGAATCCACTGATGGACCGACAGGTGGTTGGAGCTGTAATGGTTGCAATGGTTGCAGTGGTCACCTTACCACAACTGCTGGATGTAGTGTGGTGTAGCGCAGTTCTAGTTGCAGTTGTAGCTGTAGTTGTAGTGTAGTGTAGTGGAGCTGTAGCTGTAATGTAATGTAATTTATTTATTGGCAAGCGCCGTTGCGGTTGTAATCGTGGTGTTGTGTAATTAGTGTAGTGTAGTGCAGTGTAATGTCGTGTAGTGTTGTGTAGTGTAGTGCGGTATAGTGTAGTGTAGTCTAGTGTAAGGTAGTGTAGTTGTAGTTGTAGTGCAGTGTGGTGTAATTAGCGTAGCGCATTGTAGTGTAGTGTCGTGTAGTGTAGTATGTGTAGTGTAGTGTAGTGTAATGTAATGTAGCGGTAGTTGTAGTTGCAGTTGTAGTTGCAGTTGTAGTTGCAGCTGCAACTGTAGTGGTAGTGTAATGCAATGTATATAATCAGTGTAGTGTAGTGTTGTGCAATGTAGTGTGGTTGTAGTTGTAGTTGTATTTGTAGTTGTAGTGTGCTGCAGTGCAATTAGTGTAGTGTAGTGTAGTTGTAATTCTAGTTGCAGTTGTGGTAGTAGTAGTTGTTGTTGTAGTTGTTCGTGTAATTCGTGTAGTGTAGCATAACGAGATGTAATTAGTGTAGTGCAGTGTAATGAGCGCAGTATACTTGTATTTGTAGCTGTAGCATTAGTGTAGTGTAGTGGTAGTTGTAGTTGTAACTGTCTATCTATCTAATCTCATCTCATCTCATCTCATCTCATCTCATCTCATCTATCTATCTATCTATCTGTTTGTCTGCCTGTCTGTCTGTCTGTCTACCTGCAAGCTTGAAAACGCAGCAATTCTGCGAGACTTCCTCAATTTTTGACCTTGACAACATCAAAAACGAAACAATTCTGCGAGACTTCCTTCAAAAATGCAAAGCTGAGTGCAGAGCTGGCGGCCTCGTGCCTGCCACGAAAAGTATTGCGCCTGCCACGCAAAAGTATGCGGCCTCTAAAGTATTGCGCCTGCCACGAAAAAGTGATGCCAGGTCATACGAAGTGCTGCACCTGTCACGCAAAAATCATCTCAGCAAACCTGAAGATCTGATGCTCCAACATGCAACCCCTCTCCGGAAAAAAGGGCACCCGGACCTCCTAACAGCTCTGATGAACATGTCTCTTGTATTGCGCCTGCCAGGGAAAATGCATCTTTGCAGATCCTCTTCAAATGCCCCACGCCTGCCATCGTTTTTGGAAATTCTAGAAAACCCTCACGTTTTGCTCACTTTGACCAGGTGCACAATCCCTTGCGCCTGCCACGCGAAACGACGCTTCAACGTCCAAAAGTGGCGCGAACATGTGGTGCGTTGTACATTTTGACTCCGAGATGTGCTTCGTGCCACAACGGCGTGCACTTTTTCGACATCGCAACTTCTAAAAGTGCTCCGAAGCTGAAGTGTTTTGTACAATTTGACTTCGAAATGTGCTTCGCACCACAACGGCGTGCACTTTTTCGACATCTCAACTTCCAAAAGCGGTCCGAAGCTGAGATGTTTTGTACATTTTGACTTCGACATGTGCTTCGCATCACAACGGCGTGCACTTTTTCGACATCACAACTTCTAAAAGTGCTCCGAAGCTGAGGTGCTTTGTGCATTTTGACTTCGAAATTTGCTTCGCGCCACACCGGTGTGCAATTTTTTCATCTCTCATCCAGCTGGCTCCGCACTCCCCGCTTTAGCGAGCCTACTTTTCGACCCTCCGGAGCCACGAATCATTGGAAAAACACACTGTTTCGCGACTTTCCCACCTTTTCGCGCACCTGGATCGTCTTTCTTCTGAGACTTTCTCTTTTTTGACATTCTTTCTTCTTCTCTTCTCTTCTCTGACTCTTCCCATCTCTGCTTTTCATCTGTCCATATTGTCGGAAGTTTGACTTCTAAACTTCCTTCGGTCATGATTTCCTATCTATATACATGCATGGGTGTGTCTGAGAAATGGGGCATTTGCCAAAACTGCCATCCGTCTGTTTGGACCGCTGCGCTCAGAGGTGGTGCGGAGCCCAGCTACTCAAGATCTGGCCAACCGTCAAATATCCCACGCAAAAGGTGCAATATTGAACGTATATATGTATACTACCTATATACGACTCATTGCATCGCGTGCCCATATTATATACTATATGCGCATTTACTCCCTGCAAATGACTCCCTAAATGCTCTCCATACACTCCTTATACACTGGACATCAACCACTTAAAGCCGCACAAACACTGTCCATGTAGGATGCTGTTGGGAACCCCCAGGCCACAGTGGAGGAGGGAACCATCTGGCTGGGGTGGGGTGGGGGCTGGTGATCCCTGCTCATGTCTATATATATATAGAGAGAGAGAGAGACGGATATGTGTGTATATATATATGTACATTATATATATACATTATATATATACATACACACACAGATTATATATATACACATATTAAATATATATATATAACAAATAAATAAATATATATATGTAATATATTTATATATACTGTAAATATAATAATTTTTATGTACATAGATGGTCTATCTATATATATATGATATATGATATATGATATATTCTACTAGTCTATGTCACCGTTAATGATTAAAAAATGTCATCTAATGAAATCTGAAACAAATCTGCCTGCATCTATGGCTGGGGATTCACGGGATGCGATGGGATAATGGGATTGTCTAAGTATATCTACTAATCTGGGCCCAAAGTCTGCATGGCCCCTTGATCCACAAACTCCTCAGCTGACCTCTTTGACTTCAGGTGGAGCTCTCACCACCCTTTCCTGGCCACGCGCTGGCTACGTCAGGCCTCTGGTTGGTTGATGGGGTTCCTATGCTGGATGCATCCTTGAAAACAAAGCTGACAATTCGTCATCAACCATCCATCATTCATTATATCCCCTTTTTTGAAGCACCATTTTTGCTAGTTCCAAACCTATACAATATGGGGTCTGTCGGAGAATAGGGTGCCCCAAAATGAACTGGTTTGTCATCATTTTCACTTTTCAAATGGATGGGTATACTTGCTACGGTTTGAGAGAAACATGGCAAGTCCACTTTCAGCCACATAATTACGGATCCCCAGAAAGATAGACTAGTTCTTCCAGCATGCCATAGGGGATATTCACCCCACAGCAATGTCTAGGTTTCCAGTTTCCCTATATATTTGGGGTTTGTCAATGATGCCCTTTTGGGACAAAGAAAGGGGGTCGGTTCAGTATACCATGTATGATCATATATACCTATTGATTGTGAAAAATGGAGTTACAGTACCTCTATTCATGAACCCACCAGTGGGAAAGGAAAGCTGTTCTGCCACAAAAATCCCATGGTTGGCTTGATCGTCACTTTCGTCACTAAAATTGAAGCACATTCAACCGTCTTAACTCCACCATCGTTCCTCGTGTTTGCTCGTGTTTTGGGGTTTCCACAGACAGCGACCACCAGTGAACCACGAATGCCTTCAGAAAGCTGAGAGGCTCTAGGACCTGAAAAAATTTGGCCTCGGAAATGCAGCACTTAGAGAAAGGTCACTTGTACTCAAAAAAATATGGGGATGATTAAATGGTTACGGTATGTTACGGTTTAATGGCAATTATTTGCATTGCAAGAAATCGGTCGATATGGTGCAATGTGGTATTACTAGTCAGGACTACTGGGGATATTTGGTGGGGATTTAATGAGATATATGACACCAAATCGACGATATTTGGGTTTGCCCAACAAATGGGGGATACCCCACAATGGCAACTTTCATTGGAGGTATACCCAGTGTTCAAACAAACCCACTTTAGCACGCACTGCAACAAAGGATCGGAACTTGAAAATGGGAGAATCAATGGATGGGTTGGTTTTCCAATGGAAACTCAACCGGAAACTACGTTTTCCACCGTAAAAGGCCACGGCGCGGTTATCTTCAAATTGTTGGCTGTGTTCCTGCAAAATTCCCGTTTCACATTTACATCTGTATATTCATACAAGTGCGTATACGTGTATTTTTTATATTTTATTTCTATCATTGTCATCATCTTTACCATTTATGCATGTGAAGACAAACGAACTCATGTAGCGACGAATTTTAGGGTATGTGAAAATCAATATGTATATGTGTTCATCCTATCTTACATATCTACATGTGTATATCATAGACCTAATTTCAAACGTTATTGGGGAAAATTTATTTCCATTTCACGGTTGAAGATACTAAAATTTGTTCAAATGTTGAAGGTTGTTTGCTGCGTATGTTCCACTGTTAAATATAAAAATGTTATAACAATGTGATAATGCCAAATATCGCATAATTCCTTGCAATCTCAATTGTATCAATATGTATATATATATATATGTATATACATCACGACATTATAGTTGAAGTAAAACACGTTACAGTACACTGTGCGAAAGTAGTTTTTATTGTCGCATGCTGCTTGTTTCAGAAAGTGGTATATCATGGTGTGTTCTTTTACCCTTTCCTGTTCTATGTTACTTGTGAAATCTGTATCATAGTCTGCGGCGCTCTATGGTGTACAAACGCTATGATATTGTAATAAAGTTTGGCGTATCAACTTGTGTGGTGTGTCCTTAGGATGTATTCTATAGCATTTACTGTATCATATTACATTGTATTGAAGATTACTGAAGTATAATACATCAGAATAAGCCAAACCACAGTGTATTGCATGACTTCAATGCCTGCATTGTAACATAGTATGATTTGCTGCTCCTTTCTGGAGTATGTTGTGTCTGTGATTGGCGTACACGATGTGAGTTATACTTTATTACTTATGTTTTCAAACCAAATCGTGCCAGAATAAATTTTACTATATACGATATTTGAGTATGTTATAACTCATCATCAAATATTTCACTAAAATACATGTATTGTGGCTGCAAATATATATCAAAATCACTTAATGCATATATATATATTTTATATATATGCACATATACACATGTATCATATATGTGCATTTACGTATTTATTAAGGCAAGTATACAAATCAAAATAATTACATGTATATGTACACACGATCAAATAAATAAGTAAATATATACATATACTGTAGACATATTTACACGTGTACAATTACATATATATATATATGTACATTTATTCCCCACCTGCCAGGTGAGGGTTGTTAGATTTTATGTCAGTTGCCTCCTCCTTCTCCTCCTCCTCCTCCTTCTCCTCCTCCTCCTCGTCCTCCGCCTCCTCCTGCCTCGTCCTCCTCTC
>Ga0126342_10000345_pt1 | contig 46992 bp, 32 predicted proteins | sample Cyp1metagenome_FD_92528 | JGI IMG/M metagenome (GOLD analysis project Ga0126342, IMG submission 92528) | Coral microbial communities from Lord Howe Island, Old Settlement Bay, Australia - Cyphastrea 1 metagenome | ecosystem: Host-associated > Invertebrates > Cnidaria > Coral ...
GGAGAAGGAGAAGGAGAAGGAGAAGGAGAAGGAGAAGGAGAAGGAGAAGGAGAAGGAGAAGGAGAAGGAGAAGGAGGAGGAGAAGGAGAAGGAGAAGGAGAAGAAGGAGGAGAAGAAGGAGAAGGAGAAGGAGAAGAAGGAGAAGGAGAAGGAGAAGGAGGAGAAGGAGAATGAGAAGGAGAAGAAGGAGAAGGAGAAGGAGAAGGAGAAGAAGGAGAAGGAGAAGGAGGAGAAGGAGAATGAGAAGGAGAAGAAGGAGAAGGAGAAGGAGAAGAAGGAGAAGGAGAAGGAGAATGAGAAGGAGAAGGAGAAGGAGAAGGAGAAGGAGAGGGAAGGAGTCGCGGGATGCGTTTTTTAAATCTAGAGACCATCGCTTGGCATGTGGGGAAAAGAATTAAATTCTATTAGAACAGGGTTGCACCCTCCTCTTCAGGCGTATTGAAGATAAAATGGACGCCAAGCAGCTGGCATCGTACCCAGTGTCGGTGCGCTTCAACCCTCCTCCCAGCGCAAAGAAAGTTCCCATGCAATACCCAGGTTGGTGCGTGTTTTGCGATGGGTCGGTGGACGACAATGTGTGGTCCTCCTGTCAGCTCATGCTGGACAGGACTGTTTGGCTTCAGTCAGTAAAGGGACCATGAAGCTTCACTTGGCAGCCTAAAGATGTCTAAAGTAGTGAGGCTAGATGCACGTATGTATGTATTTTGATGATATGTTTGGTCTATTGTGATTGTTGTTGTTTGGTTATTGTGCGTTACATACGTGTGAATGCACATGCACATACCCATGTTTACAAATGGTGACTAGATTTTGGAATGTGTATCACTATGTAAAATGTAACTACAAATAGTTGTGGAATGTCCATGATTTCTTTCATTGAAAAATATGTCTATATCATGGGATCGGCTTCATCAGGAGTTTGTCTTTTTTGCAATGCTCTGCAGGACGACACGAGAAAATGCCAGCTTCGCACCTGAGTCGCAATACATTGTCCCCACAACTGGCAAAGACTCGCTTCCCTTGGCTGCTGAATCGAGGTCTCTTGGATCTCATGGTGAAGAAGATGTTTCCGATTTCCATCAATCCAGTTAGCTGCTTTTTTGCAAGTCCAGTAGCTACTTTTATTGCGGACGCCCTGGTTTTACAACAAATCCATCTTGAGGTCGCTCAGTGACGTCCAGGAAAGTGCCCAGATGCTGGCGGGGTCAGAATTTCCAACCATGGTCCTGCAAGCATGCCTGCAAGGTTTGGAAGGCCAATCCAGGACTGTTGGTGTCGTCAACCTCACGCCCTATGACGCCCACTTGGAAAGGGTTTGCCTGCATTGGCAATTGCGTCATGGTTTGGACAGCCCGAAGATCGACACCTTGTCAGTAAGTGATCAGAATGAGGAAGTGCTTTTCAGCGAGCGTTTTCTTGCCCAGCAAATGATGAAGGACTTTCTGAAGCCTAATGACTGGGGAATCATGATTAGCAGTCGTAGCATACCCTCACGAATGTGTTGGAGAACTGTCGTTTTGTTGTTTTTTTCGGTGCAGGAATGGAAAGCTGGCTCGCCGCTTTTCGAGGGCTATCCCAAGTACGCCCCAGACTTTCAGCAGAACACCACAGTCGACTTGAAGGACTATCCCCTTCGGCTTGCCCAGGTGACCCACGATCCATCCAAGAAGGGGGTGAAGCAGTACTCTTTCAGTTTGCCTCCCTCTGTACGTGCTCTCTACAGCCGAGACTCCATCAGAGCAGAAGACTGGAAGCAACTGATCCTAGACTTCGACGCCAAGTCCTTTAGCTGGCATGTGCAAATAACTGTTCATAACCCCTTGGAAAACATGCAATTATGTTTAAGTCAAAGTCAACGTTTCCGATCAATATTTGGGAACCCAGCCCCGGACCAGCTGCATCGATTTTCCTGTCCTGCAACGCCGCTATTGTGTCCTTGCAGGTTCCAGATCTCTGCGGTTGAAGAAGCCGCGCTTGTTCCACTTGTTCCTGTGGAGGATGTGCAGCCTTGGCAGAACGAGCCAAGCTGTCTTGAGGAGATGTTGGACCGTTACATCGTCGAGAACAAGATGCCTGCGTCTGTCGCTGGGGGCATGCTCTACCTCACCAAAGCGGCAACCCGCGCCGGAGAGTTGGTGGATGTGGTCCCAGACCAAAAGCACAAGTTGTTCCTTGCACCTGGGCATTAATTGTTTGTTTTCCCTTCAGGTCGCAGAATTTTCTTTGCTCTCTTTCCTGATGATTTCGCGTTGTTTGTAATAATGTATATATATATATATATATGTCTCTCTCAGTATACTCCCAATTTATTTGCATACAGGATATAAGTACCCATAAGGACCCCCAAAAGTAGGAGATCATCATCTATATTCAAAAGTCCGAAGGTCCGTCAGGGTTTGAGAAACCCAAGGTGGCTCACATGGGATTGCGGTGTGATGCGAACGAGACCGTGGTATCACATGGCAAAGCCACATACATGAAGCAGGAGAAGCTAGCCAAACTCCTTCGAGAAGGTACGCTGCCTTGGGCCATCCTTGGACCAACCCAATCCTGTCATTTCATTCCAAACATGAAATTTGAACCTAATGACAAAGGTTTGTAAGAGTTTACGGCAGTTCTGATTTTGGGACAGATTGTCATCCAGCGCCATCTTGTGAAGTTGAGAACCCGGGACCCACCACTTGCCTCCAAGCTCTTGGGCATCCTTCCAGCCATGGCGCTGGAGAACTTGCTCATGCGCAACGGATTGAAAGCGGACAGGGTTTGACAAAATTATGTGACACAAGGTGTTGTTGCTTCTGCGTGCGTTGAAAGGCTATAGGCCGTCATACTTATAGATTTTGAATAGCAGTATACAAGGTGGAAAATCTAAAATGCATTGGGAAAAAGGCATGTGGCAAAGAATGAGAAGTTTTTTTTTTGCGATGTATAATTCCATGGTCCATGCCAGGACTTAGACAAGCTCTTGGGAGACAGCCCCGGCAACCTCGAGACTCCTCCTGTCCGACCGGGCAGGTCACTTTGCCGCAGCAGTTCCTCAGCTTGCTTGCCTCCTCCGGATCTCTCGCCTTTGCCTCTCAACTCCTCGAACAAGGACAACCCACCTTTGAACGAAGATTGCAAAAAGGCCTTGGCCGATGACTTGGAGAAGGCCCGCGACAAGCTCAAGGGTGACAAGAGTGCAGCCAAAGAGGCAGTGAAGTCTCTCCGTGCAGGACTCAGCAAATCAGGAAAGACTGCAGCAAAGGATGACGAAGCTGGTCGTGGACGAGGGCGCGGCCGAGGCAAAGGCCGCGGCCGCGGACGTGCCTCTGCGTCCAAGGCAAAGAAGGAGTATGACGATGAGTTGTCCGAGGCTTCTGCAATCAGTTCAGAAACCAAGAAGCTTCATGGGGAAGTGGCCCACATCCAGGATGTGGAGGACTTGGGTGAAGGAGAAGGCAATGAGTCTGAGTTGGGCTCCGGCGAAGAGGCGGAAATGGGTGAAGATTCATTCTCCGATGCTCCGACAGAAATCATGGGCTATCCGACGCCAAGGCCAAAGGCAGCCGCGTCGAAGCCCAAGGCCAAGAAGCCTGGGAAGACTGCCGCCGAGAAGGCGAAGGCCGCAGCTGCTGCCAAAAAGAAGGCCACCAGGAAAGCTGCTCACAAGGCTCGCATTGAGAAGATCAATGCGAAGGCAGCAGCTACAAGTGCAGCTTTGAAGGAGAAGTACGAGAAGAAAGGCAAGACGAAGAAGACCAGAAAGCAGGAAGACAAGCAGGATAAGGATCCGGCGGAGGACAAGAAGGCCAGCTTGAACCCCTGGGGTGCCAACTTGCGAGAAGAGATGCACAAATATGTGAAGAAGGAATCCCAACGGTTGGTTGGCGAGGGAATGGAGAAGAGGGCCGCTCGCACTGCTGCTATGAAGTCGTGCTTTGGTTGCGATTGGGGTTCAGCTTGTTTTTCCAAGTTTCGTTCTTAAGACAACATGTTTTGTTAGGAACACTTGACACGCCTCGTTTTCCAACTGTTCGCTCTAAGTAATCTCCAACCTCTTCCATCCATTATTGCGCTGCCTCAGTCTAACATCAGCCAACTTCTTCAGGTGGAAGTCCCACCCGATCCGCACGGATGCTTACAACAAGATGAGCAAGTCTGACAGGGCCAGACGCCGAATGAAACTTTGAGTTTGTTTTGACACACACTGCTGAGCTTTGGTGAGGGTTGGGTTTTGGCAGTCACCAAAAGTCATGATAGATTTCTGTGCCGTCAAGCTGTCTGCTTTGTTGTCAGCTCTCACCCTAGTGGGGACCGCAGTGTTTTAGCAATATGAGTTGCGACTTTTGGTCAAACATGCGAACTATGTGAGACCATGTGAAACCAGTGCTGCTGCATATGAACGCCAGAGTTTGATTTCAAACTCGGGTCTTAGACGAGTTGTTTTGGGATGCGCGGGTGAAAACAACCTGCTATTGTTTGTCCGTATAGGGCCTTGCAGTTTTAGCCAAGGCGATGGCCAACTTCCCTGAATCTCATCCAAATATATACTCCAAAATCGTTTACTAAGAGCAAATAACCAAGCACCCTGGCTCCATGTGTCTTGCAGGTGGAACCCTCGAGAACACATGCAACTTTGAGCTGCGCACTGATTTGGAGACAGCCATCCTAGAGATCAGCGCTGAAGGTAGCAAGACGATGAAGGACGCCGAACCAACTTCCCTGCGAGCACTGCTGCAGGAGCTTGAAGAATCGGGAATTGTTGATGCCACAGTTTGCTGTCACCAAGTCTCTCGGGTTTCTCCGACCCTGGACTCCGACGAAACTGAAGGTGGCTTGGATCATATTTTCAAAATGTTTGGTCAAGCCTCTCCTCCTTTTTTCCCTGTTTTGATTGGGACAGCGTACCTCCACTTTCTTTGGATTATAAGGTACTGAGAGCTGCGATGGCTACATGGTCAAGCCCAAGGAGAAGAAGGTCACCTTGCAATGGACCGCAATGAGTGGAAACCTGAAGAGCAGCAACGTGGCCAGCTGCTTTCCAAATGAGGCTTTCAAACGATCACATGGGATGGCATGGGCCTGTTTCAAAATGTACTATTCATCAAGACATGCCCATTCAGTTTTTTTTCAATCGGAAAACGAGTTTGCAGTTGGATCCAAGGATTAGGTTAATTTGTGTGCGTGTACCTATTCGTGGCAGTCTAAGCTAAATAGCTGGAACAAGGAACAGCGGCATGGGAATATATAATGAAGTAGCAGCACAGAGCAGAAGCCGGATTTTGCTAGCAAGATCCAAATCCAACGATTGAAAGTAGGTACAACGTTTTTTTGATGTTTGAGTCTGCAGGTGCTGACCGCCAGCCGCGCCCTCTACCGTGCGTGGAGGGTTGGGTACGTGCAGGCAGACAATGAGTTGGCCCCTAGGAAGCCGTTGTACCTTTGGCGTGACCATTTCAAGAACCAAGAGATGGCCCAGAACTCTTGCATCAGACTCTTTTGATCTGATTTTTTTCCAGGGCCACCAGTTTGACTTTCAAAGGTGATGGTACCAAACCATCACAAATCTTGATGATGTGACGATTCATGACTCATGGCAAGTGTGACCTTCGACGCCTGGGGTGGCCAACGGGTTGCAAAAAAGAGGCCGCTGTATCTGTGAGGCCGTGCTGATTGAGCCATCGTGGAAGCTGGGGGCGCCAATCCCCCACCAACTCTTGTCAACAGGTTTGCCTTTTTTTCCACATGGATCCTTTAAAACCGGATATGAGATTCAACACTGCACCCCAAATACATTACCCCCAAATGCAATGAAATCAACCCCGAATGAAATGAAATCTCCTTTATAGTATATCATAATCTGATTTGAGCATACATTACATCTTTATCACAATACATCACAATAATATGTGTGCATGAGATCGTAGCTGTTTTCATTAAAGAGCCCCGGGATACTCCTCAAAGAGCTACTCCTAAAAGTTGCTATCCTTGCAAAAAAAACTGAAAACTTATGAAAATTTCTCAAAAATTCAAAAAAATATCAAACAACAACTGAAAAAAACAATCCACAAATTCAAAAAGGAATAAAAAAAAAAAAACACAAAAAGAACAGGAACAAACGGAACAAATCCCACAATCACAAACAAAAATTAAAATATTAAAAAAACAACGAAAAAAATGAACGAACAAAATCGAAAAACATAATAATAATAACAAAAAAAACAAAACACAAATCAACAAAAAAACAGGGAAAAAACATATAAAAAAGCAAGAAAAAAAGAAAAAACAAAAACAAATCGTTTTTTCTTAAAGATAACAACAAATCATGAAATCAGCATGTGAAAAAAACATTTAAAAGACATGAACGAAAAAGATTTTTTGGAATGAATAATATTTTTTTGGAATGAACTTGCATTATTTGGAATGAAATTGAAATATTTCGAATTAAAATTAATAAAAAGGAATGTTCCAGGAGTGTCCCTATGAGGAATGTTTGCAATTTATATCAGAACTGGGTATGCCACCCAGGGGTCTGACCCAGGTAATGTACCCCCGCGAAGTACAATTTCACAAATTGATACAAATTGGCTATCAAACGTCCGAGTAGCAGTAAGGCTACAATGTAGGGCCCCCAAATGATAGCGTTCAGTTGGTGAACATAACTAGGTGAATTCTTTGGTTTATGGTAGATATAACTATATTCATGGGGTTTATAAACCAACAAACACAACTCGGCTGCACCACCTTGTAGCAATATAAGTAGAACAAAAACTGTGAACATCTCTGTTGGTACATGGACCAGGTGGAAGGAGCCTACAGGCCTGTAAGTTTTTGTCACATGGTCTGGCCTGAAGTTTTGCCAAAAACATGCCAGCAACATACCCTTTGGTAATAGAACAAATTGCTTTGGAAAATGATGGAAAATGGCCCATTTGCAGAGATTTACCTGTTCAAAATGGTGGGGTTCCATAGCTAAGTGAGATTTCCAAGCAACATCGTCGGTTCTTAAAAACTGGGATTTCTGTTGGTCCCAGCTGTTGGCACAATCCAGAATCCCCTCTAAGGATGGTGCCCGACATTGGCCAGAATCCGACATTGGCATGATGACCATACCCCGTCAGTTGAATTTAACTGAGCACAACTGGTTGGTGGTATACCTACCCCTCTGAAAAATATGAAAGTCAGTTGGGATTATTATTCCCAATATATGGAAAAATAAAATTCATGTTCCAAACCACCAACCAGACCACATGTTGAGTGGTGGTTTACTTTGTTGTTTATTGCTTTGGTTTGTGCAAGAAAAATACCCACGTGGGTCATGTATCATTCATCAACATTGGGCTATGATCCATAAGAGTTGTGTTTGATGATGGAAACCCAAAATGTTTCATGGGTCAATCCTCTCTGGTTGGTGGTATACCTAGCCCTCTGAAGAATATGAGTTCGTCAGTTGGGATTATTATTCCCAACTGAATGGAAAAATATGACAGTCAGTTGGGATGATTATTCCCAATATATATATAATATAATATATATATATATATATGTATATATATATGTATGTATATATATATTATATATATACATATATATTGTATATATACATATATATTGTATATATACATATATATTGTATATATGGACAGTCATAAAATTTATGTTCCAAACCACCAACCAATTCCTATCTTTCTTGCAGCCTCGTCTGGGGGAAACCACCATCGAACTGGTGAGGCCCCATTTGTGGGGTCAGTTGGTTGTGCTCACGCTGTCCCAATCCGGATTGGGTTAATATGGTTTAATGGGATTTAATGGTGATTATAGGGGTTCAATCAACCAAAAAACAGGGATGTTAGTGGATTACCTGGCTTATCATACTCCCCAACAGCCCTTTTTTCTCAGCCATCCAAATTTACCATGATGAATAATACATAGATGGCTAACTAATGGTTAATGATTAATGGTTACCCTCTGGTAAACTGCCACATAACTATGGAAAATCACCATTTTGAACGGGAAAATCAACTCTTTCTATGGCAATTTTCAATAGCAAACTGTTTGTTTACCAGAGGGCAAACCCCAATAACCCTTGGTTCTTCATAACCAAGAAAAAACATTATTTATCAGTTATATATATATATATATCACATCATATTCCCAGATTTCTCTTGGTGAAATCCGCTTGTTTGATTCTCAAATATCCACTAACTAACCAATCAACCAGAGTATTTTCAATGGGTTATGTTACATTACCAGAGAGTATAAACCCCATATTTCCCACTAAAACCTCCATTTATAGATGATTTCCTCATATTTTCCCTTATTTTCCAATGTGTTCATGGCTCAAATGCGGATCTCGCCAAGGCGCTGTGGCCGCTGCACCCGCAAGGGCCCGAAGGTTGTTGGTCCAGGCGGAAAACTCGCCTGTGATCAGTCGCCGTGTTGGTGTAAACAGCTTGTTTATACCCTCCAGTAAATTAACATAGACCCTGCCAGATAGGGGTTGGAAGATTAGTTTCCATTAAAAAATGGGATTTTCAGGGTCTATGTTTATTTACCATATCATACCTACAGTAATCTGGTTGGTGGTTTCAACCCCTCTGACCCTCTGAAAAATATGAAAGTCAGATTGGATCATCATCCCAACTATTGGGCCATTGGAAAAAATAATTAAAATGTTCACAACCACCAACCAGTAATGGTGATTTGCTCGTGGGTGGTGCAATAACCATCTTGAAAAATACTGTATGAGTTCGTGAATGGGAAGGATGACATCCCATATATTATGGAAAATAAAACATGTTTGAAACCCCCAACCAGTGTTTACACCAAAAATAACATGGTTAGTATACTGATGACACAATCCGACTTGATGATACACCAGCAAAATGCAATTTGATGATGGTATACTGATGGTGTAATGATGCTACAATGTGTGTATAATGATGATGTTATAATGATGTACACAGGTATAGAAAGAGGCAATTAGTCACAGCAAAAAATGATGGTATGGAGATGTAACAGGATAGAATGGGAATCGTGTGACGCCGTGATGTCACTGGAACAACTGGAACAATGCTACACTCTGGTTATTTGTTACAGTTTGCGAACATGGACCATAGAAATAGGTGATTTTCCCAGCTAGAAAATGCTGATGTTCCATAGTTATGTGGCAACAATGGTTTATATAATGGAAATCATCCCCGGATATATTTCAAGTCAGTGAATCTGAATTATTCCACTGAATCCAGATGGGAGGACGAAGTGGCGGAGCTGAGTTTTCACTTCTTTTCACCAACAAAACGTGGATTTTATGTTACAAAAATGGGAGTGACAACTCAACAAAAACGGTTTTTGAACTTCCAAGTCGGAACAAGATGGGCTTTGGAAAAACAAAAATCATCCAACACATTTAATCCAGATGAAAAGCATTCCAAGTCGGAAGCACATTGTTGTTGGAAAAAAATGTTTTAAACCTGTTGTAGCCTCTATATGGATGAGACCCCACTAAAACCCTCCCTCCAACCTTTCAGGGCTTAGGATTTATACAAAACGACAAGTCATGCTCAACAAATTAGGTCCATGTCACCAATGAACATATATGATCCTGGTCCCCGGTCCCGTAGCCCCCCCCCAATGGTATGATCCCCTACTCCCCGACCTAGAATCCCTATCATTTCCATGGTATTTACAGCATTTTGGATGCAAAACCTCATATTTCCATATATGAACATGTTGAATATGAACATGTTGAATGGGACATACCAATTATATTACAATATGGATATAGGTCAAGATTGGGTACCTTTATAATAAGATGGTTAATACCAAAGTATATACTAAAATCTATGGTCCCTTCTGGGGTTTACATTCTGACTCATCCCCATAATGGTCATAAACATTGAATTGGGGCATACCAATTGTATCCAATTGTCTAATATCTTCACAATTATTTGAGGTTCAATTTACCAAACTTATCCAAAATTGGATACATATATCTGGTAAAAATCTATGATTGATTAATGTTTGTATATTGTCATATCTTCACTGTTTTAATCATAATTATTAATACTAAGTTATGTATACTAATAATAAACAATTGATATATATATATATATATACTGGTTGGTGGCTTTAACCATCTTGAAAAATATTAGTCAATGGGAAGGATTATCCCATATAAGCCCATATATGAAATGGAAAATAAAATTCATGTTTGAAACCACCAAGCAGTCATGTCTACTAACCTATGATTGATTTCGAGGTCATTTTCCCACCAGGCAGTGTGTCAAAACCTTATACCCCTTCTGTTCACATCAAAATAGCTGGGATTTATGGATGTTCATCCCATTAAAAATGGTATCTATAGGTATTGATCCATACCCACCAAAGATCTCGTTGTTCTCCGGATTTTGTTCGGCCTTTGCCGAAGCCCTCGGCCGTTGCCAGGTCTGTGCTGATCGACTTCAGGGCAGTGGCACTGACACCGTTCACCCCGGGCAGCCTTGGCGCCGCAGTCATGGGGGGATCTCAGAGGAGGGGAGTTTTGATGGCTTGGTTTAGGGTTAATATGGGTGAATCATGGTGAATCATGTTTTGAGCTGGTTATAGAATTATTCTATGTATTTCTATGTTATGATTCGATATTGGGTTAGTGATACCATGGGGCTATGTTTTTTTCGAGTTGGTTAATTATGTGAAAATTAGGCTTTTAGCCACCATTTTTGCAGAGAGAAAACATGGGGGTATGACTGGCGATAATGATTAAGTCAGTAACTGATGAGTTCTTATGGGATTAGTTCAGCCACTTCTAAATGCGTGGTCTCAGATACCCCAAACTAGGGGGTTCTTGTGGATTTTCCTGCACAGCTTGGCATGGGACATTTTACCCAATTTTACCAATGGACATTGCCACTCTGGAGCTCTTTTGAACTAACCAACCCCAGTGCGAGTGTGAATTTCATACGTGAAAACGGCTATCCATCGCATTCATGAACATATTCATGGGGAAGATGTAAATTCGGTTTTGGTGGTGGGTTTATGTTCATGATGGGAAACATAACCAACATAAAACGAGAGGGACTTTCACAACAATAAAGCTGCAGACATGACCATCAAACAATACAAAGTCGTGAGTCGTGAGCCGCTGACATGACCATCCAATAAGCCAGCCACGATGTCCAGCAAGTTCTTGCAGTCCCTATCAAGTTCCGTCTACCAACTAGTAGCCCACAATATCCTGGCTATAGCCACAGACCCACACAGACTTCAGAAATAAAACGTCCAGGAGGTTCTCCCAAATTGCATCAAAATGCAGCACCGAAGTGGTTGATTATGTGGGTAACCTTGTGTTATTCCTTGGCCTTTCCCATCTAAAACGGCAACCACCACCCTGAAACCAACAAGTCGTGAGCTGAACTAGGACTATCTTGCTGAGCTATCGAACAAATATCGAACCTGGATGCGATTGATAATCTTTCACATTTCCTGAATTTCTAGTCATTGCTAAATGGGTGTGTCTGGTGTGTCTGAAAATTTGTTTTTTTTCAATGTTGAAAAACGTGGTTAACCAACCCATGGAATGGGGTATACACTACAGATGTTCAAAGAAACCCACATGGATACACCGAACTATCCCATGTGTTGAATGGGAATGTCATGGTGAGTCATAGATACTTGGCAAGAAAAATCTTTAGCTGGTTGGTACACTTTACCATAGCAATGGATTAAAGTCATTAAGTACTACCCTCTGGTTATGTCAACAGTTTGCTATTGAAAATGGCCCAGTCGAAATCGTTGATTTACCCAGCTATAACATGGTGATGTTCCATAGTTATGTGGCCGTTTACCAGAGGGTAGTTAGTACCGGCTGGTTGACCCTAAGGCTGGCCACTTCCACAGAACCCCTTGCCCTTTTAAAGCCTCGCCGTGTCACATGGGAATGACGGCCAAGAGGAACACCCAGGAGGATTCCTTCAGGCCTCGCAAGAGAAAGCCCAAGAGGTTCAACAAATTTGTCGCCTCGGGTGTGACTTGGTCGCTGGTCCAAAAATCTCCGAAAAACCTGGGTGTCCAACCATCACTGGATTGGTTTAAAGGAAAATCTACAGGAAACCATGGTTTTTACCATCAAATATAGGGCTTTCCTGTAAATTTTCCCATCATCCAATTCTATGAAACCAGTCACATGGCTGGAAATCCGCCCCAAAAATACTTCGAGGATGTTCCCAGCGAACTACAGCTCTGTTTCACCACTTGGGGATTTCCAAACTTGCCCAGTTTTGAGAACCGGAGGATAATTGAAGGACCATCAGACCATGTTATTGCTGCATATGGCAAGCATTACCTCCGGCCATCAAACATGGCGAATCATGGCAAGTCCGGAAAATCCCAGTGCGTAAGTGGGCATTAATCATATTATGGGATATTATTGGGAATATAATGGGATATACATGGCATATTGATGGGATATGAGTGGCTGGTTGGTGGTTTCAGCCCCCTCTGAAAATTGATGGAGTGAAAGTCCGTTGGGATGACATGACATTCCCAACTGTTTCTGGAAAGTCATAAAAAATTGTCCAAACCACCAACCAGATATGGGAAAGTCATCGATCTTATTGCCAGAGCGAAACAAAAGTGATTCCCATTTGAACAATATAGATGATTTTTCCATGAACACGGACATTTATGGGGATTTCCCATTGCCACGCATTAAACGAGGATGTTTCCCTTGCCAACTTCGTCTAGGCTAAGGGTCTTTAATCTTGTGGCGATCTTAAGATTAAGCCTAGATGCTATAAAAACCAAGCGGGTTATGTACAGGATCTGCCATCTGAAAAATGCTGAAACTATGGTACTCCTGCCATTGATGCTGTCTGACCAGTATTTTGCTATTATTTGATGGCCATTTTCACATGGCCACAAAGATCATAAAGGGATGGCGGGGACTCATGGCTTCGGACACACCCATTAAATGGCAATAAACCTTCACCATTGCCATGGATTCTCTCATTGCAATGTCCAACATCTTCCGACATCCCGGGATTTCCATAGGATTCAGAATTCATGGAATCCCCATTAAAAAAAAAAATAGGTAGTAATCCCATCACCCTAATATTAAACATCCCAGAAATGGTCCCGATTATATGGAATTTCCCTACATCCACCATGGTTGCTAAGGAGGTGTCTAATATTAGGGGAAAGCGATTCAACCACCAGGGCTGGACTTGGCCATCATGCCATTGCTACCACCAAGTGACAGAAGTAAAGCCTCGAGCGGAAAGCTTCTTCAGAAACATCGGCGTGATGAAAATTCCACTGAGGATGCTGAGCGTCCCATAAATCCTGACCGACGGATGATGACGTCAAAAGTCGTCCGACGAGGTGATCGATCCAGGGGTGGCAGCATTTACCGATCCCAGCGGAGTGCTTGCTGTTAGAACCACGCCAAATTCTCGGAAGAGTTTTTGAAAAAGCCTTAGAGAAATGATGAAAATGTATGAACATGTCGCAAACAAGCAAAAAAATAGGGTTAAAAAAAAACGAGGTAATTATGCCATCAATTCCCCAAGTGGGTGAAACAACTGATGAGTAGATTTCAAGTTGTATTCCTGGGAAGTACATCAATCTAAATTTCTAGCGACGCAAAAAGGCCTCCCCAAATAGGTAGGTTGGGTTATAAGTACTCAATAGGACTCTCAATGAGCTCTGGACGTTGCTGATGATGATGTTGATGATGATGATGATCATCATCATCATCGTCATCATCATCATCACCATCATGGTTAACCCTCCCTAAACCCTAGACCCCAAACCTCATGTAAACCCTAATAGCGTTGTTGTAGTGTTCCATGAGTCTGGAACGCTTTCAAGTCTCAAATTCTGCCAACCCACCCCAGGTTCGAAAAATCCAAGGTACGCTAGAGGGCCGCTAGGGTAAAGTAACAAAAATGTGGAAACTCCACCATTTAAAGATCAGTTCCTTCATAGGCACCATGGGTTTTCCACATCTATGTTAGTTTACCCCAGGGTATAAGACAGGCGCTCCCACTTGAAAATCACCCAACGAATCGCTACCAAGAACTTCTAAGTCACTAAATAAAATGATGTTTCAAAGTTTACAAAATGGGACAACTACCAACCCCAGTCAAGTCTCACAAAATTGCAAACCCTTTTTGTTGCATCTCTATAAACAGCTGCTGGATTTTCAAATCAAACATCAGTTCCCCTGCGGCAGAACCAAATGTGGAAATGGAAAATCCATCATTTATTGATGATGTTGCTATTAAGACTCCATTTCGTTCGTGGATTTCCCTGCTAGCCACGTTTGATGACACTGGGTCAACGAGGGTGAACTGTGGGCCTGTGGGTCCCATTGGTGTTCCGGGTCCGAGAGGCATCACAAAGTTGCGACTCTGCTCGACAGACCAATCTAAATGTTCCCTTTTCCACAGCTCCTAGGCAGGTGACCCGAGAACCACCCTAAAAGCCCATGCCAGGGCTTTAATCAACACACAACAAGTGAAATTTCAAGCTCATTGTCATCCAGGATATTTGTTGTAGTCATTTCACATATCTTTAAACCAACTGAAGTTTACTGAACCAGGTACAGTACTACAGCAAGCCAGTTCAATTGGAATCTAGTTCTAAACCAGGAACCATTTTTAGATGAATAATCTGTGGGTCAATCAAATGGGCCAGGTCACTTCCTGACAATATAAGTCAATGTCTGTGCCATGGTCAAAAGATCGTTATTGGATGTATATGGTTCATGGTCACCCATCCTGTATGAACAGAATCCTTATAGAGATCACCATTTGTCTGGATTGATTACCCCAATCTGGCCAATCTGGCCAAGATGTTACATATAGCTAAGTTGGTATAGAAGCTCCAATAACTGCTGGGTGTATGATAGATATATCAATAGAGTTCCCCCCCAAACAAACTGGATTTACGAACCAACAAACATAACTACAATGTGGGCCCCCAACTCGTTATGTTTCTTGGTTTCTAATCCCAGCCAGCTATAGTGAAAAATCTACCACAAGGCCTTTTTGTTAAAATTCACCATCTGTTTGCACCAAGTTAGCTATCATTTTTATATCATACAAATCAGCTATACCCTCTGGTAATTTTATATAGCTATGGAAAATCACATTTTTTTATGGGAAATCTCACTATAAATGGCCAGTTTCCATAGCTATGTGGCTGTTTACCAGAGGGTAAATCCCATGAAAAATCACATTTTTTTGTTGGTTAAATCACCATTTTCCTATGGCTTTTAGTGATTTGTTCCCTCACCTTGTAGCCCAAGTTGTGGCACCGGCGCCAAGATACAACCAGCTCGCTGAGATTCTTTCCTGGCGGCTGGGGGCCCCATTCCTCTGCATCTATGATATTACTATAATTGCAGAGGAACTTGTGCACTAAATTTAGATACTTACCAGAGGAATTTTAACATATAATTAATGGTTAATATTATGTACCCGCCTCTGGAAATTTGTTACACAGCTATTGAAAATGGCTATTTATAGTTGATCTACCCAGCTATAAATGGTGATTTTCCATAGTTTTTGTATGTTTACCAAAGGATATAATATTCTAAATACAATAGTATACTGTATATATATATTATATTATATTGTATACAATTTGATGTATAATATACGAAACAGAGGGTGAGAACACATCCAAATCTATAACACACCCTCTGGTCATTTGTTACACTTTGCGAACTGGAAAATGACCTCTTTAAAAAGGCTACATCATTTTGATATATTTTGATCATCTATTTCCATGGGCCATGGCTTTCATAGCTATATTCAATAACGAGATGGTAAATTGAACAATCTGAGACGTGTGGGGCGGCTAGTGTACCTCCAGCTAATGGTTCTCAAGCCACCGGGTATGGGTACTGTCGACAGATCTTCATCGTTTTGAGCCGCCGGGTATGGGTCTTTTTTTCAGGATCTGGGGGACCAGAGATTTTAGTCTATTTGTAGTATTAACATGTATCTGTATTAATCTGGTTGGTGGTGCAAGAACCATCTTGAAAAATATTAGTCAATGGGAAGGATGACATCCAATATATTATGGAGAAAAAAAATGTTTGAAACCACCAACCAGTAATGCATTACCCTCTGGTAATTTAACAGTTTGCTATTGAAAATGGCCCAGTCGAAATAGTTGATTTTCCCAGCTATAAATTGCCAGAGGGTAAATATAGCCATCCATCAATTGGGCTCAATTTCGACAGCCGTTCTTCACACGTCCACCGCTTCCCTGTTTTCAGCTCTCAGCTCTCATCTCTCAGCGCTCCTTCCAAGCACATCTGCAGGGTTTGAATCATCGTCATCTTCTGCAGGGCAAAGGAACCACGTCTAAAGATATTCCTGAAAAAGGCGAACCATTCCCATGGGAAACACGTCTGCGCCTCTGTGGGCCAAATGTGCCCCTTAAATAAACGAGGTATGTTTAGTGGACATCAAGCACGTGAAAATGCATGTGAAATGAATGCCTCTCTGATGGCATAGAGGTTTACCCTCTATATTGTATAATTATATATATATATTACATGATATAGCCTCTGGTAAATAAACAGTTCGACCCTGAAAATCACCTTAATTTTTATAGAGGAAACGAATCTTCCAAGTCCGACAAATTGCCAGGGTCTATGTTAATTTACCAGAGGGTCTCCTAGAGGATGACCCCCCTCACCAAAGAAGAACACTTTCATCAGACCCCCTTGAAAACGACAAGCACATATAAATATCCAAAAGCTTTTCCAAGAGGTTGTATTTGCTCATGGTGTTTTCATTATAATCTCAAGATTCCAACTGTTCTATCTATTATGGCTATGCAAATAATGAGGAACCATTATATCAATTATATCCCACATGAAGATCACATTGTGAAAAAGGATGGATATCTCACTTTAAATTATAGCTGTTATGCAAGCAAGCTCATAAGAACTCCGGAGGAAAAAACTAATCTCATCACGTCTATGTTCCATATAAATCATATAGTCTGGATGTTGTACAACATCCTCCATGTTCACACATAAACAACATCTCCAATATTCCAAAAAACACTAGTTTTGATGGTTTGATTGGTTTCGTCATCGTAGGACTAAACATCCCAAATTTGCGATGGAACATCAACTTGAAAGCTCCCAAAAGCTTGGTATGGCCTGCAGAGGCATGCAGATTTCGTTCTGGATGGATGGCTATAGCTGAGAAGCATCGTCCAAAATTTGTGTTTTAAGCTGTTGGATGTTTTAACTATGAAGCAAACATATTTGGTCTATGCACCGATCCATATCAGACCTAATCTGGTTGGTGGTTTCAACCCCTCTGAAAAATATGAAAGTCAGTTGGGATGATGACATTCCCAACTGAATGGAAAGTCATTCAATCCATTCCATGGTTCCAGTCACCACCCGTCCCAGTAACAGTTCTATGACCTAAGGAGTCACAGCCATCGAAGCTGCCAAGTTTCAAGAACCCGAAAGGATTGATCGAGGACAACCTGATGGCGGCGGAAGTTTCGAGAGCTTTTCTCCAAGAGTTAGCCTCTGGTAAACATACAAAAAGCTATTGAAGCCATGGCCCAGTCGAAATAGTTGATTTACAAATTGAAAAAATGTGATGTTCATTGATTTTCCATAGTAAAATGGCTATAGAAATAGTTGATTTACCCATTAATAGCATGGTGATTTTCCATACTTATGTCAGTTTACCAGAGGGTAGTCCACTAACATCCCTGTTTTTGGTTGATTGAACCCCTATAATCACCATGAAAAATCCCATTAAATCACATTAAACCACCAACGAGTATGTGGCTGTTTCACTTTCGGCTACTTTCTGCGGTCGACTCCCCATGAGGAGTTGTGTGGAAAGTGTCGGTATCATTAACTAATGTGGGATTGACCCCAATCATAAACCATCCCCAATTGGGATTTATTATTAGTGTATATATATATATATTAGGGTATATATATATAATAATACAATATATATATAATATATATATATCCTCTCTTTGGGATGATTTAATACAGTAGTAGCGCCTAAATCGTTGCTTCATGGTGCAAGCTGGTGACCTTTGGCAATCTTTGGCACACTGGGACTGGAAAGTGACCCAGAAAGTGACCCGGAAATCTGATGTTGTTCTTGATTGAAGCAGACCAATGTAGGTAAAACAATGCCATAAACCAGCCATGACTGGGAATGGTAAAACATACCACCTATATATTTATGGTGATGATTGGGGGATGGTGTAAATGGCATTGTTTTACCCGAATTAGATCATACTACCCTCTGCTAAACTAAGGATGGCTATTTTAAATCACAATCTTTCATAGCTCAATCAACGAACTAAATGGGTCATTTTCCAGTTCGCAAACTGTAACAAAGTACCAGAGGGTGTGTATATATATATTATTATATATATGTGGTATGTATAAACCATTCCCAGTCATGGCTGGTCTATGGCATTGTTTTACCCACATTCCCTCTGGTAAACTAACATAGCTATAGACAATGGTTCATTTCTAGTATATCTACCATTCTCCAGTTCGCAAAGTGTAACAGTCATTACCAGAGGCTTTTTACCCACATTCGTCTCTTAAAATCAAGCAACTGCAGGACCGAGGACCAGTTCTTGCGCTGACTCTTCACCAAGGTCTCCGGCACAGAGACCAGGCTGAAGAGTACATGAGCCTCGAAAAGTGTCGTGTCGCGTGTGTTAGTGGCTGGGGACGGGTGTAACTTTAGCACCACAACATGAATTTGCTATGGTTTAATAGTCTAGATAGTGACTAGCTAACTGGTTACAAGAGTAATTCTTACCACATACGTATTGGTTGCAATTTGATAGTCTAGATAGTGACTAACTCTGGTTTAATAAGTGTGTCCATCCATTCATTAATTATATTTTTATCTAGACAATATCAGTTCAACTGTATCATATCCATTCATTAACATTACGTGCTCCATTAACTAACTACTAATAGGCAACTATTCATGAACATCAAGCAGCAGCTGGTGACATCAAACAGGACCCAGCTATACCCAGGGACCCAGCTATGTCCGCTCGGAAAATGAAGGCAACGATCGCTGGGAAAATCGTCGAACTAAATGTGGGACTTTCACTGGCAATGTTTGTTTACCATATCGGATATCGTAAAAGTGCTTTAGAAGGGAATGTTGAAAAGCCAGCCTAGTGCAATAAGACCTGAAGTTTGGATTGATGATGATTAGCCGTGTGATACCAAGTTATCTCCCTTGATAGATCTCAACTATACGCAATTGCAACCCTAATAAACATATTTACTAAATATCCGAAGCATACTTCAGCTACAGTTGATTGCAACCCAAACTCCTACAGTAGGCCAGTAGGCATTCCGAAATATCCGCTTGTCTGGTGGGAGGGTAAATCCATCGAGTTCTTTTTCCCCCAACGCAAGGACCACCATTTGAACGTCAGAGTGAAGGCGCCACAAAATACTGCCATCTTCCGTAAAACTGCAGCAAAGTGACCATTCCCAGCGAAGACAACCTGAAACTGCTCAACTGACAAGCAAGGATCAAGGGTGATGCAGATTGGCATATGTAGATATGTAAGTAATATATTTGGAATGTAATGTAATATGTATCTAGACAAAAATAACCTGGTGTATATTCTTTTTGTCGTTCCAGCAAAAACCGGACAATGGCCATGGCACACTGGTTGACGGCACTCGGGCGATGTTTGGAGAACACCCCAGTCTGTAACCATTTCGTTGGAGGAACATTGAAGTAGTACTGTGCGGTTCCAAAGAACAACACACCATGGGTTTCTGCAGTCTTGTGGGAATCATAAGAGTCTAAATTTAGAAGATTTACCCTCTGGTTATTTAACGTAGCTATGCAAAATCACATTTTTTTATTGGCAAATCATCAACAATCAATATAAATCATCTATAAATGGGCAATTTTCCATATTTTTCCATAGTAACTTTGACAATTTTCCATATATGTTTTCCATATTTTTAACATGTTCCATCAGCTCAGCTCAGCCCAGCGGCGCCAAGTATGCCGTCTGCATCTTGAAGCGTTGCAGGATCAGGGTCTCCTCAGGAGTCGAAACGTCGGACTGAGACGTGTTTGATAGGTTAAAAATTGTTAAAATACCAATTGTTTATAGGATGTCATAGGATTTCATAGGATTTTATAGGATTTTTTAGGCTTTCATAGCATTTTATAGGCTTTCATAGGATTTCATAGGAATTTATATGATTTTATAGGCTTTCATAGCATTTTATAGGATTTCATAGGATTTCATAGGATTTTATATTATTTTATAGGTTTTCATAGCATTTTATAGGATTTCATAGGATTTTATATGATTTTATAAGCTTTCATAGCATTTTATAGGATTTCATAGGATTTCATAGGATTTGGTAGGAGTTTATAGGATTTTATAGGATTTCATAGGGTTTTATAGGATTTCATAGGACTTCATAGGAGTTTATAGGATTTTATATGATTTTATAGGATTTTATAGGATTTAATGAAAAAACTATAGGATTTCATATGATTTCGTTGGATTTGATAGGTTTTTATAGGATTTTATAGGATTTTATAGGTACATCCTCTATAAATGATAGAGAAATACCAAGTGTTTATACGTAAATCCTCTGGTAAACTGACATAGCTATGGAAAATCACCGCCACCACCGTTTTAGGTAAATAATCTATAGAAATGACCAATTTTCCATAGCTATGTTCGTTTGCTGGAGGGTAAGTCCTCTGAAAATAGATCATGTTCCATAAACATGTTAAATGACTGGACTATTACCGGATGCTATTTGGCTGTTTGTGATGTAACATGCTGACTTAAACATGAAATATAGTGATTTAAGAAACAACAATGAGTTTCCCAGTATGAGTTTCCCAGTATTTGCTGGCCACCTTACGTGCGAATGAAAATATCCGAGTTATTGCTGATTCATACCCATTCATGATCGTGGGTTTATCCCAATTGTTCTTGATTAAAACCTAGGATCACTATTGGATTGCCGCTCTTGTGTTTATTAATATCCTAAGTGTTGTTGTGAACACTTTTTTATCCAAATGATCTTGGCTTAACGGGAAAAAAAACAAGGCCATTTAAGAGTTACCCTCAATTGTTCTTGATGAGCACTCTGGATTCCTGCGATCACCTATTGAAAATAATTCTAGGATTTGTGTACCTTGTTTTCCTTTCTTCATGAATATCTCACTTATTGTCTACACATGGTAGTTTAAACTTCCATGTTTTCCTTGATCAGTATTTTATTTTTACTTGATTGTTCTCAATATCCCAATATGCCCCAAAGTTGGGTGATTCATCAAGATTCAAAAAAATAATTGGATGGATTCATCGGAATCCTAGAATTCGTGACATCAATATGGCCTTCCGAACCAAGATTCCAGAAATGGTGTGGCCACAATGGCTGCTCCGACAGCTGCACCTGGGCATTTCGCTTCAGTCCCTATGTCTCAATGCATTTATTTAAGGGAACATATGGGAAAATCTAAAAGAAACCATAATATTTGTAACCAGTAAATATAAGGGTTTCCTGTAGTCTTTTCCCCATCATCCAAGTCTAGTGATGTAATGATAATGTATCCATATGGATGTGTAGCACCCGCAACTTTTGAGCCTCTCTTGATGGGAAAATATTGTTTAGGCGCAGTCGAACTAAGACTTCATTGCTTCTGGAACAAAATATGGATATCTGTGATGTGTATACATTGAATTACATATATATATATATGTATATATACATACACAAGAATATCAAAAAATATTATGCTTCCACACTGTAATCTGTAGACATACATCAGTATACAATGTGTGAGACTTTATGATATCAACAAGGGGAATGCGTATCAATGAACTTATCCAATCAACATTTGATCTCCATGACCAAGAGAACACATGATAAAACTCGACCTCCAGCACATGTCCTGTATACTGCATTTGTTTACACCTGTTCAGCGGTTGCTAAATGTCCCGTTTTGAGGATTGTGAACATTACTTTCAACTATTTGTTGTAGGATTTCCCCGATAGTTGGGTGATGTGCATTTAGAACATTTACCAACCTGTGCTGCTCCAGCACTTCAAATGGTTTGTCTGGAAAGGGGGTATACACATGAAATGGCCATTCAATGGGAACATTGATGATAAACCATGGGATGGACAGGGGTACCCCATTTTCAAGACAGGCCCAAATAACCACTACTGCTTGAGTCAGTCGTCTTGTGTCGACCGAAACTCATGTCCTGTGACGCAACCGCTGTCGCTCCCTGTGCGAAAAAGAAAAAAGCTGCGGAAGAAGCTGTGGCTCTTTTCCCAAGATCTTCCTGTTTCTTGCAACTGGGTACCAAGAAATACCAAGAACCCCAATGTATCCATCAAAAATCATATAGGTCCCAAAATCTTGGAACATGTTTGCTGATCTTGATTGGTACTTTGAGGATAAGGATGATCAAGGAATTTGGGTGCCAAAATCGGGACATACAATTCAATTGGGACAAGCATGACATACCATAGATGTTTGGGGTATCCAATTTTTGGACAAACCAGACTATGTATGTATATATATATATTATATATATACCCTCATTATATGTTAGACCTAACTATCATATATTGTTGGTTGTCTATATCCCAATATCTCTATAATTCTATTATTTACATAATTACATACATAAAACACAATTGACATTCCATATTGGCATGATTGATGGTTCTACAAAGCTGGGATTCCCTATGTTTCATGGAAAGAACTACATTTCATGGTTTAAAAAGAACATATGTATTTAATCGTACAGTAAGAAAAGAACACATGCAAAACACCAGTTTTGGGACAAACCCAGTTTAGAGTTTTGGGGTTCATCCGCTACAATATATGTATATGTTTCTCTCTAAAGCCCATTATATCCCATCCACCTTGCATTCTACATGTGTAAGTGTGTATATATATAAATATACATACCCTCTGGTAAATTAAGATAGCTATAGAAAATCACAATCTTTAATAGGTGAATCAAATATACATGTGCCATTTTCAATAGCTAATTATGATAAAATACCAGAGGGTATATACACACACCATTCTATTTACATTTTCCATTCTCGACGGTACAGGAAACGCCCCCCAAATGGTAGGTTCCTGCTGGTTTAATGCTAGACCACTAGGCCCACTAGGCTAACGATTACTGTGGGGCCATTCCTGAAACGACCACCCAGAATTTTGTCGAATCTCTATATATCCCATGACATAATATACATGTATGTATCAGAATATCATTCATATATATATATATATATACTGATAGATTGATAGATTGATAGAGATAGACCCCATGATACCCCTATGATATTCCAATGATATTCCCAAGGTATTCCATGATGGTGGTCTACACAAACCCGGCTTAGAGTCTAGAAAACAGAAAGTGATCTAAATTCCAAGCACCAAGATACCCATCTTGCTGATAGCCGCGCTAAGCTGTACACCACTGACGATGTCTGCCCTTGTTGGATGCGATGGCTGTGGTGGTGTCAACCCTAGTTTTCAGTGTGGTTTGGCTCGCCGTATTGCCGTATTGCCGTTCCTGAATTGTGTGGTTTCGACGTGGCAAAAGCACCGTACTTTTTTGAATGGTAATCAATATTGCTGCATAAAAATACCCTAAAGCCTAAACTGGTTGGTGGTATACCTACCCCTCTGAAAAATATGAGTTCGTCAGTTGGGATGACATGACATTCCCAACTGAATGGAAAGTCATAATCCATTCATGTTCCAACCACCAACCAGTTATAGTACATATAACTATAGTGATGTTTGATGGTTTATAAACCCAATGAATACTATAGTTATATGTACCATAAACCATACTTAAACCTAAAGTCTAAATGAATATTAAGTCTGACTCCCCATCTGTTTAACCCTTAAAATTATGTGAAACTTCAACTTGTCATCCTGAAAAATGTGGTTATCATCCAGACAAAAATTGGAACAAAATAAAATGCAAATGATACACCAGTTATACCATCTGGTTATTTAACATAGCCATGGAAAATCACAATGTTTAATAGGTAAACCTCTATAAATGGGCCATTTCCCATGGCTATGTCAAATAGCCAGAGGGTATTTTAAGCATGGTGAATCTCAGATACCTGCCAAAAAAACTATGTTTTTTAGCTGGTGAATGTACATTGATCTTGTTGGCAATGCAGTGATGTGTACAATCCAACAAAGTACGTAAGAAGTTCATATATCATTTCGATGTATTGTTGTCCATGTTGCATTGTTCCACGTCTAGAACATGTCTGACAATGTAGTGTAGCTGGTATTTGGGGCTTGGGCAAACCTTGGGTTCTCTGTGTGTAATAAGGGTAATAATAAATAAAGGTCGATAATTAACAATAAGATCCAATAAGTAATAATATTAAGGAATTGGTATTCAGTATAGATAACTATTAAGCATACACAAATACCTACTTGTGTATCTAGACCAAATATTTACAATTGAATATATATTAGTTATAGTTGATATAGACCACAAGCACAGTATATAGTTGATATTAAGTATACATGAGTTATAGTCATCTATCTGCTGGTAATCAAACATGGCAATGGAATCCATCATTTATATGTGTATATATATATACACATTATTTTCCCATTGTATAAAACTGTCATTTCGCGAGGGTTTTCAATTGCATGTTTGATTACCAGAGGGTATACACTCTGGTAATTTCATAGGACAATCACCATCTTTTATAGGTAAATCGTCATGTTCCCTCATGTTCATCATCTATGTCTGTTGGCAATCATCTATGTTAAATATGTTCATGTTCATCATCTATTTCTCATGTTCACGCATTTTTGTTCACTCATTCTCATCATCTACCCTCCAGTAATTTAACATAGCTATGGAAAATAGCAAATTTCAAAATGATATATATATATATATACCTATAAAAAAAATGTGATTTTCCATAGCTATCTTAAATTTCGAGAATGTACTGTAATTATTTCTATATTAAATAGCTAGGGAAACTTTGAACAAATAATCAGCTACAATAAATGATAGTTATAGTTATTTTCTAGGTTCTAAATAACAATTTGCCAGAAGGTATTTGGGGGGTTCCTAAATTAGGGGTACCCCGAAGCCATCTATTTATAGATGGATGTTCCCTCATAAACCATCCAGCTATTGGGGTACCCCCATTCTAGGAAACCTCCATTTCTATTGGCCATGTGCCATAGCTAATGTCAATAACTACTTGGTGATTTTATAACTAATTTGTACTAATACTAACGAATTTGTTAGTACTTGGTTCCAATATTAATCACCAATAATGATCTGGCTCCATTTGCCATATACCCTCTGGTAAACGTTTACATAGCTATTGAAAATGACCATTTATAGTTCATTTGCCCATTAATAGCATGGTGATTTTCCATAGTTAGGTTAGTTTACCAAAGGGTAGTTATTATAAAATAACCAGAGGCTGCCCCATGATGCCTCTTCACCGAGGTGCATAGCAGCTGTCAGCATCACGGTGCTGGAGAACGTGGTCAAAATGGCCCGCAGAATGCGCACTGGCCTGGAGACTGCGTCGCAAAACCACTGGTATCACACTGTTGATCCATATCCAAATAGTGCTGTGTGTGTGTATATATAAATATAATTGTATATATATATATATATATTATTATATAATGTAATGTATGTATATGTAACAAAAGTATATCACTATTATCATATCATATGTAATTATGAACATGATTGAATAATATTGAATATGTATATATCGTATACATATGTACCACACAACATATTGTCTTTATGTACATAACGTGCATGCTGCATAAATATCATGTACATCACGTGTAATTTACCAGAAAATATGGCTTCGAGGGAATATTCAAGAATTCCTGAATACAAGAAAATACAAGCACCATTTCCTGCCACAAATGGGGGAAGATATCATGAGGTACACCGCACATTTACGGAAAAGTCTGGCAATGGATATTTTGTATTGCTAAAGATGTGCTGAATTTAGAACTTGGCACCATGGCATGACATCCAGCCCCATGACATAGAACAATATGAGGAGTTATCATTGCTGTCAAAGGAAGGCAAACCTCCCGAATGACTCAGCTTTTATCTGGACCATCCGGTGGGTTTAGCATCAACTTCCAGACTTTTACTGAGCAATTCCTTCTCGATACCCTCTGGTAATTTAACAGTTTTGTATGGAAAATTGCCATTTATATATAGTTGATTTACCAACTAAAAATCGTGATTTTCCATAGTTAGGTTAGTTTACCAGAGAGTAATCTATAGCAATGAGATGTAATGAGCTAATAAGCCGTCGTCCCTGAGTCGATTTTCGTGGGCCCATGTCAAGGAAGATTCCCCTGAAGAATCATCCAAATTGGGGTTTCAAAAATGAGGGATCCCCAAGGCACCATGGGTCTTACCAAGGGTCCATGACTGGATGATTAGGTACCCCCATGACTTCAGAAACCTCCAAATGGTCATATCTTTGCCGTGATATTATCCCATTCTAATCCAAGTATAGTAGCATTTTTGCAGCCCTGGACCATCATTTCTACAGGGCTGCGATATGAAAAAAAACCGTGGTTTTACTACTGGTTGGTGGTTTCAACCATCTTCATCTTGAAAAATCTGAAAGTCAATGGGAAGGATGACATCCCATATATTATGGAAAATAAAAGCCATGTTTGAAACCACCAACCAGTACTAAGGCTTCCTGGTTGGACCCTTGCAGTTCACCGAGACTTGACAGATCTCTGAGTCCGGACAGGACCACTCGACGATGCTTGGAGTAGCGATACATCAGCACACCTGAGGGCGGCTGGAAGTCGCGAGAATTCCATGGTGAAATCCAGATCAAATAGCTCCGAGTCAATGAGTCAACATGGAATATGAAGTCATGGACTAAATCTGAATGTGATCCTGGAATGCTGGCGTCCATGGAAATTCAGAATGAAGCATTTCTGGTTGGTGGTTTCAACCAACCCCTCTGAAAAATGATGGAGTGAAAGTCAGTTGGGATGATGACATTCCCAACTGAATGGAAAGTCATAGTCCATTCATGTTCCAAAGCACCAACCAGTAATGATTACTGGTTTCCATTTTTTACAGGGATTATATAACCCACAAAGGATTATCCAAATGGCCCCAATTTTTTCTCTGCGCTGGGAGTAAATGCAGCCCTTCCACCCTTGAGTTCCACCATGGGAAACTCGGACGACTGGTCCTGCTTACTGGGCAGGTAGGGTGATCGCCCACGTATTGCTGCGTTGAAACAACTATTAGCCATGCGCACCCCCAAAAAATAAACCTACACTACATAGATCTACATAGTAAAAACTAGTACCCTCTGGTAAACGTTTACATAGCTATTGAAAATGACCATAGAAATAGTGGATTTTCCCTTTAAAAATTTGTGATTTTCCATAGTTATGTTAGTTTACCAGAGAGTATCACATAGAAGTCGATTGCTTCTATTTTTCCTGGGGGATGACTTTAACTCTCTGTGCTACGTACGTTGATTTCCATCCCAGGATCCGAAGAAGACGTTGGCCGCTGGCCCCAGCAGCAGAAATGGCTTGCGGCCCAAGGCATCTGAGAATTTGCCGCCGATCCTCGCTCTCGGGACCATCGTGAAATTTTCAGTGGAACATTTACCCTCTGGTTATTTGCTACATAGCTATTGAAAATGGTTGGAAAATGATGGAAAATGGTGATTGAATGGGATTTCAATGGTGATTTAATGGGATACCCTCTGGTTATTTGATGTTATTTGCTACATAGCCATGGTATAGATGGCCCATAGAAATAGATGGCTTACCGAACTTAATAGCATGGTGAATCTTTCCATGGCTATTGCTGTTAGTCATTTCACCAGATGGTACAGATGCTGCGGGTTTCCGTCATGGGGGATTCCCAAGCTCGCTGAATGGTTTCTGGAAAAGCCTACGAAAATGATGAAAAATGGATGAGGACTGGGGGTAGCCCTATTGTGTACACATTCCTCCACTGATATAGCAAGAATCAATTACATAGCCTCCAGAAAAAATTGCCTTTTTCCACCATTTATAGTTGATTTTTGCATGACTCCATGGCTCAACAAGTCACCCTTTTAGCCTAAACCCTGCTTAAAAAACATCAGAAATCACCAAGTTTCTGGTTGATGATGATTCCAATCAGCCCCACCAGACCAGAAGTGTTCGCCAACAAGGTGGCAGTGATACCCAAATCGCCGCCGGCCAACTCCTGGTGGGAAAACCCGGCTTTTTTGGGTAGAAAGTGAAACTGCCACGAATCAAGTGGCTAAACAAAAATAACGTTATTTGTTTAAAGAAAAACATACCTTTAAGACTGAAATCCCAAAGAAGTTGCTGTTGCAATGGATGTAATTGGATGTAACTGGTGAATGGTTGTTTCTTGATGTTCGTGAAGATTACCTATGAAAAAATACAGTACTTGAATTCTGGGAATCAACTGTTGAGTCGTTGAGTTCTGTTTGTTAGCAGCATTGTCAGTGGATTCCGGCCTTGGTTGCACTAGTCTGTGGTTTTATGCTGTAAAACCATCGAGACGGCTGATTTATATGATTTATCTGATTTACTGATCTTCAATCTTCGGGATTGCTTTCTGCACGTCCCTTTATATAAATTGAATATGGAACTCCAACAACTTGCTTGAACAAAGATTTTCCTGGAGATGGTTCCAAGTTCCAACCCGTGTGAAATTGTGTGGTTCAACTTCGCAACCAAATAACAAAATTTGAAACCCCGAAACCAAAAAAATGGTTTCCCCCACAAACAAAATGACCAATAACCATGAAAAAATGTTTGGCTCCCCATCTTTTAAGGAACCCCCATGAACAAATCCCCATCCTTGCTGGTTACAAATCCCATTATATACCCATTACATCCCGATCCGAGGCTTCCAAATGTGTGCTAATTTTAAGAAAGACATAGCTATAGCCTTGTAATCAACATCAACCATCATGAAAATCAGTTCTAATGTCAACCCTGGATTAATAAACCACAACCGGCTGTTTAATTGGGGGGGGGTACCATTTAAGTATCAGATTGTCACTCTTTGGGGAATACCCCCCTTAAGGAAAACCATAGTTTATTAATCGGGGTTGACATTACCTGGTTGGTGGTTTCAACCAACCCCTCTGAAAAATATGAGTCAGTTGGGATCATGAAATTCCCAACTGAATGGAAAGTCATAATCCATTCATGGTTCCAAACCACCAACCAGATCCATATGTATACCCTCTGGTAATCATGTTCTCTTCCCTGCAACACGTCATTGTTCTGTCTCCGCCTTGATGATCCGTGGCTCCGACTGCACCGTGATCACCGCCTGCGCCACGCTCAAAAAGGCCGAGCAGTACAACGCCGAGAGCGTCGAAGTCGTCTTCCTGTCTTGGCGCCACGGCTTCACTTAAGTCGCTTAAGTGTGGAGAATTGGAATCATATATATATATATATAAATAATAATAAATAATAATAGTAGTATAATAATATGTATATACATAATATTTTAAGTAAGCATATTTAAATAATATGTGTATATATATAATGTACACCTATGGATTGAGCATGGTTGATAATGGCCGTTCAATGCTATTCATATATAGGTTTAAAAAGAAAAAAAAAACAACAGCAAAGGGGGAACACCAAGAAAAAATATGGGGACTTCGGCCTTTTCAAGTACGGGAGAGCGCCTCCAAAAACACATGGTCTCATGTGGCAAGCCACTGGTATGTGGCTGGATTCTTGGGAATGTTGAGATTGAGCCATGGTTAGATTCCTGAAAGAACTATGACATATGATAAACCTTGCCAGCAAACCTGAGGCGTTCAGCAAGACAGGGGACTTTGCTGCAAATATCAGAAAGACAGTAAATTGGGTGCACAGTTATTTAGTGATGAACAGTTGATATAGTCCCCTGATTGTAGTTAATTAACTATAATCAACCAATATTGGATTAACCATACTTTGCTGCAAAAACACTCAGATGTACACAACGGTTGGTGGTTTCAACCCCTCTGAAAAATATGAGTTCGTCAGTTGGGAGTATGACATTCAACTGAATGGAAAAATAAAAAAAATCTTCCAAACCACCAACCAGATACATTGTTATTCCAATTATTAACCATTATTAACCATAGATTAAACATAGATTAACCATAGATTAACCATTATTAACCATAGATTAACCATCACATAATAACCATTGTGGTCATATAACCAACCAACCAGAATCAGATGTACTCTATATTCGGGACACGGCTCCTGGGACCAACGACAAAACTGTGCTTTTGACGGCACACAGAAAAATTATGTCATCCCAAATGATACTTGTGTGGAAACCATTGGAGTCAATATGGTTTCTTAATTGGTTTCCAAATTGTTGTGGTTTGTTTAATTTGATTATGGACATAGATTGTGGAATATGCTGAAATTTCAATCTATTTCCCAATGAGTTTCTTTCATTGGTTAAAGGATATAAATAGTAATTATATATCATTATACAATCATGTTATATCATTCTATAATCTATATCATTTTAAACCATATCGAAGCCGACTCCACAATCCAATCTGGGGTGCCAAATGCAAATTTCGAATCACCTTTTATGGGAAAATATCTATTCAGAATGTAATAAGTAAGCAACATACCCTCTGGTAAACTAACAAAAAGCTATTGAAAATGGCCCAGTCGAAATAGTTGATTTACCCATCAACAATGGTGGATCTTTCCCATAGGTTTTTTGTGGCTCTTTACCAGGCCGGGTCAGTGGATCACCCACCGGTTGAATCCGGTTGCTTTGTTCTTTTTCTCCGCCGCGACCGAGAAGCACGCTTAAAGACACCAGAGAATCATGAAGACATGAACCACGCTGAAATAAACGCTGAAACTGGTTGTCCGTAGGCTTCTGGTTGGTGGTTTCAACCAACCCCTCTGAAAAATATGAGTTCGTCAGTTGGGATTATTCTCAACTGAATGGAAAAATAACAAATGTTCCAAACCACCAACCAGTGAAACCATAAAAAAGCTGTTGTAAGCAACAATCATAATCATTGGGAAAAACATGACGATCATGGGGATACAATCAACGAAACCTGCAGTGTGACCAACCCACAGATTGATGTTCACATTCATGTGAAAACTGAACTTGAACGACCACTTTGGACAAATCTGACTGGATGCAGTGAATCTAAACCAACTATCATTTATCAGCATATATACACTTACATCCCCATGGTTTGATTTTTTTTTCAAGCAACGACTGCTCAATTTGTTCTTCTGGTTGGTGGTATACCTACCTACCCCTCTGAAACATATGAGTGAAAGTCAGTTGGGATGACATGACATTCCCAACTGAATGGAAATTCATCATCAATTCAGGTTCCAGTCAGCACCAACCAGATATAGTAAGCCCTAAAATATCCTAAAATGGTAGTAGTTGGTAAAATCCGTTTCAAAAAATGTTCCAAAGCACCAACCAGGCTTTGGTGATGTCAAGTTTCTTCTTCAGCGTCTCCTCTTCTCTTGCCGCCATGGCGCAATGGCGGAGTCCGAGGTCGGGGCTCAGAGCCAACAGGGCTCTAGTGGAAATCGATCGAAATGCGTTACGTCCTTTCCTTAAAAATTGGGATTAACATGGATTAACCATCAATAAGTACTTGTGGGGATTGAAAAAGATTGAAAAATCATAGGGATCGATGTTCACAATCAACCTTTTCAAAGGATTTATCCAACAGGGTTGGCCCCTATCAAACATAGGGATTTAAGCAGCAAAATCATGGAGATGTAGTGGGGTTGACCAAAGAATCTTGGATAAAATGGGGAGGTTGAGCAACTTTGTTATTCATGGCAATATATGTTAGTAGTGGAGTATAAGCAACCATGTGGGGTTTTTGGGTGTTTTTCCTCACATGGGGTACACTCCGGCGAGGGGTTGATGATGATTAACCAGTGGATAGGACGGGATACCCACTGCGATGCAGATGAGGTGAAAAAACACCTGGCCACACCACGGCTCCAAACTCGGGAGCAAACTACAAAATGGTTCCATGGAATGCATCACCAAATTGAGGTTCCAATCCGTAAATTCTGCTTTGGACACTTAATTATTGAATCTCCAAAATGCCAGTTCCAGCGCTCTTAGACTCTGAATTCCCCACCTGCCACGTGAGGGTCTCTAGATTTTAACAAAGGTGTACGTTGCAACTCCTTCTTCTTCTTCTCTTCCTCCTACTCTTGGTATGCTCCTCTTGCTGCTCGTCCTAACTCTGAGTTTTGTTGTGAGCCATATCGCGAGCTCCGGATACAGTGGAGCACTACTGGGCCCGAACACATGCCAGAGAGAATGTCAGAATATATGTCAGATAGAATGCTAGAACGATTGTTAGATAGAATGTCGGAGCATATACCGGAAAAAATGTCAGAATATATATATATATGCAATAAAAACTTCCAGATGATATGTCAGAAACCAGGTCAGAATAGTGTGTCAAGGTGAGGATCACTCGAAGTAAGGTAATAATTTACCCAAACTTGTTTGGCATTTTTACGAATTGTGATGGGTCAACCGAGGGTCAAGGCACAAAAGAAATATATAATGTTAATATCAATATATATATATGTATATATATATATGTACATATATATAAATATCATTATAGACGTACATAGACTACCAACAATCTGGCCTGCCGCGAGTACCCAACCCAAACCCATTCCAGGTCCAGCCTCATAGTTAGCTAAGTTGGTCTAGAACTGTCTAGAACTCCAATAACTAGGGTTATGGTACATATATAGTATATATATATACAGTATACATATACATAATCATATATATATGGGTAAATTATAATATTTCACTAACCTGAATTAAGGCCATTTGGGGATGATTTCCCTTACTAACCATGATTTCCAGTGAGGTCGCAGTGAGGTCGTTATAATTTACCCAGATATATATATATATATATATAATATAATATGTATTTGTATCTTTGGTTACTGCGGGTCAAAATTGGCCGTCAAAGATATGCAAACATCTCTTGCCTCGCACCACTCGGATCCCGGACCCATTCATCTTCGCTGACGTTCTTGTCATGGTCCTCTGAACCTCAAACAAGTTCCCCAGGATGTGGCCTACTACCCTCTGGTAATTTAACATAGCTATTGAAAATGGTGATTTACAGTGGATTTACCCATTGAAAATGGTGATTTTCCATGGTTATGTTAGTTTACCAGAGGGTAACCTATAAAGAACTGGATAAGATTTGTTGTAATCCCGGAAGAATATCTAGACATTGAATGACATCGATATACAATAAGAAAAAATTGGACGTGACCTATGAAGGATAGGTTTCTGATGCTTCATAGCTACAAAAACGTTTGGATCGTTGGCGGATATATCGTCCAACAAACATAAGTGCGGGGACCAACATTGTACGAAAGGAGGAGACTCACAAAACACTATCATCATATGTTATAAATATGGAACATCTAGGTCACAAGGACTGTAATTATCTACTCAATTTAAGCATGTATACATTACATTAGATTGAATTACACTACAGTACATTAAATTACATTACGGTACGTTACATACATACATACATTACATAACATTACATTACATTACATTACATTACATTACAGTACATTACAGTACAGTACAGTACATACATACATTAAATTACATTACATTACATTACATGACATGACATTACATTACATTACATTACATACATACATACCAATCAATCAATCAATTAATCAATCCATCAATCCATCAATCCATCAACCCATCAATCAATCAATCAATCAGTCAGTCAGTCAGTCAGTCAGTCAGTCAATCAATCAATCAATCAATCCATCAATATATACACGTAACGACTTAACTAACACAACTATGGAAAACCAAGGGTTTTACCCCCTTTTCATCATCCACTAGTCATCGATTTCTTAGTTAGCAGCAATATTATGATCAATGTATTCATTATACATATACCAAGGGAAATCCCCATTATAGATGATTTTCCCGTTCAAACCTCCATTTGAAAGTCATTTGTCATGTTTGATTGGGAGGGATATATCGAAGTAACCTCAGGCTGGACACGAACACGGCCAGATTCCAGTGACGAAACGTTTTCTGCAAGGCACGACCAGAGGCCCGGCGAATGTGAACCCACAGCAAAGAGAAGACGCGCGTGGGAAACTCCCACCTGTCGCGGCGCTGTCGCGATGGACAAAAGTGGGTGGCATCATGTAGCGTTGGATACCATGCATATGATCATAGGTACATTCATAAATGTGTTTATCTGATTTTGCACGACCAAACAAGGATTTACGGATTTATGGTGGAAACGTTGACATCACAACTTAGCAAAATTGGATCTTTGTATGTGGATCGCACAATTTTAAGCATTGGTCAGGGATGATTTCGGAATGATATGCCCAACCAGCAGTGTCGGATAGCAGCAAGATTCCCCAACTGGCGACAAGGCCGACAAAATAACATTACTAAATCTATAGTTTACTATTCACTCAATATATCATGTATGAGCCAAGTATCAAACATATAGAAGAATTCCTTTCTGTTACATGTATTAGAACATGCATTTTAATACGTAAACAACATAATCATAGATCCGCCCATGTGTCATGTGGAAGAAGCCGCGGCCTATCTTCCAGCAATTGGAGCAGTGCTGGTAATCTGCTGAGATCTCCCTCAAAGCGCTCATACAACCTGGTCCCCAGTGCGAGTTGACCAGAACGTCGAGCTTTTGAGTTAAAGAGACGCCAGTCCGCGATTTGCTGTGTATCCTCTACATGCATATAATATCAAATACGTATACAATGAATCTACAGTGAATCTATATATAGATACATATATATATATATACAATATATAATTGTACATATATATAAGATAAGTGTATATATATATAATATATACAATGATATAGATATTGGCGAATCATGTATGGAAATAGAAATATATATCTGGTAAACCGCACCATGGAGAAATTTCATCGGAGCACTGGAACCATAGCTACCCTTTGGTTATGGAAAGAAACTGTGAATAGCTGGAAACAAATACATATATATATATCCTACTATTTGGCTATATATCCTACCATTTGTTTACAACAATCATAATAAGCATCATTGATTATATAGTATCCTATATATACACCCAAATAGAACCTACTATCATCATCAATCGTTTGGTTATTAGTAAATATAGTAGGAAATAGTGGGATATAGTGGGGATGTCATGGGATATATAAACATATCACGATATATCCACGATATTTACTATCTGCTGATTTAACATAGCCCATTTATTTTCCAGCAAGCCATGTTTGATAACGCTGGGGGGTAACTCTCCATTGGTTCCCCAAACCAGGAAAGCATTGACCCAGTTGCCTCCAGACCCAAAGGTTCAAACATCATGTTTATGTCCCCAATCAGAAATTCTGTAAATCTGGGGGGGAATCACCATGTTTGAAAACAAACATATTATTACATCTTTGGCGATATCATTATCCCATTGCATACCAACTATATACGCATGTTGTTTATTTGCAATAGAACTACAATTTACCACAGTTCAATGAGACAAAACAGCTTTTGTTATTGAATTTGAATGTGACAATACCCCAGCCTTTGGAAACACAATCGAAACCCGTTTACCCAGTCAGATATAATTGTTGTCAGTTGTGTATCTCATTATATTACATGATATCACGTTTATTGTCATAGAATTTACTCGAATGTTCATGGCTAAACCTCAAGTTGTTTTTAGTTCTGTTTTGTTAACTTTCATGCTAGCTGGTTAAACATCCGTTGTATCCCATTTTATCCCTATCATGTTCCTTTTATATCTCATTACATCAGATTGCCATTTTATTACCATTGTATCCCAATGTATATTCCCAATGTCTATATGTGCAGATATGGATGAATACCATTCAACCATACCACGTCTCAGTGTATTCTCATTACCATTATTATATCGCTAGCGCTCATAAAATGATTGGTTATCGGTCATATACCTTGATTTTGTTGGTTTCTTCCCCATTTTGGCTCACTTTCCCCATCTTTTTTCTCGTCAAACATCTCTATGTTGCATATTGAAATCCCAATCTTGGCTGATTGAATCTCCAAATTGATACTTACTCATCATGGTTTCCAATATTTTCTCTACTAAAACTGATGGCTAGTCACCAGTGTTTGCCCTTTTTTAAGGGTAAACAATCTCATTTTTGCTGGTATTTAACTGTTCAACCCCAATCTTTTCACGCTCTCATGTGCTTTAAGGTCCCAGACTGGCGCGCCACAGCACGAGCGCTGCCATCAGTGGCAAGCAGCACGTCGAGGCCTAAAGTTCTGGCTGGTTTTATACCGTGAAACATGGTGGTTTGAAGCTACCAAAAATGGTTGTGGTTATGGTGGTTATGGTGGTTATGGTGGTTATGGTGGTTATGGTGGTTATGGTGGTTATGGTGGTTGTGGTGGTTATGGTGGTTATGGTGGTTATGGTGGTTATGGTCCGTTTTCAGAATCAAAAATATGGTTCTATAATGTTCTATATACATAGTATACATACAAAACAAATACTATATATATAACCAGTAAAGCTTGAGATTATAATAGTCAATGGCTGTTAATACAAGGTGGAAGGTCAATCAGCAAAAATTAAAAAACTACAGTAACCATCAAACATTAGGATTTAAATACGATTTAATATAATTTAAGCATAAAAAAACATGGAGATCTATATCAGGAAAAAAAAGATATTTCAGCCATGGACAACGGAATAATATTGAACATGATTGTCCAAAATTAAATCAAGGATCAACCAGCAACAAAAATGAAACAATCAAAAGTATACCGGAAATATTGGGGATGTAATGGGATATATAACTTACACATTTCGCATCCTGGCTACATCCACAAACGCACATTAGTACGTCTCTTCATGTCCCCGCAGATCATTATACGTATATATGTATTATGTATTATTGTGGGGATAAATGTTAAAGGATGGGCACACCATATTTATGTATATATATAGGCAATAGTGTTTTCACAGAAATGACCAGTAGAATAAATCGAACAACATTCAAGAAACAGTATAATATATATATATATATATATATTATATGATAGATATACAATTATGTATATATATATAGTGTAACTTGTACTAGTGAAATCAACAAATGGTTTTGTGCAAATCATCAGTGTGTTTGTCCTCGTGATCATCATGCTCACCATCATCATCATCATCATCATCATCAGCATCAGCTTCACCTTCACTCTCACTACATTCATTTTTACTTTCAACTTTATCACTGTCACGTGTATCTTGTTGTTTACATAATGCTATTTGTACAAGCGAATTCAAATCGGAGTTCATGAAACTAAAAATGTTCTAAAACGTGGAACAAACTATCAATGTAACATGTCAAGTGTCATGTCAAGTCATCTTAACAATTTCTTCAATTGTTTATACATAGTTTGGGATATAATATGTCCTAGCTCTTGTTCATAGTACTAGTACAATCTCATCTTTTTCACAGATACAACAAAGCCGACAGTCTAAAGTCAAATATGTTCAACATCAGCGCTTTCAATCACTGGTTGGTGGTATACCTACCCCTCTGAAAAATATGAAAGTCACTTGGGATGATGACATTCCCAATATATGGAACAATAAAATTCATGTTCCAAACCACTAACCAGATTTGTATCTGGTTTGTCTGTCCGCAATCTGCTGTTGTTTCTGAGTCGCTCCCGTCCCATTTTCCTGAAGGTTCCGGCGCGTTTCTGCCCTTTTTCCACTTTGTTTCACTTCAGTTTTGTCCATGTCTTCTCTTACTGGTGCTAAACGTAGGGAATGGATGGGTTGCTAGGGGTTGCTGGGATGATTATTGATAGTTATTGTGGATGTTCCCGAAATTCCCTACTAAGCACCAGTAAGTTCTCAAATAGAACCAAACCATCTGTCTTAGCAATGTTCTTTCCCGCTCATCCTTCAGTCTTTCACAATAGGTCGCACCATCTGAAAAGGAAAAAAACACAATCTTCATCTGAGCTGCGAAAGAAACTTGCATCCCTTTTGGTTTGAAGGCATACAGTACATATCGTTCAATTTTCATAATTTGTTGAAATGCGCAAACTTGGAATGCAACATTATGTAGAGTGTACTATGCAAATCTCTAAGTTTGTTTGACTATCAGTTTATCTGCGGAAGTGCTTTAGTGTATGATGGTTCAGACTAGTTTGGTGAATGTCATTTTTGAGTATATCAATTTGGTTTCCATGTTTTACTCATTCATTTGCTTCGCTTATTAAATCATTCCTAAAAAAGGTAATATCTGTCCGTTTGTCTCTTTTCTGTATAGCTGGTCAGGTCGTTCAACATCGTTTCATCATTTCAAACACTTTGTGTATGTATGCTCAAAAATACAATGTGAATGAGTTGTCTTCTCACTTTTGTTCAGAACCTAAATCCAAATGCTGCCAAAATATGTTCATCCACTGGTCTGTTTCTTTTGCGTGCGTGCATTGTATTCTATAAAATTGCGTCTAATAATATCATTACAAGTTATTACAAGTAAAGGCTTTGCTAGTAGCAGTAGGGTCCTGCACTTGCAAGAAGACGTAGCAAAATTTTGAACGTTAGAGTTTCACTTAGGCACTTTTCTTTATGTTTTGCAAAAGAACATACCGGATGTGCCCGGCATGCGCTGGGGCGGAAGTTTCGAAAATAGGAGATGACTATAAGAAATCAATGCCTATAGGAACATGTTTGAGATGCAAAAAGCCATGAGCTGCTGAAGCTGTGAGGTGCATGAACAAATGAGGAAATGGTGGTTGAGATGACAATGAAATGACAGGAAGGAATTCATGAAAAACTGACCGAGTGAACCAATGATCTCCCAAGAAAATTAAGGGAAAATGAACCCTGTCAAAGCTAGATATTGAGCTGGTTATTGTATATCCTGGTCTTCTATTCAAATGTACTGTAGCTACGAACACTAAAATATATGTGTTTATTCGAAGCCGGATCCTCCTATGACTCGTTTGGAATGCACAACTGAACCATCTTGAACCTGCCAACTAAACATGTCGAGTGTGCCTCTGAAGTCCAGGGGCATTGAAACATCTCATGTCAACATCACCCTTGGCTCATTGGAGGACTAGTCTCCAAGAACCATCCGGATGCTGTTTAAAAATGGCCACATGTTCTGTTGGTGGTGGCACTTCAACCTCTCCAAATGGCACCATTTTCTGTTGGATTTGCTTTTTAGAGACACCGGAAAGAACCAACAAAGGCTGGCGAATCAGCTCCGAGTTTTACATGTTGGGGAACCACAGATATAGTACCCATAGGATCCATGTATGCTATATATGGTAGCATTTACCATCAATATACCCCAAATGTTAGCATATATACCATACATGGATCCTATGGGGTATGATTTAGGTCAGTTTTAGCAGGACAAAATCTAGAATTGGTTGACAGGAAGACCTGTCAAAACCCCAATATTTTGTGGTAAACACACTGTGCCCAACATTTTCGCTTAAACCAATTCATGATTTTTATCCCTTTTTGCCGGTACTCAACTTCCGCCCATCACAAGGCAATCACAAGGGGTGTGATCAACAAACATCATCTCGAAGAGGGATATACCGACCCAATTAGAAATAGACGTGGCATTTTTATTGGGTTTACCCTCTGGTAAACATACAAAAAACTATGGAAAATCACCATTTTTTGTGGGTAGATCAACTATTTCTATGGCCATGTTCGCTATGTAACAAATTATATACCAGAGGGTAACCATAATCTCAGGACCACCCAAGGATCCAAGGTTTACCCAAATACGCTAACTCAGTGCGTCGAATCTGGGTGGTTTCAACTTCCCTGAAAGTCAGGATCATCCCAGGGCCAAATGATGTAGAAGATCTTGAAAAAATCAAAGGATTGGTGGGAAAAAATCTAGGAAACACCCATATTTCATAGGAAAATCCATGGTTTCCGGTTGTTTTTATTTTCCCTTAAGCCAATCCATTGAAAAATGCAGCAACCAGTCACAACATGTCATAACATGTCATAACCAGTCAGTCATATTCACAGACTTGTGATAGTACCTTGAGATCCAACGACTTTCGGTTTCCCGACGCTGACGAAACTCCCCCGCGCGACCCCGGCGCTCCCGCCGATGCGGCCTATGAACGCAGAACGCGGCCACTGTGACCACGGTGACCAAATCAGGTACTGCCCTTTGTTTATCGAGCTATGGAAACCATGGCCGTTTGTTTCTATGATTTCCTCATTTACCTATTAAAAATGGTGATTTACAATAGCTGTGTTTAATTAAATTACCTCTGGTCTCCTGGGTCTTAAACATTCACCTATTAGCCATCCTTGAACATGTAAAGAGGATGGCTCCAAGAAAAGATGGAAATCTAGGGGGATTTGGCAATGTTCGTACACTACAATAATGCAGCCTAAAAAGAGAAGACGGACTGAACAAAATTGCTTTAAAAAAATTCAGCGTTAAGTTTCACTTCTCCTGATTGCTTTGCCCTGCTTTGCTGGGATTATAAGGGTCAACCAATGTTCGCTGGCTTTTGGTGGTAAGACACCAATGTTTGGTGCTTCCATCGGGTACCTTTGCTGAGTTATATAAGGCAGTAAGAGAACAAGGACTGGTTGGTGCTTTCACCACGTCCCCAAGGTCGTGCCAAGTATTCTTTACAGTAATTGGCTGGTTGGTGGTTGAGCCCTACCCCTCTGAAAAATATGAGTTCGTCACTTGGGATGATGACATTCCCAATATATGGAAAGTTATAAAATTCATGTTCCAAACTGATTCCAAACCACCAACCAGTTTGGATTAGTTGGGGTCAATCGTCCAAGTAAAAAACTGCAAAGTATCATCCGTGAAATCACCAACACATTTAACAACTGTTCAACATACCAAGCCATCCATCCATACTCTACACCCATTTTTATACTAAACATTGGCCTCAATGATGGTCAGCCAGAAAATTTCAGCCGTTGCAACTCGCATGTTGATGTACTCAGGTGAAAAATGAAAGGCACCTCCATTTAGGATCCTGAAATTCCCTTTTCTTATAGCAACGACACTAAATGAGTAAACTACCCTCCAGTAAATTAACATAGACCCTGGCAGTTGTCGGGGTTGGAAGATTAGTTTCCACTAAAAATTGGTGATTTTCAGGATCGAACTGTTAATTTACCAGAGGCTAAGTTGGTTTATAACTACACTAACTATAGGGTTTATGGTAGTTATAACCATAGTTAGATGGGGTTATAAACGCCTAATAGGAACGTGATCGGCCAAGGGCTGAACACCTGATCTTTCAGAATGCCCAGATTGCCGATATCAATGTGTCCTTCATCAAAATGACGATCAAAATACCTGGTTGGTGGTATACCTACCTACCCCTCTGAAACATATGAGTGAGTGAGTTCGTCAGTTGGGATGGTTATTCCATTCCATTCCCAACTGTTTCTGGAAAGTCATAATCCATTCATGTTCCAGTCACCACCAACCAGTTATAGTACATATAACTATAGTGATGTTTGTTGGTAAAAATAAAAAAAACAATGAATACTATAGTTCTATGTAACCAGTGATTATTAACCACTATTAACCATCATTAACCATCATTATCCCATATTGAACCAATGTTCCAGTCACCACCAACCAGTTATAGTACATATTAAACTATAGTGATGTTTGTTGGTTTATTTTTTTTTATAAACCCAATGAATACTATGTACCATAAACCATACTTAAATCAATGAATTCATCCATTCACCACCCAGTCATTTCACCTCGTCTTTACCTCACTTTGTTTCCCTGGAAAGTCCACCTTTTTTATCTTTATCTTTCGGCCCCGGCCCTCGATAAATGAGATTTCCTGCCACCAAATGATTGGGAATATAATGGGAATATATTGGGAATATAATGGGAATATATCGGGAATATTGGGAATAACATAGCTATTGAAAATGGTTGTATAATTGTCTATACTACTATGGTTATCCATTGGATATTGATGGGATATTGATGGGATTATAATGGGAATATATATTGGGATATATATGGCATATTAATGGGATATGAATGGCTGGTTGGTGGTATACCAACCTACCTAGCCCTCTGAAAAATATGGAGTTCAAATATTAGTCAGATTGGATCATCATCCCATCATCCCAACCACCAAACTATTGGGGAACATAAAACTCATGTTCCAAACCACCAAAACGCCGCCATCTTTTGTTGATATTCATATCCCCATTTCTGAATGCGTGACTCTCCCATACGCAATGTGATAAACCCAGCATACAGCAGTCACAGTTTGGCCCAGTCCGGCCTCTCCCCATCTGGGATACGACCTCTGCGGAATCCACTGATTTAGCATCATTCTCTCCATGGTTTTGAGGGCTAGGGGTCCCATTTTCAGACATGCCCATATTCAGAAATGCCACGGAATGTGAAGGTTATGTGAAGTGGTGAAGGCAATGAATTGTATCAGTGGCAGCCCATCAAGAAGTCTCAATACACAAGTATAGAGAATGTCAACTTTACGATTCTTATATAGCACTTCGTATTCTTGTGCTCCCGAGCCCCTCAAATTCTTACGCTGTACATACTGATGTCAACTTCGCATTAGATGGAACTAATCTAGAAACCAAAAATAGCTAAATCCATTGCGACAAGAATTCTACCAGACCCATTTGGGGTTTCCATCTATCATTTTCTGGGGGTGTATTGAATCTGGGTGAAGGGTGTCATGTCGAGTCATGCTCATATCAAACGCATTTGCTTGGAAAGACGGCTTAGCTTGCTGGGACTCCTAATGATGTGTATCATTATAGCTGGTTGGTGGTATACCTACCCCTCTGAAAAATATGAAAGTCAGTTGGGATGATTATTCCCAACTGAATGGACAAATAAAATTCATGTTCCAAACCACCAACCAGACAGTAACCACCAAAAAATAGAAACCTGGGAAACCTGGAAATATGAAGGACCTATCATCACATCCTGGAAACACGTATCTATCTTTTTGAGGGTCCTATATCATAATCCCCAAATATTCAGGATCAATGGATGTCTATGATGTCGCCTAGTTTCTCTCAAAAAACAATAGGCATTATCATTTCAGGGTTTTAAAAAAAACGTATTGTGGAGGATACCTTTTGGTGATCGAGCATTGCAATGGAACATGACCACTAGGAATGGGAAAACACCTACCACTCATGGATTCCGCAGTGTCTCTTTTGTATTACCTGCAGAAAATAACCTCCATTCCCCAACAAACAACTTATTTGCAGCTGTAAAGTATCCCTTCACCGGCCAATCCTCCCTACATATATGTGTGTACTTACATACATTACATCATATTACATTACATTACATTACATTGCATTGCATTGCATTGCATTGAATTGCGTTGCATTTCATTGCATTGCATTGCATCATATGTATTATAGATACATATGCTTTTGTGATTTTCATCCACACATGTTTCAATAATTATTCACCAACTACCTGTATTCACCCACATGTGAACAAACCTATCACCTACGATTGATCAGTACTGGAAGGGTCGAGCCCAGGACTTCTAAATTTGGGAAAACGTCTAGACAACTGGTGGTTGGGCTTGTTGGTTTGCCATCATAGTTCTTAAGTTTTAGAAACAAATGAATGAGCGAAACAATATATATATGTATATATATATAAACATGTTGCTGAGGCAAACCTTCTCATAATTCATATCACAGTTAATATTTCATAATTTCGATCATAATGTACGAATATTTATTACATAATTTACATTAAAAACATGGCAAGTGCATAAACCTTATCATGGTGGATTTTAGATACCTGTCAACAAAAATAACTGGTTAGGAATAATTTTACCGTTGAAAAACAAAACATATGAAAGTCATATTAAAATACTAGTTCGTATCTAACCATCTAACCACTTGGTTGACCTAGAACCTTATAAACAATGTTCGCATCATCCAATTGTCGGACACAAAAAAAACATTGAGCTGTGTTCAAAATCCCTCTATCATTCCATGACATACTGGTTGGTTTATAGGGATTCCCCTTATTCTAATCCCCAATATATGAAGGGTAGTATAATCCCCGAACTAATCATCAACCAATCATCATTTATCAATATGTATCAACTATATCAACTACCTATATGAATGTTTGATGGTTAAATCCCATATTTTTATGCCATTTAAATCATCAAGCCTGCCAGGGGCTAAAAAGGTCCCGCCACTGCTAGGAAGCCAAGGGACCCAGATCAGCCTCAGGTTAGAACTATCCCGACTGGAAGCACCATGGATATTTCTAACCATTTTCAAGAACAAACATATCCATTGTATAATCAGCTATAGAGCTTTTAATGGTTAGTAAATAACTATAAAACGTGAGATAAGTTATGATGGTTAGAAATATGATTAGATATGGCCATGATAATGGTGATATAACCATTATGTGATATGTGATCATGTGTTGTGCTTAGAGTCTTGGCGCATAAAATTCATCCATTCATGACTGGAACTTGCATAAAAATGGTGATTTTTCATGGGATAGTAATGGATATTTTTGGTGGAATCCTGGATTAGTGGAATCCTTTGGGATGGTGGTCAATAATCTGCTTGGTGGTTGAGCCCTAGCCCTCTGAAAAATATGAGTTCGTCAGTTGGGATGATGACATTCCCAACTGTTTCTGGAAAGTCATAATCCATTCATGTTCCAGTCACCATCAACCAGATATAGTAAGCCCTAAAATGCTAGTAGTTGGTCAGTCATCCGCTTCAAAAATAGTGATTTTTCTTGCTTTCGGATCGGATCTTTTGAGGTATATTCATGTAGCCTCCAGTAAACTAACATAGCTATGGTGCAGATGTATGCTATTTAAGGCCCCATGGAGTTCGATGATTTCTCATGTTGAAAAACATGGTGAATTCCATGGTTTCAGTTTTGCAGAGGGTACATATATTCATGGAATAACCCGTGTAATTGCATCTATATATTCAGTGTGCGTGTAAATACACGTGTACAAAGTATAATTTACACATATATATATATATATATTGTTTATAGTCTAATTTACATATATGTTTGGAATACACACACAAAAGATCACTTCTGTATTGGCTACCCATGTTGATGGATGGTCATACCTCAGTGTACTAAGGGTTTATATAGACCCCATACATTGGGGGGCCTGTGACGGTGGACTTCGTGGGCTAAGTGGCAGAACAATCCTTGCGCTCGTTTGATGTTGCGCGAGTGACTAAGTGGCAGTCTCACAAAGACACAAATCAGCAATGGATTGGTCTAAAGGAAAAATCTTAACCGGAAACCATGGCTTTACCTATCAAATATAGAGGTTTCCTGTAGTTTTTCCCTTAAACAAATCCAACAAGATCAGCAAACATTGAATATCCGCGGTTCATATCTCTGACTTTGATTTGCAGTACAGTACATGGATGGACCCAGTGAAGAAACCTTGAGTGGGGATGGGTCGGGTAATGAAGAGATCACAAAATGTGGATCCGCCTGAAGATTCAATACCAAATCTACCTTCTGGCAATTGAACATAGCTATGGGAAATGACCCATTTGCATATTATATATATACACGTTTATAGACTAATTATTTACCTATAAAAATATATAGCTATGTCAGAGAACCAAAGGGTAAAGAATCCGTAAACAACTGCACGGCGGGGCCCCCTCCGGGTAGGTCAATTGGATGATCCATTGGTCAAAAAAACTACCATAAGAATTGGATAAAATCAAAGGATATATATGGACATGTCATGTGTGTATATATATAATTATATATATATATATATTCAATTTGACTGGCTTATTCTCGTGGAGTGGCCAGATCGTGTCAACATGTCATTTCGCACCGGAAAAAAAAAAAAAAAACATATTGTTCATATTCTTAATCCACCCTGGTTACTGTACTCAGGAAATCAGATAGAAAAAAAACAGAAGAAAAACACAAAACAACTGGGCATGATGCCTTTCGCATGTTGGAAGTCCTGACAGGCGCACAGGAAGAAGCTAAATGAGGATGTGTCTGAAAATGGCTATTTTAATCACAAAATGATGATTAACCAGCGGATTTCAAACAAACCCAATAGACCAATAGATGTATCTGAGAATGGGGTATACGTATACCCAAAAAAAAGTCATGATAGTGAAGAAAAAAACACTGGATGTATCTTGGTACCTTAATCTTCTCACAAACCCATATCGATATTTTTGGGGGCTTCAACATCCTGAGTTTCGGGGCAGCGTGCCACAACATCAACTAAGAAACCTTCACGTTGAGGTCGCAACGACATCACGAAAACCATACACGGGAACGATCCCAGCAATATGAAACACCGATGGGATTACCATCTGGTTATTCAACATAGCCATGGAAAATCACTCATAAATGGAGGTTTCTAGCTGGGAAAATCATCTATTTCTATGGGCCATGGCTTCCATGGCTATGTTAAATAACCAGATGGTAGTTGGATCGTTTTATTGGGGGCATTGATAAGAGCTTACCCCTGTCGCTTCTGAAGCTGTTGATGAAGGAAAACATCTTTGACAAATCAAACGAATCAAAATTGAACCATGTGCTAAACCCAATCATAAACTGGTTGGCATACCTACCCCTCTGAAAAATATCAAAGTCAGTTGGGGAAATATATTCCCAATATATGGAAAATTAAAAAATGTTCCAAACCACCAACCAGATAAACTATCCCAATAGAGGTTTATGACTGGGTACACTCCTACTTGGGATGATGTAAA